>Ga0302322_100000225_pt1 | contig 41121 bp, 24 predicted proteins | sample Fen_T0_2_FD_203757 | JGI IMG/M metagenome (GOLD analysis project Ga0302322, IMG submission 203757) | Peat permafrost microbial communities from Stordalen Mire near Abisko, Sweden - Fen_T0_2 | ecosystem: Environmental > Terrestrial > Soil > Wetlands > Permafrost | place: Sweden: Abisko...
GCTGTTGCAGGAAGCTTGACTAGAGGAAGGAGCGAGCATGGGGCCTCGAAGCTACCAAACGGTAAAGTGATGGTAACCGGTGGCTGTGTGAACAGTGGGACGCCCATCAATATTACCGAAATTTATGATCCCGCAACGAACCTTTGGACTAGCGGGTTGCCCATGCCGGATATTAGCTTCGCTGCCCAGACGGTTACGCTCAATACAGGTCAAATCCTAATCACTGCAGGCTGGTCCGGAACCAGTCCAACCCAAGTAACCTTTCTTTTTACGCCTGCGAGTAGCGGCACCGCGATTCTATATCCAACAAGAGACGCGATGGTTTCAAATTATCCTACGTATTTAAATTTGAACTTTGGAAATCTTCCCTATTTTCGCGCGCTTTCGTGGACGTCGGGTAATGTGCCATTTTCTGAACGTTCACTCATTCAGTTTGATCCAAATCAAATACCCGTCAGTAATGCCGCTTCAATAAAGAGCGCGACTTTGTATCTATACGGAGTCGACCACAATCCATTGACGACCTCCAATGCATGCAATTTGTTATTTGTCTCAAGTAATTGGGACGAGGCAACGGTTACATGGAACACTCAGCCGGCTGCATCCTACATCATTCAGCAGCTGGCAAAGTCTTCGTCTTCTACGCAGGACTATCAGCTAGACGTGACGCAATTTGTCCAATTGATGAAGACCTCGGGGGGCGGCAGCCTCATGCTTGAATTACAGAGCGAGAATCGTTATACGAAGATGGTTTTCGCTTCAAAAGAATATAGTGACGTTTCAAAAAGACCCAAGTTAGTGGTAGTATATAATACCGACTAAGACTAAATGCCATGTCTGGGCCTTTCCGACATCTTGGAGAGGCCAAGCCAAACATGGGCGAGCCGCCAATTTCATATTCTGTTAATCGGAGAGAACCGCCAAGCAAGCAGCCAAGACCGAGCTCGTTGGACGCGACGGCGGAAAATTTGCCAGTCCGCCGAACCATTGAACTGGCCTTAGTCGTTCTCATAGCTCGCTTGGAGAGAGTCAGCCCATCAATCAAATAAGGCGAAAAGGGAAGAATTACTTGGCCTTCCCCAGTACGAGCGCAGCGATCAGCAGTGTGCCGCCGATGAGAAGGCGAACCAGGTTCGCGCTTTCGTCGAAGAACAGCAGCGAACATGCAACGGCTAGCGGGACTTTGGCGTTATTGAAAACCGCGAGCGTGGCTGCACTGACGCGGGTGGCGCCGAGATTCCACCAGAAAAAACATAGGCCGGAGGCAATGATTCCTAGGTAGATGAGCACGAGCCATTGTTGTTGGTTAGGGTGAAATGCGGGCCAGGCGCCCGTAAGTAATGAAGCAGCGATCGTAACGACGAGCGCGCCGAGGTAGAGCAGTCCAAAAAGTTCGCGGTCACTTGTGCCAGATGTTTTGGCGCGCACGCGACGATACGCAAATTGTCCGAAGGCGAAACACAGATTGGAGGCCTGCATCAGCAGAAATCCATTCGCTACGTGTGTGGTTGTGATGGTTTGCCAAGAAACTATCGCTGCGCCAGCGACCGCCAGCAATGTTGCTGCTCCCAAGCGTGAATCCCAGCGGCTTTGCGAGATCGCTTCGATAATCGCGAGGTAGAAGGGAGTGGTGATGGAGAAAAGCGCGACTTCGTAAGCGTGGAGATAAGCGAAGGCACCCAGGTATAACACGTACATCGCGCCAAACTGAATTGCGCCGATAAGCGTGAACTTGATCGTCGTAAGGCGGTCGATCTTGCCGAGCCGTAGGAACGGCAAAAACATCAGTGCAGAAAGCGCGATGCGCACAGTTGCGATGGCGGTAGGATCGAGCCCGGCAAGCCGACCTTTGATCAGGCCGAACGAGAATGCCCAAACGAAAGAAACTAGCAATAGGAGCGGCACTGTAGATGGCGACTAGTTTAGCTTTCCTATACGCGAAAGATCGCACCGAGTTTTTTGCCGAGCAAAATACCTAAGCCCACGATTGCGACACCGAGGAAAGCCATGGCCCACACGCCGAGCGCGCTGGCGATGAACTTGCCATCGCCGAGCAATTCGAAAAGCGCCATGATCGCTTTGGTAATCGGATAGTAGACTTGTTTTTGGGCGAGGATGAGAGAGTCGCTCACCTCAAGCATAGCGAAGGAAAACGCGAGAAGCCCACCGGCAATGAGATTGGCGGTAATAAGTGGTAGTGTAGCGCGAAAGGTGGCTCTAAGTGGCGGCGCGCCTAGATTTTGTGCTGCTTCTTCGAGCGTCACGCTTGTTTGCTCAAAGCCGGCGGCGGCCGAGCGTACGACATAGGGCAATCGGCGTACTGAGTAGGCGATGATCAATAGAATGGTTGGGTTTTCTATGGGGTTGAGAAAGTGGAAAAACCGTCCTGGCTGGCTCATTGCGAGGTAACCAAAGGCGAGAACTATTCCAGGAACGGCGAGCGGTAACATCGCCAGAAAATCCAAAGCGTGGCGCGCGACGAATTTCGTTCGTACGATGACGTAGGCGATGGCAATGCCGAGCACGATATCCACGAGCGTAGAGAGACTAGCAAACTTTAGACTGTTGGCGATCGCGGGAACAGTGAGATCGTGGCCGAGGGCGATGCGGAAATTTTCCAACGTGTAATGGTGCGGCACTACACTGCCGTACCAGTCGTTTGAAAATGCCACGAGGATCACGCCGAGGTGCGGCAGAACAGCTACAAGAGTGACGCTGGTGAAAAGCGCGGTGCAGAAAAACTGACGTCTACGTGAGATTGCGCGCGGCCCGCCGGCGCTCGTGGCTTTGGCCATCATGGCGTGGCCTTGGCGTCCAAAGAGTCCTTTTCCCAGCGCGTAGAGCCCGACGGTGCTGGTCAGCATCACGGTGACGAGTGCGTAGGGCAGGGGATTGCTGCCGATGTCTTTTAAACCGTAATAAATCTGCACCGAAGTAACACTTGGGTAGTCGAAGATAAGCGGCACGCCGAGTTCGGTGAACGCCCAGACAAAAACGATCGTACCGCCGGCGAAAAGTCCGGGACGAATTAGCGGCAACGTGATTTTGAAAAAGCGGCGGAAGCTCGTGCAGCCCAGATTTTGTGCAGCTTCTTCCATCGCGGGGTCGATGTTGGCGAGCGCGGCGACGGCGTTGATGTAGATAATCGGGTAAAGTGAAAGCGATTGGATAATGGCGATGCCCCAGAATTGGTTCGCGGCGAACCAGTCAAAGGTCCAACCGGCTGGTTCCAGCCCGAGTGCGACGATGAGGGCGTTGACGGCGCCGTATTGACCGAAAATTTGTTTGATGCCGATCGCACCGACGAATGGCGGCAAGATCATCGGCACGAGCACGAGCGAGCTGAGGAGATTTTTCGCCGGAAAAATAAAACGGTCCGAGATGAACGACAGCGGCATCGCAATGGCGAAAGCGATTGTCGTGGTAGCGCACGCGAGTAGAAATGAATTAACCAATCCGCCCCGGTAAAGCGGATCGGCGAGCAGCGCGCCAAGGTAGCGCAAGGTAAAGTGTCCGTTGGCGTCGACGAATCCCTCTTTAAGAATCTGGAGAATCGGCCACAAAAAAAACGTGGCGAAAAACGCCACCGTCAGAATCAGAACGACGCGGGCAAAATTCTGCGACATCGGGCACGAAGTAAGACGAGATTCGGTGACGCAGGAAAGCGGGAAATGCTCGCTAGGCGCGGACACAAAAAAGCCGCCGGACTTGCGTGCGGCGGCTGAGAGAGGTGCGGTGCGGGCCCGTTAATTATTACGACCGGCTTTTCTGGTCTTCGATTCGATGAACTCGCGAATGATCTCCATGCGCTGGCGTTGGCGATCTTCTTCGTCGATTTCTTCGAGCGAACGCTGAGTTTCATTTTTCGCCATGGCCTTTCGGATTTTCGAAAGGGCAATGTTCTGAAGTTGGCGGACGCGTTCGCGGGTCACCTTGAACTTACGGCCTACTTCTTCGAGCGTCAGTTCACTGGCTCCTTCGAGGCCGAAGCGCAGGCGGATGATTTCGGCTTCGCGCGGCTCGAGGGAGTCGACCATCGCTTTGAGGTCGGAATTCAGACTGCGGTCGCGCAAAGAATCGAAAGGGCTGATCGCGTTTTCATCGCCGACGATTTCGCCGAAAGTCGATGAATCGCCGTCTTCGCCGATCGGAGCGTCAAGCGAGGTCGGGCGAACGCTGACGGATTTCAGATGGGCGACTTTGTTAGTCGGGATCTGAAGCTCTATGGCCAACTCTTCGTCGGTGGGTTCGCGGCCGAGTTCTTCGGTCAAGGCCATCGCGGTGCGACGCATCTTGGAGATTTTATCAACGAGATGGACGGGAAGCCGGATCGTTTTACTCTGATTGGCGAGCGCGCGTTTGATCGATTGCTTGATCCACCACGCGGCGTAGGTGCTGAGCTTGCCACCTTTGCGAGGGTCGAAGCGTTCGACGGCTTTGATCAGTCCTATGTTGCCCTCGCTGATGAGATCGAGGAGCGGGAGGCCGAAGTCCTTGTAATCGTGGGCGATTTTCACGACGAGGCGGAGATTGGCCGAGATCATATGATCGCGGGCTGCTTTATCACCTTTTCGGATACGGCGGGCGAGCTGAACTTCCTCCTTGGGCGTGAGAAGGGCGGTTTTGCCTATCTCTTGGAGATAAAGTTGCAGATTGCTGCGCTCGAGGGGCGCAGGTTGTTCGCTCGGAGCCGGTTCATTTTTTTCTAAAAACGAAGGCGGGGCGTCCAGCGGTGTGGATATAACAGCGACGGGGGCGGAAGACTCGTTCGTATCGGCTTCATCGGCTGATCCGTATTTGCGATTTGATTTCGTCTGCGTAGCCATGACTTCTTTCTTTGTTGAGTGTTTCCACTGCAAACTGTCCTAAAACGAAGCCGGATGCTTTGGTGGATGACCTAACAAGACGGTGATCGTTCCAAAGTGAGTACACCGGCGAGGGGCTTTGAGCCACGCGAAAATAAAACTAATCAAGGGTATAAGTTTACGACGTGCCTGTGTACGACGGACTATAAATCTTACGAATGCTGCACATAACGTGCGTCTTACAATAGAGCTCCTACTGCGCAAGCTAGCCTCTACGACCGTGTTTCGTGAGCCTCACGTAGGTGAATAGCAGTTTTTCCGTAGCTCCAATAGGGCTGTAGACCTATGCGATCCGATGGCTGCCCGACTTGCTTTTCCGCCTCAAAATACTCTGCGAAATTCAAGCGAACCGTTCTGCTATGGCTACGGCTTTGAAGAGAGCAGATGCTTTACTTACCGTCTCTTGGTACTCGGATGAAGGAACAGAATCAGCCACGATGCCTGCGCCAGCTTGAATGTGGATTTTACCCTCTTTCAGAAGTGCAGTGCGTAGCATGATGCAGGAGTCGAGATTGCCATCGTACCCGAAATAACCGAGCGCGCCCGCATAACAGCCGCGTTGGCTCGGCTCTTTTTCGGCGATGATCTGCATCGCGCGGATCTTTGGTGCGCCAGAAACGGTGCCAGCCGGGAACGTGGCGCGCATAAGATCGTAGGCAGTCTTGTCCGGCGTAATCTGACCTTCGACTTGCGAGACGATGTGCATCACGTGCGAGTAGCGTTCGATCACCATCATCTCGGGAACGGTGACACTGCCAAATTTGCAGACGCGGCCGATGTCGTTGCGCGCGAGGTCGACCAGCATGAGGTGCTCGGCGAGTTCTTTTTGGTCGGCGAGAAGTTCTTTTTCGAGGGCGGCATCTTCGGCGTGGGTTGCTCCCCGTTTACGCGTACCAGCGATGGGCCGAATTTCCACCAAACCGTCGGTTAGACGAACATGCACTTCAGGCGACGCTCCGACGATCGCATAATCGCCCGTATCGAGAATGAACATATACGGCGACGGATTAACCGTGCGCAGAGCGCGATAAAGATCGAGCGGCGATTTCCTGAATTCGCGAGTGAAACGCTGCGATGGCACGACCTGAATAATGTCGCCTGCGCGAATGAATTCTTTGGTGGACTCGACCGCATTTTCGAAAGCCGATTGTGTGAAATTGCCTGGAGGGACAACGATTTTGCCTGGATCGATGAGCGGAGCGGGAGCGAGTTCGCTTGGTCGACTGAGCAGGCCGAAAAGGTGCTGCAGTTCCGACACGGCAGCATCATAGGCGGCAGAGGGATCGGTCCTAACGTGGGCATTGACGCAGAGTCGCAGGGTTTGCTTCGCGCGATCGAAGATCAACTGCGAATCCGTGATCATGAAATAGATCAGCGGCAGACCGAGTTCGTCTTTTTTCGCGGCAGGCACGCTAGGCTCGATGCGCGTAACGTATTCGTAGCCGATGAAGCCGACTGCGCCGCCGATAAAGCGTGGCAGGCCGGGGATGCTCACGGGCTTATGCGGACGCATTTCGGCTTCGATCAACGTGAGCGGATCGGCCGGCGTGGGGATTGTCTGTGCCGGATGGTTCGGCTGGCGGATCTCAGTGGTCTTGGGGCCGCAGGCAAAGATCTTGCGTGGGCGGCAGCCGATGAAGCTATAACGCGAAAGATTTTCTCCGCCTTCAACGGACTCGAGGAGGTAGGAGGGGCCGGATTCCTTCAGCTTTGCATAAGCGGACACGGGCGTTTCGAAATCCGCCATCAAGTCGGTATAGACCGGGATGACGTTGCCTTGCTCGCACAGTCGAAGAAAGGCTTCGCGTGAAGGGAAGATGTTCATGAGATCAGGCCGAAGGACTTATTCGACCGTGACGGATTTGGCCAGATTGCGGGGCTTATCGACATCGCAACCGCGTTCGACAGCCATATAGTAACTGAGTAATTGCACCGGCACAGTCGCGACGATCGGCAGCACCGCTTCATGGCAGTCGGGAATTGTGATAATCTCGTCGGCGAGATTCGGCGGCAGTTCGCAGCCTTCGGTCATGATGACGATGGTCTTTCCCTTGCGGGCCTTCACTTCCTGAATGGATGAAACAAGTTTGTTGAAGATCTCGCCCTTGGGCGCGAAGAACACAGTCGGGCATTTTTCGCTGATGAGTGCGATCGGACCATGCTTCATCTCGGCCGCCGGGTAACCTTCAGCATGGATGTAGGAAATTTCTTTTAATTTAAGCGCGCCTTCCAAGGCGATCGGGAAAAGCGAGAGTCGCCCGAGGAAAAGCATGTCGTTGTACTGCGTGTAACGTTTCGCGATATCGCGGATCTGGGGAGCGAGCTCGAGCGTTTTTCGCACGAGGTCCGGCACGCCCTTCAACGCTTTGACGTATTCGACACCGTCGCTAAAACTCATGTCGCGCATTCGGGCGAGATAGAGCGCGATCATCGAGCCGAGCAGAAGTTGGGAGGTAAATGCCTTGGTCGAAGCGACGCCGATTTCGGGGCCGACGTGCTGATAGATGCCGCCATCGGCTTCGCGGGCGATGCTGGAGCCGACCGTATTATTAATAGCGAGAACCTTGTAGCCCTTGCGCTTTGCTTCGCGGAGTGCGCCGAGCGTGTCGATCGTCTCACCGGACTGACTTACGACGAAGAAGAGGGGATTGCCGTCGAGCGGCGTGTTGCGATAGCGGAATTCTGACGCGTAATCAACCTCCACAGGGAGCCGAGCAAAACGTTCGACCAGGTGCTCAGTCACCAAGCAGGCGTGCCAGGCGGTGCCGCAACCCACGAGAGAAAGACGGTCAATTTGGCGAAACTCGACCGGTGAAATGTTGAGACCACCAAATTGCGCCGTGCTTGCGTCTTCTGAGAAGCGACCGCGCATCGTATTTTCGAGAGCGGCTGGCTGCTCGAAAATTTCCTTCTCCATAAAATGAGAGTAGTTGCCGACCTCGGCCGCTTCGATGTCCCACGTGACGCGGTTTACGATAGGCGACACATCTTCATCGGTCTGAGTGATGATAGAGAAATTTGTAGGAGTGATGTGCAGCAGCTCGCCGTCGCGTAGGTAAACGACGTTTTGCGTGCGGCTGACGAGTGCGGAGACATCGCTGGCGAGAATGTATTCATTGTCACCTACACCGAGGATGAGAGGCGAAGCTTTGCGCGCGGCGACGATTTCGCCTGGCCGGTCAACGCAAAGTACCGCGATGCCATATGTCCCTTCGATATGCATCAGGGTCCGGCGAACACTTTCGAGGAAACGGCTTTTGTCGGGAGTCGATTGTTCCTTTTGGTAGTGATAGGCGATCAGGTTAATGAGCGCTTCGGTATCGGTCTCAGAGGAGAATTTGTAGCCCTTACTGAGGAGAAATTTTTTAATACTGCTGTAGTTCTCGATCACGCCGTTGTGGATGATCGCGAGCTTCCCGTCACTGCTCACGTGAGGATGCGCGTTGGCGTCAGTCACGCCGCCGTGTGTGGCCCACCGTGTATGCCCAATACCTGTGGTGCCGGTGAACGAATGACGCGCGACCTCCTTGGACAGATTTTCGACGCGGCCGATTTTCTTGGCGACGTCGATGCGGTCTCCCTGCAAAACGGCCAGCCCAGCGGAGTCGTAGCCGCGGTACTCCAAGCGCTTCAACCCCTCGAGGATGATCGCAGATGCTTTTTGTTTACCGACGTAACCAACAATTCCACACATAGATTTCGTTTCTTTTGGCTGGCGAAATTACGGGCTCTGCCGAAAGTGTAGCAAGGTCTTTCACTCCAAATTACTCCTTCATATTTTTATGCCTATCGGGAAGAAAGTTCTCGCAGTCGTCATGGGCGGTGGTCGCGGTACGCGGCTTTACCCCCTTACGATGGAACGTTGCAAACCTGCTGTGCCGCTCGCCGGCAAGTACCGTCTCGTCGACATTCCGATCAGCAACTGCATCAATTCGAACATTAATCGGATTTTTCTGCTGACGCAATTTCACACGGCCTCACTCCATCGTCATATCCAGAGCGTCTATCACTTTGATCCATTCGGCGGCGGGTTTGTTGATATCCTATCTGCCGAGCAGACAGAGAAAAGCGCGGATTGGTACCAAGGTACAGCCGATGCGGTGCGGCGGAACCTGCAACATTTTCGCAGTTTTCCGCATGACATCGTCCTCATTCTCTCAGGCGACCAACTGTATCGGATGGATTTCAAAAAAATCCTTGAGCAGCACGTCGCTACCGGAGCCGATGTTACAATGGCCGCAGTTCCGTTCCCCGTTTCGAAAGTGGAAGGCCTCGGGCTTATGCGCGTCGCGGACGATCTCTCGATCACGCAGTTTGTCGAAAAGCCGAAAGATCCTGCTGTGATTAACAGCCTGACGCTTAGCTCCACGCTCGAAGCATCGCTCAAATCGTCCCACGACGAAAAGCACTGCCTCGCCTCGATGGGTATTTATGCTTTCAACCGCACTGCGCTAGCCGATGCGCTCGACAACAAGATGACTGATTTCGGCAAGGAGATCATTCCCGGCCTACTCGGTAAGAAGAAGCTTTTTGCCCATATTTTCGAAGGCTATTGGGAGGATATCGGTACCGTACGCGCATTCTTCGACGCTAACCTAGCACTCGCACAACCGTTGCCGCCCTTTAACTTTTTTGAACCAGCGGCGCCGATTTACACAAAGGATAACTACCTGCCAGCGTCAAAGATCAATAATTGCTCGATCGACTACGTAGTTCTAGGCGATGGTTCGATTATTGAAGATTCATTTATCAAACACTCTGTAATTGGCATACGTTCTTTCGTGCGCAAAGGCTCGCGTCTTGAGGATGTAGTGATGATGGGCGCCGATTTTTACGAGAGCGACGACCAGATGTCGGCCAACAACACCGGCGGCAGCCCCAGCTTGGGCGTAGGGTATAATTGCCGAATTCGCGGTGCGATTATCGACAAAAACGCCCGCATTGGTGACAACGTTACACTCTCACCGGATGGCAAACCCGATGGTACCTACGCGCACGGCGTGATCATACGCGACGGCGTGCTGGTGGTACCCAAAGGCGGCATCGTGCCGAGTGGCACGGTGATTTAAGCCTGAGTAATTTTAGTTAATAAAAAGGGCCGCCAAATCAGGCGGCCTTTTTTGTTTTCAAACTCAGGTATTAAACCGGAACAGAGCGACATCGCCGTCCTGGAAAACGTATTCCTTGCCTTCGAGCCGGTATTTGCCGGCTTCGCGGGCGGCGGCGACACTGCCTAGCGTCGTCAAATCCGCGTAGCTCACCACCTCGGCTTTGATAAAACCTTTTTCGAAATCGGTATGGATCACGCCAGCGGCCTGCGGAGCTTTCCAACCTTTCTTAATCGTCCAGCAACGCACTTCCTTCTCACCGGCGGTGAAGTAAGTCATCAGGCCGAGCAGATCGTAAGTGCCTTTGATGAGAGCGGAAACACCCGAGTCGTCGACACCGAGATCTTTTAAGAAGGCTTTCGCTTCTTCCGGGGGAAGGTCGATGAGTTCGGACTCGATCTTTGCGCTGATCGGCACGTACGCGGCGTCGTGGTGGGTTTGCACGAACTCAGCGACTTTTTTGACGAACGGATTTTCCGCGACGGTCGCGAGATCTCCTTCGGCAACGTTGCAGGCGAACAGCACCGGTTTGGCGGTGAGCAATTGAAAAAGTTTCATCTGCGCCGTCTCTTCAGGAGTGGCCGGAAGGAGATTGGCGGTTTTGCCAGAATTGAGATGCGGCAAGAGTTTTTCGAGCAGCGCGACTTCGGCGATCGCTTCCTTGTCGCCGGATTTTGCTTTCTTCTGCGTCTTGTCGATGCGTTTGGTTACGGCTTCTAGATCGGCAAGGATGAGCTCGGTTGTGATGACCTCGATGTCACGCACCGGATCGATGCCGCCCATGGTGTGGACGATGTCGGAGTCTTCAAAACAGCGGACGACTTGCACGATGGCGTCCACTTCACGGATGGTGGCGAGAAACTGGTTGCCCAGTCCTTCGCCCTTGCTGGCGCCGGCGACGAGGCCGGCGATGTCGACAAACTCGATTGCCGCCGGTACGACGACATTAGTTTTGGCGATAGCTTTGAGGATATAGGCGCGCTCATCGGGCACGATCACGACGCCGACATTTGGATCGATCGTGCAAAACGGATAGTTGGCCGCTTCCGCCTTGCGCGAACGAGTGAGGGCGTTGAAGAGAGTGGATTTGCCCACATTGGGCAGGCCGACGATGCCAGCTTTGAGCATAAGGTTCAGACGTTCTCGCGATGCCGAAGGGGGGTCAAGAAACTCTTTGGCCTGGCCGAAAAGGAGTAACTTTGCGCATTCAGCCGGGCATTCGCAGGTAGTTGATAGCGAACTGGCCAAATTTTACCGACGGCGTGGCACGCAGTTTCGTGAATGTCAGCACTTGACAACTTCCTGCGCGGTCGGTGCACTCACCAACTTTTCCAAAAGTAATCGATTCAGAAAACTGCTCACATGGCTCTCAAAATCCGTCTTTCCCGCATCGGCGCTGTGCACAAGCCCATCTACCACGTGGTGGTGGCCGAAGCCCGTTCCCGTCGTGACGGCTCACCTGCCGAAAACCTCGGCACCTACACGCCCCAGTCGAAAACGCAGCCTCTCATTCTCAGAATCGACCGCGTTGATTACTGGCTGAGCAAAGGCGCCAAGCCCTCCGATACCGTTAACGCCCTCATCAAGAAGGCGCGCAAGGCTGCTCCGGCCGCCTAAGACGTTTTTACAGATAACGAGGGGAACGAATTTTTTCGTTCTCTGAAGTCCAAAGCCTCGGCTCGTCCGAGGTTTTTTGCTTTTGTTATCTTTGTTACCTTCGCGATCCTCTGTTTATTTAGCACCATGCCTCTCCATATCGACGTCCTCACGCTGTTTCCGCGGATGCTCGATGGCTTTCTCGGCGAAAGCATCCTGGGTAAGGGCATTGAGTCACAACGGCTCACGGTAAAGGTTCACGACTTACGTGCGTGGACCACCGATAAGCACAAGACCGCCGACGATCGCCCATTTGGCGGTGGTGCTGGGATGGTGATGAAGCCTGATCCGGTATTTGCCGCAATCGAGCAGTTGCAGACGCCCGGTTGCCGGCGCATTTATCTCACACCCGACGGAGTGCCTCTTTCGCAGACGATCGCCGAAGACTTATCGAAGCAGCAGCATATCGTTTTCCTTAGCGGACACTATGAAGGAATCGATCAACGTATCCGCGATTGCGTAATAGATCAGGAGCTCAGTATCGGTGATTACGTGCTGACTAACGGCACTTTGGCCGCGGCGGTCGTGATCGACGCGCTGTCCCGTTTTATCCCTGGTGTACTCGGGGAAGAAAAGTCATTGACGCACGAATCCTTCACCGGCAAGTTGCTCGACTTTCCTCAATACACGCGTCCCGCCGAATTTCGAGGTATGTCCGTGCCAGATGTGTTACTCTCTGGCAACCATGCCGAAATCGAAAAGTGGCGGCACGCAAAACGTACTGAGAAAACCCGCCAGGTAAGACCAGATTTACTCAAATAAACCAGACATGAATCCGATCATCAAAGAAATCACCGCCGCTCAGGTGAAGTCCGACCTGACTTCCTTCAAAGTTGGCGACGGCGTGCGCGTTCACACCAAAGTGCGCGAAGGCGACAAAGAGCGCGTCCAAATTTTTGCCGGTATCGTCATTGCCCGCAAAGGCAGTGGCATCCACGAAACGTTTACCGTCCGCCGTATCAGTTACGGTGAAGGCGTTGAGCGCGTATTTCCGGTCAATTCGCCGAACATCGAGAAGATCGAAGTCGAGCGCGAGTCCGAGCCGATGAAGGCCCGCCTCTATTATCTCCGCAACCGCCTCGGCAAAGCCGCCGTTGCCGTCAAGGAGAAGCGTTACGACGCTAACGCCGCAGCGCACTAATCGCTGCGCGACTCAGCTATTTTTCGAAGCGAGCCGACAAAGCTCGCTTTTTTTATGTCCGAATTTCGGCTTCCCCCGGCCACGTAGCCTGTTTTAGTTCTCTTTTTTCAAACGCCCGCGCGTCTTCCGACCCCTCTCTCGATCACACTTACATATGAGTAAACTCAACACCGACATCCTCGCCAAAGCCGCTAACCAAGCCCGTGGTCTCGCCATGGACGCTGTTCACAAGTCGAATTCCGGCCACCTCGGTCTGCCGCTGGGCTGTGCCGAGATCGGCGCGGTCCTTTACGGTAGCGCGCTGGTGCACAATCCTTCCGAACCTCGTTGGCTCAACCGCGACCGTTTCGTGCTTTCTGGCGGCCACGGCTCGATGTTCCTCTACAGCTGGCTCCACCTGAGCGGTTATGATCTCTCGCTCGACGAAATTAAGAACTTTCGCCAACTCCACAGCAAAACTCCGGGCCACCCTGAATTTCGCGAGACGCCCGGCGTTGAAGCCACCACCGGTCCGCTCGGACAGGGCATTGGCAACGCGGTTGGTTATGCTCTTTCCGGCAAGATGCTGGAAGCGCGTTTTAACACGCCTGAGTATCCAATTTTTGATCACCACGTCATCACGCTCGCGGGCGACGGTTGCATGCAGGAAGGCGTTGCGATGGAAGCCGCAGCCTTCGCCGGCTTTCAGGGACTCGACAACCTGATCCTTATTTACGACTCCAACGACGTCACCCTTGATGCGATGGCTGACAAGTCGCAGAACGAAAATGCCGCCGCCCGTTTCAAAGCCATCGGTTGGGACGTGCAGACACTTACTGACGGACACGATCTAGTTGCAATCGCTAAAGCCATCAACAAGGCCAAGAAAGCCAAAAGCGGCAAGCCCCAGCTCATCATCGCCAAGACGATCATCGGCAAAGGCATTCCTGAAGTGCAGGGAACACAGAAGGGCCACGGAGAAGGTGGCGCTAAGTTCGTCGATGCTGCGAAGAAAAATCTCGGCATTCCCGAGGGTACGCACTTCTTCGTAAGCGACGACGTTCGTGCTTATTTTGCCGAGAGCAAAAAGCGCCTCGAGCGCCAGTATAAGAAATGGCTGAAAACCTTCGAAGCCTGGAGCGTCGCAAACCCGGATAAAGCCACGCTGCTTAGCTCGCGCCATCATACACCGAGCGCCGCCGCGCTCCTCGAAAAGATTCCACTTTTCCCAGCTGACGCCAAGCTCGCCACGCGCGCCGCGGGCCGCGACGTGCTCCAGCCGATCGCAGCGGAGTTGCCGCTCTTCATTTCGGGCAGTGCCGATCTGTACGGTTCGACGCTCAACTACATTGCCGGTCAACCAGACTTCGACAAAACCAACCGTGCTGGCCGCAATATTCGTTACGGCATCCGCGAGCACGCCATGGCGTCGATCAATAACGGCATTGCCTACGACGGCATCTTCCGCACCTCGTGCGCGACGTTCCTCGTTTTTGCCGATTATTCGCGTCCGTCGATGCGCCTCGCCGCACTCGCGAAACTGCCGGTCACTTATATCTACACCCACGATTCGATTGGCGTCGGCGAAGATGGCCCGACACACCAGCCGGTTGAAACGGTTTCCAGTCTGCGTGTGATTCCGGGAATGGACGTGATCCGCCCGGCAGATCCCGAGGAAACTGCGGGCGCTTTTGCCGCGGCGCTCGAGCGCACTGATGGGCCGACGCTTCTCGCGTTGACGCGCCAAAACTTGCCGATGCTGAACGAAATCCCCCCACACATCCGTCGCGCTGGTGTATTGAAAGGCGGATACGTTGCACTGCAGGAAACGGCTCCGCTGACGCATATCTTGCTCGCATCCGGTAGCGAACTCCAACTCGCCCTCGGCGCGGCTAAGACTCTTGGCGCTGGCACTCGCGTGGTTTCCATGCCGTCGTTTGAGCGTTTCAATCGCCAGTCGGCCGAATATCGCGAGGGCATTCTCCCGAAGTCAGTCCGCAAACGCGTTGCGATCGAAGCCGGCGTGACAGGTCTCTGGCACCAGTACGTTGGTCTCGATGGCAAAGTCATCGGTATTGATCGCTTTGGTATCAGCGCTCCGGGCGGCACAGTCTTTAAAGAACTCGGCATCACTGCCGAGGCAGTAGTGGCCGCTGCACAGGCGTTGTAAGCAGTTCGCCATCATCGGTGTTTTTCAGGGCGGATCTTCACGGTCCGCCCTTTTTATTTGCCGCTCGCCCACAGGCTGCGACCGCTTGTGCCCGAGAAGCTGTCAGCGTGGAAAAGGGCGTCCATGAAAGGCGAAAGAATAACTGAACGTCTTACTTGATCTTATATGGTTAGCCTCCTAATTATTAGCCTCCTCATTGTAATTTCTCTGCTTCATGGCGCATCTATTTCTCAAGAACCTTCCACGATACGAATGCCTGCACGAGGCATCGTTACGATTTCCCGACCTCGATCCTTCGGCGATGGAAGCTTACTTGCATCTGCTGCGCGCGGGCACGGATTGTTTGGAATTTGGCCATGAATATCTTTCGGCCTATGGAGTTTCCTCGGGACGCTTCACGGTACTTATGCTGTTGCTTAAGCAACATGCCTGTGGCGAAAAAGGCGAGGTCGTCACTCCGGCGGAACTTGCCGATATGGCTGGCTGCACCCGCGCGACCATGACTGGCCTCATCGACACGCTCGAACGCGATAGCCTTGTGAAACGTGCGCCCGACGAAAAGGACCGTCGTATGATGACAGTCAGTCTCACGCCGAAGGGCACGGCATTGCTTAATAAAATGCTACCGGGACATTTCAAACGACTTGCCGCATTGATGGCGTGCCTAACCGAACCAGAACGAAAAACTTTAGTGCGCTTGCTCTCGAAAATTACAGCCCAGGTTGCTGTTGTCAGTGGCGAAGCGCTGCCTGAGGGAAATCGGGAGTGTTAGGCGTTTAATTTAGTTAGCGCTGTGAGCTCAATCACTATTTTTAACTTCGAAACAACGTCTTCAAATTTATGGCCAAGAAATTCCTTCTAACTGTCACAGGACTCATTCTCGTTATCTGCTTTTTGGGTGGCACGAAATATACGCAGATCGCCTCCATGATCGCCGCGTCGAAGACTGCGCGTCAACCGTCTGATGCCGTCGCGACTTATGTCGCCAAGCATGATCAATGGCGCCCTGTCGTTAACGCCGTAGGCACTGTCACGGCCGTGCAAGGCGTGACGGTTTCGGCACAAATGGCCGGCAACGTCGCGGAGATTGCATTTGAGTCTGGCGCGATCGTCAAAGAAGGCGACCTGCTGCTCCGCCTCGATACGTCGGTCGAAGAGGCGCAGTTGCGTGCAGCCGAAGCAGGCGTGGCTTTGGCCAAGTTGAACATCGACCGTGCACGCGACTTACTTGGCAAGACCAGTATTTCGCAGTCGGAGTTCGATGCAGCTGACGCTCAGTTCAAACAGGCCAGTGCTCAGGCCGACAACATTCGCGCCGTGATCGCCAAGAAAACCGTGCGCGCTCCGTTTGCTGGACGCCTCGGCATTCGTCTCGTGAATCTCGGCCAGACCCTGAAGGAAGGTGAAAACATCGTTTCCCTCCAGTCATTGGATCCGGTTTACGTGAGTTTTTTCCTGCCGCAGCAGAATCTCGCGTCTGTCGCGGTCGGGCAGGAGGTCGCGGTCATGTCCGACGCGAGCCCGGGTAAAACGCTTTCAGGAACAGTGACGGCCATCGCCGCCGAAGTCGATACTGCCACGCGTAACGTCAAGGTCCAAGCGACTCTCGCCAATACCGATGGCTTGTTGCGCCCGGGTATGTTCGTCAACGTGAACATCTTTGAGGCCAAACCGCGCGACGTGGTCATCGTGCCTGCGACAGCGGTCGTCTTTGCGTCTTACGGTAACTCGATTTTCCTGGTAGAAAAGGGTTCCGATGGTGCAATGGTTGCCAAACAGCATTTCGTCGAACTCGGCGAAACGAGAGGTGATTTTGTAGAAGTCATTAAAGGCGTGGAGGCTGGTGCTGAAGTTGTAATCAGCGGCGCGTTCAAGCTCCGCAATGGTTCGAGTATAAACGTCGACAACTCCAAAACCCCGGTTGCGAGCCAGAATCCAAACCCGACTGATTCCTGATCGCCCGCGTAACATCGCGTCCGTACATAACACATGAAAACGCAATCTTCCGCTTTCACGGATATTTTTATCCGGCGCCCGGTGTTGGCCATTGTGGTCAACCTGGTGATCATCATCGCCGGCTTGCAGGCTTGGCGCACTCTAACAGTTCGTCAATACCCGCGTAATGAAAACGCGGTTATCACTGTCACGACCGTCTATATCGGTGCCAACGCTGATTTGGTCCGCGGGTTCATCACAACGCCGGTAGAGCGTGTTGTCGCCTCGGCTGAGGGTATCGATTATCTGGAATCCACTAGTACACAGGGTGTCTCCACAATCAAAGCGCACCTCAAGCTCAATTACGACGGCAACAAGGCACTCGCTGAAATTAGTACCAAGGTCGATCAAGTCCGCGGTGACCTCCCAGCCGGTTCCGAAGTGCCGATCATGACGATCGAAACCGCCGATTCTTCCATCGCTGCAGCTTACTTCCGGTTTAGTTCGACGTCGCTGGCCGCCAATCAAATTACTGATTATCTCACGCGAGTGGTTCAGCCGCGTCTTTCTGCTGTAGCTGGTGTACAACGCGCAGACATCCTTGGGGGCCGCACCTTTGCGATGCGTGTCTGGCTCAAGCCTGATCGCATGGCTGCGCTTAACATCAGTCCGACGCAGGTGCGCGCCGCGCTCGCGTCGAATAATTACTTATCTGCTGTAGGCCAAACGCGTGGTTCGCTAATATCTGTCAATCTGACCGCCAACACGGACTTGCGCAGCATCGAAGATTTCAAGCAGCTTGTCATTCGCCAGCAGAACGGTGCGATTGTCCGTCTTTCCGATATTGCCGACGTGGTGTTGGGTGCTGAAAATTATGACGTAGACGTACGTTTCACGGGCGAGCCATCGGTGTTTATTGGTGTTTGGGCGCTTCCTAATGCCAACACTCTTGACGTGATCAAGGGTGTGCGCACTGAAATCGAGGGCATTCAAAAAGACTTGCCGGTTGGCATGGAGGCAGGTGTCGCATATGATTCCACCCGGTACATTGATGATGCGATCAACGAGGTGAAGCATACGCTCCTCGAGACGCTCGGGATTGTCGTCGTGGTAATTTTCTTGTTCTTGGGAACATTCCGCTCGGTGCTCGTGCCGATCATCGCGATCCCGGTATCGCTAATCGGTGCCGTGTTTCTCATGCAGGTTTTTGGTTTCTCAATCAATTTATTGACGCTCCTAGCAGTCGTGCTTTCCGTCGGTTTGGTGGTTGATGACGCGATTGTGGTCGTCGAAAACGTGGAACGGCATTTAGCCATGGGCCAGAAGCCGATGGAAGCAGCCCTTGCGGCTTCGCGCGAACTCGTCGGCCCGATCATTGCCATGACGATCACGCTGGTCGCCGTGTACGCTCCGATCGCGATCTCTGGCGGTTTAACCGGTGCGTTCTTCCGTGAATTCGCATTCACGCTGGCGGGCGCAGTTTTGATTTCCGGTGTGGTGGCATTGACGCTCTCACCGGTGATGTCCTCCAAGCTGTTGCACTCCGATGAAAGCGAGCGTGGTTTGGCCGGCAAAATTACTCATGGCTTCGAAGCACTTAAGAAAAGATACGCTAGTGCCTTGGACCTGACACTTCGTTCCCGCCCTTTCATTTATACAGCGTGGATTTTCCTCTCGTTGTTAGTTGTGCCAATGATCATGTTGTCTCCGAAGGAACTGGCACCGGCCGAGGATCAAGGGTTTCTATTCGGCATCGCGGAGACTCCCGCTAATTCGACGATCGATCAGACACTGCATTTCAGCAAACAGATGTTCGATGTGTATAAATCGACACCTGAGTTCAACTACACTTTCCAGATCGCGACGCCGAGCATGGCTATGGGCGGCTTGGTGCTGAAACCGTGGAGCGAACGCACGCGCACGGCGGCGCAGGTGTTGCCTAGCGTGCAGGCCGAGATGGCCAAGATTACAGGTATCCGTGCTAACATGGTGAACCGGCCCGCGTTGCCCAGTGGCGGTCAGTTCCCGGTTGAATTTGTGATCGCGTCGACGGCCGAACCAGAGCAAGTGCTCGAATTCGCCAAGCAAATCCAGCAGAAAGCTGTCGAGAGCAAAAAATTCTTTTTCCCGCCGCTGATCGACGTGAAGTTCGACCAGCCTCAGGTAGAACTCGACATTGACCGCAACAAAGTTGCCGCGCTTGGACTTAACCTCCAGCAGATCGGCCAGGACGTAGCTATCGGCGTCGGTGGCAACTACGTCAACCGCTTCAATATCGAAGGTCGTAGCTACAAGGTTATCCCGCAGATCAAGCGTGTGGACCGCCTGAACGCCGATCAATTGAAGGACATTTATGTAACTGGTCCGAACGGACAACTCGTGCCGCTCAGCACCGTCGCTACTATGCGGCAGGCTGTGCAACCGAGAAGCCTAAACCGCTTCCAACAACTAAACGCCGTAAAGATTTCCGGCGTGAGCGCACTTTCGTTAGATGAAGCATTGAAGTTCCTCGAAGGCGAAGCAGCCAAGATTTTGCCGAAAGGCTATGTGGTTGATTATACGGGCGAATCCCGCCAGCTCCGCAAAGAAGGAGGCAACGACGCTTTCGTCAGAACGTTTATGTTGGCGTTCGTTTTGATCTTCCTCGTGCTCGCGGCGCAGTTTAACTCATTCCGTGATCCTTTGATCATCCTGTTTGGTTCGGTGCCTTTGGCTATTTTCGGCGCGTCCATCTTCACTTTCTTGAAGCTGCCCAATCCTAACATGCACTTCTTTACCGATGGGTGGACGACGACCTTCAATATTTATGCGCAGGTTGGCCTTGTTACGTTGGTTGGCCTCGTCTCGAAAAACGGCATCTTGATTGTGGAGTTCGCCAACGAGCTTCAGCGCCAGGGTCGCACGAAAATCGAGGCAGTGCGCGAGGCTGCTCTTACGCGTTTACGCCCGATCTTGATGACGAGCGCAGCGACGGTTTTCGGCCATCTTCCGCTCATCCTCGTCACGGGTGCAGGTGCTGCCGCTCGTAACTCGATCGGTTTGATCGTGGTGGGTGGTATGAGCATTGGCACATTGTTCACCTTGTTCGTAGTGCCTTCGCTTTACGTGCTCATTGCAAAACAGCACAATATTGAGAAATCGCCAAAATTGGAACCAGCTCCATCGGGATTGCTCACCCCAAAAGAATTAGGCGTCAGATAATCCAATCTATTTAACATGAAACAATCGCTCTTCAAAACCGCGTTTTTTGTGCTGACGGCTCTGGTGGCGCCTCTTGTATTTGCTGCGCCCGAGCCCGACCGCGAAGTACCGCCGCGTCTCGATCTGCCAGAGGCCGTCCAGTTTGCCTTGGAGAATAATTTCGAGATCCGCCAAGCTCGTGAACGGATTAAGCAGCAAGAGGGAATCTTGATCGAAATACGCGCGCGCAGCATCCCGAATGCTTCGTTGGATTATTATTATTCGAAGTTCGCGAAAAGCCGTCTTGAACCTCAACAGCGTATTATGGATCAGGACTGGGCGGTAGAACTTACGGTGACGCAGAGCGTGTTCACCGGCGGCTCAATCAGCTCGTCAATTGGCGCGCAAAAACTGCGCCGCGAAGCTGCTTTGCTGGAGCTGAAATCAGTGATCAATAATTCGCTCTTTGCCGTGCGGACAAAGTTCTATGCGGTGTTGTTGGCCAAAAAGAAAATCACTGTCGCAGAGCAATCACTCAACCTCCTCGAAGAACAGCTCAAGACTGTGCGCGATCGTTACGAGGCGGGAACGCTGTCAAAGTTTGACCTACTACGTTCCGAAGTTGCCGTGGCTAACGGCAAGCCGCCTCTCATCCGGGCTCGCAATGATTATCGCATTTCGATCGAGGAACTGCGCCAGGTGACTGGATTCACGTCGGTTGCTCCCGGCAACGTTTCGAAGTTACCTGAATTTCTTGGGGAACTTACTTATGAGCCGACAGCCATCGAGCTTCCTGTCGCCTTGGAATCTGCCCGCGCTAATCGGCCTGAGCTGCAGCAGCTTTACAAATTGGAGCAAGCCGCAGACAAAAGCGTGAGTGCTGCCAAAGGCACGTATTGGCCGTCTTTAGGTGTTGGAGCAGGGTATCAGGTTAAAAAATCCACTGCTGATAACGAACTCAATCACACCCGCGATGGATGGTCGGTTGGGGCGCAAGGCAGCTGGGCGATTTTTGATGGTCGAGCGACAGCCGGTAGAGTTGCACAAGCCCGCTCGGCACTTGCGCAGATGAAACTCACTACGGCAGAGCAACAGCTCGCGATCGATGTCGAGGTTCGCCGTGCGCATTCGACTTTGCAGGAAGCGGCCGAACTCGTGACCGCCTCCAAAGCGGTAGGCGAACAAGCGGAGGAAAGCGTGCGGTTGGCCAAGGCCCGTTTTGCGGCTGGCACGGCAACGCAACTCGATGTGTTGCAGGCTCAAGTCGCACTGACTGATGCACTCACTAATGAAGTCGAAGCACTCTACAACCACACAGTTGCGCTAGCTAGCCTGCGCAAAGCTATGGGTGTGGCCGACGCCTTCGCACCGACTTCGTCCTGATCATTTTCGCCGTGCCTTGCTCGAAAATCAGTCGACGTGAGGCGCAACCTTTCGCATTCTCGCAACATTCTGGGGTTCGGCGCGTCTAACCTGTCGTTCCCCTTAATCGTTCATGAAGCTTCTACGTCCGATCTTGTGGGGCGTCGCTATTTTGGCGGCGCTCTTGTTAGTGATCATTGTCCTGGCGTTCAATGCGTCGGTGCAAACTTGGGCCACGCGCCGCGCTTTGACGGGGCAGCCCGACATGAAAGCGGGCATTGGGCGCATCTCAGCCGGCTTAAGGGTAACTGAGCTGACCGACATCAACATTGAGAAACCCGGTCTGTCTCTGAAGTTGCCATCGTTGACGATCGAGATGTCACTAGCGTCTGCTGCGGGCAAAAACATCGCGGTCAAACGTCTTGTCGCTAAAGGTTGGAAAGTAGATCTCTCGGTTCCGACTCAGGAACAAAAGGCTGCTGCGCGTGCGACTGCAACCACGGCGCCCGCCCAAACTGCGTCCACTACGCCGGCCAAACCGGAACCATTCACTTTCGATGGAGTGCTCAAACTCCTTCGCTTGCCAGTCGACTTCTCGCTGGACGAGATCGATGTCGAAGGCGAAGTGACGTTCCAAGCGCAGGCTGGCAAGCCACCTGCGCACGCCACGGTACGTTTCACGGGCGGCAAACTTGGCGTGGGCAGCGAGGGTCGTTTTAACTACGTCTCAAAAGTTGTCCTTCCAAATTCTGACGCGCCGGTGTCTGAAATGGACGTCAACACAGTGATCGTCGTTCAGATGGACACCCCCCGGACACTTCAGAAAATTTCTGTGGTGACGGATGTGAAGGCCGTGGGCCAGCAATTCCCGAAGGGCGCGGATCTGCATTCAGAACTCGTTCTCAACGGCGGAGCCAAGGGAGAATCTTATCTCGCCACGCTGCAGATGCCGCTGGCTGGCGTGCTCAAAAATCTTTTTAGCCTCGAAGCCGCATATCCCGCAGGCGCTACATCGCTCACCGGAAAATGGAAGATGGATGTGAGCAATGCGGACGTGGCGCCCTTTACGCTTGGTTTGCAGCTGCCCGCGTTCACGGCGACCGGCGAAGGTGTTTTCGAAGCGGATCGAACACTTGCCTCGATCCACGCCAGCGGTCGCGTCGACAATACCGTTGAGCAACTTGCGGTGATTATGCCCGAACTCGCAGCGTTAGGCCGGATTCGCACACAACTCGATTTCGATCTTTCCAAACAGGGTGACTTGATTCGCGTGGAGCGTTTCTCTGCTGGCGTATCGGGCAACAAACCAATCGCCTCGGTGCAGGCGCTGCAAAAGTTCGACTACGATTTGAGCGCTCGCGCCCTGAAAGTCGCCGATACCTCAGCCGAACTTTTACGGCTGACGCTCCACGGTCTTCCCCTGACTTGGGCGCAACCTTTTCTTAAAGATATCACGATCAGCGGCGACGACGTACGCGGCGAATTTTTTGCCAGTGCTCGCAATGGTGGATTTGCCGTGCGTCCGTCCGCTCCAATCACCATCACTAATTTGAATGTTGCCCAGGCCGGTAAACCCCTTGTTCGGGCGCTCGACGTTGCGGTGAAAATGGCAGCCGACTCAACCCAACAAGGTTGGCAGGCTGATATCTCTGAAATTTCTCTCCGCAGTGGCGCTGCGACGTTGCTGACCGCGAGCGTCAAAGCAGGTCGGCCCGCTGGTAACGCACAGCCGGTTAAGGCGACCGGGCACATGGAGGCGAATCTACCGGCGCTGCTCGCTCAGCCTGCGGCCGAACAATACGCCAGTGTTCTTAATCAAGGCGTCGTCAAGGGTGAGTTCACTGCTAACATCGACACCACTAAGCAGGTTTCTGCGACGATCGAGATCAACAACCTTGGTTCGGCCAAGGTTGAAAAACTTCCACGGCTGCAAGTCGGTTTACGAATCGATCTCCAGCCGGATGGTCGCATTGATGCTCAGGTGCCGCTCGTGCTTGATGCGTCTGGCCGGAAGTCCGATGTCGAGCTGACTGCACATATCCAGATTGCGCCTGCGCTTCACGTTGAAGCCGACGTCGTGAGCAACGCTATTTACGTCCAGGATCTTCAGCCGCTTCAGGCGCTGGCCGCTTCGGTACAACCTGAGCAACCGCCGGCACAGACCGCCAAACCTGCGAAAAACGAACCAAAACTTGATACTAAAAATATCGCCGCTAAGCCCATCGCAGATAAAGCGCCGTTCTGGAACGCCTGTACCGGCCAGCTGAAGTTGGCGCTAAAAGAGATCGTTTACTCACCGGATGTGAAGGTAAGCAACGTCGGAGGCCTGCTCAAAATCGAAGCTGGCGCGATTAGCATGGAAAACATTAAGGCCGGTTTGGGCGCGGAGAGCGAAGCGGCGCTCAACGGCAAAATGACTTTTGATGCTACGGCAGTCGAACCGTATATGTTTTCCGGAGACGCAACGGTCACAGGATTCGATCCTGCCCCATATTTTAAGGCAGCCAACCCACAGAAAGAACCAACTGTCGAGGGCAAGTTTGATGTTGTTAGCAAGCTTTCCGGTATCGCACCAAACGCGGCGTTACTCGCGAGCAAGATCAAAGCGGACCTCAGCCTGACCAGTCGTGGCGGCGTGTTCCGCGGATTGGCTCTGCCAAAAGCATTTTCCGACCGCTTCCAAGGTAAATCAGGCACCATTATTAGTAGTATCACCGGCGCGGTCGGGGCTCTGGCGGGTGGTTCTAAAAACGGCAATGCCGCTGCTGCCGCAGTTGAGTTGGCATCGTTGCTCGCTGTGATTCCTTTCGATCAGCTCAATGTTCAGCTCTCACATGACGCGACTGCGGCGTTGACGCGAATTCAAGATTTCACGCTCATCTCGCCCACGATCCGACTCACCGGTAGTGGCTCGATTTTGCAGCAAGAAGGTGTTCCGCTTTTGAAACAGCCGCTGACGGCTCAGCTGGAAATGAGTTCGCACGGCCACGTCGCCGAGTTGTTCGGCAAACAAGGCATGCTCCAAGGCGGAACCGACACCCTTGGCTACTCGCCGCTTTTTGCGCCGATCAAAGTTGACGGCACACTCTCGGAAGTCGGAACCGAAGCGCTCATGAATCTGCTGCTGCAAAAATTGCTGAGCAGCTCGGCCGGTCCGTTAGGCAATCTGTTTGGGAAATAAACTGCCACAGGTTGGAGTGATTGTTGGCTGGCTGTTGGTCGGTTTGTGGCTTAACTTTTGTCTGTGATCGCCTCTGTCACATTCCGGAACTTCAAGGCATTGAGAAATACCAGCCTTGTACTTTCACCTTTTAATCTTGTGGTGGGGCCAAATGGTTCTGGAAAGACGAGCTTGATTCAAGCGCTGTTGTTGCTGCGTGGTCTCACGAAATTGCCAATCAAAGACGCGCACGGCACGACGCCGCCCATCGCAAGCCCGGAGATCGATTTCCGTTTTTCTCCGCCCTTAGACGAGATTGAGGTGCAGATGGCGTGTTCAACGGATTTTGTCTGTGATTTGCTGAAAGTGCGCAGCCCTTCACCTGAACTTTGGTCGCAGGCGATGAGCGAAATTCTGAAAATACGCAGTTACCTTTTTGACCACTATGCCATGGGAGAGCCAGCGCGACGCGAGGTTGGAGCCGAGTTGACGGGCAACGCCGGGAATCTTGCGGCTGTTATTGCTAGGTGGCAGGATCGAATCCCCGCGGTTTTAAAGCGGTTGGAAACTGAATTTTGCCGTTTGTTGACTGAGTTTAGCGGTTTGGAAATAGTTTCGTTGCACGATGGACGAGTAGCCCTGGCCGGGAGACTCGCGGACAACAACGAGCGTGTTTTTGCCGAGAACATGTCACAAGGAACGCTTTACACGATCGCCACGCTAGTGCTGGCGTTTGATCCTGCGCCGCCTTCGATCATCTGCATTGAGGAAATTGATCGCGGGATACACCCGCGTTTGTTGCGCGAGATTCGCGATGCCTTTTACCGGCTCAGCCATCCTGCGTCATTTGATGAAAAACGTGCGCCGGTGCAAATCGTAGCGACGACGCATTCACCTTATCTCTTGGATTTGTTTAAGGATCATCCTGAAGAAGTCGTGATCGCGCAGAAGGAAGGGCTTGAGGCCCGCTTCGAGCGCTTGATTGACCGCCCGGATTACCAGCAGTTGTTAAGTGAAGGTCCGTTGGGAGACATTTGGTTTTCGGGTATTCTTGGGGGCGTCCCACAGGAAAAATCCCCGGAGGAGCTTAAATGATTCTTCCGTCGTGGTTCACCGGTGAACGAAACACAATCGACGATTTGCTTCATGAAGCTCGCGATTTTGAGTGAATCGCCGGCTGATGAAGCGGCGCTCCGGGTACTAATCGAGGGCGTGCTTGGCGAACCAATACAACTGGTCCAATCAGCGTTGCGCGCACGTGGCTGGCCTTCGGTGGCGCAAGTTATGCCCGCGGTCATCCGGCATTTGCACTTTAACACCGATGCTGATGGCTTAGCCGTGGTGGTGGATGCCGACGATTCGGTGATTCACACTGAGACGCACGAAGCTCCTGGGTATTTTCATCCGCGCTGCCGACTTTGTCAGTTGAGGGCAGTTTTTCGACAGACCGTAAAAAGGCTTCCGCCTGCACGAGGCCGTCAACGGATTTTTCGCGGAGTGGGGGTAGCAGTGCCCGCGATCGAGGGCTGGTACTTATGCGGGCGCGACGAGAGTGTGACCGAGGCTATTTGGCTAAATGGCTTAGCGGTGGGCAAAGTGCCTTTCACGCGGCACGAATTGAAATGGCGTGTCTATGGCACCGATCGTCCCAGTCTGCCGCATGAAATCAATTGTGCGCTGGTGGATGCGCGTCGCCACGCGGTTGATACGCGACGGCTGGAAAATGATTTTCCGGGCTTTCGTGCGCTGGCCAATGACCTGCGCACCTGGCGAACTCTGCTGAATAAAATCTGAAGACTCGGTGAGTTTGCGCTTTTTCATTGCTTGCTCACATTCATCGCATTCTCAGAGCTGTTCTCATTACTTCGCGTTGTTGACCTAACGTAACAGTGGGTACTTCTAGGTGTGTTCAAAGATAAGATTGTGATTTCTCGATAGCTCGTTCGTCTACCCCATTCGCTTAATGGATTTTCCAGTGTCCATCCGTCGCTCCTGCCTGCCATGGCCCATCGAGATCCTCGTGGGTGGCATTGCCTTGCTGCTATATCGGGTTCGCGTGATCGGCCGTGAGAACGTACCGGTTAAGGGCGGAGTTCTGATCCTGCCGAACCACTTGTCTTATATCGACGTAGTCCTAATCCAGATGGCCTGTCGACGTCGACTGCGATTTGTGGCTTATGAACAACTATGTCACAATTGGTTTTTCGACCTCGTGATACGGCTGAGCGGGGCGATCGTGATTTCGCAGCGCAATACGCTGACAGGCACGCGCCGGATCATCAAGGCCCTCAAGGCAGGCGAAGCAGTTTGCGTGTTTCCTGAAGGCGAGATTTCACGAACTGGTCAATTGATGGAAATACGCCGTGGCTTCGAAGTGGTGGCTCGGAAGGCGAACGTGCCGGTTATTCCGGTCGCGCACGATGGCATTTGGGGTTCGGTTTTTACGTTTTCTGGAAACCGGTATCTCCTCAAATCGCCACGACTCATGCCGACGCACATTTGCGTGTGTTTTGGTTCCCCTCTGTCGCCTGAAAGCGCGGGTACCGCACGGGTTCGCAAAGAGTTATTGGATCTCGGGGCAAACGCTTTTAACGAAAGGCCGGTGTTGCGGCGCAATCTTGGCCGCGAAGTCGTGCGCTCTTTGGCGAAACGTCCGCGACATGTTGAGATTATCGACCGGACAGCGGAGCGTCGCGAGGTTACGGCAGGGAGGTTGCTGGCCGTCGCATCAGCGTTGTCTAAGCGCTTTCGGGCGACGATTTCCGATAAACGAGTCGGTATTGTTTTGCCACCAGGCGCAGGTGGGACGATCGCGAACCTCGCAGTGCTCTGTGCAGGCAAGATTCCGGTTAATCTCAATTTTACGGCCGGCCGCACTGCAGTTGAAGCGAGCATGGATCTGGCGGAGATCAAAACGGTGATAACGGCTGAAGCCGTTATCACCAAGTTCCCCGGCTTCCCTTGGCCAGAACGCACGCTTGATTTGCGCAGCGAAATCGCGGCGACGGGTAAAGCGAAGATTTTACTTTGGTTGATAGCGATTAGGTCGTTGCCGAATCAGTTAATACCGATATTGCTAGGACTTCCTCATTACGGAGGAGACCAAGAAGTGAACCTGCTTTTCACCAGCGGCAGTTCTGGTGAACCGAAAGGGGTCGTGCTTACTCATCGCAATCTTTTGGCTAACTGTTGGCAAATATCGTCGCTATCGATTCTGCCGAATACGGCTACCGTGCTCGCGTGTCTGCCGCTTTTTCATAGTATAGGATCTACGGTCACGCTTTGGTATATGATGCTGCGCGGCTGTCGCGTGGTCACAGTGCCAAGTCCACTTGATACCCGCAAAATCGTTGATGGCATCAGCGAGGAATCGGCGACTGTGCTGATCGGAGCTCCGTCTTTTCTACGGCCTCTCTTGAAAAAAGCCGAATCTGCTGAATTGCGTTCGTTAGAGCTGGTTGTTTCTGGCGCAGAAAAGATGCCGCTCGAACTCTACGATGCATTTGTGGAGAGATTTCACATTGAGATATTACAGGGCTACGGATTGACGGAGACCACGCCGGTTACCAACGTCAATCAACCTGACCCTCCGATCACCACCGCCACAGCAGAGCATCAGCAAGGTAAACGACTTGGGTCGGTCGGGCGAATGATGCCAGGCTTGACCGCGCGCATCATCGATCCAGATACCAAGGATGAGTTGCCGCTGACTGAGATCGGCATGTTGCTACTGCGGGGCGCCAACGTGTTCGGCGGCTACTTGCATGACGAAGCGAAGACGTCCGCAGCGTTTCATGATGGCTGGTTAGTAACGGGAGATTTGGCTCGCTTTGACGAAGCCGGTTTTCTCCACATCGAAGGCCGTTTGTCACGTTTTGCAAAAATGGCTGGCGAAATGGTGCCACTGGAGACGGTCGAGCAAAAGCTGGCCGACGGATTTGGCTGGGACCAACTGGAAGCGCCCAAGCTTGTGATGATCAGCGTGCCCGATCCAACGCGTGGCGAAGCGATCGCGCTGTTGACCACTCAGGACGTGAATGGTGACGCCGTTCGTGACACTTTGATCACGGCCGGATTGCCGAATTTATGGGTGCCGAAGATAGTTATCCGCGTCGATAATATCCCCATGCTTGGCACCGGCAAAATAGATTATAAAACCTGTCGTGAGCTGGCGATGGAAAGTAGTTTATTAAAAACTATATAAACAAGTTTGGCTGTATTTGTCGGTTTACAACGTACCGATATAGAAAGGTTTAGTTAAAAAGGGAAATCGTTTGATGGCGTGGGAGCCATGGCTTTTTTCTCGATCAATATTTCTGCGTCTGTGTGTGTGCTGCGGCCGGTGACGAGGATGGCCTTGGTGGGCTGCACGGGGCAGGCGTATTCGCACGCACCGCAACCGATGCAGAGGTTTTGATTTAAAACCGGAATGCGAAGATTATCTCTGTAAGGTACGGTCGTAACCGCCTTGGTCGGGCAATGCTCGGAACAGGCGGCGCAGTCCGTGCCGTTGACGGCGACGACGCAGCGCGACTGATAAAAATCTGCGACGCCGATTTGGGTCACTTGCTTTGCCGCAAGGCTGAGTGGAGAAATCGCTCCGTCAGGGCAAACTTCGCCGCACCGCGTGCATTCGAAAAGACAGTAAGCCGATGTATATTTTAGCTGCGGTTTAAACAAACCTTCGAGGCCGTACTCGAAGAGTGCTGGTTGCAGGACGTGAGTCGGGCAGGCGCTGATGCAGAGGTGGCAAGCAGTGCAGCGATCGAGAAATTGGTCGACGCTGTGCGAACCCGGCGGACAAATCGTGCGGCTGGCTTTGCCTTTTTTTACGAGCGTGGGGAGGTCGTTGGTATTTGATGAAGGTTCGGCTTTTGCGCGAGTAAGCAGCGCCGAAGAGGCAACGAGGCCGCCGGCAATGGAGGCAAGAAAGTCGCGGCGTTGTGGATCGGAAGCGTTGCGAGGCGAGGAGGCTTCGTCTGCAACACTGTCTTTTTTCCAACTGAAGCGGTAGCGGACGCCGTGTTCGTCGCAGGCTCCGATACAGTTGTAGCAAGAGACGCATCGTGAAGCGTCGATCGTTCCGGTGCGTAGATCGATGCACTGGGCTTTACAGCTGCGGAGGCAATCGCCGCATTTGGTGCAGGCTTTCTTGTCGATGCTAATGCGGAATGCGGCGAATCGTGAGATGAGTCCGAGTGCGGTTCCGACGGGACAAATGGTATTGCAGTAAAGGCGTCCGCGCAAAGCAGACATTACCACGACTAACGTCAGAAAAATCGCGGGCAATAGCAGCAAACCTGCACTGGCCCAAGCGGGCTGCACTCGGTAGAGGCTTTGGGTGCCTACGGCATTCGCAAAGCCGACGATGGAATTATTTGCGGCGGTCAGTAAAGGACGCGCGAGCATCGACACGATGCGACCGAAGTTGCTGTAGGGATCGAGTAGGGCGAGCGCGAAGCTACCCCAGCCGACAAAAGCTGCCGCAACCGCTCCCCAGAAAAAAATATGGCGAAGTTTGGTGTGCGGCTTGGCGTAGGGCAGAAATTTTTTCTTCCGGCGCAGCCATCCGCCGATGCGTGCAATCACGTCTTGGAGGACACCAAGCGGACAGATCGCGGAACAGTAGATGCGTCCAATCGCAAGCGCGACGAGCAAGCCTATGACAAAAATCAGCGCGCCGATACCTGCGCCCACGCTCAAACTAACGAGCCCGGGGACGAATTGCGTATGCGCGAGGGCGTGCCCAAGTATAGGCGGAGCAAACCCTCGGAAATCGACAAAGGCGACGCTGAGCCCGACAAAGGTAAGACCCGCAAGCGCGATGCGGATGATTTTTAGCGGATTACGCGGCACGGAATCACGCGAGTTTGTGGCGGCGGACGTCGACGTTTTCGAGATCCATGCGTCCGAGCTTCATCTCATGCGCGATCTTGACGTGGGTGATTTTCTCCGGCGAATGACCGAGAAGTTTTGCTGCGGCGGCGTCGATAGCAACGATGTCGGTCGACGCGAGCAGCGTGCGCATCTCGACACAGTCTTCGACTGATTTTCCCTGCGGCCCATTGCGGACCATGGGATGATAGGCATCCATGATGTTGAGCGCAGGTTTCTTGAGCGTAAGAATATCGGCGATGTACTGGCTGAGATCTGTTCTGTGCCAAACGCCACGATCCCAAACGATGCCCATGAGGTTTTTCATGCTGGCGCTCATATTGGTGGAGCCGTGTTGCTTGAGGACCGGAACGTTGATGAAGACGTCGCTGTCGAGAATGAGCGAATGGACGAACGCGCTTTTTAGTTTTACTCCATTAGGAATCTGGACTTCGCGGTAAAGGGTCTGGTCGTTGCCGTTGACGACAATGCCCCCGGCATCCCTGGCTGCTTTCTCGATGCCGCTGCTAACGTAGGTTTCTCTCCATTCGTTGCAGGTGTGGTCGAAAACGCTGACCGATTTCGCGCCGGCGGCGAGGCAAAGGCTGACGAGTCGGCCGATGATGGAAGGGTGAGTATTGGCGCCACGTTCGGGCGGAGCGTTCCATCCGATGTTGGGTTTAATGACAACGGTCTGACCGGGTTTGACGAAGGCTTTGATGCCGCCGAGTTCTTCGAGGGCTTTGTCGAGCATGGCGACGCGATCACCATCGCGGATTGCGACGAGTATCGGTTTCGGGCCGCTCGGGGCAGGCGGGGGAAGTGTCTCGGTGGATGCAGGCGCGACGGCCTCGGCGGCGAAAAGAGAATTCAGATTGGCGGCCAAGGAAAACGTGGCGCCGATGGCGAGGCTGGTTTTGACGAAATCGCGACGGGTTTTCATGAATAACGAGGTTGAGACTATTCTTGTTAAAAGGTCTGGGGCACGGAAGTGATTACCCGATTTTTGGGTTCAAAGCAGGGAAGCGCGGACGCAATAACTACACGTGTACGATAACCCCGCTTCGGGGCAGATCACGCCGCATGATTTGGCAAAAATGAGGCGAAATTTGCTCTGAGAGTACCGAAATGCCTATGCGACGTTAGAAGCGCCGCGGACGCGAAATGGTGCGCGCGCGACGTGAATCGCATCCTCGCTAGTTGGTCAAGACTTTGTCGATGGCTGAAAGTTCGTCGCTTGAGAATGAGAGATTATTGATCGCGCCCATGTTGTCATCGATTTGACTCGTTTTGCTGGCGCCGATGAGCGCCGTAGTGACAGCGGGTTGGCGTAACACCCAGGCGAGTGCCAATTGGGCAAGTGTTTGGCCGCGTTCACGGGCAATAGCATCGAGTTGCTTCGTCCTGGCGAGAAGTTCGGGTGTGATCTGGTCGGGCTTGAGGAAACGTGGATCACGGACCGCGCGGGCATCGGCGGGCAAGCCCGCGAAATAGCGATTGGTGAGCATGCCCTTGGCGAGTGGTGAGAAGACAATGGAGCCGATGCCTTCGCGATGTAGTAGCTTGAAAAGGCCTTGTTCAGGGACGCGTTCGAGCATGCTGTAACGCGGTTGGTGAATGAGGCAAGGCGTACCGAGTCGGCGAAGGATGGAGACGGCGCGCGAGGTTTGTTCTGGGTCGTAATTGGAGAGGCCAACGTAGAGTGCTTTGCCGGAGCGGACGGCTTGGTCGAGAGCGCTCATGGTTTCTTCCAGTGGCGTGTCGGGATCGGGGCGATGGCTGTAGAAAATATCGACGTAGGGCAGACCGAGGCGGCGGAGACTTTGGTCGAGGCTGGCGAGAAGGTATTTGCGTGATCCGAAATTGCCGTAAGGGCCGGGCCACATATCGTAGCCAGCTTTGGTGGAAATGATGAGTTCGTCACGATGCCCAGCAAGATCTTCGCGGAGCACGCGGCCAAAAGTGGTCTCGGCGGCGCCGGGAGGCGGACCGTAGTTGTTGGCCAGGTCGAAGTGAGTTATGCCGCGATCGAAAGCGCGCAAAATAAGTGCTCGCGAGTTGGCGTAATCATCAGTCGCGCCGAAGTTATGCCAAAGCCCGAGCGACAGCAGCGGAAGCTTGAGGCCGGAGCGCCCGCAGGTGCGATAGAGTTTGGGATTATCGTAACGAGTCGGAGCGGCGGTGTAAGGCATGGAAAAAACTTGGGTGGGTTCGGATATTTTGAAATGGAGCTATTGTCATTCTGAACGAAGAGAAGAATCGAGTGGGTGCTCTTCGAAGCGCGCAAAATTTTACCTCGTGGGATTCTTCGCGAGGATCAGAATGACAGAATGGATTGATGCCTAAATTCCTCGATGGCCACAGCAAAAGCGCTCGGTTTAGCTTGCGACCTAATAGATCGAAGCAAGTATTCTAATCGAGGATTAGAGCCACTTGAAATTAGTGAAGTGGTTTTTCGCGAGAAGGTTAAAATAGGGGATCGGTATTTACGAGTGCTTTGGGTCACCGTTGGAGCAATCCAGTGAATAGTTCCCCTCTTTGGGCTAGATTGACATGCAAATAAGTGTCCTCTGACTCGGCGGCTGGTGGAGTAACTCTGTTTCTTATGAAATCCCTGCATCGCGTTCCGTCGTCGTCGCATTGCCTATCGACTGTGTTGAAAATTGTTTTCGGGTTGTCGTTGGTTGCCTCTCTCTCAGGGCAAACCTCGATTACCCCTGCGACCCGCGAGGTAGGCGCCGGAATCGTACCTTATCAGGTGCTAGTTTCATCGACGACGAACTGGACTGTATCCACGCCCGCGACCTGGGTGACGTTTTCGCGCACCAGCGGTTCGACGGACGGCAATCTCATGATCACGGCGGCTGCCAATACAACCGGAGCCGACCGCACGGCCACGATCACTGTGGGTACTGCGACGCATACGCTGACACAGCGGGCGGCGAGCGTGGTGCTTCAGGAATTGTGGGGATTCGGGCAGGCGCAAATGGGTCAGCTCGGTGATAACGTTTTAAACCAGCGACTCTCGCCGGGCCCAATAATTGCCGCGAATGTGCAGTCGGTGGCTTCAGGATCTGATTTTAGCTTAATCGTAAAGACCGATGGGAGCCTGTGGGCCGTGGGCAGTAATTCTTACGGCCAGTTCGGCAACGGGACGACAAACGACTCAGCGACCGCGCCCGTACAGATTTTGTTGAGTGGAGTGCAATCGGTAGCCGCGGGTGCTAATCACAGTTTGATCGTGAAGACCGATGGAAGCTTGTGGGCGATGGGCGCTAATTTCTTTGGCCAGTTAGGCGATGGAACGACAACCCAGCGCACTTCGCCGGTGCAGATTTTGTCGAGCGGTGTGCAATCGGTAGCCGCGGGTGCTAATTACAGTTTGATCGTGAAGACCGATGGAAGCCTGTGGGCAATGGGCGATAATTCATCTGGCCAGCTTGGTGATGGGACGACAACCCGGCGCGTTTCACCCGTGCAAATTCCGACGAGCGGTGTGCAATCGGCGGCGGCGGGTGGTGCTCATAGTTTAATCGTGAAAACCGACGGAAGCTTATGGGCGATGGGCGCTAATTACTCTGGCCAACTCGGCGATGGAACGACAACTCAGCGGACTTCGCCGGTGCAGATTTTGCCGAGCGGTGTGCAATCGGTGGCTGCAGGTGCTTATCACAGTTTAATCGTGAAAACCGATGGAAGCCTATGGGCGATGGGCGGAAATAACTACGGCGAGCTGGGCGATGGGACAACGACCCGGCGGACTTCGCCGGTGCAGATTTTGCTGAGCGGTGTGCAATCGGTGGCTGCAGGTCTTAATCACAGTTTAATTGTAAAGACCGATGCGAGCCTGTGGACCACGGGCCAAAATAACTACGGCGAGCTGGGCGATGGAACAACAACCCAGCGTCTTGCGCCAATGCAGATTTTAACGAGCGGCGTACAATCGGTGGCTGCGGGAAGCGGGTATAGCTTAATCGTAACGACGGAAGGGAACCTACGCGCCATGGGCGAAGATACCTCGGGTCAGCTTGGAGATGGGGCTATGTTAAACCAACCAGCCCCTGTGCAAATTTTGGCAAGCGGTGTACAGTCGATGGCGGCAGGTACGGCACATAGCTTAATCGTGAAGGCGGACGGAAGCCTCTGGGCCATGGGCTCCAATACCTCTGGCCAACTCGGCGATGGGGCAACAACTCAGCGCACGGCTCCGGTGCAGATTTTGGCGAGCGATGTCCAATCGGTGACTGCAGGTGCTTATCACAGTTTAATCATGAAAACCAATGGAAGCCTATGGGCGATGGGCTCTAATTCCTATGGCCAGTTAGGCGACGGGACAACGACGACACGTAGTTCGCCCGTGCAGATTTTAACGAGCGGTGTGCAATCGGTCGTCGCAGGCAGCAATCACAGCTTAATCGTGAAGACGGACGGCAGCCTGTGGGCTACGGGTTATAATTCCTCGGGTCAGCTCGGCGATGGGACGACGACGACGCGCAGCTCGCCGGTGCAGATTTTAACGAGCGACGTACAATCGGTGGCGGCCGGTGCTACTCACAGTCTAATCGTGAAGACCGATGGGAGCCTGTGGGCGATGGGCAATAATTCCTCGGGCCAGCTCGGCGATGGGACGACAACGACGCGTAGCTCGCCGGTGCAGATTTTGGCGAGCGGTGTACAATCGGCAGCCGCAGGCGGTGATCACAGCTTGATCGAGAAAACCGAAGGCAGCGTGTGGGCTACGGGTTATAATTCCTCGGGTCAGCTCGGCGATGGGACGACAACGACGCGTAGCTCGCCAGTGCAGATTTTAGCGAGCGGTATACAATCGGCAGCCGCAGGCGGTAAACACAGCTTGATCGCGAAGACGGACGGAAGCCTGTGGGCGACGGGCGCTAATTCAGCCGGCGAGCTAGGCGATGGGACGTTGCTCGATCAGAACAGACCAAAGCCGATCGCAGTGAAGGTGCAGAAAATAGTAGCGGGAAACACTCATTCGCTAATGGTGGCCAGCGGTGACATTCGGCCAGCCCCTTTTATTACCAGCGCGACGACCGCCACCGCTGTTTCTGGCAGTGTATTTTCGTATCAGATTACCGGATATTTCAATCCGACTACCTTCGGAGCCACGGCGCTGCCCGACGGGCTGAACATCAACACCACGACCGGCTTGATCTCTGGTACGCCGACGAGCGCTGGTGCTGCAACGATCACGCTTTCGGCAACAAATATGGTCGGCACTGGCACCGCTACGCTCACACTCACGACGCAGTTCTCAGGAGAACAGCGTCGCCTGGTGACCACCGTCAACGAGCTTAGCAGTGCGATCAGTGAGGCCAATGCCAACCCCGTGGCGACGTTCACGCTCATCCTCGATCCCGGCATCTACACACTGAGCACTCCCCTTCCTGACTTTCTGACAAATGGCATCCATGTGCTAGGTCCGGTGAGTGGCGATTCGCCCGCAATCATCGATGGTGCCGCGCTGACTACCCCTATTTTTAATGTGAACGGTAACAACGCGGTTTTCACCTACCTGAAGTTCATTAACCTGAGATCTAGCGCGATTAATATTAAATCCGGCAACAATGGCGCTATCATGAACTGCGTTTTTAATAGTAATTCGCAGTACGCTGCGATCAAGGCCAGCAACTGCATCAGCTGGACGGTTTCAGGCAATGCCATCACCGGCATTACCGGCACGACCAGCACAGCTGAGCCGGCGATTTACTTCTATTCGAAGGGATTTTCAATGAGCGTCACCAATAACCTCATTCTGAATTGCGACCAGGGCATCGCATTCGACTCCAATCATGGCATAATGGGTGGTGGGGTGATCATTAACAACATGATCTCCGACACCCGTGCGACCAGCTATGCAGGTCCCGGCATTGCTGCCTTCGTCCAGGATCGAGTATACGTGGAAAACAACACCGTGTATCAGATGGGCTCTAACACCTCCTCAATTTCGTATACAAACAACAGCCCGAACCCCTCGTACGTTCGAAATAACCTCGTGAGCAAAGGAATCGAAGGTGATGCCGCAGGATTGTATATGATCTTGGCCACAAATGTAACTGCGGCGCAGGCGAGTTGGTTTGTAGCGCCAGACAGCTGTGATCTCCATCTAGCTTACGCAGTCCCTTCTGCGGTAAACGCTGGTACAGCGAACGGTCAAAATACAGATATCGATGGCGACCCTCGTCCTACCGGCACTGGTTACGACATCGGAGCCGATGAATATCTGGGTAGCTCGTCGAGTTCGAGCAGCAGTTCCAGTTCGTCGTCGAGTAGCTCATCCTCTAGTTCAAGCTCGTCGTCTGGCTCTAGTTCGTCTTCGAGCTCCAGCAGTTCTAGTTCATCATCGAGCAGTTCCTCCTCCAGCTCTAGTTCGTCGAGTAGTTCTTCCGGTTCTTCGTCAGGTGGAGGTGGCGGCGGTGTACCTAGTATTTGGTTCGTCCAAGCGATCTTCGCGCTGTATGCCGGTCGTCGAATGGCCGGAGCTCGTAAGTGCTAAACGAATGCTAATTGCCCTAAGAATTTCCGCTTTGAACAGAAGAGAACGAAGGTAACGAAGCGACAAAGGCTTCGCCCAGCCTCGTCGTTGCCTTTATTTCCTTCTGTGAAAGTCCGAATCTGATTTGGATTTCGATGTCATAGCTCAGGACTGTAGGTACGAATCCTCTGACGTTGGATCGCCGGGAGGTCCCTTAATAAACCGCAAATGTGTGTGGCGTGGTTTACCCGGACCATGAGGATGGCCTGCGTCTTTTATGGAGGTAAGGAGATTGCCAAAAAAAACCTCATAACGAACTAATCTATTACGCCAATCCGCGCTGATTACCAATCCGACGTGAAGCGATATTGGCCGGACGCAATCTCGAACACACTCTCGTTTCCGGTCTGCGTGTACACCTTGACCCAGGGAGAAGAGGTGGCGCCATTGTCGCCGGTGAATTGGGCGTTGCGTCCTGGCACGCGGACAGTCGCGGTGGAATTAGGCGGGATCTCAACCTGAAGCAGGAAACGGCCGGCTTCGATACGCCATTTTACGCTCGCGAGTCCGTAAGGCGTTTCGTGTTGGGCGCTGGCCCAAGTGATGTCGCCGGTAGGGTGGGGTTGAACGAGGATGTTTTTAAAACCGGGAGATCTCGGATCGGGCGCGAGGCCAGCGAGATCGGCGTAAAACCACTCAATGATTTGGCCGAGCATGAAATGATTTTGGGAAGAGCCGCGCTCCGCGTTCCACGCCTCAGTGAGGCTGGTGCAGCCATGAGCGAGTTGATAGCCGTAGCCAGGCTTTTCCGTCTGGCTATTGATTCGGTAGATCACGTCAGAACGACCAGCATCCGCGAGTGCACGCAGCAAATAGCGGTAACCAATATCACCGGCGGTGACGGCATAGTCGTGATCTTGAATGTCACGTAGAAGGGCGGAGAGGGCGGCGGCGCGTTTATTGATGGGGACGAGATTGAGCGCCAGAGGCAGGGCTTGGGCAGTTTGAGAGCCGGTAGCGTAGACGCCGGTGGCAGGATTGAAAAAAGCCTTGTTGAAATCGTCGGCGATTTTTTGGGCCTTTTGTTCGTATGCGGTTGCCTCTTCAGCGTGGCCTATTTGTTGCGCGATATGACCGAGCGTTTCGGTGGTCAGAAAATAAAATGCGGTGGCGGGAAGTGCGACCGGTGTGAGCTGCGGCATACCTGGCCGGTTCGGACCTTGATCGTACCAATCGCCGAGGCCGTAATTGAGCAGTCCATTTTTTGACATGGTGTCCAGATGCGCGAGGTAACGGACCATGGCTGGATAACAATGGCGAAGAACGGCGTCGTCGCCGGTCCAGATGAAGTGTTGCCAGGCAGCGAGAACGAGCGCGCTGCCCCATTCAGGCGAGTCACGAAGGCCGCCATCGAAAATCACAAACTCGGGCACAAAGCTTGGGATGAGGCCGTCGGGTGTTTGGGCTTCGAGCATGTCGTCGAAGGTTTTGGAATACAGCCGTTGTAGGTCGAATTCGTAGCGGAGCGATGGGCCATTGAGGTGATACTGTTCGAGCCAGCCAAGGCGTTCGCGGTGCGGGCAATCGGTGAGCGTGTGGGCGAGATTGCTACGTTGCGCCCAACGAACCAATCCTCTGATACGATTAAAGAGGTCGGAGGAGCAGGAAAAATCGCCAGCGATCGGAGAATCGGAGTGAGCGACGCGCGCCGAGATGGATTCGACGGTTGGCAGTGCGTCGGGTGAGTTTTCTGAACCGGAGCAACGAACCTCGAGGTAACGAGCGCCGTGGTAAAAAAAGCGCGGGTGCCATTCTTCGCCTTCGGTGTTGCCGGCGAGCGTATAGTTCCACGAGGCGTCGCTGCCACCAGAGGAGCCACGTTCAACCAAACCATCGGGAGCCAATAATTCTGCAGGGATAATTTTTACTTTCGCGCCGGCTAGACCGCGAACTTTGAGGTCGAGCATGAGCGAGGCATTTTGACCAAGGTCGTAAACAGTGACGCCGGGTTTGATTTCTTTGCTGGAAACGGGTTTGAGCGTTTCAAATAACTTAAAGGGAGGAGAGGAGTGTGAAAGGCCAAGCAGCTCGCCGGCGGGAGCGTTGAGGTTGATCACGGCGGCTGTCCAAGTCTGATCGTCAAAACCAGGCTTGTCCCAGTCAGGGAAGATGCGTCGCGCGTCGAAGTCTTCACCGCTGTACATCGTCGCCGCAGTAATAGAGCCTGGAGCGAGGCGCCATTGCGTGTCGGTAGGAATAGTTTCGACAATGCCACCGTCATATTCGAGACGAAGTATGGCTTTCGCCGTCAGGGCCCGGAAGGCGGAAACGAACTTAGTGTAGCGGTGTGTGATGGATTGGACGTTATACATGCCTCCGGCGAGGCAAAGGCCGATGGTGTTGCGTTTGGTAGGTTGAAGAAAGTTCGTGATGTCATAGGTGTCGTAGAGGCAGGTCTTGGCGGTGTTGGTCCAACCTGGTGTGAGCAGGCCTTCAGTGGCGCGTTGGCCATTGATCGTGAGTTCGTAGCTACCTTGTCCGCTCACATGCATCACGGCGCGGCGAAGATGTGGCCTTACAAGAAAGTCGCGGCGGAGGAGCAAGGTGTCTGTCGCGCGAGGATTCAAGCCGGGCAAGCCGAGGCCGTCCGTTGCAGCGGCGGCGTAGAACGGTGGTTTTTCTATGCTGTCGCTGGCTGTGACAGCTGCGCCTACGGCGATGTTTTTACCGCCAGAAAGTACAGCGATCTGGCTGAGGGCGAGGCAGTGAACCCCTCCGACCGTACGTAGTTTGGTTGCGGTGATGCGTAGGTAACGGGCGGATACGCCTTTTGCTGAAATGTCTAATCGGTTCAGCCAAATGTTGGGTGGATTATCGGTGTAATCGGCGATCGTGATTGCCCCAGTCATTTCGGGATTGTTAGCGATATCGATTTTGAAATAGAGCGGAAAGCCGAGGCGTTCGCTCACGCCTTGTTGGAGAGCGTAAAGCTGCACAACGTCGACCGATTGCTCAGTGCCGAGATCGATTTGGATCCATTTAGTGGTTTCTGGTCGCGGCGCATTTTCTGAGCGAAAGCCAAGTGAGAGGCGGACTGATTTGAGCAAAGTGGGATCAGTGATCCATTGCGCGCCGCTCCAGTCCTTCTCTTCAAGCACGCCCATCGTCCAGGAGGATGGACTGCTCCAGGCGGTGGAATGATTTTTTTGATCCCAGAGCTGGACTTTCCAGAAAACCTGTTGGGTCGAGGCGAGTGGTTTGCCTTTCCACGGAACGTTAAGACTGTCGGCCGAGTTAACCTTGCCGCTGTCCCAAAGATCACCGCGATCTTGTTGAAGCATACCAGCCGAAGATGCGGCGAGGACGCGATAAGCGGTCTGGCGCTGGCCGAGTTCGTCGGAGCGCATTTGCCAACTTAGGCGCGGCGCTGGTGAGTCGACGCCGAGAGGTTCGACGGCGGCCTCACAACGTAATTCTGCGGGCTGGACCGAGGCGGAGGCGGTTAGGCCAAGTGACAGTGATAGAAGAGCCAGAGAAAAACAAAGGGCACGCATGGGTTTCACGGTTGAACAGACTTAACCCGCAACATTCGGTTCCTGAAAACAGAAAACCCGTGCATCGAGTTTTCTCAAAGCAGTTTCAGTTTTCTCGCTCTTTTGGTAACACGAGTAGTTCGGCGGCGACCAGGGCATCGTAGGCGGCGGTGGGGTCGGGTGCTTCGAAGAGTTGGGTGAGAATATTTGTCTTTGTAGCAATCATGCAGAGCCGCGCGAGAGTATGAAGGTGGATGCGGTCATCCTGGCAGCAGATCAGAAAAAATAATCGCGTTGAACCGCCGTCCGGAGCGCCGAACGGGATGCTTTGAATTGTGCGCCCGAGGGCGATGAACGAGCTTTCGAAACGGTAAGCGTCATAATTCCGTGCGTGGAGCAGCGCGAATCCGCCTGGCAAAGCAGTCGAGCAAAGTGCTTCCCTCGCTTCGATGCTGGTGAGCAATTCACGCGGATCGAATACTCGCCCCGTGCTTTCTGCGAGAGCAACCATATCGCGAATAGCGGAAGAACGTGTTTTAGAAGTGAGATCCAGGTTGATGTAACTGGTTTTTAGTAGTTCGGGAAGAAGTGCTTTTTCTGGAAAGATCTCTTCCGTACCGCGCATGGATTTTGTGTGGTAAGCGTCGAGCCGTTTATCTGGCATG
>Ga0302322_100000227_pt1 | contig 40902 bp, 50 predicted proteins | sample Fen_T0_2_FD_203757 | JGI IMG/M metagenome (GOLD analysis project Ga0302322, IMG submission 203757) | Peat permafrost microbial communities from Stordalen Mire near Abisko, Sweden - Fen_T0_2 | ecosystem: Environmental > Terrestrial > Soil > Wetlands > Permafrost | place: Sweden: Abisko...
CCACTGGCGCGGCGTATTCGATGTCGAAGATCGACGCCGCAACCTCGATGGCTATGGCGTCCGCATCGGTGCCCGTGGTTTCGGTGTCGAGGATCAAGATGCTGCGCATGGTCACCCGACAATGAAGAGGCTTTTGCGTGCGCGGGTGACTGCAACGTACCAGAGGTTCGCCTCTTCGGTGTTGCGCTGCGCGCGGTAGGTGGACTTGAGCACGTACACCCGATCGCGCTCCAGGCCCTTGGCCTTGTGTGTCGTGGAGCAGACGATTCGATTGGCGTTGTCCGCATCGGAGAAGAGCGATTCGATCTTTGCGATGACCTCGGCAATCGACGCGGCGCCTTCGGCGAGCGCGTGGACGCATGCAGCCTTGTCCTCGATTCCCGTGGTGTCGGCGTCATGGCGGCGCTTCGTGACGCGGGCGATCTCACGGTCACGCCAGATGCCGAGCCATTCGGCGAGTGCCGGAACGGACTCCGCGCGGCTCTTCTCCACCAAGGCGCGGAGTCCCGCGCCGACGTCGCGCCCGGCGATCGTCGCAGGCTTGCCGTCTTTGAGGAACGCGAGGCAAAGGCTCACGATCGGCGCATTGGAGCGGCTCAGTACGAAGTCTCCCGGGGCCGCATCCTTGCGCATCGTCTCGGGTGACACGTAGATCACGTCGCCGTCGATGGCGCTGGATGCGGCCTCCAGATCGGGCACGATGACCTTGGCCACGTCCACGATGCTGCGCGCGCATCGGTAGGTGACGGAGAGCGGAAGCACCTTGGCGGATAAACCGTCGATGACGCGTCCCATCGCGTTTGCGTCCGCTCCGCGGAACCCGTAGATCGCCTGACGGTCATCGCCGACGGCGCAGATCCGGCCGCCCGTCGCGCACGCGGCGAGCGCAAGCTGAATCTGGCACGCGTTGAGATCCTGAGTCTCGTCCACGAATACGCGGTCATAGCGCTTGACGCGGAGCCCATGCACGACCGGAAGCCAGATCATATCGTCGAAGTCGATGGCCTTCGTATTGGCCTTGCACTGTGCAGTGATCTCGATGGCATCGCGGCAGAACCCTTCGCGCTGCGCTTCGCCGATCTCCAGATCGTACCCGTCGATGATGTCGCCGATGTCGGCCATGGATTCGGCGAGCGTGCCTTTGCCGAGCGACACGGCGCGTCCGAGGATCTTGCGGTACTCGAACGTTTCGCGCGCCTCGCCGCAGCGAGCGCGGACCAGCGCATCGACCTTGCGATCGTCGAGCCGCACGGAGCCGAACGCGCTGCGCACGGCGGCGAACCCGTAACTGTGCAGCGTGGACACGGTAACGCCGTTCGGAGCGCGCGACTGCAGCTCCGTGGCGATCGACTTGTTGAACGCGACCATGAGCACGGAGAGCCCCGCCGGAACGTGCTTGAACGCTTCGACGATCGTAGTCGTCTTGCCGCTGCCGGCTCGAGCGCGGACCACGGTGTGACCCGTTCCCTCGCGCACGTCCGCAAACACGGCCTCTTGATAGACGGACCAGGATCGGCCCGTCGTATTCGCCGGAGCGACGGGCGCCACGGCGACGACGCCGGAGCGCGCCGTGTCGGGCGAGGCGAGCATCGGCCCGCCGTCGGGACGGGTGGACGTGGCGGCGTTGGTTTTGCGCGGTCGTCCCATGGTTAATACCTTGCTCCGGCGCCTTTGCCGTCGCACTCGTCGCAGTATGCGGAATTGCATCCGGGGTATCCGCACGGGCGCCACGTGCGTCCGGAGACGCGGCGCGCGGGCTGAGTCGCGGTGGCGCCGCCAACGAGAGCGCGGGCCTCGGCGGCCTTGTCGGCGGGCACGTCGCATCCCTTCGCGTTCTGATTCCAGCGTCCACCGAGCGCCTTGAGCGCGTCCCTCACCGGATAGGTATTGCCCGTGATCGTGACGGTCGCCATGGTGTCATCCTCCGCGGCGCTTCGTTGCGCCGTGCAGAACACTAGAGCACAGTGCGTGCCATCGTCAATCGTCGCATTGTCTGCGGTTTCGATGCGCAACGCATTCGATGTTACGCGCGTAACACCGTAACGGTTACGAACAAATCGTTACGCATCATCCTCCGATGTACCCACGCGACCATGCGCAGCGGCATCGGCGACGCTCGCCGCGGTCGATTGCGTTGCAGGTAGCGCCCTGCCTGTATCAGGGTCGAGTCCGCGCGCGGATCGTTGCTCCTGTTGGCGTCGTTGCGCATGGCGCAGAATGCGATCCTCCTCCTCTGGAGTGAACGTCTCTGGCGTGTAGAGGCGCGGTCGCAATCCAGCGACGACGGGTAGATTGCCGATGACCGGCGAGCCATCGTCAGACATCGCCAGGCGCTCTACGGTGGCCACCGTAAGCGCAGGATCCAGCGCGTGCGCCGTCGCTACGCCGTATGCGAGCATGCGCCGGATGACGCTTGCGCGATCGTTGTATTCGGATCGCGCGATGACGTCGACGTGCTCTAGCAGCGCATCCGGAATGTCGACTGTGATGGCGCTCATGTTCGCGGCTCCCACGTAGTAGGCGCATGGCCTAGGTGTGTGCTCATCTAGTTCTCCTCGGCGCCAACGGTTGCAGGCGCGCAGCGATCTCTTTCGGCGCGACTTGAGCGCCGCGCATGTTCATCCACTTGGCGAATGCGAATGGCTGCCATCCACTCCAGTAATGCGGTGTCGATGCGGTTGCTTCGCGGAATTCAAACGCGGCGCGCTCAATCCACACGAGCAGCGCGTCTCCTGTGATCGGCGCGCCGCCGTCGAGCGCATGAGCGCGTGCCACGGTGCCTAGGATGGCGCCTACGCGCCCGACGATACAGAACGTGTTGAGAGGCGCGGCGCGTAGAATGCCGCGCGTGTATGCCTGCGCATAGGCTGTCTCAGCTGGCGCAGGCTCACGCTTGGACGTTGGCGCAATGTCTGCGTGCGCTAAAAACGATTCGCACATGCAGATGCCGGCGATACACGGTTGCGCCGCCGTTAGTCGGTTGTGATTGGCGAGCGAGTGACCGCATCCTGCGCGCCGGCACTTTGCATGTCCGCTTGCCATTGTGCTACTCCGCTCATGATGGTCGAGTGATTGCGGTTGAACAGGCGCCCTAACTCAGGGTATGAGTAGAGGCGTCGATTCGACGCGTCGCGCATGGCATCGGCGGTATGCCAGATGCGGAATCGTAATCGATTGAGCCTACGAATGAACCGCGAATGGCCGAGCAGATCGGCAAATTCGAAGCGCTCCGCGGCGAGCGACGCCTTGACCATCTCCCATAGACCGGCGCGTCGTAGTGCTTCGCGCGAGGCATTGAGTGCTTTTTGGTTCATCGGTGCATGTGCTCATGACGTGAGCAGCACAACGATACCAACAGCCATCGCGACGAGAATCAGGCCGATGCACAGGTATCCGAGGAACGCTACGATTGGACTCATGATGCTCTACCTCCTAACTCGGCGAGTTCGTAATTCTGACTCTTGCGCCACCGTTCCGGCATCGGTTGCGGCGCGTATTCGCATCGGTGCGGCTTGCATTCGATGACGGTCCCTGGCACGCACTGAATCGGTTGGCCACGAGACTCGATGTGTACGCGGGCGATGCCATCCACAGACACGCGATGCGCATCGGCGGACGCCTTACACGGGCACTCTGCGGCGACGCGCGACCACGGATCGACGATGGGATCGGCGGACGCTTTGCGCTTCGATGCACGCTCGCCTTCGACATCGGTCATCGACGCGAAGGTGAGATCGTCGGCGTCAACGTGCTTGCGGCGACGGGAGGCCATCAGAGACCTCGGCTGATGCGCATGCCACTGGATGATACGTTGATGCACTCGGCGCAGATATAATGCCCATCGGATGAGCATTCGCCGTTTCCTGCGGCGTAGACCCACGGCGCACCAGCTGGCTGGAAGTCCTCGCAGGGTGCGTCCACGTCGCGGATTCCGGGCTCGCCGTCGGGGACGCGGCCGTCGACCCGACCGCCGTTCAGGGAGGCGACAAGCGGGTCGGTTTCCGGAGAGGCTTCGCCAAGCGGCGCTTGACACTCGGAGCAGATACCGAACTTCGCTGCGTAGTGCGCGCGGATGCGTTCCCACTTGTTCATGATGATCTCGGCGGCAGTGGTCTCACGCCAGCGTCAAGAGCGATCATCTCCAGTGCTTGGTAGAGCCACGCGTAAAGCACTTGCTCGGCGGTAACGGTGCCGTAGAGCGTTTCGATGGCGGCGTCCACGATGAAGTCGACGGCCGTGCTCGTACTGAAACGGCGCTCGCCTTCGTTGAGCAACTTCGCTTGCGCGAGTTTCAGTGCGGGCCAGATGCGGTTAACGGTCGCTGCGTCAATCATGATACAACTCCTTCGCAGATGGCGCATGCGCCGATGGCGCCAGGCTCGTTGCAGTCGGCGCACTTCGGAGTGCGCAACAGATCCAGAAGGTTCGTTTGCTGTCCGGCGGCGCCAGGCTCCACGCGCTTGACGTGCGCCACTGCTTGACGGAAGTACGAAGGCTTGAGTTCGCAGCCTACACCGCGCCTTCCGCGCTCGATTGCGCAAACGACTTCCGTTCCGATTCCGAGGAATGGTGTATATACAATATCCTTTGGATTCGTATACAGGTCAAGCAGACGATACACTACGCCCTTTTGCAATGGACATACGTGCCTTTCGTCCTCATGCTCCCTCGCTGCCCTGTAATTCAGCGTATCGCCCTGATCAATCCCGCGCTTGTCCGGATTGCCAGCGCGCGGATCTTCGTAGTCCACGAACCCATCGCGCCACAGGCCATTGGCCGTAGCCCACACGAGGTCAATCGCAGGCATCGTATCCGCTTTGCCGTACCTGCGCGCCACGTCGCCAGCGACGCGCTCTGCCTCGCCATCGTTGCCGCTGCGGATGGCGTTTGCCAACCGGCGCAAGCACGCATCTAGATCCGACTCCGGAACGGCCCACACCGGCGAGGCGTGACGCTGCCATTGCTCCGGTTTGCCGGCATCGTTCTTCGTGGCGAGCGCGTCGCCATCGTGCGCGATGGGCTCCGCGTTCACGCCAAGCTTTCGCATGAGCACGATGTAATCAGGGCATCCGACGCCGGACATCGCGCTATCCTTGGCCATCTCGTGATGCACGAGCTGCCGTGCGTGCGTGCGCTCCTGCGCAATCACGGGGTCTTTCCAGATTGTAACGCGACCGTAGTACACGAAACCTGCCGCGCTGTAGACCTCGCGCAACCGACTCGGAAAGTCGATGAAACCGATCTGCCCATGGTGCGTGAGCGTCATCGGCAGATCCATGCAATGGATCGCTACCATGCGCCCAGGCTTCATGATACGGTACATCTCGCGCGCGAGGAACGCTAGATGCTCGGCGAATTGACCGCTGCTACGGCTGTTGCCCATGTCGCGGTCGCTTGCCGAGTAGACGAACAATCCCTCAAACGGCGGCGAGAATACCGAGAAGTGGATCGAATCGCTCGGAATGCCTTTGATGATCTCGCACGTATCGCCGTGCCAGATGTTCGCGTGCGCGCTGAGGTACTGATCCAGAACGTTCACTTTATCATCTCCTGATGCCGCTCCGTTGCATCGTGCTCGCAAGGCGGCTCGCTGAACCCGATCGCGTTGTTCCAGCATCCTGCGCCGCAAAGAGCGCACACTTCGCCGCTGCACATACGGCAGGCGTCCTCGTCATCCTCGGACCATAGGCATTCTACGAACCGTATCTTGGTTTCTTTCGGATCACGTGCGTGCGTTTTATCCACGATACCTATAGGCTTTACATCCGGTGCGGACGCACGTGGACCATCCACCGATCCAGAACGTTGACCACTTGTGGAACCCGAGCCAGCACAGGATAGCTCTCACGATGCCTCCGACACGAGCCACGGCGCGACGGCCATGGGTACGTTTGGATTGTACGGTGTCACGTCGCGCGACGTGCCGCGCATGTTCTGCTGCACGTAGCCAGCGACAAGGCCGCGCATGCTGTCCGCCATCGCCTGGAAGTCGCGCGACTTGCGGCGCAGGTTTTCGCGGATGTCACCCTCAAGCTCGGAGTAGACGAAGTGTGCATGCACCTCGCGCTTTTGACCGAAGCGGTGATTGCGTCCGAGTGCCTGATGCACCTCTTCGAACTTGTGCGTAACGCCTACGAAGCACGTTCGCGCGCACGATTGGAAGTTCAACCCGTACCCGAAGATCGACGACTTGGATACGAGGATCGGAATCGACCCGTTTGCGAACCCGAGCGCGGCGGATTCCTTCTTCTCTGCGGAGTGCTTGCCTTGGATCTCGACGGCGCCAGGAAGCTCCGCGGCGAGCGCGTGAATCAGCGCGTCGGATTCATCGTTCAGCTCGCACCAAACCAACCACTGCTCCCACGGCTCGGCCAAGATGATCTCGACGGCGGCTTTCACGCGCTCGGCCAGCGTGATTCGACGTGCCTTGCGTTGCGCCTTGAGACTGCGCGCCGGCATCGGAATCAAGTTGAGTTGCGGCAGATGCGCGTTGACGATCCTGTCCTGTTCAATCGAAGCGCCGATCACGTGATCGACGATGGTCAATGGCGGCAGGATGTACCCGTCGTCCGGATACCCGAGGTCGCTTGGCTTCGTGATCATGGCGCCCCATGACGCGACCCATTGCCAGAACCGTTGTTCTGCATGACCTTTGAGACGCCATGTATTGTTGCCAGCGTCATGCACGAAATACTCCGATAGCATCTCGCGTTCGGTCATGACGCCGAGCAATTCCGCTTGCCCGCCGAGTTCCTTTCGATCGTTCGGCGATGGCGTGGCGGTGGCGGACACGAGGAACGGCATGCCTTTGAACGCGTCGATGATACGGATACGCGTCTTGCTCGTATCGTGCTTCAAAATACTCGATTCGTCGAGTGCGCCAACGCCAAACCGCTTCACGTTGAATCGATCGACACGATCGTAATTGGTGACCGTGAACGCTCCGGTACGGATGTCCTCCGGACCCTTGCAATACTTCGCGGTCATGCCGAGTGAATCAAGCTCGCGCACCGTCTGCGCAGCGACGCCAAGCGGCGACACGATGAGCACTTCGGAGCGCTCGCCAATTGAATCTTGGTACGCGCTCGCATGGGCGCAGAACTCACCGATCTGGCGCGTGTTGTGCGTCAACACGTAGTCTCCAGTGACGAACAGATGATCCGGAGAGTCGACGGAGATGCACACGGCTTGACCTACGCCAGCAGGCTCGATTGCGTGAATGGCGCGCGTGGGTCCGGTGCGCTCCTCCCCCTTGTGTTGGTACTTTGGCTCCTTTTTGATGCCTGTATGAACAATGCCGCCGAGCGAAAGAACGAGCGCGCGGACGTCGGCGGCAAGGCGCGGAGACGACGTGGTGTATTCGACCGTGATACCATGTAGCTTCTCGACGTTGCCATCGGTGTCGAGTAGCCCGGCCAGAAGCTCTTTACGTTGCTCCACGGATCCAGTCATGTAGATCGCCGGAATGAACTTCTCGTGAGAATACAGACCCATGAGACCGAGGTTTTCGAGGCTCACCGTGAGCGCGTTTTTTTGCGCGCTTCCGATGATTCTGCGGATCGTACATGTGTACACGCCTTGTCCGCACTTGGTGCCTCGCACGATCTCAACGTCATCTGGCATCACGAGACGTGCGACGATTTCGTCATCCGTTGATACAGACACAGAGTGACGCGTTAGGCCACCGTCTCCGAGGATGACTCCGAGCGTGTACGGGTCGATTGGCATGTCCACGTGAGGCATCTGGATGGCATCCACGATCGGGATAAAGTGTTTGTGCTCCATCCCTTTCATGATGCCTTCGGCCATGATCTGACGCAGCGTCAATGTTCTGTGGCGCTGGTTGTTGTCGCGCACGGACCATAGGTGATCGGCGTCGCACACAGTCACGCCGCTATCGGTGAATGTGACGCGATAAAGTTCTCGCTCGCCCTGAGGGAAAACGCCGGTGACAGCGTGCGCTTCGCCATCGGCTCCGTACACCAGATCCCCGACGACGATTGAGGCGATGGGGCGCCATCCGTCGATGGTGAGCACGGGCGCGTCGGCGGCGAGCGCCTTCCCGAGTCCAACGCTCTCAAACAACGCAGCTTTCCCGCGCCGCAGCGCCCACGCTACGCAATCCTTCTGAAACGGGAACAGGTAATCCCCGAGCGGTGGCACGTCGGGCAGTCCTGCCGGCGTTGCGATGGCGCCTTTGCGCTCGATGAAGTCGGCGTAATCCACGGTCTACCTCGCAGGCATGAGGCGGCGCAACTCGATCACGTCATGAAGCAGACGTCGATAGAGCATGTTCAGCGCGGGCGATGGCGGCGCTTCGACGATGGCTTGCCGCAGGTACACCGCGCCATCGAGAAGCTCTTGGCAGGCGTCAACAAGCGGATCTCTACCGTTGTTTGCTTGGAGCGGCGTACCGTAACGAGCGCGTCCAACGCGGTCACGCTCGCTCATGTCCGAAAGCACCGTAGCGATGCGCTCGGGTTCCAAGTGCGGGAACCCTACCTCGACATCGCGCGTCACGAGAGGCCACATCGCGGGCCCGTCGTGCGTCACCGGCGGCGGTTGATCTTCGACAGTGCTCACGCGAGCTTCCCACCGTTGCGATGGGAGCGCGACTCGTTGTATGCCATCTTCGCGCGGACTGCCTTGTCGAGATCGACGCCGAACGATTGCGCCGTGTCGAAGCAGCGGATCAGGATGTCCGCAAGCTCCTCCTCCAGGCACGTGAGCGGCTCGATTCCGAGCGCGGTCATCTTGTCCGCCTTGTCGCATGGCTTGTTCAAGCGATCCTCGCGATACGCCTCCCACGCTTCGGAAACCTTTCGCCGTCGCAGCTTCGTACGCGTCGATCGCCCACTGATTCAGTGTCTTGCTCATAAAGCCTCGGGCGTTGGCTCGTGCGCTCGAAGCGATAGAAAGAGCGCCATCCTCGCCACTACGAACTCCTCCGAACCCTGTCACCGCTCATCTTCGTTGCGTACCCACAGAACTATTCCGCGCGGCGCATCTCAAGCACCGCTGCCGTAGGCATATCCCAATACAGCCGCACGACTCTGCCGCCGTACCACGTGCCCCACTGCTCGCGCGTGCCGAACGTGGTTACGATGGTGCGCCGCTTCGGATTTCGCTCCCTGCGATCGAGCAAGTCACCTACGGCGGCATACCGATCCTGTCCGCGGAACCCGCCGCACCGACCCTCCTGCCCAGCGTCGTCGATGACCGCAAGCGATGCCGTGTGCGCCATGCGCGCGTGCATCGGATCGCCGGTGTCGATAGCGGCGACGAAACGCGACTGTTCGGCGTGAGCCATGGTCGTTTCGTTGTCGCCTAGGTTCTCCAGGCAATGCCGTTTCGCGCGATCGATCTCGTATTGCATCATCGCAACCGCGAGCGACGTTTTGCCGATGCCAGACTCTGATCCGGTGATGACGAGTCGTGGTTCACATAGCCACAGCGACGCGTGTACGCTCAGTTTCGCGTAATCATTGCCGCTGACTTTGACCTCGCCGCCAACGGAGAAGCGCCACCAGATCGGGTCCAGTCGCGCCGCCATCAGATCCGAATCCAGGTGCGCCCATCGTCGCTCCGGATGAATCGAAGATACGGCGCGCGCGAGCCGTCGATCGACATCAGCGACGCGCTCATCATGTCCGCATTCGCGGCATATGCCAGGATGCATCAAGGTCGCAGGCGTGCGCCCATGCCTCCGGCATTCGGAGCATTGATAAGACATGGCCTATCGACCGCGGAGGCGCCTGCCGCGTGGAAGCTTCGGAAGCGCGTGGAACATGGCCAGCGCTTCGGACGTGCGACCAGCGTCGCGGTCGCGCTTCGCGATGGCCTGTGCCACCGCGTGAAGTTTGGATCGGATGCGGCTCGGTGCGTTTTGGCTGAGCCCGATCTCGGATCGGTGCCACCCGGCGGAATGTCGGTCATGCATCATGAGAATGTCCCTCCAAACGTTGCGCGAATCGGAGCCACCCGCGGGAATCGAACCCGCGACATCCCGCTTACAAGGCGGGTGCTCTGCCGTCTGAGCTAGGGTGACGTGCGCCCGGCGATCGGCCGGCCGGGCTCGGTGGCGCTCAGATGTCGCCCATGTTCACAGCGGGCTTGTCGCGCACCTTGCGCGGCGTCTCCGGGTAGATCTGGTAGACCGGCGGGCTGCTGCCGTTGACGCCGCGCACGCGGAAGACCTCGCCATCCTTCGAATCGAGCGCGACGTTCTTCCCGTTGAGCACGCGGATCTTGGGGATGCCGTTGGCGTGGAGCCGCTTGGCGATCTCGCGGTTGACGGCGGCGCGCTTCTCCTCCAACGTCTCCAACGATTCGAGCGCGTCGTCCAGGCTGCCGTAGTACGAGAGCAGCGACATGCCATCCTCGTTGCGCGTGTCGAGCTTGAGCGTGGCCGGATCGATCGACAGATCGATCGCCTCGGTCTTGGCGGGAGGCGCCTTCTCCTTCGTGGCGGTACCGTTCTTCGCGGGAGTCGTCTGCTGCTGCACTGTGGCCATGGGAATCATTCCTTCGGTTCGGATGTGGGTTGCTCGACAGCCTTGCGGGCGAATTGCCAGAAGGCCGCCGCGGGATTCGGCTTGACTTCGGTCCCGTGCGCCGCTTGCCACGCGGCAAACAGTGACTTGACCTCGGTCGGTTCGATGGTGCGGTCGATGGCCTTTGACAGCGCCGCCGCCCATGTCGCCCATTGTGCATCGGGCGGAACGTAGTCCGCAATTGTTTTCTGCGGTGCGGGCGCAATATCCGCCATGCCCGGAAGCGCGATGGTCCGATCGGCCGCGGGAGTCTTGCGCGGCGCAACGGGCTTCGCTTCGGTCATGTCATCGTAGCGACGCAGCGCGGGCTTGATGGCGAGCGGCGCGGCTTCCGTCCACACGTGCGCGAGGCTTCCGGACCCTTGTGGATTCGCATCGGCCTCGGATGCCGGCCACCTGTCCCCTTGCGTGCTCCACGGCTCGCCCGCCGTCGCGCCGTCGGGGGCGACCGCCTGAACCTGGTACTGCCCCTTGGCGGCCTCTGAGAAGAGGCGGCGCTCTCCCAATGGGTTGACGAGCACGAGCCCGTGAAAGAGGCCGCTGTCGGGCCACCGTGCGCTGGGAGAGGCCACGCTCGGGGGGCTCGACGGCGCTCGCGCGGGCTCCGCCGATGGGGCGATGGGCGCACCATCCAACGATGCATTGAGCGTCTCCAGCATCATGCCGAGCGCGTAGATTCCTTCGCGCGCTTGACGCAATGAATCTGTCGCCTTCGTTGCGCGCGCATCCGCGTCGCGCGAATCGAGCATGTCACCGAGCGTCGGAAGCGCATCCAGTGTTGCCTTTGCGAGGCCGTGTAAGCGCCGAATCGGATCCGGTACCGGCGCGCCATCGTCGCGGTATGTGACCATGCGCGATTCGGCGAAGGCCAATTCCGATGCGGCGAGTGTTCGAAGTTCTTTGCTCATGACACCACCGCGGCGCGTCGATCGATCTCCGCGCGCATGCCAGGCAGCACGCCGATCGCTTCGTCCCATTCGGATTGCGTTGCGCACATCGCAGTGCGCGCAGCATCCTCCGAACCGAATACCGTAATGTGCGCGAGCATGAGTTCACCCGTTGACAGTGGCTTCGCGCGCGCAACCTCCGGCAACGGTCGGCGCGATGATGTGCGGTCGAAGTCGTTGAAGCACCGGAGGAGCAGTTCATTGCGCGGACTGCCGGCGCGCGCGGCGCTCTCCCCGATGCGCTTCCAGTCAGCATCCTTGAAGCGCAGTTGATGCTTGCGCGTTTTCTCTTCGATGTCGCTCACGACTCCTCCTCATTGCGCATGTCATCGTCGGTTGCGTGTCCGCGGATCTCGTCCGGCGTATGCATACCTGCGACGACATCGAAGAAAAACGCGCGCGCACCCTCGCGAATCGCGGCCCATCGCAACATGGTGCGAGGGTTCGTGATCCACTTGTTGTCACCCTTCTCGCCGCTCTTCATCCACCCGGCGGCGCGCGCCTCTTCGATCGTGAACTCGAAGAGACTCGGCCCAGCCTCGTCGTCGCGCTGATACTCCAGCACCGCGCGCTGCGCGGTCGACTCGATGATGCGGAAGACGCGAGCCTTGCCGGACGCGAGTACGAGTGCGCCGATGAATTGAGCGCTCCACGCTGTACGCGACTTGACGACGTAGCCGTTTCGGAGCGCGAGCCCGACGGGCACGCCGCGCTCGTTGGCCTCCAGCATCACGGCGAAGATCGCGTGGTGGTTCGGATACTGGCCATATAGCCGGCTGTCATAGAGCCACTCGGCCATACGCATCATCGCCGCCGGGTCGCGCGGCTGCAACGCGTAGCGGTCGATGCCTGTTGTCGTCGCGTCGATGCGCGCGAGCGCGTCGGACGTAGTGCGCATGGTCGCGTTGCTGTTGGGCTCGGCGCGCGGCGTCGACTCCGGAGGCAACTGTGCTTGCCGGTCGGTGTCCTCCGGCGCATCCGGGACGATGGCAACGAGTGGCGCGAACACCGGCGGAGCGAGGAGCACATCGAAGTCCACGGGCAGATCGCGAACCAGAGTTGCGAGGCGCAACCCGAGCAACGCGGCGTCCAGAGGTGTAGGCTTGGCGCGGCGCAGAACCTCTTTGACGTGGCCGTCCTTCATGAGCGGGAGGCCCTCGCCATCGACGCCATTGATTGCGTCGATGACGCCGGAGAACGATCCGAACTTCTGCAACAGCTTCGCCGCCACGCCGACACCGATGCCAGGATGTTTGCCGCTCTCATCCTCCCATCCGGCGAACATCTTGAATCCGTCGCTCTTGTCGCCCGCGAGCGCGAGCAACGATGCGATCATGCTCGGCGGTACGCCGAACTTGGCGCTCACAGCATCGCTGTCCCATCTCTCTTTGAGATTGGCAACGCCACTGTTGGAATCAGGGCGCCATGCGACGATGCTATGCGCGTCGTCGACAAGCTGCAACAGATCCTTGTCGTTGCCATAGATGGTCAACGAGTGACCGCCACGGATGCACCACGACGCGAGCGAGCCCATGAGATCGTCGGCCTCCGCGTAGTGCTCTCCGATCTGTGTGTCTGTCGGATCTCCGATGGTTACGCGCGGCGGATCGAACAGGCTGCATCCGTCGCGCGTCAACCGATCCAACGTGCGATCCATCTGCTCGTAATACGGCGCGGGCGGTCGCTCCCGATCGGCCTTGTACGTGGGCGAAAGCGCCTGGCGGAACGAGGTTCCTCCGTCGCAGAGAAGCGCCACGCGATCGAACCCTTCGCGGATCTCTGCCACGGTGCGCAGCGTGCGATTGTGCGCCTCGCTCAATTCGTTGCCTCCGGTGGCCTCCCACGATCGGCGGTAGAGAGCAGAGAAGTCGATTCCGAGGATCTTGAGTGCTTTCATGGTCGTAATCCTCAGAAGGCGCCGTCATCATCCGTGCGATTGTCGTATCCGCTCTCGTCTCTGTCATCTTCGTGCGGCACTGCGCGCGGAGGCTCCTCCCCGCGGTCGATGGCGCGCAGCCGATCTTCGTCTGACACGAGTGGACGGTTTGCCGTCTTCGTGGGAGGCGGCTCCGCGGCATACGTGCGATGCTCCGGACGATGGGCGCTCTTCGGCTCTTGCGCTCGCGGCGGCGTTGCCGCGCGTTGCTGCGGCGCCGTCGCCCCCATGTGTCGGAAGAACCGATCATTGAGGCGTGCAAGACGCGTATCGTCGATCGGTTTACCGAACTCGAAGCGCCCGGCGATGGGGTTGAGGTAGACGGCCTTTGCGCGCGTCTTGCCGCCCCATGTCTGGTGTTGCACCGTCAGCATGAACTCGACGCCGCCGAGTCCTGCAAGGCACCCGTGCGCCGTGCCGATGGGGCTCACGCCGTCCCATCCCATGCACTTGAGCGCCTTGACGGTGATCTCGATGGCCTCTTGATTGGCATCGTTGCCGTACCAGAGGATCGACATGCCGAGGCATTCGATGTGCGGATCCTTGTCGGACACGCGGATACGGACGCAGATTTGCTCTGTCTGCTTTCCTTCATCGCAACCGATGCTCACCGATTCGCCATCGGCGAAAGCACGGTAGACGCCTGCGGGAAACGACGGGACGCGCGGCTCTTTATCTTCGGCCATGGTCAGGCGTCCTCGTATGTGGCTTCGGTGTAGGCGCGTAGTCTGTAAAGTATCGTTCCGTCGGAGTCATCGTCCTCTTCCACGAACTCGAATCCGTTAGCCCGTAACACACGATTGACGTTTTCGATGATGTCCTCCGGTTCGTCATCACTTGCGATCGTGAGTTCGTTTTCGTCTTCGGCCGTGTCGTCGGTCTCTTCGTCTGCCATGGTATCCTCGTGAGTTAGAGAGACGCGCGTGGCCTTCGGCAACGATTGCCGTGCGCCTTGCACGAGCACCGTTGGCGCGTCTCAGTAGGGATGCCTGGATTCGAACCAGGAAGGCGGCCACTTCTGACACCGATGCCGCGCGAAGCCGTGACGAATCGCGCGTTCGGCTACATGCCTCATCCCACAATGCGGGTCTCTCCTCGCCGTCACGTCTAGCGGAATCTGTTGACGTCCACTCGCTTACCATCCGCCTAGGTCCGTTACTTACTGCGGCACTCAGTAACGGTTGAATATCCGCGGCATCGGGGGATACCGTGGCGCGCAATTCCAAGGCTCGGCGCAATGCTCCTAAGAGCGCAACCGCCGCCGCCGGGCTCGTCTGCACCGGCTGCCAACGACGGTCACCATCCCAAACGAAGTCGCCCATGTCCACCGAAATCGTCCACGGATGACTTTTGAAAAGTGCGCCGATGGGTGGATTCGGTGCGGCGTCAATCTTTGCGTCGTCGCATCGGCGGATTGTCTTCCGCGGATGTCGCCTCGCGTGCGACTGTTTCAACCAGGAGTCAACTGGAAAAACGTGCGCCATACGATGTGCAAGAATGCGTATTGATACGCGCTCGATTGTGTCAGGTGGCGCGCATGTTTCACACGTTGGCGCGCGGCGTGATACGATGAAAGACAGCGGGCCCAGAGCGACGTGTAGCGCGTCGACTTCCGAGCCCGCGAGCGGACTTCATAAATCGGTGCGCCTGTCGCTAGAGCATCGCGCGATCCTACAAGGCTTCCCGCCCGGATTCGTGTTCCACGGAGACACCGAAGGAAGCAAGGATCGCCAGTGCGGAAACGCGGTCCCGCCGCAACTTGGCGAGGCGCTTGGCCGATCCTTGGCGGAGGCGCTCCAGGCGCGGTAGTCTGCGCTCATGGCGAAGGAGAACCCCTTGCGCACGCTCGTTGCCAGCGAGGCCGCGCCCGACTCGGACCGCGCGCCGCCGGATGTTGGGATCGATCCGTGGGTCCGCACGAGGCGCGACGCCGCGTTGCTCGGCGACGGGCGCATGGGGTCGCTCCTGTGGATTGACGATCGGTGCCAGGCGTACGGGATGTTCGGCCTTGACCCTTGGTGGATCGGTGCGTTCGGCGCCTACTACGCGAGCGGTAAGCCGGTCATGGTCTGTCGCAAGGGCTTGCGCGGCGGCGGCAGTGCGAGCGCATGCCGCGCGTTGGTTCGATGCGCGCTGTTCACAGAGCGCGACTTGGACCCTGGTACTGTCGGCGTGATTCCAATCATGAGCGCCACGCGCGACGAAGCTAATGATCGCTTCGTCACCATCATGGCCATCCTTCGCGCATGCGGCATCGCGCCTGCGCGCAACTCCGATGACGAAGGAAACCAAGCGGCTCGCGGTGGTGTCGATGGGATCTACAAGAGCACGAAGAGCCAAGCGGGCGGAGGTCTGATTCAAACGCTCGATAGCCAAGGCCACAAGATCGAGTTTCGCATTCTGCCAGTTCTGTTGCGCCATGCCGTGGGTTACACCGGCATCGCTGGATTCCTCGATGAATCGGATCTGTGGCCCGATGATCCGGACCGTCACATGAATCCAGCAACCGAAGTGTTTGATACCATCGGCGAGCGGTTCACCACGCAACCGCAAGCGGAGTTGCTCATCTTCTCAGCGAGTTACAAGGCTCGCTCCGCGCACTCGAAACTCGTTGCCGATGGCGATACGCCGTTGCAGCACGTATCACGGCTTGGTATCGACGGCGCGCAACGCGACAACGAGGCGCGCGCCATGCTCGCCGAATCCACGGGAGACTTCGATCCGAAGCTGACAGCATCGGCCGATCCGATGTCGCCCGATATACCTGCATGGGTTAGCAATCCGAGCAAGAGTCAGATTGCAACTTGTTACCTGTGGAGCAAACAACGCATCGGCCGCATGCTTGGACGCTACGGTGGACGCGCCGCGGAGAATGCGGACGAGCAAGCGCATCCAGATACGCTAGCAACCGTCGCGTTTCCGATCGACGAAGCGACGGATCAACCGTTCCGCTATCACACCAAAGTCATCGGCGTTTCAATGGGCGATGAACTTTGGGGCATCGTTTGCGTTGGCGCGCACGCGGATGGGTTTACTGTGCTCGCCGATGGTAGCGGTCGATACGCATCCTCGGATGCGTGCGCCGGCATCGTGCGCAACGCGCGCAATATGTTTGCCGCAGTTATCACGCCGCATGGTCAAGTTGATGCAATTCGATCGGAGTTGCAAGCACACATGACAAGCACGTCTCAGGTTCCGATCTGCACAACGGAAGTTGCGCACAATGGTGACCTTCGCACGGGTCCGTTGCGCACGCTGTACATGAGCGGTCGCCTTGCGCACCTGCCTGGATTGACCGACTTGGAATCCGATGCGCGCGCGCATACGCCAGATACGAAACGCGCGCCGCGCATCGAAGCACTCGCCGCGGCGGTTGCGTATCTGACCGCGTGTTACCCGTGGCTCGGCGCGCAGCAAGAGGCCATTCGCGGCGGGCGCGCGTACGATTCGGCCCTTGGCTCGGGCGGCTTGTCGCGGCACGTTGCGACGCTCCGGAGCCTCGGCGCGAAGGTGGGCCCCGGCGAAGCGGGGTGACGTCGTGGCGAGCCTCGTGTATAAGGAGAGGACTCAGGGCGCCTCGACGCGCCCGAACCCCAGGAGCGCCCGAAGGAGGGGCGAGCCTATGATCAAGTCACCCGATCCGATTCCGATGCGTATCCCGTGCCCCACGTGCGGGAAACTGCACATCGACAAGGGCAAGTGGGCAACCGAGCCGCATCACACGCACGCGTGTCAAGGATGCGGGATGGTTTGGCGTCCTGCCATCGTTGCGACCGTCGGTGTGCGCTTCCTGCCGGGGTTCAAGAATTACAAGGCGGTTCCGGGATGAGCACCGAAGAGAAAACGGGGCCCGCGAGAATCCCGCCGCTCGACGAATCGAACGCCATGGGGCGTTGTCCCGGCACCGGCCAACATGCGCTCTTGGAACCCGCGTCTGGGTTCTACGGCTGCGCGATCTGCAAGACGCCGCAAGGCGTGATCCTGCGCGCCGGAAACTACATCACGCCATCGCATTCGTTCGGCGAGATCCATCGCGAGCCCGGCGATATGACATTCGTCATCACGAAGCCGGAGCAACAGATTCCGATCCTCGTGCTCGCGGCGCAGCAAGGGCTGTCCAAAGACATGGTGATCGATCTGCTCATTCAGGCCGTGTTGCGCGGGCAAGCGTTGCTCGCGCGCAAGGTGGAGACGCACGCGGAGCAACCCAAGATCATCCTGACCTGGTTCGGCAAGCCGTCATGAGCGAGATCGTTAGAATCGTTGGTAGTGACGAACTGACGTGCAGAGTCGCGCGAGTGCCTTGCGTCGGAGATCAAATCCGAACGCGAGGATTGCCGCGCACCGTAACTGCCGTGGAACATGTACCGGCTGCCGTCGACATCGCCGATCCGATCGGCGGCTGGAATACAATTGCGATCCTCACTGGACAATTTGTGTTCGCCATCGTGACTGTGGCCGATCTATGAGACGGTCATCCAACCGACTAGGCCTCTCGGACCTGTGCGGGCATCGCCTCGTTCGATTCGAGATGGCCGATGGTACGTCGTACAACATCGACGATGACGAGGCGGCGCGACGCATTCAGCATCAATCGACGATGTTTCGCGCGGTGCCTGGCGACGTCACTGGCGATGTCCTGTTGCGGTATCTGTACGCCGTATCGCGGCTCGACCCGCATCGCTTCGTGTTCGATCTACCGTCGAGCATGCTCGGCACCGGGAGCACGATGAGCGGCGCTGGCGGTAGCGTGCGCGGCAATCGAACGCAAGAGGGCTTCATTCACCTGCGCGGATCCGACGGGAAACCCGCGCATGGTACGCGCCCCGTCGGGCGCGTCATCTTCGCAACCCAAGGCGAGCGCTTCCGCGATGATGATCCGGAGTCGCGCACAGACTTTGAGAGGTTCGGATGAGTCGATACACATTCAACCATTCGTCACTCAGAATCAACGGCATCGAGTTCCCGCGCGTCAAAGTGAAGGAATACGAAGTCCACCGACCCGATGCCATCGACGATCGTCCTGAGATCCGCGACGACGCAGCGCCGGAGGCGATGGTTACTCGCCCCGCCCCGAAGCTTCCGCTTCCGAGACTCCGAACACGAAAGGATCCGCTCGCATGAGCACACACGTACCCGACATGAGCATCGCGCCGGGCGGTATTCACTCGCTCGGCAACACGGCTTTCACTGGCGCGCCGATTCAACAGCAAGGATTCGTGACCGTCGCGCCGCAGATCGCGCCGCGCACGGGCGCGCCGCAACGCAAGCAACTCGGACTCTTGCCCGCCGTGGTAGGCGCGTTGTTCCCGCTCATCGTGCGCGATCAACCGCGCGGACGCGTGAAGCCCGAAGACGTCAGCCGCGCGCGCGCGGAGGTGCGCCGCGCCGAGCGTGATCGTGTTGCCGCGGAGGCGCTGTGGATGCAATCCGCAACGCGCGACGCCACTGGACAAGGTGACAAGGATGCGCTTCTCGCGGCGCGCGATGCCGTCGATCGCGTGGCAATGCACAAGCGCAAACTCGCCGAACTCGAAACGGCCGCGATGCACAAGGCAACGCAGGTTCGTCTTTCGCGCGTCGTCGATCCGAGCGAGGTTCCGGATGCGCTCGCCAATCCGGATGCGGCGACATACTACGTCTGCATGCACGACGGGTGCAGGAACGAGCGATGGGCCTCGGAAGCGGAGATGCGGCGCGCGCATCCGACGCTCACAGAGATGCAACGCGCGCAGCAAGCGCACGTGTACGCGCTGCTCTCGGATGCTCCGATGGATCCGCTCGATCCGGAGGGGCCGACCGTCGGATACGTCGCACCGATCGGGCGCGATGGGAGCACCGTCGAGCGTGCGATTCAGAACGCCGATGCCGTGTCGCACGCGGATGAGCGTGACGAGCGCATTGCGATGCTGGAAGCGAAGCTCGCTGAGCTTTCCGAGATGGTCGCCAACGTCGGGAAGAAGGGGCGCAGTTCGTGAGCACCGAAGAGGGTTGGATGTGCCGTGCGCACAACGTATATTTGACGTTCATGCCTTCCGTCAATGTCGCGCTGAATGGCCCCGTGCGCGAACGAATCAAGCAGAAGGCTGACCAGCATTCGAAGGAGCACGGCTGCACCGTCGAGCCGTGGGCCCCCGGCGTGCTCAAGGCCAGCAAAGAGCCCTAGTCCGCCCCTCGACACCCGTGCTAGGGTAGGCGCATGAGCCATCCCGAGGTCACGTTGGACTACGCATCCGGCGCTTCCGCCGACACCACGTCATTCAGCACGGCCAACCCGGCGCGGTGGATCCAGGTCTACGGCGCCGGAACCGTGGTCGTGACCGACAACGGAGCGACGCCGACGAGCCGCACATACACGTGCCTCGGTGGCGAGATCATCGCAGGCGAGTGGATCGCGTTCACATCCACGACATGCACGCGCGTCCGCATGACGACATCCAACGTCGCGCCTTCGTTCGGCCCGTCGCTCGCCGCGGTGCAGCCTGCCAACCTGATTCAGCGCTACCTCAGCGGCGGCGCGGCGCTGACGGCGGCATTCACGGCGGCCATCGCAACCGTCTATCTCATCAATCCGAGCGGCGCGACGTTCGCTTATACGCTGCCTGCCATCAGCGCAACGAACGATGGGCAGCCGATCGCGGTGGTGAACGTGTCCACCGGATCGACGGCAACGGTTGCCGCACCGACGGGCTCGGATAACGTGGGCAACTCCGCTGGAACCGCAACCGGAGCGACCGCCGCGGGTCCCGTCGGAGGCGCGGTGAAGGTGTACACGGCTTCGAACGTTACGAAGGCGTGGCTCGTGGGCATCTGAGAGAAAGGCCCGCGCCGCGTCAACGGCCGGGCCCGTGGTCCAAACCTAGTAAGAGGTCAGACATGACTACCGTACGCGCTTGCGCGCATTGCGGCAACGACTTTAACGCCACCGTTGGCAGCCGCGGGATCGACTGTGGCGATGGGCCGCCGGTGCACGCGTGAACATCGTATCGTGGACACTTGCCAACGAGAATGCGCCGGCGCTTCATGATGCGCTCAAATCGGCTGACGGCATTGCCGATGCGTGCCTCGTCGTGTGGACAGGTAGCGAGCCTTCTGCGCTTGGCTCCGTGCCCGACCGAATGGGCAAGCATGCTCAAGTGCATCGTAGATACTGGCGATGGCGAGACAGCTTCGCCGCGGCTCGCAACGCGGCACTCGATTTCGTATGCGACATGGGCGCCGAGTGGTCGTGCATGGTTGACTCGGACGAGTCGATCGTATGCAAAGATCCGATCGCTTTCCGCGCATGGCTCTTCGCGCTTCCGCCTGGTATCCGCGTCGCGCTCGCGCATGCCGAGGATGGATCGCACACGCGCGAAAGGTTCTTTCGATCAACGTCGCCTCACTACTTCAAAGGGCGCACGCACGAGGTCTACCCTGCGACGATGGCGGAGCAGGCGATCATTCCGCGCGAGTTGATTACGTGGTCCGAGTTGCCGAAGACGCAAGAGCAACTGTGCGTCAAGTTCGCACGCGATGTGCAGATGTTGCAAGCGGACATCGCAGACGATCCGAAGAACGGCGCGGCGTACTACTATCTCGGAGCTTCGCTGCAATCGCTCGCGATCATGGCGTACGGCGATAAGACGCTCGCGGCAGAGTGGTATCAACAGGCCATCGACGCCTTCCGCTCAAATGCCGATCTAGACGCATGGGAGGGCGGCGCGTGGTCCTGTTTCAAGGCGGCGGAGTGCTACATCGCGCTTGGGCAACCGAATCGCGCGCTCGATTGTGCCGCCGCCGGACTCGTGCGCGACGCGGGTATCGGAGAGCTTTATTGGATCGCTGGCGTTGCGTCGTTGCTCGAAGGTCGACACGAGCAAGCGCGATGCTGGGCCATGGCAGCCAAGGCGCACGGGATCGGCTCCGAAGCGGAGAAGCGCCGCCGCGGATTCCGACTGATGCGCGGTCTCACGACGGGGCCCGATGAAGTGCTCGCCGATGTCGAAAGAAGCGTGATGTACGCGGCGCATGGTGTCGTGTGAGCATCAACATTAGCCCTGACGGCCAATACTACCTTCGCATGGCGATGGGCCTTGCCGTGCCTTCGCCGTACAGTCGACGACGGCTCTTGCCGTACGTGCTCGGACCGAACCCGCTCGCATGGGCCATGTGCACGTACACAAGCCTTGCGCTGATGCCGTTCGCGGCGTGGATCTACTTCGGAACGATGGGACTCACGGCGTCGCAACGGATCTTTTCGGCTGCGCTTCTGTCGGTGTTGCCTGGCGTGTGGCGATGCTCCGTTCGGTTTCCTGTGCTCACGGATGCGCCGTCGTTCGCGCTCGCTCTCGCGTGTGCGTACCTCGCGCGTAGCGGACACGTGGCGGCGTCCGTCGTGCTCTCCTGTGTGCTCGGAGGCATGCGCGAATCGGGGCCCGTGTTCGCGGCGCTATGGGCCTGGAATCCGTGGCCGTTGGTTGGACTGTTGGCGGCGCGATGGTTCGGTCCGACGGCGCCACCGGATGCGCCATGGCTCGCGCGTCCAGTGCATGAGGCGATGAAACTGCGCCGCGCAATTGGACTTGATTCGGATCTGTACGCGCGTCCGTTCGGCGCTGCGATCGTTGGGTTGACGGCGCCGTCGTGGCAACTCGCGGCAACTGTCATCGTCGCGCATGCGCAATTGATGATGGCACAGGACACGATTCGCCTTGCCGTATGGTGCGCTCCTGTGCTCGTTGCGGCGGCGGCGCAAGCGATTCCGCCCGCGTGGTGGCTCCTCGCGATCCTGTGGACGGCAGTCCAGCGAGACGGGCGGGTCTGAGGCGTGCTAGGGTCCTAGGCGCCCGTGCCTGTTGCTAGTCCCATGGCCCCGTCCTCGGCGCTGGTAGACCAGTTTGGCCGGGTCATGCCTCCGAGCAATGACCCCGCGTGGCAGGCCCCTGTCGACCCGCTAAAGGGCGTCGACAAGCAGCGTACCGAGGTCATCTACCGCGAGATCCCGATCTCCGTTGTCACGACGGGATGGGATGTCGAGATGGCGCGTGCGGCGCGCCGTGACCTCGTGCTCGGTCTTTTCGAGCAACCGGCGCAGATGATCGACGCGATGATCCTTTCGGACTCGCGCATTCAATCCGGGCTCGCGTCGCGTCTGTCGATCCTTGGTCGCCCCGTCGACTTTCGTGTGCCTCGCAAGTACCGCGACAGCGCACTTGCAAAAGAGTGCCTGAGCGCGTTCGTGGATGCCTGGCCCACGATGGCGGCAGAGCCCGTCATGTCGGAGTTGCAACGTTGGGCCATCATGATGGGATGGGGCTTGGCGCAGATTCTTTGGGATACGTCGGGTCAATACGCCATCCCGCATCCGTTGCCGTGGCATCCGAGGTACGTCTATTACCATTGGCTGTACCGATGTTACGTGGCGATCACGTTGGACGGCCAAGTGCCGATCGTGCCCGGCGATGCGTCGTGGATTCTGCACGCGCCGCATGGCGAATACCGCGGCTGGATGCGCGGATCCATGGGCGCGATCTCGCCGTGGTGGCTCGGGCGCGCGTATGCGTTGCGCGATTGGATGCGGTACAGCGAGCGTCATGGTTTGCCCATGATCAAACTCAAGCATCCTGCTGTGGCGGACCCGTATCAGACGGCAAACGTTCGTTTCCAAGTGGCGAACCTCGGTCAAGAGGCCGTGTTTGACTTGCCTCAGAATCCTCCTCCCATGTTGTCATGGGATGTAGAGTTGATGGAGGCCAAGGATACCGCGCACGAAGGTTTCCGCTTGCTCATCGAGCAATGCAATCAAGAGATTACGCTTGCGTTGTTGGCTCAAACGCTCACCACGAGCATGCCCGCGGAGGGCGGCAGCAGCTACGCAGCGGCGCGCGTGCATGCTGGCGTGTTGCAGGGGTTGCTTGAAGCCGATGCGCGTGCGCTGGCGTTCACAATCTACCGTCAACTCGCGCGCCCGTTCGCCATGATGAACTTCGGAAACGCGGATCTTGCGCCAGTGGTCACATGGGATGTGACTCCGTTCGAAGATGCGAAGACGAAGGCGGAGAGTTTCGCCGCGATGGCCAACGGGTTCAACGTGCTTCGTACGGCCGGATTCAAGCTCTCCTCGCGCGACGTGCGGCGCTTGCTCCGAAGCACGATCCCAGGCTTTGACATCGGCAAGATCGAATCGGTGGAGCCGCTGGCGATTCAGCAAGCCAAGGCCAAGCCGGAAGCGACATCCGGCGAGCGCTCGCGCATCGCTTCGCTGTTCACCGGGGCGCGATTCGATCCGCGTGTGCTTGACCGCGTACGCGTGAACATGGGCGACGATGCGCGCGAGGCCATGGCCGAGATCGAAACCGCGTACGAATCGCACAAGCCGCGGAGGTCTAGGTGGACGTGGTAAAGATGCTGGCCAAGCTGTCGCCGCGCGAGTTGGCGGAGCGCCTTGGCGCCCGTCCTCGGCGCGCGCCGTTTCGTGAGCGTCCGAATCCGACCGAAGCGCTTGCGATGGATCGATCGTTGTTCGCATCGTTCGGTAAGGCGAACGTGTGGAACATCGTTCAACCGTCGGCGTATGGGATGTACTTCGATGTCCCTGCGCCGATGCAATTCGATCCGAAGAGCATTCTCGATGGCGGGATTGCGGTGCTCAATCTGCAAGGTCCAATTGGGCATCACTCCGATTGGTGGTGGTGCAACTATGAGGATCTTGCGATGCATATTCGTTGTGCATTGGAGCATGGCGACGTGCGCGCCGCTGTGCTCAAGATCGACAGTCCAGGCGGAGTTGCGGCAGGCATGCAAGAGAGCCACAAGGCGATCCGTCGCATGCGCAAAGAGTTCGGCAAACCGATCTTTGCGTACGTGGATGAGATGGCATGCAGCGCGGCGTACCACGTGGCGAGTGCATGCACCGAAATCTGGATGCCAGGCTCGGCCATCGTCGGAAGCGTCGGCGTTATCATGTGCACTGTCGATGAGAGTGAAGCGCTCGACAAGGCCGGTATCAAAGTGCGCTACGTGGTGACCGGGAAGCGCAAGGCCGACTTGCATCCTGGTCAACCTGTGACGGATGACGTGCTCCGCGTTGCGCAAGAGAAGGTCGATGCGCATGGGCGCATGTTTTTTGATGCGGTCGGTAAGGCGCGCGCGCATGCTGGACTCGATCCAAAGCGCGTGGAGTCGTATCAAGCGGCGGTGTTCCTCGGGTCGAAGGCGATCGGTGCGGGACTCGCTGACGGGCTCGCGTCCTACCCGCGCTTTTTGAGCCTCGTCCGCGCGTCGCTGGACGCGAAAACGAATCTCGTAAAGCGCCCTTGACCCGTACGCCTGTCCTGTGACAGGCTGCTAGTGCTTGTCCACGGTGGCCTCTTTGGCCCGGCGTCACGCATCCTCGCGTGGCCCGCCTCAGCCGCGGCGCAAGCCTTCCAATGCCCAAACCCCGCAAGCCGCGTACGGCTCTCCAGGCCACTGCTGCCGCGCAAGACGACGCGAAGAAGCAGGGCAAGGCGCGCAAACTCCTGTCATCGCTCGTTGCCTTGATCGGTGGCAAGACCGATGCGGCGGCACCGAACGCGAAGATGCGCAAGGTGACCGAGAAGCATACGAAGGTGCGGCTCGAAGAGGAGGAGGGTTACGAGGAGGAGGAGGAGAGCGACGCCGGATCCGAGTCGACCGAGGATGGCGAATCCACGGGTGGATCCGAAGCCGAGGAAGAGGAGGAAGAGAGCGACGCGGGCTCCGCCGAAGAGGAGGAAGAGGAAGAGGAGGAGGCTTCCGAGGAAGAGGAAGAAGAGGAGGAGGCGCGCGCATCCAATCGGGCGAGGCCTTCCGCATCCGTCCTATCATCGAAGCAGATCAAGGCCGCGCATCGCGCCGCCGATGCCGCATTCCTCGCCGCCATCCCCGAGCCGTTGCGCGGCGCCGCAGCGCTGCGTTCCCCGTCGCGTGTAGCGCGCTACGCGAAGAAAGCCACGGGCGCCAAGTCGCTCGATGATGCACTCGGAGCGCTCAGTGCGATGCCTGTGCGCAGCGCCGCCACGGCCAAGCTCGAAGCGAAGGTGGACCGCATCGAGGCGACCACGAAGCGCGATCGCATCAACGTCATCATCGCGGAAGCCAAGGCCGAAGGCCGCGCCGGTGCCACGTCGCGCGAGGGGCGCGATTCGATGCGCGCGCTCGGCGCGCAGATGGGCCCGCGCTTCCTGCGCGGCCACGTGGCGACTCTTCCGATCGCGGCGCGCACCAATGCGCGTTTGCCCAACAGCGACGCGCCCGGAGGCAGCGGTGCGCCGAGCAACGAGGATCAGGCGCGCATGCGAGAGCAGGCGATGTCCGGGCTCGACGCGAAGGGGCGCGCGCTGTTCCTCGCCATCGAGTCCGAGAAGCGCAAGGCCAATGGCGCTGCGAAGCGCGAGGAAGTCTGATCCATGACGGACGCGAAATCCTATCAAGTCGGCGGTGAAGACACTCAGGATCCCGTCCTTACGTACGGGCTCGTGGACGCGAATACCCTCATCGAGGGTGGGCGCCTCGTGTGGACGCGCATCGACACCGGGTATGCGACGAACTCCACGTATGCGAATGCCAATCCGCAGAACGTGCGATGCGTCGGAATCTGCATCGAGCATACCGACAACACCACGGGCAACGCGTTCGGCAACAGCGCCGCCGCGGGTGGCGCGACGGTGCGGATCAACCAGGGGATCTTCCTCGTCAACGGCGATGGCACGCTGGCGCAATCGACGCTCGGAATGCCGCTGTTCCTCGTGTCCGATGTGACAGGAACCAACAGCGGGCTCGTGACGGCCGGGCTCGCGCCGATGGCGGCAGGTGTCGCGCGTCCGTTCCTCGGGTACCTGACGCGAAACCCCATCGCCTCCGGCGCGATTCCGTACGGCGGTAAGTTCCCCGTGCGCGTGGCGAGTTTGCCGAACACGGGCCCGATCCCCGGCATCGCTCAGCAGGATTACACGGTGGACCCGACGACGGCCTACGCCGCCGCGTTCAACACCGTTCCTGGGTTCGTGCACAAGGTCAATCCTTCCGGCGCGACGTTCGCCTACACGTTTCCCGCGATCTCGCAGTACAACAATGGGATGAAGATCGCCGTAGTGAACGTGAGCACGGGCAGCACTGCCACGGTCGCTGCGCCCACCGGATCTGACAACATCGGCAACTCGGCTGGCACTGCCACGGGCGCAACGGCGGCGGGCCCTGTCGGCGGCGCAACCAAGGTGTACGTGGCGGACAACACCACCAAAGCCTGGCTCGTAGGAATCTGAGGGACAACGACAATGGCGCAGAAATTCAGTCCCTCCAATGTCAGTTTCTTTTTCACGCAAGCGGACACGCGCTTTCAGCTAGGCATTCGCAACGCCGTGCGATGGTCCGATACATGGACAACGCAATACAGCGCCGAGACAGAAACGGTGTTGCAGGGCTGGATCGGCATGCCCGATAACATGCGGATCTGGGATGGTCCTCGCGTCGTGCAGGACCCCGCGCCGCAGACGTACGCTGTGCCGATGCTGCCATGGGAGATCACCATGGCGCTCGACCAGTTCGCGTTCCTGTTCGATCGCATGGGGCTATACTACCCGATCGCGCAACGCATCGGCCAGAAGACCGCGAAGCTCCAGGATTACGCGCTCCGCGACATGCTGCAAGGCAATGGCCGATTCGGATCGGCGCCGTTCAGCATCGGACCCGATGGTCTCTCGTTCTGGAACACCGCGCATCCGGTCGATGTGTACGATGCCAGCAAGGGCACGTATCCCAACGACTTCGGCACTGCGGGCGTGAGCGTCGGCGGCATCACGGTCGGTGGCCTGTTCTCCACGAACGCGTACGCGACGATGTGGCAGACCATGGCGGGCCTCGTCAACGAATCCGGCGAGGCCATCGGCGTCGATCCGAATCGTCTGCTCGTCCCGTCGCAGCTCAACTTCCCGGCGCGCGTGGTGTTGCAGAGCATGCTCTTCTCGCCGCCCAACATGACCTCGCTCGGAAGCGGCAACGCGCCAACCCCTGGATCTCCGACGCCTGCAAACGCGCCCTTCGTCGGTGCCATGAACAATCCGCTCATGGGCTCGGCGGACATCGACATGACGCCGGATCTGTCGCGTCAGCCTACGGCGTTCTACCTCGGAGACTGCAAAGACGTCATGCGCCCGCTCGGATGGGCGCAACACACCGCGCCCACGTTCGTAGTGCGGAACTCGCCGCAGGATCCGATCGTATTCGACCAGCATCGGTACTTGTTCGGATCATGGGCCATCGCAACTCCAAACTGGGGGTTTCAATGGAATATGGCTAGGTCCGGGATCTAGTTCGATGGCTGGCAAACCGAAGCATCCTGTGGTCAACGGAAAGAAGCCGTGCAGCAAGTGCTGCGATGTCTTGCCGTTCGATCCGGATCACTTCGCTTCGCAGCCTGACAAGAAACTAGGCCGACGCATTCTCGCACACTGTATCGCATGCGGTACCAAGGCAAGCCTCGCGTGGAGCAAGACAGAGCGCGGAAGGCGATTGCACAGAGAAGGAATGCGCGACTACAGGAGCACGCCGGAAGGTCGCGATGCGTCGCGAGCGTCGATCGACAGGTATGCCAAGGCCAACAAGAAACTCGTGAGTGCTCGCGTTCAACGCTGGAAGAAGGCCAATCCAGATGCAGTGATCGCATGGCGCGAATCTAACGCTCCGCGCATCCACGTTTACAACATCAAGGCGCGCGCGCAACGCGCTCTCGCGCCTGGCAAGTACACTGCCGAGGATCTGACCGCTCAATTCAACGCGCAGGATGGCAAGTGCTTCTACTGCACCAAGCCGCTCGTGCGCTTCCACATCGAGCACAAGATTCCTCTGGCGCGCGGAGGCACCAACTTTCCTGACAACATCGTCTGCGCATGCGCGCGCTGCAACCTGCGCAAGGGTCCGCGCACGGCCGATGAGTTCTTCGCCATCCTTCGATCCGAGCAGAGCGCAGCATGATCACGACGTACGCAACCGTCGCTCAATTCTTCGCCTGGGGCATGCCGCAAACGGCGCTCGGGTCGAAGACGGTTGCGGACGTGCAAAGCGCGCTCGACGTGTCGTCTAGCGAGATGGATGATTACTTCCGCGGGCGATTCCCATTGCCGCTCGCATCGGTGGGAATCTCAGTGTCGCGTCGATGCGTGGCCATCGCGGTCAATACGTTCCTCGGTGGACGCGGGTTCTCTCCTGTTACCGGCGCCGATCAGCAGATCATCGCCAACCTCGCCGCCGCGGAGAAGTGGTGCGACGAGGTTCAGCGCCGCGTAAAGTTCCCTGACATCGTGGTCGATCCGTCGGCGCGGATGCCAACGTCGCTGGACGTGAGCGGCTCCGCGCAGCCGATCGTGCTTTCGTCAAGCTGCGTGGATGTGTCGACGGGACGCCGCGCGGCGACGCGGTGCTGGTGATGTCGCTCGTATCTATCATCGCGATTCTGTCGCTGGATGTGACTCGCATCCTAGTGACCGTGCTCGGGCTCGGGCTCGGCTACGATACCGATGCTGCCGCCGCCGCGACGGACGGCGTAGGCAGGTTCACACGCACCGCGAACCCGGCAACGTCGATGCCGTATCCTGCGCTCGCCATCACAGGCGCCACGAACACAACGCCGATCGTCATCACCACGGCGCACCCGCACGGCGTGCTATTCCGCGGCGTCGGCGGCATGTCGTGCCTCATTCGAGGCGTGCTCGGCAACACCGCTGCGAACAACGTCGCGACCGATCCAAAGGATCGCACCGTTGGATTGAATCAAGGCGTGCTCGCGGTCCCGACGGGTGCCACCACGCTCGCGCTGTACGGGCAGGATGCAACGGGCAGGCTCGCCGCCATCGCCGGGAATGGCACGTACACGGGCGGCGGTACGTTGACGCCGGCACTGACCGACGGCTCGATTCTCATTGGCCGTCCGGCGACGCGCGAGCACAGCGCACCTCCGCGCATCGTGCTCGTGCCGCGTACGGTTGCGAGCCTTCCGCGCCGCGGGTCGATGCCCAACTTCTACGCCGCTCGCAACAATGAGCGTCGATCCGAGATTCAAGAGCGCTCGATTGGCACCGACATGCACGCAATCGACGTGCATGCGTGGGGTCAGGCGTATCCTCCGGATGAGGCTGGAGACTTCGACTCTACGATCGCGCTGCGCAACGCCGTGCGCGACGCGCTGCACTTGATCGCGTGCGGGTCCGCGGAGACAAGCGGCGGCGCGTGGGATGACCAAGGCGAGCGCGCGCTGCAAGAGATCAAGGCCGGTCACTTGTTCACGTTCGGTATCACGTTGCAGGTCCCCGTGCTGGATGATCCGATGGCAGGCGGGTTGCCGTTCGTTCCTGACGGCACGTTCCTTCGTACCACCGTTCAAACGACAACGCCGGAAGTCGGCGCAACGTTTGATGTGACCGTTACACCGAGGTAATTGCAATGGCAGGGCCCTGGACTGGTGATGTTCAATTCACCGTGCTTGACGGGCAAGCCGGTGTTGCGGCCGTGCCGTCGCAGACGGTGCAAGCGATCGTCGGGTGCGCCATCGCTGGCACCGATTATCAGGTGGTGCCTACCGCGCAGCTGAGCACGCTGCGAAGTACGTTCACCGGAGGACCCCTCCCCGAGTGCGCCGGGCTCGTCATCCAAGCGGGCGGTGTCGTGCTTGCGGTCAAGGTCCCGAGCGGTACCGCGGGTGTCATCACGGGCTCGGCACAGGCCACGACGGCGATTACCGGCGTGACCATCGTAGGCGGGTTCGCGGATGTCGTGTACACCGCGCAGACACCGCACGTGCTCGCGACGGGCGATGTCGTGACCATCGCGGGTGTCGTCGGCGCAACCGAAGTCAACGGTACGTGGAAGATTACCGTCATCGACGCAACGCATTTCACGGTACCTGTGACGTCGATCACGGCGTACGTGAGCGGCGGAACGGTGCAGTACACGGGATCCGTAGCGAAGTCGAATGCGACCGCCGCCGGCACGGCATCGCCGTACTTCACGGGCACGCCGACGGATACGATCTATCCGATGGTCGTGGCGCAGACGGGGTTCACCATCGGCACGACGGGCGGAAGCATCCTGATCTCGCTCGACGCGGGGCGCACGTTCGGGCCTCCGATTGCTGTTGGAACCGCAACGACGATTGCGCTTCTCGATGTCGGCGGACTCGACACGGGGATCACGCTGCACCTTGGCGTCGCCACGAAGACATGGATCGGCGGCGGCATTGTAAACGGCCTTCCGGTCGGTGACTACGTACGATGTTCGACGGTGGAGCCGTTGCCGAGCGATTCGACCATCGCGCTCGGACTCGCTGCGCTCGTCACGTACTTGTCAGGGTCGGAGGCCGTGTTCCCTCTGATCCAGGTCACAGGGATCTGGACGTCGGCGGATGCAACGGCGTTCGAATCCGGCGGCGGCACGAACCTCGACAGCATGAAGGCGCAGTATCTTTTCGAGCGCATGCTGATGCCTACGCGCGATGCCTTGGCGCCGATCGCATGGGGCGGCGCGGGCGAGACGGAAACGACGTGGCTTGCGTCGCTGAACGCGGCATTCAGCGCGACGACGGCCAACCGCGTTTGCGCGTGCGCCGGGTATTACAACATGCCTACGGCGTTTCCGACGAACTTCGCAAGCTCGCCGATCTACCGACGTCCGTTCTCCTTCGCGCTAGGCGCGCGGCAGGTTTCGATTCAACCGCAAACGCATGCGGGTCGCGCATCGGGTGCGTTCGGCGGCAACCTCTCGCAGATCGTTCGTGACCCCGTGCGCGATCCGGGTGATGGATTCATCTACCATGATGAGTACCTGACACCGAGTCTGGATTACTACCTGCCCGGCGGCGTAGGTCGCTTCGCCACGGCGCGCACGCGCCCGCGCAAGCGAGGATTCTTCGCGGCCGATCCGCTCACGCTCGCATCGAACGGGAGCGACTTCTCATTGCTGCCAAAAGCCATCGTGATGGATGTCGCCTGCACGGTGGTACATGGCGCGATGTCCAATTTCTCGGATGCGGATCTCACCACGAAGCCGAATGGCACGCTCAGCGACAGCGCCGCAAAGACGATCTTCGGCGCGTGTTACGATGCTCTCGTAAGCGCAATGAAGTCGCAGGCAATGATCTCGGACTTCTCGATCGTGGTCGACCAGACACAGAACATCCAGATCACGCAAACGCTCGTCGTCTACGTCGATCTTCTCGGCGTGATCTACGTGCTGCAAAGCAACGTCACGATCGGATTCGTCAACCGTCTGCCGGCGTGAGGTGACCTGTGCCGATTCCCCTTCGCTACCCCGACATTACCGGCTTCCGCGCCGGGTATTCGTCGGTCATCCTCAAGATCAATCAACAGGAGTTCGTCGGATTCACCGCGGTCTCTGGCGAGCGCACGCGCGAGCGTGTGCTGGTGTACGGCGCCAACGCAGACCCCATCGGCAAGACACGCGGGAAGAACACATACAAGGCATCGATCGGCGTGTACCTCGCCGAATTCAACGCGTTCATGATCGAGCAGTTCGGCCCTGGATGGGGCGATGTCATGTTCACAGCCGAAGTGATCGTGACTGAGAACGGATACGACACCATGCAATTCCTCTGTCAGGGATGCACCGTGGACGTGATGAAGTACGATTGGAGCGAATCCGCGGACCCGCTCAAGATCGAAGGCATCGAGCTGAACCCCGTCAAGATCATCGTGAACGGGATTGATGACAATGCCCGTCCGCTTGGGGTCCCTGTCGCGGCAGGTTGACAGGCGCACGCGTCTCTCGTAACCTAGACTCACTCCGGCGTGGCCGGACCCGTGGCGAACCCACGCGACACGAGATCGGCGAACCCGGATGAGCGTGTCCTCTCTGCTAACCACAGCGGCGCTACGCGTCGAAGGAGGACACGTGTCGTTCAAGCCTTTCTCGGATGATCAGTTGCAGGCACTCGAAGATCGCTTTGGCGCGATCGAAGTGTATACGCCGGACCCGCGTCCGCGTCCGCGGTGGAGCAAGGCGCCGCTGGACGCGCCACTCGATCCGCCGTTCTCTCTCGTGTTCCGCGCGGCGCTCTCCTTCGAATGGGAGATGTCGCAAAAGCAAGTCTCCAACGAGAAGCTTCGCCATTCGGCGCCGCGCAATCTCGCGATGACAACCATCGTTGCCGTGAGCGTCGATGGCGCGCACATGCTCCACGGCGGCGCGGAGGATCGCGACGTTCCGGCCAACGACCGAGGCGCGAGCAAGGCGCCGCAGGACGCGTTCAAGGCGCTCCTCGCGCGTCCTGGCAACGCCGGTGTCGCGGAAGACGTCGCCGATCTCCTCGCGCGTCTCAATGGCCTTCACGCTTCCGAAGCGGAAAAAGGATAGAGTCTTTGCGCGCAGCGCAGCGCAAAGACTTGAACGGTTACGCGCGCGCATTCCGAGATTGGATGTTCGGATCCGAGTCGGACGATGCTATCGCGGCAGGGCGCAACGTCGCAGAGACCTTGATCCTTCATCGGCTGAGTTTGCTCAAGGATCCTGAGAAGGATGCGTGATGGCTGGTCGCGACGACAAGGGACGGTTTCTGCCGAAAGGATCGGGTGAGTCCGCCGGCAAAGAGACCGAGAAAGCCGCCGCTGGCGCCACCAAAGCGGATAGCGCGTGGAAGCGCGCCGGTTCCGCTGCAAAGTCCCTTGCCGGAAAAGGATTTGGTGCGCTCACCGCAGGCACCAAGGCGCTAACCCCTGCGTTCAAAGCGCTTGGCGGCACCGTGATGTCCCTCGCGAAGGGTGATATTCCGAGTGCGTCGGGTGCCATGAAGATGCTCGGGAGTGCCATTGGCGGCGCTGCGGTATCTGGCGCGGAGAAGTTGTCGACCGCGCTCAAAGGGCTCGGCCCCGAGGGCGCCGCTGCCGGCGCGGCGATTGAGATTCTCGCGGGCGCCTTTTCGGCCTTGTTCGGCACGATGACAACCATCATGGGGTTGGCCATCGAGGTCACGCAAAAGATCGATCTCATGCGGGATCGGTTCGCGGCGCTCGCTGGCTCGACGGCAGGCGGTAAAGAGGTGCAAAACATGCTCTCCAAACTGTCGTCAACATTGCCGTTCGCATCGGGTCAAATCTCCGAATGGGGACAAGGTCTTCTCGCTGCCGGTGTCAAAGGCAAGCAACTCGAAGCGGACATTACCGCCATCGCATCCGCAACCGCGTTGATGGGAGAGCAGGGTGGCGCTGCGGCGCAAACACTCTTCAAACGCCTTGGCGAAGGTGGGCCCGCCGCGGATAAACTGCTCAAAACCTTTCAGAGCGGAGGCCCCAAAGCCGACAAGCTTCTGAAAGAGATGGGCTTGAGCATCGCCGATCTCGGCGGCAAAGCCGCGCTTGCGAAGATGAGCAGCGAGCAATTGCACGCTGCGCTCGCAAAGGCAATGGCGAAGAAAGGCAAAGGCCCGCTCGCCGATCTCGCGCTGACGTTGCCGCTCATTCTCCAGAAGGCGCGCGAAGGATTCCTATCCTTGTTCGCCAAACTCGGCCCATCCGTTAAGCCTTTCATGAAGGCTGTAAAGGAGTTGTTCGGCAACTTCAACAAGGGCACGCCGATCATGAAGACGCTGCAAAAGATCGTGACAACGGTCTTTGGCGCCATCTTCAAGTACGCAACGATCGCGGTCAAAGCGATCTCCGGATTGTTCAAGGGCGGCGTCGCAAGCAAAACCATCCTCTCGATCTGGAATGCGCTCAAGTCTGTATTCAAAGTCATCGGCACCGTTCTCTCGCCCGTCGCGGCGACGTTCAAGGCGGTCTATAAAAACGCCTTCCTGATGAACGGTATTAAGACCGTATTCAAGGTCATCGGTATTGTGATCCTGATCGTCGTCGGTCTCATCGGCGCATTCATCATCGCGTTCCTCGCCATCGTTGCCGTGGTCGGTGCGGTAGTTGGCGCCGTCGTCGGGCTCGTTGGACAGATCATCAGTACCGTTGTCGGGCTTGCGCAAAGCGCATGGGAGGCCGGGAGCAACTTCGTATCGGGATTGCTCGGCGGCATCACCGGCGGAGCGGGCGCGTTGATCGCGGCGGTCAAGGGCATCGCGATGGGCGCGCTCAATGCGTTCAAGGGCGTGCTCGGGATCAAGTCCCCGTCGAGCGTCATGCGCAAGATGGGCGGTCACTTCACCACGGGCGCCGCGCAAGGCATGGATGCCGGTGCGCCGAAGGTGGAAGCGGCGGCGGCGAAGGTTGGCGGCGGCGCGGCGGCAAAGGCCGGTGGTGCGATGGGCGGCGGCAAGGGCGGCGGCAAGTCGATCACGGTCACCATCGAAAAGGGCGCCGTGGTCATCAACGCCGGTGGCGCAACCATCGACGAAACGCAACTTGCCATCACGCTCGAACGTGCGCTTGCCACGCAAGGGCTCTGACCATGGCGCTCTACATTGACCCCAGCGACCATCCGAGCGCGTACGATACCGTCGTGTTCGGCAAAGACACGCGTACGCCTGGCAGGTGCAAGGTCGAAGGTTTCAGCCGCAACGCCGACTACGATATCAAAGAAGGCAAGGGCACCAAGGGCGCAACAGAAACGCTCAAGGGCTTGCCTCCGGCGAAGGGCACGATCACGTTTTGGACGTGGACGAAGGAGCAGCGTCGCGCGTGGAATGCGATCCTCGATATCCTCAAGTTCGATCCGAGCAAAGGAAAGAACACGGGTAGCGGTACCGCAACGAAGCCGGCCACCGATCCTACGTCGTCCTTCTCATCGAAAAACAATAACACCGATGCCGGCGCGAGTACGACAGGCACCATTCCGCAGCCTGGATCCACGGGCAAGGCGGCGAGCGCAACCGACGATAAGAAGGACGACAAGAGCGCTCCGGCGCTGTCCAAAGACTACGCCATCGCCATCTTCTATCCCACGCTCGCAGACATCGGTGTGAACTTCATCCTTCCGCCCGAGGAGATCGGAATCTGGGAACCGGATGGCGATGACTACACGTACATGAAGCGTACGATCAAGGTCGTCGAATACGTCGATGCGGACGCCAACAGCATCGCCGCAACACCGACGGGCGCATCGCAGAATCCGGATGGCGCGGAGGCCACCGCGGGCGGCCAGGATGGTGCGAGCAAGGATGGCGCGTCGAGCGCTGGCAAGGATGCGCAAGGCGCCGCGGGGCCTCCGTGAGCGGCCCCTACGCGAGCGCGAATGCGCAACGGATTACGGCGTTCTCTCTTGTCGTTCCGATGTACGGGCTCGCGACCGCAGATATCGCGCTTGCATCGGGCACGCCGCTCGTTTCGCCGGTCACGCTCATCATCGGCAATCTGTCGTTGCGTATGGCGATTGCGCGCGACCCCGAAGATGCCTTGATGCAACGCAGCTTCGCGGGGACCACGACCGCGCGCCTTGTCGCAGGCTCCGGCACGTGGCCCACCAAGGTTCGCCTGAACCCCTACCGCGCCCCCACGGGCGCTCAGGTGAGGCTTTCGACCGTGCTCGGGGACCTTGCCGCCGCGACGAGTTCGGACGCCGTCACGCGCGAGCGGGTGACCCTCGCCGCGGGGCTCGACAGGGACCTCGGGAGCCTGTTCGTTCCGGAGACGGGCGCGCCTGCTGCGCGCATCCTCGCGTTGCTCGCGGGCAAACTATGGTACGTTGACGCGGCAGGCGTGACGCAGATCGTATCCGCGCGTCCGACCGTGGCCATCAAAACGCAGGCGAATGTGCAACAGATCGACGGTGCGAAAGGATGGGTTCAAGTCGCAACGGAGGACGTTGCTTCGTGGGCCACGCCTGGCAACACGTATACGAGCCCGACCGTGCAACCGTTGACAATCCGAGCGTCGCGCATCAAGGCGGAGAATGATGGTCTGTTGCGCGTGGAGGTGCTGACGTGAGTCTATGGATTGAGCGTAAAGCGCGAGTCCTCTCGCGCTGGACTCGGCTCGTTCACCGGATCGCGCATGAGCACTTCGATCGCATCCTTGATTCGAGTAACATCTTCTTCGTTGTCGATCATGAATACGACAGTGACCTTGCGCTTGAGAACTCGTGCCTTGATGCTTGCGATTGGATCGCGGTGTTCTCCGTATGCCCACAACCTATCGCGCGTTTCGTCAAGCCCGATGCTGTCGAGTCGAATCATAGTGCAAGCCCTCCTTCGGCCTCGTGCGAGACTACCACGTCATGAGCGCGACTGTCCAGCCCACCGACGAGGACAGGCTCTTGCGCGCCTTCCGGAAGCTCGTCCAATCGTTCTTCCCGCAGAGTATCTATTGGTACGTGCATGAGTACACCGTAATTGAGAGCGACGGCGCCACGTTCTCAGGACTCCCGACGGATACAGACTTCTCGCCGCAGTTGCCTGTGCGTGTCCCGTACGCGCCGAGCCTCGCCGGGTCGCAATGCGTTGTGCCGCAAGGCACACTTGCGCATGTTGTCTTCATCAACGGCGATGGCAATCGACCGCGCTGCGTTGGATTCGATTTGCCGTTGCCGCTAAGAGTTCAGGATCTACCTACGTCGACAACCGTTGACGCGTCAGGCTCGCTCAAGGTTGGGCCTAGCGCATCCGTTGTCGTGGTTGGAGATCCGACAACGCCGCAACGGTTCGCGCGCGAAGGCGATGTGTACACGCTCGGCCTCGCCTCGGGTCCGCTGACGTTCGTGTCCACGACGCAACTCAGCGGGCCCACCAAAGGGGAGGGATGATGGCCACCGATCCCGCATCGCCTCTTGGCTACGGCATGCTTGCGACGTATTGCACGGTGTCTCTGCCGATGCCCGATGGCAGCACGCGTATCGTGACTACCGTTCAACCGACGTTCGGCATCGCCACCGATCCACGCACGGGTCAAGTGCTGCCATCGTACGCAAGCGGACGCCAGTTGCTCGCCGGTGCGATGGTATGCCGTCTGTCGACGGAACGGAACACGCTCCCGGACGTGTACATTCCCACGACCACGGCGCAGTACGGGCTCGACTTGCTCGACAACGCTGATGCGGACATGACTGCGGATGAGGTCGGGCAACTGTCCGCCAGTGTGGACGCGCAACTCCAGATGGATGAGCGCATCGTGACGAGTACTACGTTTTCAGTCCTCGCGAGCGATACGTTGCTGGTGCCGATCACGGCGCGCGATGGGCAAGGGCCGTTCAAACTCACGCTTGCGATTGACACGCTGAACCAAAACCTATCCGTGCTTGCATCGCCATGAGCATTCCCACCCCTCCGCTTGCGCTCGACAACCTCACGAACCCGCCGACCGCGGAGCAGTGGAGCGATACCGAGTTTGAGATCGCGGCGCGCCTCGGGTTGCCCACGACGGCGTTCCAGCAAGGCTCGATTGAGCGCACGCTGATGGCGATGTTCGCCATTCTGTTGCAGCAAGGCGACGTCGCCAACTCTATATTTGCGCTCGCCGGATTCCTCGACTTCGCCGCGCAAGGCTTCGTCACGTTCACCGACACGACGGGCGCGACGGTCACCCTGTTCGTGACGCCTGACCCGGGCATCGCATCACAGAATCCGACGGGCGCTCTCGGATGGTTGGATGTGCTCGCCAAAAACCTCTTCAACGAACTTCGCATCCTGCGCACGTTCGCCGGAGGCTCGCTCGCCATCGTCAATACGAGCGGCGTCACGTACGGTCCTTTCACATCGGGCACGTACCATGTTACGCAACCCGGCGCCTCCGGCGTGCCTGGCTACAGCAACACGAACGCCATCGCCACCATCCCGCCGAGCACATCAAGCGCGGTGACAGGCACGTCGAGCAACGGCGGAGCGATTCAGGTGACCGCCGTTGCGCACGTCGCATCGGTCGGTGATGCGGTGTACCTGGCCAACGTCGGCGGCACGGTCGAAGCGAACGGACCATGGTACGTCGCCGTCGTGGTCGATGCCGATAACGTGGTGTTGAGTGGGAGCACGTTTACGAACGCGTGGACGTCGGGCGGCACGCTGTACCTGCCCACCGTCGCTACGTTCACCGCAGACGTGTCCGGGACCGCGAGCAACGCGACCGAGCGCAACCTCGTAACCCATGCCGTCACATCGTTGATCGGTATCACACTCGGCAACCTGGACACGTGGCTCGGGTCGGACACGGAAGGCAATATTGCGCTTGCCGATCGGTGCCGCGCGAAGCTCGCGAGCATTACCACGTCAGGGCCGCAAGGCGCGATTCGGTATTACGCGCTCACGGCGGCGAGGCTCGCCCCACTGTTGACGCCTCCGCTTGCGCTGGCCACGTCGATTACGCGTGCTCTCGTAACGCTGGACTACACGACGGGCACGACGGTTGTAACGCTCGCCAACAACGCAGGCGCGCCGAGTGCCGATGATGTCGCTGCGACCGTTGCTGTGATTCAGGCGTACACGGTCCTTTACCCATCGACGCTCCTCGGTCAAGCCGCGACGAACCATACGATCACTGTCGGTGTGACGGTCTACTTGCCCGCGGCGTACAACGTTACATCCACGCAAACGCTCATCCGCACGGCGGTCGCCGCGTACTTTCAACTGGTACCCATCGCCGGCATCACCGATCCTGGATCTGGTACGTCCAATATCTTCCCGATCGAAGGCGTACGCGCCGCCATCGAGGTTGCGCTGCAAGCCGCGTCGATTCCGCATCAGGATCTCGTGGTGCTCCTCAGTGGTAGCAACGCGAACGTGCAATTGCTCCTCACGCCTACGCCAGAGGTCGGTGTGCTCGTGACACCGATCTCCGTGACGCTGGTGTCATCATGAGTTTCACGCCTTTCAGGCAAAGGGCGATTGACCTAAGTCCTGGCTTCCTTCGCGAAGGCACCGGCGAGCGTTGGGATTACATGATGGGACTTTGCATTGATGCCTCGTTGGAGCGAGCGTATCAATGCACGACATGCCATTTTCCGTTGCGTGCCGGGGGCGATGCGCAGGATCAGATCGGGCGTCAAAACCTCCTCATCACACGAGGCTTGACCGAGAGTGATGCGAGCTACGGCGTGCGTCTCCAGCATGCGCTGGACTCATGGGCGCTCGCAGGGACAGCGCACGGAATCCTGCCGCAAGTGCTTGGTTACTTCCTCGCGTTGACACCGATGGTGCGACTCGTATCGAGTCGGTACAACACGAATCCTGCGGTTCAGCAATGGCAACTCGCCAACGTGATTGGCGTACCGATCGCCAACGTAACGAACGCGAGTCCCATTGTCATCACAACGGCAGTACCACATGGCGTTGTGACAGGGACCGTGACCATTGCGGGAGTCCTCGGTACGACCGCAGCGAATGGTACGTTTTCAAAGAACGTGCTTGATGATGTGACCATCGCAATCGCTGCCGTAGGAAACGGGTCCTACCTCGGTGGCGGTCGGCTGATCCTCACTACCGATCTACCGTCGGTCACCTATCCGAATGCGCGCTTGTCCTCGTCGTGGGACTCGTATCCCGTTGGGCGCAGCCTTGACGCCGAACCCGAGCATGCCTTGGTGACCGCGAGCGGCGGAAACTTCGATTGGGATTCGCTCTCTCCGGTGACAGGATCCTATGGCTATTGGGGCTCTTGGCTCATCCTATATTCCGTCGCTCCGAACGATTGGACCGCGCCCGCGCAAGCGTGGGGGCTCGGCTCGACGTACACGGGCAGCGGCGATTACTCGACCATCACCAGCGGCGCGTACGTGGCCACCGGGAGCTACACGGGCTCAACGCAAGCGTGGGGCGATGGCTCGGTCTACAACGGCTCAGGCGATTACTCGCGCGTCCAATTCGGTATCTACACGAACACAGGCTATTACTCCGGCGTATCGCAAGCATGGGGCTTGAGCGTGTCGACCGATTACGTGCAGTCGGTCGCGCTCATTGCAGCTCAATTCAAGGCGTCGCTAAACTGGATTCGCTACATCGTTGTTTGTTTCGACGCGGCACTCTTCGACCCTGCGCAGCCCGCCGGAGGTGGCATCAACCCGGATGGCACGTGGGGCAACTGGTCAATCATCACGTCCGCGGCTTATGTTGAGTCGCGCTTCACCGATGCCGTGTACGGCGGCGAGGTTCTATGAGTCAGCAATTCTCCGGTCGCCCCGCGCTCGTTGCGAACAACCTTCCGACCGCCAAGACGGTCACGGCGGCAACGAACGCGACACCGATCGTCGCCACGACATCGACGGCGCACGGTATCAAAACCAATGACATCTTCACGATCTCCGGTGTCGGAGGCAACCTCGCCGCAAACGGGACCTTCATCGCCGGGTCCGTGACGAGTACCACCGTCGTGCTCCTCGACTATCCCGGCGGAACCAACGTCGCAGGAACAAGTGCCTATACGAGCGGAGGAACGTTGCAAGCGCTCGGCTTCGGCGTCACCTACCCGATCCCAAACGATGCCACCGATGCGCTGCGCGCGGCAACGGTCAACGTTGCTCTGGAAGCGTTGGGGGATCGTACTGCGTACGCAATGTACCGAGCGGGGCCGAGCGGAACGCTCGAATTGACCAAAGT
>Ga0302322_100000228_pt1 | contig 40877 bp, 42 predicted proteins | sample Fen_T0_2_FD_203757 | JGI IMG/M metagenome (GOLD analysis project Ga0302322, IMG submission 203757) | Peat permafrost microbial communities from Stordalen Mire near Abisko, Sweden - Fen_T0_2 | ecosystem: Environmental > Terrestrial > Soil > Wetlands > Permafrost | place: Sweden: Abisko...
GAGTCATTGCCACGCGGCTGGCTTCGATCTGACGGTCACTGATCCAGCCCGGCTCAAGCACCTTCAGGCCGAACTGGCCGAATGCCAACTCCGAGCCACGCCAGGCCTTTCCCGTCATGCGACCGCGTTGTTGCTTGCGGTACTTAACTTTCTTTGGCATCAACATAAAATCAGTTTCCAGTTCTCAGTTGTCAGTTCTCAGTAAGACTTTCGCTCCAGCGAATTCGTCCTTACTTCTGCATTCTGACTTCTGACTTCTAACTTTCTAGAACGCTCCGGTCGTACTCACTTCGCGGGCCGGGGTTGCTTCGCGTTTCTTCGCCGGCAAAATCTCGCCTTTGTAAACCCAGCACTTCACGCCAATCACGCCGTAAGTTGTACGTGCTTCGGTGAAACCGTAATCGATGTCCGCACGCAGCGTGTGCAGCGGCAAACGTCCCTGCAGATACCACTCGGAACGGGCGATTTCGTTGCCGTTCAAGCGGCCGCTGACGCGAACCTTGATGCCTTTGCAACCGAAACGTAGCGCCGAATCCACCGACTTGCGCATGGCACGACGGAAGCTGACGCGCTTTTCCAACTGCAACGCAATCGATTCGGAAACAAGCTGCGCATCAAGCTCAGGCTTGTGCACTTCCTGAATGTCGACGTGCACTTCGCGAGCGGTGCGCTTTTGCAAATCTTGCTTCAGCTTGTCGATTTCCGCGCCTTTGCGTCCAATAATGATGCCTGGACGCGCCGTCTTGATAATGATGCGCAGCTTGTTGCCCGGACGCTCAATCTCAACGGCGCTGACACCCGCCGACTTGAGCTTGTCCTTGAGCTCGGCTTTCAGCTTGACGTCTTCGAGCAGCAGCTTGTCAAAATCCTTTTCGACAAACCAGCGCGACTTCCACGGCTTCGTATAACCAAGCCGAAAACCGTAAGGATGGACCTTCTGTCCCATAGTTGCTCCTAAACCGCAGGTTTCAAAGTTTCAATGTTGCAAGGTTTCAACGAGAAACCCTTGGAAACCTTGCCCATCTTTGAAACCCTGAAACTCTGAAACCTTAAAACTTTTATTTCTTCGCAGTCGCCTTCTTGCCAACTGCTTTCTTCTTGGCCGGCGCCTTGGCTTTCGCCTTGGGCTTTGCCGGAGCTACACCCTTTGCTTCTTCACCGACGGTATGCACCAGTGGCACGCCATTCTTGTGCCGCTCAGCCAGTACGATCTCCAGATGCGAGATCCGACGGACGTAGCGATATGCGCGACCCATCGGTGCAGGGCGGATGCGCTTCATGCGCGGCCCATCATTCGCAGCGACGTGCTTCACATATAAATTGTCGAGATCGACGTCCAAGCCCTTTTCGGAGCTCAGGTGGTTCGCATTGTCCACCGCCGACTGCAACAGCTTGCCAATCGTGGCCGCGACGCGCTTCTTCGTGAACGCGAGTGTGTTACGCGCTTCTTCCACACGCCGTCCGCGGATCAGATCCAGCACCAGCCGCGCCTTTTGCGGCGAAACTCGCATGTATCGTGCTTCTGCTCGAAATTCCATAGTCTCTTTGCCTTTAGCTCACAGCCCGAAGCTCGCCGATCTTACGCCTTGGGTGCCGGAGCCGCAGCTCCAGGTCCGCCCGGTACGCCTGCCGGTTTTGCAGCCACTTCGGTCGCTGCCTTCATCGAGTGCCCCTTGAACTGGCGGGTAAAGCTGAATTCGCCCAGCTTGTGTCCAACCATGTTCTCGGTCACGTACACCGGAATAAATTTCTTTCCATTGTGAACGGCAATCGTATGTCCGACCATTTCCGGGACTACCGTCGAGCGCCGCGACCACGTCCGCAGCACCTTCTTTTCGTTGCGCGCATTCATGGCTCCGATTCGCGTCGCCAAGTGCGCGTCGATAAATGGGCCTTTTTTCGTTGAACGTGCCATAAACTCCTTCGTTGGGACGCGGCTTGCCGCGCCTCGGAGACGGGGCGAGCCCCGTCTCTACTTAACTCTTTTTCCGACGGCTCACGATGAACGCATCGGTCCGCTTGTTGTTCCGCGTCTTGTAGCCACGCGTCGGCTGACCCCACGGAGTCACCGGGTGACGTCCGCCGGATGTCTTACCTTCACCACCGCCGTGTGGGTGGTCCACCGGGTTCATCGAAACGCCGCGATTATGTGGACGCTTGCCAACCCAGCGCGTACGACCAGCCTTGCCCCAAGTCACGTTTTCGTGATCCACGTTGCCGACCTGCCCTATGGTCGCAAGACAATCGAGCAACACCTTGCGCGTTTCACCGGAAGGCAGCTTCACAAGTCCGTAGTCGCCTTCTTTGGCCACTAACTGCGCCGAGCCGCCAGCGGAGCGCACCATCTGCGCGCCCTTGCCGGGCTTCAACTCCACATTGTGAATCGTCGTGCCGGGCGGAATGTTGCGCAACGGCAAAGCGTTTCCAACCAGGATGTCGGCCTCGGGACCGCTCAAAATCTTCTGCCCAACTTTCAATCCGTCGGGCTGTACGATATAGCGCTTCTCGCCGTCAGCGTAGGTAAGCAGGGCGATGCGAGCCGAGCGACCAGGATCATACTCGATCGAGGCCACCGTGGCCGGAATGCCATGCTTGTCGCGCTTGAAATCGATCATGCGCAGCTTGCGCTTGTTGCCGCCGCCACGGAAACGCATGGTCGTATCGCCGGAATTGCGGCGGCCGCCGGACCGGATTTTTCCTTCCACCAGCGGCTTATGCGGCGTCGACGTCGTGATGTCGTCGTTCGTCAGATGCGTGCGATACCGCAGCGTCTGCGTTGTCGGTCTGTATGTCTTAATCGGCATAGTAAGCTCTCAGCCATTAGCTCTCAGCCATCACTTCCCCATCACCCGATACTGAAGGCTGATGGCTGACGACTGACCGCTTGGTTACAAGTTCTGTGCGTACTCCGGCATCTTTTCGCCAGTCTTCAAACGTACGTACGCTTTCTTCCAGTCCGGACGATATCCCGCAAACTTGCCGCGGCGACGTTCTTTGCCCGGATAATTCGCCGTGCGCACGGAGGCGACTTTGACTTTGAAAATCGACTGCACAGCTTCCTTGATTTCGGTTTTCGTCGCCTTGGGCGCGACCTGGAACACCAGTGTGTTCTGCGTCTCTTTAATCCCAAGGCCTTTTTCGGTGATCACCGGCTTCTGAATAATCTGATACGCGGATTTCATCAGGCCACCTCCGCTTTACGCGAACGCCGCGCGGCCGGCTTCTTCTTTTTTTCCGGAGCCGCCTCGGCCTCGTGATTGCGCCGCGATACCGACTTCTTCAGCGAGTCCTGCAACTTCTCGAGCGCCGACTGCGCGAAAATGACATTCGTGTAGCGCATCAGGTGATACGGATGCACTTCATTGGCCCGCACCAGTTCGAGGCCGTGAATATTGCGCGCGCTCAATTCGAGGTTGCGATTCGCCGCCTGCGAAATGTCAACCACCAGGGTTGTGCCGACAACTTTCAACTTGCCCAGAGCCTCGGCAAACGCCTTCGTCTTGACTTCTTTCACTTCAAGCGACTTGACGACGACCATTTTTCCGTCGGCATACTTCGCGGCAAGTGCAGAACGCAACGCACCCAGAAGCTTCTTCTTGGGGAAAGCGTAGTCGTAAGATCGTGGTTGCGGTCCATGGACCGTGCCGCCGTGGCGCCAGATTGGCGAGCGGACCGAGCCGATACGCGCCCGCCCCGTGCCCTTCTGCTTCCAGAGCTTTTTGCCCGAACCGGAAACGCTGCCGCGGACTTTGGTCGCGTGCGTACCCGCGCGGAGGCCGGCGCGGTAATGTTTCACCGCCTCCCAGAGAAGGTCCTCGTTGACCGCGCCGAAGACTTCGTCGGCGAGGTCAATCGTTCCGGCCTTCCCTCCGCTCAAGTTGTAAACATCAATCGTTGCCATAGTTCTTCTCTTGTGGCTCGAGCGACTCGCCCGAGCGAGTCAACTCTTAAGCCTTCTTGGCCGCACGCTTCGCAGCCTTCAACGGATCGACCGTCGCCGAACCCGCGAATCCGCGGCGCTCTCTGGGCGGTTTCTTCGCTTTGTTAATGATCAGATATCCACCGTTGGGACCGGGAACACTGCCTTCGACGACCAGCAAATTATCGTCTTTGTCCACGCCCAGAATCCGGAGATTGCGGGTCGTGATCCGAGCATTGCCCATGTGTCCCGACATACGCATGCCTTTGAACACGCGCGACGGAAACGCCGACGAACCGATCGAACCGGTAATTTGGAACATCGAACCGTGGGATTTCGCACCACCTCTAAAGTGATGACGCTTTACAACGCCCTGGAAACCATGGCCCTTGCTGGTACCGACGATATCGACGAATTTCTCGCCGTCAAAAATATCCACCAGAACGCGGTCGCCGACCTTCACTACGCCTTCGGTTTCTTCGCTGGGCGTTTCCACTTCGATCGACACCTCGCGCATAAACCTCACTGGCGGAAGGTTGTTCTTGGCAAAGTGTCCGCGCATAGCCTTGGTCAACTTCTTCTCTTTTACGAACTCAACCAAACCAATCTGCGCCGAGACATATCCATCCTTGGTGCTGGTCTTATGCTGCGTGACCACACAGGGCCCCGCCTGCAACACCGTCGCCGGCCGCACCTCGCCCTTCGAATCGAAGAGCTGCGTCATGCCGACTTTCTTGCCGAGAATGCCTGCTACCTTTGCCATTTCCTTCTCCGTTCCCAGCGTGGCTCATCGTTCATTGAACGGCGGCTATTGGCTGGGGCTCGTCAGTTCTCCATCAAGCCGCATTTCCTGACGGCTGATGGCTGACAGCTATTTATGTTCTTTTCCGAACGCCTTGATTTCCACGTCCACGCCGGCCGGCAGATCGAGCTTCATCAGCGCGTCCACCGTCTGCTGCGTCGGCTCGAGAATATCGAGCAGGCGCTTGTGCGTGCGGATCTCAAACTGTTCCCGCGACTTCTTGTCCACGTGCGGCGAACGCAGCACGCAATACTTATTCTTCATCGTGGGCAGCGGAATCGGGCCAGCAATTTGCGCGCCCGTGCGTTTCGCTGTTTCGACAATCTCACCCGTGGACTGATCCAGGATGCGATAGTCGTAAGCCTTCAACCGGATTCGAATTCTTTCTTTTCCAATCACTGTTTCACTCTCTAACCCCTCCCGGCCACCCGGAAGGAAAGAACTGGCGGCAAGCTGCAAGCCGGTGTTTAAGTTTTTTACTTCTGCATTCTTACTTCTAACTTCTGCCTTCTACTGAATAATCTCGGCAATCGTACCGGCGCCGACCGTGTGGCCGCCTTCGCGAATGGCGAAGCGCAAACCCTTCTCCATCGCGACCGGCGTGATCAACTCGATCACCAGGCTCACGTTATCGCCAGGCATCACCATCTCCGTGCCCGCCGGCAATTCCGCCACTCCTGTCACGTCCGTCGTTCGCAAGTAAAACTGAGGTCGGTATCCCTTGAAGAACGGCGTATGTCGTCCGCCTTCTTCCTTCGTCAGGATGTATACCTCGGCCTTGAACTTCGTGTGCGGTGTGATCGAGCCATTTTTCGCCAGCACCATGCCGCGCTCCACATCTTCCTTCGCGATACTGCGCAGCAGCAAGCCGGCGTTGTCGCCCGCCATGCCTTCGTCCAACTGCTTCTTGAACATTTCCACGCCCGTCACAACCGTCTTGCGCGTCTCGCGGAAGCCGACGATTTCTACTTCTTCGCCAACCTTCACTTTGCCACGCTCAATTCGGCCCGTCACAACGGTTCCGCGACCCTGAATCGAGAAGATATCTTCGATCGGCATCAGGAACGGCTTGTCCAACTCACGCGCCGGTTGCGGCACGCTCTTGTCCACCGCTTCCATCAACGCGTCAACTTGCTTCTCCCACTTCTCTTCGCCGTTCAGCGCGCCCAGAGCCGACAACCGAACCACGGGTAGATCGTCGCCCGGGAACTTGTAGCTCTTCAGCAACTCGCGCACTTCCAGTTCGACCAGGTCGAGCAGTTCCGGATCGTCAACTGCATCGCACTTGTTCAGCGCAACAACGATGTACGGCACACCAACCTGACGCGCCAGCAGCACGTGTTCCCGCGTTTGCGGCATCGGACCGTCCGTCGCGGCCACCACGAGAATCGCGCCATCCATCTGCGCCGCACCCGTGATCATGTTCTTGATGTAGTCGGCGTGGCCCGGGCAATCGACGTGCGCATAGTGCCGGTTCGCCGTCTCGTACTCCACGTGGGCAGTCGCGATCGTTATGCCGCGCGCCTTCTCTTCCGGAGCGTTGTCGATCGAATCGAATGACCGGAACTTGATGTTCGGGTTGTGCTTCGACAATACCTTCGTGATCGCAGCTGTCAACGTCGTCTTGCCATGGTCAATGTGACCAATCGTCCCGACGTTGCAGTGCGGCTTTGTTCGATCAAATTTTTCCTTCGCCATTTCCGTTTTCCTTTGTAGCGCCAGCGTCTCGCCAGCTATTTCGTTAGTCGCTTATGAGTACTGGTAGACCTTGTGAAACTTTGCCCGCAACGCCGGTTCGACTTCTTCGATCTTCGACAGGTAACACTCCCGCACCTGCGCCTGATCGGAAACGGGTAGCGATTCATACAGCGTCCGCGCCGTTCCAGCCTTGCTTCCAGCGGCCTGCTCAAGCACGCTCGCCGCCAGAATCTTGTCCAGACTGCGAACCCGAATGTTGTGACTGTTAAGCGCCTTCAAAAACTTAACAACGCGCTCGCCCGCCAAAGCCTGTTCGATCGCGACCTTTAGATCGTCGAACTCGCGCTGCTTTACAACTCCGATTGTGGCCTGTACGAAACTCATTGCCTCTCAAATCATGGAGCGGGAGACGGGAATCGAACCCGCGACCAACAGCTTGGAAGGCTGTGACTCTACCACTGAGTTACTCCCGCCCAAAACCAGCCATCAGCCGTCAGCCTTCAGGGAAAGACAGGCACGGCTCCGCCGATCAAATCCAACCAAATTCTGGAGCCGATGACCAGGATTGAACTGGTGACCTCTCCCTTACCAAGGGAGTGCTCTACCAACTGAGCTACATCGGCCCGCGAAACCCAGCTGTCAGCCATCAGCCGTCAGCCTTCAGTCAAAACCACTTGCCACTAAAGCTCGGCAACCGTCTTCCCTAGCGCTACGTTCAAAACCGTCTACTTCGGCTCTTCGCCGTCCTGGTGCATCACGTCCTTGCGCCGCAGGAGAGTTTTCACTGCGAACAAGCCAAGCACCAAAAACGTTGCCGCTCGAAGCTTCTGATCCGTGAGCGTTGTCCATGCCAGCGCGCCCAATACTGCGTAGGTCACGAGGGCCAATACCAACCGATTCCGCTTAATCATCTGCGGTCAACTTCTGGTGCACAGGGAAGGATTCGAACCTTCGTACCTCGCTAGGAGGGACAGATTTACAGTCTGTTGGCTTTAACCGCTCACCCACCTGTGCAAATCCAAAAACAAAGCGTTCGCGGCTAAAACTCACACACCTACGTCGCAGATTCCGCATACCACTTCGCAGCTCGGGAAACGAAATGCGGGAACTTCTCGCCTGACAAAAACACTCGCCGGAATATTACCTGATGGAGTGCGTTTCTATCTGTTGCGCCGCTGGCGCGCGTTGCCGCGCAAACCGCCGTTGTTTCCGGAAATTTGTTCTCTGGAGCTGGCGAAGGGATTTGAACCCCTGACCCTCTGATTACAAATCAGATGCTCTACCGACTGAGCTACGCCAGCAAGTGGAAGCGTGCCTTCACAGGCACAATACTTCCTGTTCCCTTCCTGCAGTCCGGGACAATTATCTAAGGTACCACAAGGGTTATTGACGTGCAACCGCGTAGCCGACGCGATAATCCTGATGATGGCATGGTCCTGACGCCGTCGAAGACACCTCGCTCTCGCCCAGTCAGATCATACTCGCATTATCGATCAACAGTCTGTTTCCCGCTCTGAATTACGAACTTGACGCAACAGAATGCGAAGAAGCATTTCGGAGTACTCGGTCAGATCTGAACGAGCGAGGATAAATGTGGTGGACTCAACACGCGGTGTCTCCTACCGTTAAGCAAACCAAGGGCCAACTCCTTATAATCTGCTAACGTTCTTCGTGGGGGCTCGTCTATCTCTGTGCAAGGCAAGGTTGGCTCACTTGTAAAGGACAGAGACAGAAAATGCCGGCCGATTCATACGCAGCCACAATACCGGTTGGCGATTTTTCGGGGTCGAACCCGAGGCAGGCAGCGCAACACGGCGGCACCCAGAACCCCATCGTGAGGGGCTCCTTGGCGGCACAGGGCAACCGTATCGACGATACCAGCTTGATCCGGGAGGCGCAGCGGGGCAACCGCTCGGCTTTCGAAGTATTGGTGCGTCACTACGATCAGTCCGTTTTGCGGCTTGCATATCACCTGACCGGTTCCGATACCGACGCACAGGACATTTATCAGGAAGCTTTTCTCAAGGCCTACAAGAATCTGGCCAGCTTCCGATTCGAATGTTCGTTCTACACCTGGATTTACCGGATCGTGACCAATCTCTGCCTCGACCACCTGCGCAAACGAAATGTCCGTAAGGAAGACGCTCCTGTCGCGACGGATCGCACCGGCGAAGAGTACAGCCTGATCGAGCAGTTTGCGGATGCGCGCGCCGGAGCAAATCCTGAGCGTGATCTCATGCGGCGGGAACTGGGCGGGAAGATCGCCGCGGCTCTATCTCGTCTGACGCCGCGCGAGCGCATGGTCTTTGAACTGAAGCACTATCACGGGCTGAAGTTGCGCACTGTGGGCGAGATGCTGAACACGACTGAGGAGACGGCCAAGAATACGTTGTTCCGCGCCACGCAAAAACTGCGAGCCGCGCTGACGGAGATGCGATGAGTTTGTTGGATGGAGTACGCAAATGAAGTGTGATTGGGTACAGCAAAATATTCTTTTCTACGTTTATAACGAGATCGAAGACGATGCCCGCTATGAGGTTGAGCAGCACCTGGCGCGGTGTCCGCAGTGCGCGAGCGAACTGAAGGCCGCCCGCAAATTTCATTCAACCATGTCTCAGGCTCCGGTGGCCGAGCCGACGCCCAACCTATTGGCTTCGTCGCGCATGAAGTTGCAGGAAGCGCTGGAGACGACTTCGCAGGGCGGATGGTGGCAGCGGCTTATTTTTGAGCCGGGCACGTGGCTGCGGCAGGTTCGCATGGCACCTGCGCTGGCAGCTGCGATCTTCATTGTTGGATTTGGTGGCGGCATTGGAGCTACCTACAACTATCTTGTGGATCGTCAACCCACCAGCATTGCCGGTGTCGATCCGCTGAACGGACCTGCCCCCGTAGAGGCCTCAGCCATCACGGGCATCCGCTCCGTTACCCAGGAACCCGGATCCAATCAAGTCAGCATCAAGTACGACACGATTTCCACGCAGGAAACACAGGGCTCGCTCAACGACCAGCGTATCCAGCAGTTGCTGCTGTTTGCGGCGCGTAACAACTACAACTCGGGTGTGCGTATGGATTCGGTCGACTTGCTGACGCAGGCCCCCAATGACACCCATGTGCGCGAAGCCCTGTTGTATGCGTTGCAAAACGATACCAATCCCGGCGTCCGACTGAAGGCGCTGGATGGACTGAGTGGCTTTATCCGACAGGACCCGCAGGTGCGAGATGCCGTATTGCGAACTTTGGCGGCCGACGCGAACTCGGGTGTGCGCTTACAAGCGTTGCATATGGTGGAACCGATGAAAGCTGACAGTAATGTACGCGCTGTGCTGACGCGGCTTTCGGAAACGGATCAGAATCCGGCCATCCGCTCACAAGCAAGAATGATGATGACGCAAATGCCGGAATTGGATTAGGAAGAGTCGTTTGTCGCTGGTCGTTGGTCGTTGGCAAAGGCCTACGGGCTCACGAAGGATTCGCGAACGACAAATGACCATCGACTATCGACAGTTTTCGCAAGGAGGACATTCATTGAAACGGGCTCTCAAATTCGTCAGCGTGGTTGCGGTTGTAATCGCGCTGGGCGCGATTGGTTTTGGCCAGGAAGGCCGCATCTATCGCGAAGGCAGCACATGGGTACAGGAAGTTTCGGGCGAACTCAGCGGAGCGAAAAATCTGCGGGTAAAACTCGACGCGGGCTCCGTGAAAATACAGGGTGGCTCGCAAACAGGCATCACGTACGTGATTCATCGCCGAGCCTATACAGCATCCGAGGAACAGGCACGTCGTCAGTTTCAGAGAATTACTGCAATCACAAAAGGCGACACGGCGTGGATTGTGGCCGAGGGTGGAAACCTGCGGCGCAAGTGCTCCGACGATCTCGTGGTCAACGTTCCGCGCAATCTTGATCTGGCCAAAATCGAGACCGGTGGCGGCAACGTAAGCGCGTTCGCCATTGCCGGGCGCGTGGAAATCGAAAGTGGCGGTGGAACGATTCAGCTCGATGATATCGGCGGCGCGGTAACGGCGGAAACCGGCGGCGGCGCCATCGAGGTCGGCAAAACCGCCGGCGATGTCACCGTCGAAACGGGCGGCGGCAATATCAAGGTCAATTCCGTGAAGGGCGACCTCAAGCTCACCACCGGCGGGGGCAGCGTCATCGTCAGTTCCGGTTTGCGCGATGCCATCCTGGAAACCGGGGCGGGCAGTATCCGGCTGGAAAAATGCGGCGGCCATGTCAAGGCAACCACCGGCGGCGGAACCATTGATCTTGGTGTAATCGGCGGCGCAGTTGAAATGGAATCGAATGCCGGCAGTATTCGATTGGTCTCCGCGAAGGGTCACGTCGACGCCCAAACCGGAGGAGGCAGCATCCAGCTCGATAGTGCCAGTTCGGTGCGCGCGGAAACCGCCGCTGGCGGGATCATCGTAAAGCTGCTGACGATGGCCGACGTGCGAAAAGCCTCCATGCTAGAGACTTCCGCGGGCGACATTACGGTTTATTTGGCTGACGATCTCCCGATCACAGTACGCGCCTCGATCGAACTGGCCAATGGGCACTCGATTCGCAGCGACTTTGGTGATATTCGCGTGTTGACCGAAGGGGGCCAATGGGGGCCGAAGACTGTCACAGCCGAAGGCCAACTGAAAGGTGGCGGGCCGCTTCTGAAAGTCCGAACGAGTTCAGGAAACATCAGCTTCCTGCGCGCCTCGCGTTAGCGGAGGAACTGAAGCAAGAAAAAGAACAAGGGGGACCTATGATGCATCGCTTTGCGATTTGTATCGTGCTTCTGTCGCTGGCCGCCAGCGCTTGGCCGGACGAGCGGGCAGTGGACAACAACGCGGAGAATTGGGTTTTCGGCGTCGGATCGGATGAAAGCGGCGGAACCTCCTCCTACCTGGGCGTTGACATCACAGACGTGACCACCGAGCGCCTCTCAGCTTTGAAGCTAAAAGAAGAGCATGGCGCTGAGGTCACCATGGTCGACAGCGATGCACCCGCAGGGAAAGCAGGACTACACGATCACGACGTGATCCTGAGCCTGAACGGAACGGCGGTAGAAAGCGCAGCGCAGTTGCGACGCATGATCAAGGAAATTCCGCCGGGCCGCGTGGTAACGATTGGCGTGAGCCGCGATGGCCAGCCACTCGAAGTCAAAGCGCAGCTCGCTGACCGCCGGAAATCCATGGCGTGGCAGCCGAGCGCGCATGACTTCAAGTTCGAAATGCCCAACCTGCCCTCAATTCCAGATATGGATCTGCCGGTCTCCGTAGTCATTGCGCATTCGTCAGTGCGCAGCGGTTTAATGATCGAAAACATCACTCCGCAACTGGGCGAGTTTTTTGGAGTAAAGAACGGCAAGGGCGTCCTGATCCGAACTGTCGAAAAAGGCAGCCGTGGTGAGAAGGCAGGGTTTCGCGCCGGTGACGTCATCGTGAAGGTGAACGCTCAGTCGGTACGCGACACTTCTGACTTTACGCATGCCCTGCGCGAATCCGCCAGTTCCTCGGCCACCGTTACGGTGGTCCGTGATAAGAAAGAACAGAACCTAACCCTCACTTTGCCCGACAAGAAAGACTCTGGCTTGTTGCTGGAAGACAGCTTCGAAATTCCGGATTTCAGTGCCGACACTCAACTCGCAGTTCGCGAAGCGGAGCGACAGATTGCGCGCCTCGGTCCGACAATGGAAAAGGCGCAGCGGGATATACGAAAGAAATTCGACGAGCAGCAGAAGAAAATGCAGGGGCAGCAGCAGAAGATGCTCGAGCGGCAGCAAAAATTGATGCAAGAATTCTCCGGAAAGTGGGGGGAAATCTAGCCATCTGCTGGTTACGAAGGTAATGCAGCATCGCGAGGGACCATCTCTCGTCGATTCCCGGTCAGCGAGGGGCACAGATACATAACCGTTAAGGCGCCTCGCCCAGAGGGCTTTCCATGGCACTCTTTCCCCATTTCTCATGGGCGTGCCTGCCACTTACGGGTGATGTACGTTAGCCGACCGGGCCACCACCCTGTGGTTACCTGTCGTTCACTTCCGAATCCCGTTAAGCTTGGGCCGAGATGGCTTTCCGCGCCCTCATATTCTCGAAGAACCAGGAAACGAACACCGCGCTCACTGCGGCCTGCAACGAAGCAGGCATGCGTGTGGAAGCCTGCTCCGACATCTTCGCGGCTATCGAAAAGGGAACCAAGCAACCGTTCTCCTGTGTGCTCGCGGACTGGTCCGATCAGCCTGAAACCGGCTTCCTGTTGAAACGTGCTCGCGAATCCACGCCGAATACCCACGTCATCGTCATCGCCATCGTAGATCACGATCCAACGACGGCAGAAATGCGAGACAATCGCCTGGATTTTCTGATCTATCGGCCAATCTTTCCCGGTGAAGCCCAGCAGGTGTTGGCTAAGGCCGCCGAGAAGATGCCGTCCGTCAGCACGCAGGATATGCCGGCAGCACCGGCCCCCAAGCATCAATCAGCAGAAGTGGTATCAGCAGACACCTCCGATTCGCATCACTCCGACGAGGAACGGCACGAATACAACGACGCCTCGCAGTCAATGGAGGAAAACACTGCCGCTGACGACAACGTCGAAGAGACTGCTGCCGAGGAGCACTTCCAAAGTCACAGATCGTTTTCCTGGCGTGAAGGTTGCGCAGTTGGTCTTACTCTGGCTGCTCTATTTTTCCTTTGGAATGCGCGCGGTACGCTGGTCTACCTGGCGCAGACCCGCGAAGGCCGAGTCAGAGTGTTGAAGGAATCGGCGGCCGCGCTGTTTTATATGACCTCCTCCGGTGCCACACCGATGGGCACTGCGGGCTCGGAGGCCCGCCAGGACGCCTATTTCAGCCGTGGCCCCGTGGGTACTGAAACCGACGAGTCCAAGATCGGAGTGGTATCGACGCAGGCAGAAGTGAATGAAGCGCACGTGGAAGTACGCAAGCCGGTCGATTTTCCGCTTCCTGCTCCCGTTTATCAGCCGCCAGCGCCACCTCCGGTGCATGTGGAGCGTGCGGCGATTCCGGACAGCCTCCGCGGATCCGCGCCGATCACGCGTCCTGTTGTTGTAACGGTTTCGCCGGGACAGATGATGCCGGTTTCCATGCCCGCAACTGGCCCCGTGCCCCAGCAGGTGAGCGAGCCAGTGAGCCTAGGTGAGGATGCAGCCCGAGCCTTGTTGGTACAGGGCGAGAATCCCGCCTACCCGGCGGAAGCGGCTGCCCAGAAGCTGCACGGCCCCATTGTCTTGCAGGCGACGATCGGCCGCGACGGCAGCGTCGAAGATTTGAAGATTGTGCGCGGGTCGTTCCTGCTCTGCAAGGCCGCCATCCCCGTGGTCAAGCAGTGGCGGTTTCAACCCTACAATCTGAACGGCCACGCCGCCCAGATGACAACGACACTGACCATCGACTTCAGCGCTGCCTCGCAATAGCGCGACGCAGCTTTTCGCGAATCGCAGCTAAGTCTTCTACTCCTCTTCTTCCTTCACTTCCCCGCGCTCAGCCTTTGCCTTCTCGATGATCTTCTCTTGCGCCTGCGCCGGGACCACGTCGTAGTGGTGCATTTCCATGTTGAAGCTGCCTCGTCCCTGTGTCATTGAGGTGAGTTCAACGCCATAAGTGAGCATCTCTGACATCGGAACTTCTGCCTTGACGATCGTGTTGCCGGCCTTGTTGTCCATACCCTGAATGCGGCCGCGGCGGCTGTTGAGATCGCCCATGATGGAGCCGGCAAATTCATCGGGAATGGTGATTTCGGCATGCATGATTGGCTCGAGCAGTGTCGGCTTCGCTACCTCCATCGCTTTTTTGAAGGCGATGCGGCCGGCCATCTGGAATGAGAGATCGTTCGAATCAACGTCGTGATAAGAACCGTCGTAAAGAATCACGCGGAAATTAACTACCGGGAAACCCGCGAGATAGCCGCGCGATGCGGCATCCCTGATTCCCTTTTCCACGGCCGGGATGTAGTTTTTCGGAATGGATCCGCCGAAAATGTCATTGACGAATTCGAACTCCACGTCGCGGGACAGGGGCTCCATCTTGATTTTGCAGTCGCCGTACTGACCGTGTCCGCCAGTCTGTTTTTTATGGCGACCCTGTACATCGGCCTTGCCGCGAATGGTCTCACGGTACGGAACCTTCGGCGCTTTCAAAACTACTTCCGCGTGGTACCGCTTCTTCATCTTCGAAACCACGACTTCAATATGCTGCTGTCCGGTACCTGCGATCAGGAATTCTTTCGTCTGCGGATCGCGGAAGAAGCGGAGCATCGCGTCCTCCTCCATCAACTTGTGGAGGCCGACACCGAGTTTGTCTTCGTCGGCGCGCGTCTTCGGCTCGATGGCGAAGGTGATGGCGGGTTCCGGCAGTTTCACGTGCGGATACAGAATCGGAGCGTTCTTATCGCCGAGCGTGTCGCCCGTGAGCGTCTCGCGCAGCTTCGCCACCGCGCCGATGTCGCCAGCGTGCAGTTCCGGAATCGGAATCGCGGTCTTGCCCTGCATCACGGAAATATGAGCGAACTTTTCGGCAGAATTTTTCGCGAAATTCTGGAGCGTGGCGTCATTCTTCAGAACTCCAGAGAAAACTTTGAAGTAGGAAATGCGTCCGGCGAACGCATCGGAAATCGTTTTGAAAACATAAACCGAAGCGGGCTCGGTGTCGGTTCCTTTGCGCTCGGCAGCTCCCTTGCCATCGACGGGCTCACCCTTGATCTCGTGGTGCTCGGTGGCGGCCGGTGTGTAATCCACGATGAAGTCCATGAGTTCGTCCACGCCGATATTTCCGAGTCCGGACGTAAACAACACCGGGAATAGTTTGTCTTCGCGAATGGCTTCATGGAGCGCAACAACGAGATGGTCTTCGGGGATCGTGCCCTTCTCGAAGAACTCTTCCATCAGTTCGTCTTTGCCTTCTGCGACCAATTCCACCAGCGCCTCATGCGCTGCCTTGGCCGCGTCCGCCATATTGGCGGGGATCGGCCCTTCTTTGCCCTTGCCGCTACCGCCCATCTCGTAGGTGAAGGCCTTCATGCGCACCAGATCGACGATTCCGCTCAGGCTCTTTTCACTGCCGATGGGAAGTTGGAGGAGTGTAACGGCACGTCCGAAGGCGTTCGTGAGTGATTCCAGAACGCGCGTGGCATCGGCACGGTCGCGGTCCATGCGGCTGACCACGATCATGCGCGGCAGGTTGATCTCTTCGCAATACCCCCAGACTCGCTCGGTGACAACTTCGACGCCAGCGACGCCGTCCACTACCACGAGCGCAGCATCCACCACCGGCAACACCATCTTTGCTTCGTGAACGAACATGTTGAAACCGGGAGTATCCAGCAGGTTCAGCTTGTTCTTACCCCATTCCACACAGGCGAGTCCGGTGGAGATGGACATCTTCCGGGCAATTTCCTCTTCGTCGTAATCGGTAATTGCTGTGCCGTCGTCCACGTGACCGAAACGCTGCGTGGCGCCGGCTGTTTGAAGCATGGCTGATACCAGGGTGGTCTTGCCCGCGTGGCCATGCCCGATCAGGGCAAGGTTGCGGAGATTGGCTCCTTCGTACACTTTCACGGGTTGTCTCCTTCAGCAGGCTTGCCGGAAGAAGTTGCTACGGCCCGGATAGAGATGAGGACAGAAAACAGGCCAGCCCAACGTCGCCTGCGAAACTCCCGATGCTACCACAGGGGTTTGGGCGGCAACAAGGAAGGACAAACGACTCAGGGACGGGCTGACCCAACTTGAATCAACCCGCCCCCTGCCGCCTTCCGAGTTCTGGCGACCGCACTACGGAGTCAGCTTGAAAACGGTGCCCAAGTTGGATGTCCCTCCTACAAGCGTAGTGCTGTAGAAGGTGTTGTTCGCACCTTGGACCAAGGCCGAATACGGGTTGTACCCGTCTGCTCCGCCGGTGAATGCATGGAGAACTGACTCCGTGCCGCTGGTCGTGATCTTGAAGACGGTACCGGCATTCGCGGAACCACCTTGCAGGGTCGTGCCGTAAAAACTGCCTTTGATGAAGATCAAACTGGCGTACGAATTCATGCCATCCGCGCCGTTGCGGGCAAAGTGGTGAAGTACAGTCTCCGCCCCGCCGCTGAGCACATAGACCACGCCGGCGTTGTCCTGACCGCCCGCGTACGTGGTTCCATAAATGTTGCCGCTCTTGTCGAAGGCTACGCCTCCGTTCGGTGTCTGGCCGTCCGGGGAGCCGCCTTTGAAGCTATAGATCAGCGCATAGGACCCAGTCTTGGTGATGGAAAACACCGTGCCCAAGTTTGAAGCACCTCCAAGGGTGGTCGTACCGTAGAAGATACCCTTATTGAGAACGAGGCCCGCATACGGATAGGAACCGTCAAGCGTGGGAAAAGCAGAGTTGAAGCTGTGAAGCACCGCTTCCTTGCCGGCAGCGGTCACCTTGAATACCGTCCCATACCCGAACGCGCCGCCGTTGTAGGTGGTGCCGAAAACAGTCGTTCCCGCTCGCACTACGCTGGAGTAGGGATTAGCGCCATCCTGGCCCCCCTTGAAGCTGTACAGCACCGTCTCGGTTCCGGTTGTCGGATTCAACACAAACACCGTTCCGTTGTTGGTCGCCCCACCATAAACGGTTGTGCCGAAGAGGTTGCCGGTTTTCGCGTCGCGGAATAGACCGGCGACGGGGTGGCTTCCGTCCGCTCCGCCGGCAAAGTTGTAGATCACGGACTCCACCCCGGCAGGAGTGGCCATGAATACTGCGCCCAGGTTATGCGAACCGCCGCTAAAGGTAGTTCCATACATGTTGCCAGCCGTGTCGCGCACAAGGTTGCACTTGGGACTAAAAGCGTCAGGCGGATTGGCAAAACTGTAGATCACGCTCTCCGCTTGAGCGAGCGCCATTGCACTGAGGCTTAGCGTGCACAGCAAGCAAGATGCAACAAAAGCCCAAACCCGGCTCGCAACTTGTTTTCCCTCCAAAGAGCGGACTGCAGAACTGGTAGGCGGGAAATTCATGACGATTCTCCTTCAGAAAGCCTTCCTGTCTCTTAATTGCGCAAAAGAGACCCAAACGGGCTCACGGCACAACTCGACGGCTGAATGCGCCCGAGGGGAAGGCGGGAGGAAAGGGACACCCAAGCAAATCGTGGGCGCTATCGTGCCCCACCGCTGGCCCAAAGTCAATGCTTTGCATTGACAAATTTCGCCAGCGGTACAACCTCGACCTTCTTTCCGAGCGAATAAGCTTTGTCGCCCGGATACAGGACATACAACCGATCGAGTTTAAGGTCAGTCATGGCGATCCGCATGGATGGCGTCAGCACAGGGGCATCGGCACGCTTGCACTCGACGCCAATCCGGCGACCGTCCTTGAAAAGGAGAAGATCAAGCTCTGCTCCATTGTGTGTGGCCCAGTAGTAGGCCTCATCGGGACGGAACGCCTTAAGCACTTCCTCGACGGCGTAGCCCTCCCACGAAGCGCCCACCTTTGGGTGTAACTCCAAATCGCGCTGGTTGGCGATGCCGAGAAGGGCGTGAAGAAGCCCGCTGTCGCGAACATATACCTTCGGAGCTTTTACCTGGCGCTTGCCGAGGTTCTCAAACCAGGGCGGCAACTGCCGGAGCATGAAAACGTCGGCCATGAGGTCGAGATAGCGGCGCACGGTGGGCTCGCTGACACTTAACGCACGAGCCAACTCGGCTCCTTTCCAGATCTGGCCATGATAGTGGGCGACCATATTCCAGAAACGCTGCAAAGCGCCCGCTGGAATGGTGATTCCGAGTTGGGGCAGATCGCGCTCCAGGAACGTTTGGAGAAACTGGCGCCGCCAGGAGAGCGAATCGGGCTCGGCACGTGCCGTGTAAGCAAGCGGGAAGCCGCCCCGTAACCAGTGCCGGCTTTGCGCATCGGCACCCAGGTCGGAAAGACGGAAACCCTCCAACGGAACTGTCTCGATGCGTCCAGCCAACGACTCCGACGATTGGCGAAGCAAGTCGGGCGAGGCGCTGCCCAGGATCAGAAAGCGCGCAGGGAGCGGCCGGCGGTCGGCAAGGACACGCAAAAGTGGGAACAGGTCGGGGCGGCGCTGAATCTCGTCGATCACCACTAACTTCTTAAGCGACCGCAAAGCGGTATCGGGCTCGGTGAGCCGAGCCAAACTCCGGGGATCCTCTAGATCGAAGTAGTTGAGCGAGTCGGGCGGCACGATCTCGCGAGCCAAAGTCGTCTTGCCGCACTGGCGAGGCCCGAGCAAAGCCACGACGCGGCTGCGCCGCAAAGCGGTGCGAACCGCCACAATGTCGGCCATGCGGACAATCATAGCCTGATTGTACACCATGAAATTCTAACTGTCGATGTTAGATTTTCATGGTATTAAATTGCCTCAAGAAGTCTTCCCGGGAACCCTTGGGGACCCGAAATCACAGAGAGGCGCTCTTCTCCACAATCAGCTTCTTGACCTTCTCCACAAACTCCGTGGTGCCCATATCTTCGGTTTTTTCCTTGCCACGAGTCCGGACATTGACCTTGTTCGCGTCCGCTTCTTTGTCACCCACTACCAGTAGGAACGGCACTTTCTGCATGGCATGTTCGCGGATCTTGGCGTTCATTTTCTCGTTGCGTGCGTCAACCTGCACGCGGACTCCTGCAGCCTTTAGTTGAGCTGCCACTTTCTCGGCGTATTCAACGTGACGCTCAGCGATCGGAATCATCACCGACTGAACCGGCGACAGCCAGACAGGGAAAGCTCCGGCGTAGTGCTCGATCAGGACGCCGAAGAAGCGTTCGACTGATCCGTACAGTGCGCGATGGACCATGAGCGGCTGCTTGCGGGTTCCGTCCTCGGCAACGTATTCGAGGCCGAACCGCTGCGGCAGGTTGAAATCGAATTGCACGGTCGAGAGCTGCCAGAGGCGTCCGATGGCATCGACGAGCTTGACGTCAATTTTCGGGCCGTAGAATGCCGCTTCGCCGGGGATCGTCTTGTAAGGAATGTTGCGACCCTTCAGGACTTTTTCGAGCGAGTCGGTGGCCAGCTTCCACTGGTCGTCACTGCCGACGAAATTCTTGCGGTCATCGGGATTCCAGGTGGAAAGCTCGGTTTGGAATTCCGTGAAGCCGAAGTCTTTGAGCACTTCAAGCGCGAAATCCAGGCAGCCGCCGATCTCATCTTCGATCTGTTCCGGCGTGCAAAAGATGTGAGCATCGTCCTGGGTAAAGCCACGGACGCGCATAAGTCCGTGCATCACGCCGGAGCGCTCGTAGCGGTAAACAGTGCCGAGTTCGCCGAGGCGTACGGGCAGATCGCGGTAAGACTTCAGCGAGTCCCGGTAGATAAGTATGTGGCCTGGGCAGTTCATAGGCTTGAGGCGATACTCGGCGTCGTCGAGCTCCATGAAATCGAACATATTTTCGGAGTAATAGCCCTCGTGGCCCGAAACGTTGAATAACTGGCGACGCACGACGTGCGGCGTACAGACGAGCGAGTAGCCGCGGCGCAGATACTCTTCGCGCATCCAATCTTCCATCTCTTTGCGGATGATGCCGCCCTTGGGATGCCAGAAAATCAGCCCCGGCCCGGCGAGTTCCTGGATGGAGAACAAGTCGAGTTGCTGGCCGATCACACGATGGTCGCGCTTTTTCGCCTCTTCAATGCTGTGGAGATAGGCATCAAGATCCTTCTTCGAAAAGAACGACGTGCCGTAGATGCGCTGTAGTTGCGGGTTCTCTTCTTTGCCGAGCCAGTACGCGCCGGCGATGTTAAGCAGCTTGAAGGCTTTGATCTTGCCGGTCGAAGGCAAGTGGGGACCGCGGCAGAAATCCAGAAATTTGCCGGTCTTGTAAATCGAAATCTTTTCATCGGGCTTGGTGAACTGCTCGATGAAGTGGCACTTCATGAAGTCGCCTTCCTTCTTGAAGCGCTCCACTCCTTCCTGATGCGGAAGAAACTCGCGCGCGTAGGGCAAATCCCGCTGTACCAGTTCCTGCATCTTCTTCTCGATCTTTTCCAAATCCTCCGGCGTGAACGGAGTCTGCCGATGAAAGTCGTAAAAGAATCCATTCTCGGTGGCGGGCCCATGTCCCAGCTTGGTCTCGGGGAAAAGTTCGAGTACCGCCGCAGCCATCAAGTGGGCGGACGAATGACGATAGACGTCAAGAGCCTCGGGATCTTTGTCGGTGAGGATGCGCAGATCAGTGTCCTCTTCGAGCGGTCGCGTTAGATCGATGAGGGTGCCGTTTCTCTTGGCAGAAAGCGCCGCATCGGCCAAGCGCGGACTGATCGACTTGGCAATGTCGAGGGCGGTCGTGCCTTTCGGAACTTCCTTCGAGCTGCCATCGGGCAACTTCACATGAATGCTGTCAGACATGAGTGAGCCTCTATTTCGCTTAGTTTGTTAAGTTTACCATTTGGATTTCGCGGGATGAATTCGCTGGCGGTACGGCGGCGCGCACGACAACGTGCCGATCGCGAAACCAGCTAAGTTGTTCGGGGAGCGGAATGGAGAGCTTCGATCCACGCCTTCACCTTGGCCGAGAGCGCATCCATGTCGGACATCTTCAAGCCTGCGGTGGGAATGACCTCACCAACCCGCATTTCCAGAGGCTGACAGCGGATGTGGTAGGTATTCATCGGCAGGAGATCGAAAGTGTCCATCAGCGCGATAGGCACGATGTCGGCTTGCGCTTTGATCGCAAGAAAAAAAGCGCCCGGCAAAAATGGCTGGATGCTTCCGTCGCGAGTACGCCCGCCCTCCGGAAAGATCACGAGCGGCATGTTCTTGCGCAAGCTTTTGAGCGCTGACTTGATCGCGCCTACTGAGGCCGCAGGATTTTGCTGGTTGATGCACACCTGCCCCGACCGCTTCAGATGCCAGCCGACAAAGGGATACGCGAGGAGTTCGCTCTTGAAAATGATCCGGAACTGGAACGGCAGATAAACATACAGCACCGGGATATCGAGAGCCGACGCATGCGTGACCGCGAAAACACGCGGCCGGGTTGTCGCGCTCGAGGCCACCGCATCTGCATTTCCAGTGATGGTCACCGGCGAAAAAATCGTCTTCATGATCAGCCACGACCACGCGCGCGCCAAGTTGTGTTGGATGCGTCCGCCACGGTCGAAGATCGAACAGATGAGCGACACCGTCCCCAGGGTCAAGGTGTAGGCCCAGATCAGCGGGTCAATCAACAAGTAAGAACGCAGATGGCTAGGCCATCCATAACGACGAACGGGGCGCGGCGCGGACCGGTCGGGCGACCAGGCGGAAACCGGATCGCTGGCCACAGCACGCTCGGAGGCCGGGCGCGACTCGGCTGGATCGTTTTCTGGCTCCGCAGTTGTGGTGATCTTGTTCAAGTCGTGTCTGTAAACCCCTGCCCTGTCCAGATTCAAGCACAGAGCACTACCCGCTTGTTTAGATGCTCACGCCCAGCATTCGCATCGCTTCCCCGACAATGTAAATCGACCCGGTAACCACCACGACGACGCTCGGCCCGACTAAGCTCTGAGCTTCTTCGAGAGCCTTATCGACGCTTTCGGCCTCAATGAGTTCCGCCGCAGTGCGCAAGGAAGCCTCGCGAACCTCAGACGGAGTAGCAGAGCGAGGGTTGTTTGCGTGCGTCACGATGACACGCTCGGCGATGGGGAAAAGAATCTCTGTCATCTCCCCAATCGCCTTGTCCCGCAGGACGCCGAAGACAAGCGTGAACGCGCGCTCGGGATACACCGCTGAAAGAGTGGACCGCAAGGCCCAAGCTCCTGCCGGATTGTGGGCCACGTCAAACACAATCTCGGGCCTGCCGTTGGTCGCAGGCAGCACCTGGAAGCGCCCGGGCCAGTGCGACTCACGAATACCCGTTTCAATCGTACGTGGGGTGATTCCCTCGATGCCCTGCTCGCGAAGTTCGACGGCAGCCGCGACCGCGAGCGCAAGGTTGCGAAGCTGATGACGTCCGATCAAGGGTGACTCCACCGTGATCTCGTCGCCCAGCACTGACAGGGGATAGCGTTGCGTCCGTCCAACGCTTTTCTCTGGAGACTTCGCGAGTGTGTTTTTGTTCGCCGCCTCCCAGAACTCGCCGCTCCCGGGAGAAATTGGTGGCACATATGGCACAGCATTCACCGCGCGTGCACCTGCAGCAAGGATCGAATTGCCCACCACGTCATTGGCTTCGGCAAGCTGCGGCAGGGTGACGACCACACCGTTCGGACGGATGATCCCTGCTTTTTCGCGCGCGATTTCTGCGACCGTTTCGCCGAGGAATCGCTGGTGATCCAGTGAAATGTCAGTGATGATGCTGAGTTTGGGCTCTACCACATTCGTGGCATCGAGGCGACCACCCATTCCCACTTCGAGCACAACGATATTGGGATGGCTCCGCGCGAAATATTCGAAAGCCATCGCTGTCAGCATCTCAAAGAAGCTGGGGTGCCACGGCAGATCGCCTTCCGTAACCAGGCGTTCAGCCGTTCGCCCTACCACATCGTGAATCACCGCGAAATCGTCATCCCCGATCGTTTGGCCGGCGAGACGAATGCGTTCATTGATGCGGACCAAATGCGGCGAAGTGTAGAGACCGGTCTTCAGACCTGAAGCTTGCAAGATAGACGCCAATGTGGAAGCCGTGGAGCCCTTACCGTTCGTACCCGCAATCAGTACGCTGGGAAACGTCTTTTCCGGATGGCCGAGCGCCGCCAACAGCACGCGCATGTGCTCCAAGTCGAACTTGTGCGTCGGCGTATGGGACAGCTCATGCCCCAAGGCGTACATCTGCGCAACTGCGGTTTCGTAGGACATAGGGTCGTCGGTCGTTCGTCGTTGGTCGTTCACACGCTCCCGGAACGACAGGGCCGTCTCTGGAAGCGCCGATTCAGGGTAACAAGTACTACTGTAGGTTTCGACTCTCTCCCATTAGAAGGGTCCCAGTCGAGGTCAAAATGCTCCCACAGGCCCTGAGCAGGACCCGAAAGTCGGCATTCGTTGGGGGGAAGGAGTTTGCCAGCGACGAATGACTACCGACCAGCGACTGCCCTTACGCCGCCACTCCCGCCATGAAGTCCAGTGCCCGTGCAATGTACGCCTTCATTTCCTTACGGGCAACGACGGCGTCGAGCATGCCATGCTCCAGAAGAAACTCAGAACGCTGGAAACCGGGGGGCAATTTCTGGCGAATCGTCTGCTCGATCACGCGGGGGCCCGCGAATCCGATCAGGGCGCCTGGTTCGCCGACATTGAGATCGCCCAACATCGCAAAAGACGCCGTTACGCCGCCGGTCGTCGGATCAGTGAGAACGGAAATGTAAGGAACCTTGGCCGAGTCAAGACGAGCGAGTGCGGATGAAATTTTCGCCAACTGCATCAAGCTGATTGCGCCTTCCATCATGCGAGCGCCGCCCGAGGCGGAAACGATGATTAACGGCGTGCGCGTTTCGGTGGCTTTCTCAATTGCGCGCGTGATGGCCTCGCCGACCACCGAACCCATACTGCCGCCGATGAACGCATACTCCATCGAGCTGACAATTACCGTCCGCCCATTCAGTTTCCCGCGGGCATTGATGATGGCATCCTTCAGCCCTGTCTCGGCCTTTGCATGCTTGAGCCGCGACGAATACGCTTTCAGGTCCACAAATTTCAGGGGGTCGGTGGAAGCAATGTTGCCGTCGAACACTTCATATTTGCCGTCGTCCAGAAGGAGCGCCAGCCGCGTGCGCGCATCAATGCGGAAATGCTTGTCGCACTTCGGGCAGACGTTGAAATTCTCTTCCAGATCCTTCTTCCATATGATCTGACGGCAGTTGTCGCACTTGACCCAAAGTCCCTCAGTTCGGACCTTCTTCTCGCCCGAAGTATCGAGTTCACCGGATTGTCGCTTGAACCAAGCCATAGGAATTTGTAATTTGGTAATTGTGTAATTTGGCAATTTGAAAACCTTATTAAAGCCTGCGTTTTAGCTTTCAAATTGCCGAATTACAAATTACCCAATTACCAATTCAGTACTCAATTCCTCTCTGCGCCATGACGCCTTTTTCATAGGCATGCTTTACCTGGCGCATCTCGGTCACAGTGTCGGCTACCTCGACAATTGTCGGGTGCGCGCTGCGCCCGGTCAAGATCACGTGGACCATCTCCGGCTTGTGCTGGAGCGCCTCCACCACTTTAGCCGGGTCCAGCATACCGTAACTGATGGCGTAATTGATCTCGTCGAGCACGACCAGATCCCACTCGCCCGACTGAATCGCCTTCTCCGCCTCCGCCCAGGCATCCTCGACCATCTTCACATCTTCGGGGTCAGGCTTCTCGGCACCCACTTTCACAAACCCGCGGCCCATTTGTTTGATGACGAACTTGTCGCCGAAAGCCTTGATCGCGTCGAGTTCGCCATAGTGCCACGAACCCTTCAGAAACTGAAGCATGAGCACGCGCAACCCCTGTCCCACGGCGCGCAGGGCCGTACCCATAGCAGCGGTGGTCTTGCCCTTGCCCGGGCCGGTATTCACGATAATCAAACCACGGCGAATATCGGACATAGTGACGAATCTGTGATTGTACGCGGGGTTGTAGCCGGATGTCAGCTCGCAGGACGCGAGCTCACGTTTGTTTCGGGGCAAAATAAATACGGCGGACGGTCTCTGGCAGACGTCCGCCGTCGAGGAAAAGGGGGAGTGATGCGCTAACCACAACGCGGTGCTTACGGCATTTCTACGACGCGGGTGAGCTGGGGACCGGCTTCGCCGTTCGTAGGGTTCTGTTCTTCTGCACCAAGCAAACGAGCTGCAATCCGCAACGCGTCCATCTCTTTGCGAATGCGGATCAGTTCCTGCTCCTTCGCCCGGAGTACTTCATACGGATTTTTCATTGGGGGAGGGCCTTCCTTAAAGTCGTTCAGGCTTATCTTGCCTGTCCCAAACAGAGTAAGTCAGATAGTCGCTCAAGGGAAGCTGTCGGAGGTACATTCATTCCAGGCACATTTTCGGCAGACTTTTGCGGCTGGTCGGACCCTGCCCCGTTACTCTCTGGTTAATGCCCCAACCGTAGCCTATCCAACACCTGGATCAAGTCGGTATCAATGCCCCAGATGGTAAGGGTGCTTGTTCAGGATCGTGAAGGCTCGGTAGATCTGCTCCACCAGTACCACCCGCGCCAGTTCATGCGGGAGCGTCATCTTTCCCAGCGACAAAGCGAACCCGGCTTGACTTCGAGCCCCGTCGGAGAAACCATCGCTTCCCCCGACGCCAAAAAGCAATGGCATCCCATTGAGTTGCTCGCGTTCCAGCATGACAGCCAACTCTTCCGAGGAAATCTGTTTCCCGCGCGAGTCGAGCAGGATCAGCTTCGAGCGTTCATTTCGACGCGGCCCTTGTTGGCCGCGCGCCAGAGCAATCAAAGCGGCCTCATCTTTGACCGCTACTCCTTCGATCTCTGCGAAGCGTGAAATGCGCTTCAGGTATTCCTGGGTCAAATCCTGAATCGCAGCCTCTTTCGTTTTTCCGATCCATGCAACTTTGATTTTCACGAAACCGCTCTCATGCCTTTCCTGACGCGAGGATCACCTCGGCACCGAAGCGAATCTCATCCCCAACGCGGTATTGTTCAATTGCCGATTTCGCTTCGCTGCAGATCGCTGGCCACTTCTCATTGGGAACGCGATCGAGCATCGGACGGAAAGGCGCAGCCACGGCACAGGCATACTCAAAAACTTCGTCTGCATCGCCGAACCACGTCCATGGCAAATTGCGAGGGCACTCCTCCACGTCGTAGAACCCGGAAGCTCGGAGAATCTCCGGAAGAGAGCCAATTGCCGCGTAACGGAACGGGTCAGCGCCGCCTGGCACAAGGAGTGGTCCACCGATGTGGCGCTGCACGATGTTCATCGTGCTCTTCCAGTATGGTTGGTCCATTGATCCCCAGACAGCAAAACACGCACGACTACCAGGCTTCAGTACACGTCGCAACTCCCTCAATGCTCGCGGAGCATCGGCAAAGAACATCACCCCGAAGCGGCAAGTAGCCAGATCAAAACTACCGTCTGCAAAAGGTAAAGAATGGGCGTCTGCCTGATGGACTGTAAAGTTTTCGAGTTTCTTGTTCCTGGCTCGCTTCGCCGCGATTTCGAGAAGATCTGCGCTCTGATCCACGGCGGCGACGGCGCCCTGCGGACCGACGCCCTCCGCAAGAGAGATGCCGGGCTCACCCGTCCCTGAAGCGAGATCCAGAACACGCATCCCTGGAAGCGGCTTGGCGTACTCGACGAGAGCTTCCGTAACGCTTGCGCCCATTGACGCAGACTTCGCTTTCCACTTTTCGGCGGCGACCAACCTGTACGACGATCCCCACGATGCTGGCGAGGCGTTCTGCATTTCTCAGGCAGTTTTTTTCGAAGCGCGCTTTTTCGCCGTAGTTTTGCGAACCTTGGCGCCCGCCCCATCCGCGCCGGTCTTGCGCGGCTTTGCCGCGGCCTTGGGTTTGGCCAGCAATTCCGACGGCTCGACCCGTCGCGCCGACTTCCAGAGCCGTTCGAGATCGTAGAACTGGCGCGCCTTCTCCGAGAAGATGTGCACAACGAAGTCCACGTAGTCGAGCAGGATCCATTCCGCCTGTTTGTAACCTTCCGAGTGGGTAGGCCGCATACCCAGATTTTCCAGACGGTCGTCTACAGCGTCCGCAATGGCCTGGATTTGCCGCGAGTTGCTCCCGCTGCACATCACGAAATAATCCGTGAAGGCTCCAGAATTCTTTTCCAGTTCGAGGATGGTCAACTCTTCGGCTTGCTTATCCTGACAAGCGAGGATGGCTTCGTTGATTTGTTCGTGCAGCGGATTCTTTGTCGACATAGGCATTTCAATTGTAAACGGGTTCCGGGATCGCCGGGATCAATGGGCTGGCAAGCGCCTACGCCGACTCATGCGCCGCTTTGCTTACGATACAAACCCGCTTTCTTGATGTACTCCGCCACTCTGGGATCCAGCCAACGCGCCAACGGTTTGCCTTGCGCAGCGGCAGCCCGGATCGCCGTCGCGGAAACGTTCTGGTGCACATCTTCCAGCAGATGCAGGGTCAGGCCCGGAAGTACCAAGTCTCCAGTGGCTGGTTGCTTATGAAACGGACGAGTCACCGCCGCAGGTGGGCGGATGGATTCCGGCAACGATTCAGCGACATCGCGCAGCGAATAACCGGGCCGACTCGCTATTACGAATTCAGTCTCAGCCAGGACGGCGCGAGCCTCACGCCAGGACGCCACCTCCCGGAAGGCATCGATTCCGACTAGCAAGAAGAGCCGATCCGACTTTTTGAGCTCACGTTTCAGCCGCCGTACTGTATCGATGGTGTAATTCGGCTCCGCTTTGCTAGTTTCTGGCATTACCCGCGTTTTCAATTTTCCAGTCGAGCCCGCCACGAGTTCCGGAGGCGCCTCCAGCAACGAGGGCACGAACTGCTTTTCCTCTTGTGTGGCAAGCGCGACCATCGCATACCGGTGCACGAACGGTGTCAATGCTTGTTTTTGTTTATGCGGTGGCACATTCGCCGGCACAAAAAAAACTTGACGCAAACCGAACTGTCGCGCTGCCGCATGGGCGAGAGCGATATGTCCACGATGGATGGGATCGAAACTGCCGCCGAAAAGGCCGATGTTCATAGGTTCGTTTTGGTACTCGAGTTAGTTTCGTCGTTTCTCAGCAGGTGTTGCAAGTCTTTGTTCCCTTGTAGTCGTTTTGCCCCATCTACTTTGCCTAAATCACCGGGTGAGATTACGCTATGGTCAAGGATCTTAGTCCCACCACAACTTCGTCTTAGGCGAACTCCGCCCTGTACCTCTGGCCATTGTGCAGTCAGCAAGTTGAGGTGAACAGCGGTAACTCGCCGCGCGCAAAACGCACGCTTAGCATTGAGATCACTCGAATGAGACTCCCCCTCACCCGCGTTCTTACTTTCTCACCTGCGCGAGCGCCTGCTCTCCGCTACGGCGTTGCCCTGCTGAGCGCTGTGCTGGCTCTTATCCCGACCCTGTTTTTCTCCGATCTCGCCGAAAGCCGGCTGGTCGTGTTTGCGGTCGCCGTCATGGTGAGCGCCTGGTACGGCGGCTGGAAGCCCGGTTTGGCCGCTACTTCATTTGCCCTGACCGTTGGCGCCTATTACTCTCTCGCTGGAGAACATTCGGCAGCGGAATACCGCAGTGCCGTCGCGCACCTGGCTCTGTTCTTCGCCGTCGCCCTCCTGATCTGCTGGTTCAACGCCGCTCTGCGCGCCACGCAAGAAAGTCTGCGGCGATCCGAAAGTCACTTTCGTTCGCTCGTGATGAACGCCCCGTATGGCATTTGCCGTTGTGACGCACTGGGAATCCTGCAGGAGGCGAATCCCGCCCTGGTCGCGATGTTCGGCTATAGCGCCGACGAAGTCATCGGCAAACATCTCGGCAGCTTCTATTCCGACGCGCAGCAGTGGTTCCAGACGGCGGACTATTTTCACGCCCGCAAGGAATTCAACGACCAGACCGTCGAGTGCACCCGCAAGGACGGAACAGCGATTGTGGCGCGTATTTCCGGGCGCATGATCCCCAACGGGAAACAAGGAAACAGTTTCGAAATCTTTATGGAAAATATCACCGAGACGCGCATGCTGGAATTACAACTCCGGCAGGCGCAAAAGATGGAAGCGATCGGGCGCCTGGCCGGTGGTATTGCGCACGATTTCAATAATCTGTTGATGGTGATTTCAGGCTACTCAGAATTTTTACTCGAAAGGGTCGGCCCTGATCCGAGGTTGCGCGGCCCAGCGCAGGAAATTGCGAATGCCACACAGCGCGCAACTTCTCTGACTCGCCAGTTGCTTGCCTTCAGCCGCAAGCAGATGCTGGCGCCAAAGGTGCTTGACCTCAACGAGGTGGTCACTGAAAACCTCAAAATGCTCACGCGCATGATCGGCGAAGACATTGATCTGGTCATGGTGCCCGGCCCCGAACTCGGGGCCATGCGCGCCGATCCCGGACAGATCGATCAGGTCATCATGAATCTTGCCGTCAATGCGCGAGACGCCATGCCCCAAGGCGGCAAACTCACGATCGAAACCGCCAACGTCACTCTCGACGAAGATTTCGCTCGAAAGCACACTCCGCTCGCGCCCGGTGAGTATGTCTTGTTGTCGATCAGCGACACCGGGGTCGGCATGGACGGCGACACCCAGTCCCGCATCTTTGAACCGTTCTTCACCACCAAAGGCGCGAAAGGCACCGGCCTCGGTCTTTCGACCGTCTATGGCATCGTCAAGCAGAGTGGCGGATTCATTTTTGTGGACAGCCAACTTCAGCGGGGAACAGCCTTTCGTGCCTACTTCCCGCGCGTGGATGGCCGCGAAGAACCAGCGGCGGCCGAGGAATTACTAGGCTTGCCACGCCCCGATCGCGGTCAGGAGACGATCTTGCTCGTCGAGGATGAGAGCAACCTGCGCAAACTGGCACGCCAGTATCTCGAAACGCAAGGCTACCGGATCCTCGAAGCAGAGGACGGAGCAGCAGCGCTCCAAATCGCGAATGGGCATCCGGGCACCATCGATCTGTTGCTCACCGATGTCATCATGCCGGGCATGAATGGGCGCGAACTCGCTCACCAGATCGCGGGCGTGCGGCCCAAGATCCGAGTGCTCTACATGTCCGGATACACCGAAAACGCAATCGGCCACAATGGCACACTCGATGCCGGCATCAACCTGCTGCAGAAACCGTTTGGTCTACCGACGCTGAAAGACCGGGTGCGTGAGGTCATGGATACCGAACCAGTGCCGCAGGAGGTCATCATGCCGGGTATGCCAGAAACAGCTTTGGCTGGGCAGAAGAAGGCCCCGCCCTTCCGGGCGCGTCGCTTCAATCTGCATCTGCCCTTGCGCTATCGCCCGCTCGGCGAGAAGGGTTGGCGCCCCGGCACCACCGAAAACATCAGCCGCTCCGGTCTGCTCTTTCGCGCTCAGGAATTGCTGGAGCCGACCGCGCAGCTAGAGATCAGCCTCGTGTTGCCCCCGGAAATTGCGGGGTTGGCCGCGACCGAAGTCGTCTGCCGCGGAGAGATTGTGCGCACCATGGGAGGAAAGTCAGAGGTAAGCCCCGCGCTCGCCGCCAAGATTGTGCAATACCACTTCCAGCACAGCATGCACGCAGGCGAAGCCTAGAATCCTGTCGCGAGGGCATTCCCATCGAGTTACTCTTAATACTCGTCCCTGCTTGGAAACTAGGCCCAACGCTGTTACATTGCGGCCAGTACTGTTTCTGAGGTTTCCGCAATGTCAATGGTGGTCAAACTCGAAGATGACCTGGGCGAGCGCAGTGAGTGGGTCATCTTGAATGGCGTGCTTCCCAGCCCCACCGAGTCAGGCTTTGTGATGCTTGCGGGAGTCGATCCGTTCGGCAAGACCGTCTTCAACCACCTGCAAATGGCAGCATTTCTCGCAGAGTGGGAGCGAGCGAAGGACAGAGCACGCGACGACTCGCAAGTCGAAGCCTGGAAGCGCGTGAAGGAAATGGCGGAAGCCTGTCGCCAGGACCGCGATCTCTATCTGCGTTTTGTCGGAAACTAGTCTCTCGCCCCGCTGCAGAATCCGTCCATCCAATTCCTAATTTTCGGGAAGATTCTGCTGCAGGAAATTCAGCGCGTTCCCTCCCATGATCAAGCGGATGTCACTCTCGCTATAGCCCGCGTCGAGCATCGCCTCGACGATTTCGACCAGACCCGTGGTATCGAAGGGAGTCGTAACCGCCCCATCAAAATCCGACCCAAGCGCGACGTGCTCCACGCCTACGCGATCCGACACATAACGCATCGCTTTCACAATCGCCCGCGCATCTGTGCCGCACACCGCCGTATCCCAGTACCCAATCCCGATCAGTCCGCCCTTCGCCGCCACGCCGCGAATCTGATCATCCGTCAGGTTGCGGTTGTTGTTACACGTACCTTTGACGCCAGTGTGCGAAACAACCACCGGACGCGTGGCGACCGCGAGAACATCCTCAATCGTCCGCGGGGAGGCATGCGCCAGATCCACAATCATATGGCGGGTTTCCATTTGCCGAACCCATTCACGTCCTTTGTCGGTCAAACCAATTTTCTGAACTCCGGCCGCCGAACCACCAATATCGTTGTCAAAGAAATGGCTCGGCGACATCATGCGGTAGCCGGCGCGGTACAGAGTGTCGAGATTTTCGAGTTTGCCATCGAGCGCATGCGCGCCTTCGATCGACAGCAGCCCCGCCGTTAGGGTTGGATGTGCGCGACGCCGTTCGAGATACGCCGTCAAATCGGCCGCGCTCTCAATCACGATGAAGTTGCCATGGGAGGCATCGGCGAATTGATGAAGGCGCTTTGCCTGAAGCAGGGCCCGCGCCGTGAGGCTGTTCCACGTGTCCCGCGGCCATCGTTCTACCAAGGCCAGCCGGAAAATGTCGTCCGTCTTGTCGTCATTGCTTTCGATGTTGAGCCCGTGGGGGCTCTTTGTGGGCAACGAGAAAACCTGGAGCGTAACGTTTCCGTCGGATAGGCGGGGAATATCTACCTGGCCATACGAACTGTGTTCCAGCAAATCGCGCCCCCATAACAACGAATCCGCGTGAAGATCCGCCACCTGAAGTTGCTTGAAAAGCAGCGCCGCTCGTTCCAAAGCCTTGTATGGCGGTTTCGCAACAATCTTGTTCTGACGCTCTTCCACCAGTCGTGGAATTGTGGACGAGAATGCCACTATCAGGAATATCAGTCCGAAGATGACGAATAACGCTTTGCGCACGAGTCCCCCAGGAACACCCGAATTCTTCTTGGCCGGACTACTTGGAAAGCGCGCCCAGCGTCTCCCGAAACAAGCTGTCGAAATTCTTCGCCGCTCCATCCTTGCCCCGCGATGCGAGCAGCGCCTTTTCGGCAGCAGGCCGCTGGTACCCAAGATTCACCAACGCCGAAATCACATCCTCTTCCACCGGACTCGTCTGCACGGAAATCTCTGCGACGCCAGTAACCGCCGGCAGCTTGTCGCGTAACTCCAGCACCATCCGCTCTGCCGTCTTTTTCCCGATTCCCGGAATGCGCGTCAATCGCGCCACGTCACCACCGCGAATCGCTCCCGTCATTTCATCCGCGGGCATGCCGCTTAGAATCGTGATCGCCAGCTTCGGACCAATCCCGCTCACCGTCAGCAATTTCTCGAAGAGACGCTTTTCATCCAGCCGCAGGAATCCATACAGACTGAGCGCGTCTTCGCGAACGTGCGTGTGAATGTGCAACGCAACCTCCGCGCCCGGCGCCGGCATTTCTGAAAATGTTGGCACGCTGATCACAACGTCATAGCCAACGCCATGCGTTTCCACAATGGCCTGGTTCGGATGCTTGGCCAAAATCGTTCCTCGAAGATGCGCAATCATCGCGAAGTCATTGTAAGCGACCGGGAGCGCGACGGCGCTTTCTGGTCGGCCCGCAAATTCATCCTCGTTTTCCTGTTGCTGTCCACAAGAAGTTCCTCTCCTCCACAGCTTATGCACAGCATCGGCGAAGTTCGACGTTGCGCGGACCTGCTCCAATCCGGCACATTGCTAAGCAGTCAAAGCGCGAGCATGTTTCTAAGCGCTGCTGACCAGATTCAGCGAGCCGGTGATTCTCTCGAGGGTGAATCGCTGGAGGAGTTCCGGTTCATGTCCAGTGAACTGGTGCCCGGGCGTTGCGGCCTTTTCCTCAATCCGCCTTCCAAGGCTGGATGAAAACGCTGAATTCGCAAGCTTGAGGCGCGAGCTTCAGGCAGGCATTGCTGCCTGGTGTTCTTCGGAACGCCACGACGCAATGATCTTCCACCTTCGGGCGGAAGAAGGCAGACAGAAGCATCCGCGATAACAAAGCGGCTTGGGTGGCTGGCCCGGGCCGCTTTTGTTTTTTTTGGATCGACCCACACTTGGCAGCGCAGCGTCGATATCCCACAGAAACAATCGCTACAGCAAAAATAGCGCGCAAAACAAAACGCCCCAGAACTCTTGCGAGTCTTGGGACGCCAGTTGAACAGCCCTCCCCCGAAGTCTGCTCAATTAGGAGAGTACCCCGACTTCGAATATTGGGGAATAGCACGGTCGTGGGGGGCCTAAAGTAAGTGCAGAACTCTCGATTTTTCAATTAATTGGGGCTCCGAACGACCTGCAAGCAATTTTCCCTTCATATTTATATTTGCTTTTTGTTCGCCATATGACATACTCCCAAAGCAACGCCGGAGCCTGTCCTGCGCGGAGTTTGAGGATGAGGAGGCCGTAGCAAATTTTTTCGGCTGCGCAGCAAATGAGGAATATTTAGTTTCGGACGCGTTTTCCGACTCGACGCTCATACTTCCACAGGCCCAAACGAATTACGATGCGCACTCACCTCAACATCGTGGCCACCATCGATACCAGTATCGGACGCATGCCGGCAAACATTGAAGCCGAGCGCTCCATCCTGGGCGCGATATTACTCGACAATCATGCGTTCAATGATGCCGCGGAGCATCTCCGTCCTGATGACTTTTCGCTGGACGCACATCGCCGCATTTACTCGCGCATGATGGACTTGGCCGAATCGTCGCGGCCAATCGACATCATCACGCTTGTCGAAGAACTGGATCAGAAGAAAGACCTGCAAGCCATCGGCGATGTTGGCTACATTTCCAGCCTGCTGGATGGCGTACCAGATCGTCCGTCGATCGAGCACTATGTCCGCATCGTTCGCGATAAGGCAATCCTGCGCGGGCTGATCGGCGTGGCGAACACGGCGATTGCCAAGGCGAGCGAGCAGTCCGATCCAGCCGATGACATCCTCAACGATGCCGAAGCCGCCGTTTTCGCGCTCTCCGAAAAGCGTATTGGAAAAGGGTTTCAGGGTATCAAGGACATCGTCCGCAACTCCTTCGGTTCCGTGGACGCCCTGCTGCAGCGAGGCCAGCGCATCACCGGCCTCGCCACTCATTACACAGACTTCGACGAGATGACCAGCGGTTTGCAGAAGTCCGACCTCATCATCCTCGCCGCCCGGCCCTCCATGGGTAAGACCTCGCTCGCCATGAACATCGCCGAAAATGCCGCGATTGATGATGGCAAGACGGTCGGCATCTTCTCCCTCGAAATGTCGAGTGAAGCTTTGCTGCAGCGCCTGCTCTGTTCGCGTGCGATTGTGGATGCGCACAAAATGCGTACCGGCTCTCTCTGGCGCGACGACATGCAGAAAGTTGTGCGCGCGATGGAAGAACTTGCAAACGCGCCCATGTTCATCGACGACACACCTGGCATCTCGATCAGCGAAATGCGCGCTAAGGCTCGGCGTCTCAAACAATCGCAGGGCAAGCTCGACCTGATCGTCGTCGACTACTTGCAGTTGATGTCTGGTGGTGGCAAGCGCTTTGAGAACCGTACGCAGGAAGTCTCGGCCATCTCCCGTGGACTCAAAGCGATTGCGAAAGAACTTCAGGTGCCGGTCATTGCGCTGTCTCAGCTTAGTCGCGCACCCGAAAGCCGAGGCGGCGACCATCGTCCCCAGCTCTCTGATCTCCGTGAATCCGGCTCCATCGAGCAGGACGCTGACCTCGTCATGTTCATCTTCCGCGAAGAGATCTACAAGCAGGACGACCCCGAGTTAAAGGGGCGCGCCGAGATCATTGTGGCCAAGCAGCGTAACGGCCCAATCGGGAAATTTCACCTAGCATTTCTGCACAATTCCACACGCTTTGCCAACCTCGCCGACGGCAACAATGAGTCCGGCGGAATGGTGCAGTAAGAAGCGTCTCCGCCAGCGATTGTCCGCTGTATGATTTCTGGAATTACCCGTCCCAAATTCGACCCCGGGACACCTCCAACCTGTGGAAAACACTGTGGATGTCAGGACTGCCTAATTTTCGAGGCATCAAAACCAAACCCTAACGGGAACCTTGAGGCCCATAACACCTCCCCTAAGGCTATGTTTCTAAGTTGGTTAACGCTGTCTGCCGAAAAAATTGCGGGAGCCTTTTGAAATCAACACTTTCGTAACCCAGAGTGAGATTTGCACATACCGGGAACCCAGTAGGTCACTAGCGCAACTAGCGTTTGAGGTTCTATGGGGTCGATTCCAGGAGCTAGTGATCGTGATGTTCGCTCGGACCTTCGGTCGCGGGAGGAGCCGCGCCAGTGGCCTTTTTCCACGCATCCTGGACCGCTGGAGGCAATTTTTCCATGTGGGACAAAAACGCCGTGATCTTCCACATATCGGTCTCTGAGATCGTCTTGTCCCAGGCAGGCATTCCGGTGTAACGGACACCGTTGTGAATCACATAGTAAATGTGCCATTCCGGGTCATCCGGAGGATGAAGAACCAGATTCGGCGGCGGCGGATAAAACGAAGTCTCGAACGTCGACGGTTTTCTGTCGAGATCGCCATGGCACATTGCACATTGCATGCTGTAGAGCTTCATCCCTGAGATCAAGTTCTCATCGCTCGGCGGAACCGGATTATTCACGCGAGGAGCATGTCGATCGATGGCGTTGTCGAGCGCGCTCATGGCAAGGTGACGCTCCATCTCGGGCGGCGGCGTGTTAGCACGCGTCGGCATAAAACCAAGCAACGCGAGTCCAGCCGCACCAATCACCAGCACTGCGATGACAAACAGAATCCCCAAAATGAAGTTGCGCATGCAGAGCCCCCAAGCCCGCCAAATCGCCTGTCGAACGAGCGACTCGGCTCCCGTCTATATATATCAGGTAGTTCCCGCGCGCGGCAGTGACCAGGTCAAGAAGCGTTCGCGGTTGGCAATTTCCATTACTCGCGACGTGACGGCGCCTTGCTTTCGTTATCATTCCAGCATGTCGTCCATTCCCCCTCCAGCGGGTGTCGTGAGCTTTGAAGAAGCCCGCCGCATCGTGGAAGAGCACGCTGCCCAGATGCTCTCGGTACGCTCGTCTGTCAATGCCACCGAAAACGTCGATCTCCTTGCCGCCCGAGGACGAGTTCTAGCTGAGCCCATCTCTGCCGACCGCGACTTTCCTCCATTCGCGCGCGCAACCCGCGATGGATACGCTGTTCGCGCGGCAGACGTGCAAACGGTTCCTGCGAATCTCGAGGTGGTCGCCGAAATCAAAGCCGGCGATGACGTCGGTCCCATCACGATCCAGCGCGGTCAGGCCGCTTCCATCATGACGGGCGCGTCACTTCCCCAAGGAGCGGACGCTGTCGTCATGATCGAATACACATCGACTTCGACAAAATTCGTCGAAATTCAGCGCAGCATCACGAGCAGCGAGAACTTTGTTCCTCGTGGAGCCGAGGCTCATGCAGGGAAATTGCTGGTGGAACCGGGGCGGCGCATGGATCATGCGCTCATCGCTACGGCTGCCGCCGTCGGCAAGAGTCGTCTGCACGTCTTCCGCAAACCACGGGTAGCAGTCCTTTCGACCGGCGATGAGATCGTCGAGATCAACGCCGCTCCCGCAGCCACCCAGATTCGGAATTCCAATTCCTATTCCCTCGCGGCCCAGATTGAAGAAGCTGGCGGCGAAGCAGTGCGCCTGCCCACCGCTCCCGACGAACCCAAACGCCTGCGCGAACTCATCGAAAAAGGATTGCAATGTGACCTACTGCTGATGACCGGCGGAGTTTCGATGGGGAAGTACGACCTGGTGGAGCAGGTACTCGTTGAAATGAACGCCGAATTCTATTTCACAGGCGCGCGCATCCAGCCGGGAAAACCAATCGTCTTTGGCAGTTGTAGCGCGGACACTCCTGTCCGCGTGCCGCTGGCAAATGAAAAGCCGTCGAGTGCCGCAAAATATTTCTTCGGCCTCCCCGGTAATCCCGTCTCGACAATGGTAACCTTCCGCCTCTTCGCGCAACCGATGATCGCCGCCCTCGCCGGCGCACTCCCAGAACCGCTCGCCTTTCTCAAAGCGCGCCTGAAGTCCGAGGTTCGCACCAAAACTGGCCTGACTCGTTTTCTCCCGGCAATCCTCTCTGGTGAATTCGCCAACACCGAAGTCGAACTGGCCGCCTGGCAGGGGTCAGGGGATCTTGCCGCGCTCGCACGATCGAACTGCTACATGGTCATTCCCCCGGACCCAGAGCGCATTCCCGCCGGCGAGTGGGTCTCGGTGCTGCTTCCTTGACCTGTCACCATCAGGACAGGGAGAAACGTCACGTGCGGCCGGACGCAGGAATGCTGTAGTCTGATTTTGATGCCGAAAAAGCTTTCGCACTACGACGCACGCGGAAAAGCTCGGATGGTGGACGTATCCGGGAAGAAGAAAACGGTGCGCGAAGCGGAAGCGAGCGCCTTCGTGCGCATGGACAAGAGCGTCCTGCGCGCGTTGCCGTCAAATCCCAAGGGCGATCCCTTGGAAGTCGCGCGCACCGCCGGAATCATGGCGGCTAAGCGAACATCAGATCTGATCCCAATGTGCCACCCGCTGCCACTCAGTCACATTGCTGTGACCTTGAGCGTGTGCGAAAATGGCGTGGCCATCGCCTCAAAAGTTAAGACCACGGCAGAAACCGGCGTGGAGATGGAAGCGCTGGTCGCGGCCAGCGTCGCAGCTCTCACCGTGTACGACATGTGTAAGGCGCTCGACAAAGGGATTGCGATTCAGGAAATAGTCCTCGAGCGAAAGTCGGGCGGCAAAAGCGGCGATTACCGCCGAAGCGCAAAGAGCGCCAGCATTTCGAGCAAACAAAAATGAGCACGAACGTCAAAATCCTGCTGGTTGATGACAACCCGATGGTGCTCGGTCTCCTGCAGCAGGCGCTGAGCGCGATTGGCATCGTGTCCACGGCGAGCGATTCCGCCGACGCGCTGTTAAAGGCCGTCGAAGATCCTCCGGATTTGATGGTTTGCGACTATCGCATGCCGGGTATGGACGGCCGCCAACTTCTCGAGAAGCTCAAAAGCCGTCCTGCGACCGCCGGCATCTCCGTGATTCTGATGGCGAGCAAGTCGGACATCAGCGACCGCCTGTCCCAGGATGTCATTGAAGATCATCTGGAAAAACCGTTCTTCCTGAAAGATGCGATCCGGAAGATCAAGCGCGTTGTCGATCGAATTGCCCTCGAAAAATTAGCGAAGTCCGCTTCCACGGATGGTGTTCTGCGCGGCAATCTTTCGCAGATGAACGTGATTGATCTTGTGCAGTCGCTCGAAATGGGTCGCAAGAGTTGCTTACTGACCATGACGAACGCCGACGACAAGTGCGAGATTTATTTCACGCAGGGGCAGGCGAAACACGCCGCCTACGGCGCGATCACGGGCGACGAGGCTGTCTTCAAAGTTTTGCGGTGGACCGACGGTAGTTTCCAGGTTGATTTCAACGGTAAAAGTGCTCAGGAAACGACCACATTGAATACGCAAGGCCTCCTGATGGAAGGCCTCCGGTTGCTTGACGAAGCGCAACGGGACGCCGCAGCTGAGGGTGAAGATGTCCTCCTCGACACCTGAGGCCTCCGCGAATCGCACATCCGCCGCGGTCCTTACCGTAAGCGACTCCTGCTCACGAGGCGAGAAGAAGGATGCCTCCGGACCCGCGGTCGCGGAAACCCTCGAGCGGGATGGATTTCAAGTGGTGGCGCGCGCCGTCGTCGCTGACGAGCGGGACACAATCCAGAAAAAGTTGATCGAAATGTGCGCGTCCGCCCGCTTGGTAGTTACCACCGGCGGCACTGGCATTGCTCCGCGCGACGTCACTCCGGAAGCAACGCGGGCAGTGTGCGAGCGGTTGGTCGAAGGCGTTGCCGAACACATGCGCGCTGAAGGCATGCGCAAAACCCGTTTTGCTGCGCTCAGCCGCGGCGTATGTGGCGTGCGAGGCACCAGTCTCATCCTGAATCTGCCCGGCAGCCCCGCGGGCGCAGTAGACTCCCTGCAGTCCGTGGCCGACTTGCTGCCGCACGCACTGGAACTGATCGCAGGAAACACGGAGCATAAATAGTCGTTGGCGATTCGTCGATCGTCATTAGTCGTTTGCCAAACCACATCGCCCCATCTCAGATGCCAATTTGTACAGGATTGCCAACGACGAACGACCATCGACTGCCGACCAGTCGAGTAAACTAATTCTGTCCCACAGGAACAACATTCGTTGAACAAGATCAAACATTTTCTCCACGCGTACGGCGACTGGATCCAGCACCTTCTGGCGCCGTTGGGCCCGTGGGGCATGCTCGCATTTGCCGCTGTGGATGGATCGCTGATGGGAATGCCGCTCGACGCAATTTTCGTCGGCTATGTGTATCACGACCGCGCGCGATTCCTGCTCTACGTGGTACTCGCCGCCCTGGGCGGCGCGCTCGGCAGCATTGTGATCTATGTGATCGGCTATACCGGAGGCGAGATGCTCCTCCGCAAGCGCCTTTCGCCGGAGCGTTTCCAGAAGATTCACGCTTCGTTCGAAAAGCACGAGTTCTGGGCGCTGATGTTTCCCGCGATGTTACCGCCCCCGACTCCGTTCAAAGCCGTCGTACTGGCCGCAGCTGCGTTCGAAATGAACTTCGGCCATTTCCTGCTGGCCATCTTCGCCGGAAGGTTCGTGCGTTTTTTCATTGAGGCGCTGCTCACGCTGAAATTCGGCCCGGGCATTGTCGCCATGTCCGGCAATTTGTTTTCGCATCACTTCGTGTGGGTCCTGGCGATTGCGGGCGAAATCATCGGCGTTTGGCTGATTTGGCGTTGGGCCAAGCGCAGAGGCAATGAAAAGAAAAACGCAGCGGGGAAGGATCCCACGCTGCGCAAAGAAGAACACGAACCTGTCGGCTAGGCGGCCGCAGACCTTCCGTGAGTCTCGTCAGCGTTGACGAAGTAAGCGATCGCTGCCGGCACTCCAAACATCAGGGCCGTGAAGACAATGTCGCCCCCAAGGCCGCGGCGGAAGAACGGAATCCCGGCAGCGTAGCAGGTCATCAGGCCCGCGAAGCTCTTCGGATAAGTTGCATAGCACGCCCACACCGCGAAATTGCTGATCACGAAGAAGGAGACGGAACTGGCAAGAGTCGCGCCCGCCACTCGCAGCCAATCGGCCGTCTCTCGAAGCGCCGCATTTTCCGTCAAACTTGTCCCCAGCCACAGGATCGCCGCATACCAGGCCCAGGTCACATAGTGGTCCCACGAAAACGGGTAGCCGTAAACAAATTTGGTCAGCACGACGTCGGAAGCGGCGAGCATCACAAACGGAATCCAAAGCTGGCGGCGCGCGCCACGGGCTCCAAAATAGAGCAGAGCGGCAGCGACGGGAGTGAATCCCCACGGATGCGGCATAAACGGCATGCGCATAAGAATCGCGAACACAACAAATACATAAACCAGCATGATCACCTCAAAATATAGACAAGTTAGAATTGTGGCGCTTGGGTGAGAATTGGTCAAGGGAAGGAACGTTTGTGTGTAGATGCTCCAAGATAATGTCGCCCCATAACTGCAACGAGACTTTGTCACCCTCAAAGGATGGTGACGATGAGTCAGAAAGAGTTCCAACGGGTGAAAGTGATTGAGAATGCAGCGGGCGGGAG
>Ga0302322_100000230_pt1 | contig 40822 bp, 35 predicted proteins | sample Fen_T0_2_FD_203757 | JGI IMG/M metagenome (GOLD analysis project Ga0302322, IMG submission 203757) | Peat permafrost microbial communities from Stordalen Mire near Abisko, Sweden - Fen_T0_2 | ecosystem: Environmental > Terrestrial > Soil > Wetlands > Permafrost | place: Sweden: Abisko...
CACGCCGCCGGTGGTCGGGGTGACCGAGCGGGTGACGGGCACGAGCCGCGCTTTGCGGATCATCAGATCGATCGGCGCGCCGCACGGCAGTGGCACGGTCTTTGGCGTGGTACCGAGCACGGTGTTGCCGCCCGTGACGATCTCGGCGCCGCTCGGCACGCTCGAGACATCGGCGAAGCAACGGCTCGGCGGGCGGACCGTGGCCTCGGCCGCGGGGGCCGCAGGTGCAGCCGCGGCCGGCTCGACGGTCAGGGGCGCTGGGGGAGCCGGCGGCGCGGTCGGGGCCGCGAGCGAGGCGCGCGCGCGGGAGGAAGGCGGCGCCGCGCCTGGCGCCTGTCGACGCGAGATCCAGGCGACCGCGGCGACGCCGATCGCGACCGCGAGCATCGCCGAAAGCACGACGATGAGGAGGCGGCGGTTCCGGGTGCGGCTGTGCAGCATCGTCTCGCTGTGGCGCGGACTGGCGGCGCTCGCGCCGGGGGCGTCGCCGGGCGACGGTGGGGTCGCGACGGCCAGGCTCGGAGAGCCCGTCCCGGTGGTGTAGGCGGGCGCCTCTGCCGGCGAAAACTCCGAGCGGTAGAGCGGCGGGAACGACTCCGAGGGTAACTGGGAAGCGTAGGCCGGGGACGCCGGATAGGAGGCGTGGGCCGGGGACGGCGGATAGCTAGAATAGGCCGGGGACGGCGGATAGGAGGCGTAGGCCGGGGACGGCGGATAGCTAGAATAGGCCGGGGATGGCGGATAGCTAGAATAGGCCGGGGACGGCGGATAGCTAGAATAGGCCGGTTGGGCCGGATCGCCCGGAGACCCGGAACCGGCCTGATGACCGGGATATCCGGGATATCCGGGATATCCGGCATATCCGGCCTCGGCCGGATCGGTGGAAGGGCCTGGCTGGGTGAGCGGAGGTCCCGCGGCGTAGCCCGCGGGATCGGCGGTGAACCGGGCCGGTTCGGCGAGCTGGGCTCCGTGGAGCGGCTCGATCAGCGGCTCGATCAACGGCTCGATCAACGTCGGATCGACCTGGACCTTGGGCTCGGCCGGCGGCAGCCGCTCGTCGGGTCTCGGCCGCGGCTCGACGGGCGGCGTCACCACGACGGATTGCGCGCCGGTGGCCACGCGCGGCTTGACCGTCGGCAGCGGCGCGGTCCAACCATCGGGCGCGCCGGGATCGATCGCGATCGTCCAGTCGCCGCTCGGCAAGGGGGCGCCGCGCGCGGGGGCCGCGGCGGCGCTCAGCGGCGTGACGCGCGAGAACGCCGCGGCCCGGCCGTGGGGCGCCGGCGCCGGCGGGCTCGGCGTGGGCGGTTCGGTCTCCCGTTCGGTCGGCGTCATCTGCGGGATGCCCCAGTCGCCGACGGGCAGGTCGATCGGCGTGCGCTCGTCGAGCCCCGGCGCAGGCCGCGCGGCCGCGGCGAGGCGCCACGCGGAGAGCGGAACGTGGGGCCGCGGCAGGTCGATCGGCGTCGTGCCGTCGAGCGCAGGGTCGGGTATCGCGGCGTCGCCAAGCGTGAGCAGCTCGACGCGCTCGTGGCCGGTGGGCTCCTCGGCAGCGTCGCCGTCGGGCGTCGGCGGGGCGGTCTCCGACGGCGCGACCGCCACGCCGAGCGCCGTCCTGCGCGGCCGGACCTCGCCGTCCTCGGCGGGCGACCGTGCGGGGTCGGTCCGCAGCGCCGCTCGATCGGTGGGCCCCGCGAGCTCGGCGTCGGCGATGACGTGGGCCCCGACGCCTGCTGGGCCGGGATCGATCGCCGGCTCGACCGCGGCTGCGGCCGGCGGCGCGGTCGCGTTTGTCGGCCGCGGCGCCCCCGCGTGGACCTGGGTCCGCGAGCTGGTGTCGTCTCGTGCTGGGGTCGCGATGGCGATCGCGGCGTCGCTCGACGGGCCGCCCGCGTCGGCGGGGGCGCGCTCAGTCGATGCGGATGGCGGGGCAGGGGGCGGCGCCACGGCGTGGAGCGTGACGGGGTGCGCGGGCTGTGTGCTGACGAGCGCGGCGGGGGGCGATGGCGACGCGGCGGGCGGCGCGACGGCGACGAAGGTATCGGAGCTCGGGCCGGCGACCGCCGGCGTCGCGCCGCTGCGCCGGCTCGGCGGGACCGCGGGGACGCCGACCGGCGGCGTCGGGGCGCGCGGCCGGAGCGTCGGCACGGCGGGCACGGCGAACCGCTGGCCGGCGCGCGGCGGCACCGCCGCGGGAGGCGGAACCAGCGCGCTCAGCGCCGCGGCGTCGCCGATCGCGACGCACTCGGCCAGCGCGTTGATCGCGTCGATCCGGCCCTGGGGGCTGGGGGGCACCGGCCGGGGCTCGGCGGGCAGGGTCGCCGGCCGCGGCGCCACGCTCGGCGGCGCTGGCTTCATCGACAGCCGCGCCTTCTCGAGCTCGCCCAGCAGCGTCTTGCTCGCGGCGTCGGGCGCGAAGAACCGCAGCGTCATGCCGACGCGACCGTGCAGGATCGAGGGGGTGCGCGCCGCGCTCACGACCTCGGCGTCGCCCTCGAGCATCACGCCGCCGTCGGACAGCGTGACCGCGATCCGCGCGCGCTTGCCCGCCGCGAACGGCTCACCGATCGGGACGAACAAGCCGGTCTTGTCGGCGTACCGCCGGAACGCGGCGACGAACTCTTCGCCGGTCGCGCATGCCGAGACTAGGTAGATCGGATCCCCGGTCACCTGGCCGCATTGTAGGACGGACGGTCCGAAAATGCGACGGGCGCACCTGCGGTGTGACCGCGCGGCGCGCCCGGAACGGCCTCGAGGCCGGTCTACGCGAGGATAAAGTCGTGCGCGCGGACGGTCTTGCGGCCGTTCTCGTTGGCGCGCTTGGCGGCTTGCTCGATCAGCCAGCCGACGTAGGCGTTGAGGCCGTCGAGCGCATCGCCGGCGGTATTGCAGCCGGCGTCCTTGATCAGCTGACGGACCTTCGAGCTGACGAGCAGCATCTCGGTCGGACGCGGGCTGCTGGCACCCTTTCGCTTTTTCGCTTTGGCCATGTTGTTCTCCTCGAGCGTCTTTACCACCGCATCTGACGCCAAGAACCGCGGCCAACCAGTTTTCGCGACGGCGAGCCGCGATTCACCGATCGACCCGGCTAGCGCAACCGTCAGGGTGCGAGCTTGATCGCGAACACATCGGGCTTGGGGATGCGGTCGGCTTCCGCGCGCACCGACTCGAGCGGCGGTGACACCGCGTCGAGCGCGAACCGGAAGATCCCGACGACGATCGCCGCGCCGTGGGCGTCGACGGCGACCGCGCGGCCCTGATCGTGATCGCGATCGCCCCAGCGCTTTGCCCACACCACGGCGCCGCCGGCGTCGAGCTTGAGCGCGAACACGTCCTTGTTGCCCTTGCTGACCAGCGGGCCGGTTCCGAAATCGACCGAGCCCTGGAACCAGCCAGTCGTGATCGTGTTGCCGGCGGCATCGGCGGCCACGCCGTAGGCGATGTCCTCGCGGTCCGCGCCGTAGCTCCGCGCCCACACCAGCGCGCCGGCGGTGGTGAACCGCGCGACGAACGCGTCGGCCTCGCCGAGCGAGCTGTGGCTATCGCCGTCGCCAAACGAGATCGACTTGTCGAACGAGCCGACCATCGTGATGTTGCCCGCCGGATCGACGGTGAGCCCGCCGGCGACGTCGTTGAACGCGTTGCCAAAGCCCCGCGACCACACGTGATCGCCGTTGACGTCGTACTTGGCGAGCACGATGTCGTTATCGGACCCGCCGTGCGCGGTCAGCGGCTTGCCGCCCCAGTCGGCGGTGTCGCGGAACACGCCCTGGACGTAGATGTTGCCGCGGGCATCGACGGCGAGGTGCGTGATCGTGTCGTTGTAGCGGCCGCCGAACTGCTTGACCCACTCGACGTCGCCGGTGCCGGACAGCTTGATCAGCATCGCGTCGGTGCCGCCGCGCGAGGTCAGCTTGGTGTCCTGGAACACCGCGGTCTGGCTGAACGAGCCGGCGACCACCCAGCCGCCGTCGGGCGCCGCGGCGACCGCGTTGGCGCCGTCGGAGTCGATGCCGCCGGCGGTCCACAGCCACTGGGCCTCGCCGCTGCGATCGAACGCGGCGACGAACAGATCGTCGGACCCCGCCGCCGGGTGCTTGAGCTCGCCGAGCTCGAGCCTGTCGAGGAACTGGCCGACGACGACGACCTGGTCGCCGCGCACCGCGACGCCGTTGGCGACGTCGTCGCGGCCGGCGCCGAACGTCTTGCCCCACGCGATCTTGCCGTCGCCGTCGAGCTTGACGACGAACGCGTCGGACCCGAGCTTGGCCGGATCCTTGGCGCTGGGCTGGGCGGCGTGCTTGCCGGCGGGGCCGAGGTCGATCTCGCCGTCGAAGTAGCCGACGACATAGCTGTCGCTGCCATCGACCGCGATGGCGCGCGGCGAGTCGATGCCGAGGCCGCCGAACGCCGTGGCCCACGCCGGCTTGCCGGTCTGGCCGTGGTGATCGCGGGCGACCGGGGGCAGCGGGGGCAGCGGCGTCTGGTCGACGGGCTTCTTGATCTGCGGCCGCGGGCCGGCGGGCTGCTGCTCCGCAGGCGCGGCGTCCGGCTTGCAACCGGCGAGCACCAGCGGGAGGACACCGGCGGTGAGCGCGATCGAAGCGGCGATCGAAGCGGCGATCGAGGGCAGGCGCATGCCGCGACGATGTCATGCGCGCCGCGCGAACGCTACGCGCGTTGCGAGGGTCTTGCCGCGCGCATTGTCGTCGGGACAATTCGTGGAACGGCGCGCGGGCGGCGTTGTCTCATGCCACGCCACGAGTACGATGCGGCCATGGCTCGCTGGTGTTCGCTCCTCGTTGCAACCTCGCTTGTCGCCGCGTGCCGGCCCGCCGCCGCGCCCGTGGCGCCGCCGTCTCCGGACGACGTCGCTCTGCGGATCCGCGTCGCCAGCGCCGAGGCGCGGCGCGCCGGCGGCGTCGCCGAGCTGGCCGGCCTGGCGGCCCGGAGTGCGAAGCCGGCCCGGATGCTCGCGCTGCGCGGGCTCGGCCGGATTGGCGCGACCGGCGCGATCGGCGCGATCGGCGCGACCGGCGGCACCGACCTCGCCTCCACGCTCCTCGCCGCGCTCGGCGACCGCGATCCAGACATCGTCGGTGCGGCGGCCCAGGCGATCGGGCTCGCCGGGTCGCTCGACGACGGCGATCTCGGCGCGACCGACGCGTTGCTCGCGGCGCTGCCGCGCGGCGGCGCCGCGGTCGTCGAGGCGCTCGGGCGCGCCGGCACGCAGGCCGCGCAGCCGGCGCTGACCCAGGCGCTCGGTGATCCGGCCCTGGCCGCGCAGGCCGCGCTCGCGCTCGGACGGTTCGGCCGGCGCAAGCTCGCGCTCGCCGAGCCATCGCGCCGCGCGCTGGTCACCGCCGCGGCGTCCGCCGATCCGCAGGTCCGCTACGCCGCCGTGTATGCGCTCGCCCGCGAGTTCGAGCCGCCGGCGGATCCGGACGCGATCGCCGCCTTGATCGCGCGGATCGGTGACCCGGTGGCCGAGATCCGCGCGCTGGCGATCGCGGGCCTGGGCCGGCGCAAGGCGATCGCCGCGGCGCGCGCCGCGGGTGCGCCGCTCGACCAGGCGCTGCTCGATCGCGACTGGCGGGTCGCGGTCGAGGCGGTGCGCGTGCTGGCCGACAGCGATGATGGCAAGGACGCGATCGCGGCGGCGGCGGTGCGGCGCTACGGCGCGCTCGAGCGCGGCGACGCCACTGCGGCGCACATCGTCCTCGAGGCCGAGCGCGCGCTGGCGGGCGCCGCCAGGCGCCCGGCCGTCGCGCAGGCGCTGGCGATCCTGGCGGCGCACGATCCGGCGTCGGCGGCGCTGCCGGCGCTGACCCGGGGCTGGATCGAGTGCCTCGCGGCCGCCGCCACCGTGCGGGCCCAGCCGGCCCCGGAGCTCGCGGCGGTCGAGCGCTGCGGCCTGGCCGACCACCTGCGGCTGCCGCTGGTCGCCGAGCTGGTCGCGGCCGACGTCGGCTCGCTCGCGGTGCGCCGGGCGGCGCTCGCCAAGCTCCTGGGCCACCGCGAGCCGCGGGTCCGCGCGGCCGGGCTCGGCGCGATCGCCGCGCTGTGGAAGACCGGCGAGCCGAGCGATCAGCGGGGCCTCGCACAGGCGCTCACCGCGGCGCTCGAGGCCACCGACCCCGCGGTGGCGGGCGCGGCGGTCGACGCCGCGACCGCGGTCTCCGAGGCGATCGGCGCCGGCGATCACGGCTGGCTCGACGCCGCCGTGGTCGCGCGCGCCACCCGCGAGCGCGATCCGGAGCTCGGCGCGTCGCTGTTCGAGCTGATCGGCAAGCGGGCGATCGCCGCCGGCGCCGCCGCCTGCCGCGCCGGGCTCACCGGCGACCCGGTCCGCGCCAAGGCCGCCGCCCACTGCCTCGCAGCGCTCGGCGAGCCCGCGGCCGCGGCCGCGCCGGTCGCCGCCACCGCGCCGCCGGTCGACGTGACCGCGGTGATCGGCCGCCGGCTGCGCTGGCACGTCACCACGTCGCGCGGTGAGGTCGTGATCCGGCTGCGCCCGGAAGCCGCGCCCTGGGCGGTGGCGGCGGTCGTCGCGCTGACCCGCAAGGGGTTCTACGACGGCCTCGAGTTTCACAGGGTTGTGCCAGACTTCGTCGTGCAGGGTGGCGATCCCACGGAGTCGGGTGCGGGCGGACCGGGCTTCGCGCTCCCGGCCGAGCCGGCCGCGCTCGGGGATGGCGCCGGCTACGTCGAGGGCGGGGTCGGGATCGCCGACGCGGGTCGCGACAGCGGCGGCTCGCAGTGGTTCCTCATGCACAGCCGCGCGCCGCACCTCGATGGTCGCTACACTTGGTTCGGCGCCATCGAGGCCGGGCAGGACGCCGCGAACGCGTTGCTGGTCGGCGACCGCATCCTGCACGCGACCATCGAAGTCCTGCCGTAGGCCTGACCTGAGGTGAGATGCGACCCGCCGCGACCGCGGGTGGTCGAACCTGCGGTGGCCCAACCTCACGTGCGCGCCGGCGAAGCCAGGGGTTTTCTGCGCACACGGTAGCCTGTGCCGCCCGCGAATCCGTGATCTCGCCGTCAACCTCCCGGCGCTTGTGTGGCTCCATGGAGCGGAGGTTCATATGCGCCCTGCTCCCCTGATTGCACTGGTGGCCGGCTGCGGGCTGTTCGTCGGCGCGCCTCGCATCACCCTTGCGAGCGACCACGATCACGGCTCGGACCACGACGATGACGACAGCGATAGCGATAGCGATAGCGATAGCGAGGACACCAGCGACGCCGACGCCCAGCGCGAGGCCGCGCAGCAGGCCGCCGAGGCGTCGCGCGAGGCCGCGCATGAACGCGCGCAGGCCGAGCGCGAGACGGCGCAGGCCGAGCGCGAGACGGCGCAGGCCGAGCGCGAAGTCCAGCGCGCGGTCAAGCAAGCTGCGCGCGAGGCCGAGCGCGCGGGCAGGGAGGTGGAGCGCGAGGCCCGCCGGGCCGCCAAGCAAGCCGAGCGCGAGGCGCGCCATGCGGCCCACGAGGCGTCGCGCGAGGCTCGGCACGCCGGGCGCGAAGCCGCCCGGGCGGCCCGACACGGCATGCGCGAGGCCAAGCGCGCTCTGGAAGCCTGGGGCGCCGGGGCCAACATCACGGTCGACTCCCCCGAGGTCGACACGTCGGCGATCAACGAGCAGCTGCAGCGCCTGGCCCAGCGCCTCGAGAGCGTCGCTAGCCGGCTCGAGCACCGGGTCGACGGCTGGCCGCACGACGGTAGCCGCAGCTTCGAGTTCCACTTCGATCCGCAGGCAGGCCCAAGCCCCCAGCCAGACCCGCATCCGCACCCCCACCCGCGGGTGTTGGTCCACGGCCTGGCACCGCTGCCGCCGCTGCCGCCGCTGCCGCCCGTGGCACCGGTTCCGCCCGTTGCACCGCTGCCGCCGCTGCCCCCCGCGGCACCGCTGGCGCCGCTACCTCCCGGCGCCCGGTCGCACAATCAGCCGCAGGTCCACGTCGAGCGCAGCGACAACGGCGACATCAACGTGAACGTCGAGGTCGACTGAAGCTTGATGGATGAGTGCGCTCTCGTGCGAGCTCTCGACGTTCGACCCGTGACGCGGGTCGAGGTCGACGGTGGCCAGGACGGCGCCTTCCGCCCTGCAGAGCGGCTCGAGTCAGGTCATCGGAGGCGGGAGCGCGCCGGTCATGATCGCCACGGCATCCGACATCTTGATGTCGCGCGGATCGACGACGGCGACGCGCCGTCCCAGGCGCTGGATGTGGATCCGATCCGCGACCTCGAAGACGTGGGGCATGTTGTGACTGATGAGGATGACCGGGAGGCCGCGGTCGCGGACGCGCCGGATCAGCGCGAGCACCATGTTCGATTCCTTCACGCCGAGCGCCGCGGTGGGCTCGTCCATGATGACGACGTGGCGGGCGAACGCGGCGCTGCGCGCGACGGCGACGCCCTGGCGCTGACCGCCCGATAGCGTCTCGACGGGCTGGCGCATGGAGCGGATGCCGATCTGCAGGTCCTGCATGAAGCCGACCGTCTGCGCGAGCATCCGCTTCTTGTCGAGCATGCGGAACACCGAGCCGAGCACGCCCGGCCGGCGCAGCTCGCGCCCGAGGAACAGGTTCTCGGCGATCGTCATCGCGGGCGCGACCGCGAGGTCCTGGTAGACGGTCTCGATGCCGTGGCGACGGGCGTCGATCGGGCTGCGCAGCTTGATCGGCACGCCGTCGAGCAGGATCTCGCCGCCGTCGGGGACCAGCGCGCCCGACAGCGCCTTGATCAGCGACGACTTGCCGGCGCCGTTGTCGCCGATGACGGCGAGGATCTCGCCGCGGCGCAGCTCGAGGTCGGTGCCGTCGAGCGCGGTGACCTGGCCGTAGCGCTTGGTGAGGCCGCGCGCCTGCAGCACCGGCGCGCCCGGAGCGGCGGAGGCGGTCGCGACCGGCGCCGTGGGGCCCGATCGCTGCGCGGCGGCGGCGTCCCCGGGGGCGTGGTGAAATGCGTCGTTCGACATGGCGAGCTGGGGTTGCTCAGGTCCCGCGCCGGGTGATGCGATCGGTGGCGACCGCGAGGATGACGAGGATCCCGGTGACGAGCACCTGATAGACCGACGCGACGCCCATGAGGGTGAGCCCGTTGCGGAACACGCCGACGATGAGCGCGCCGATCAACGAGCCCGTGATCACGCCGCGGCCGCCGAACAGGCTCGTGCCGCCGAGCACCACCGCGGTGATGCTGTCGAGGTTGTCGGTCTGCCCGGCCTGCGGATCTCCCACGCCGGTGCGCGCCACGGTCAAGAGGCTCGCGATGCCGTAGAGCAGCCCGGCGATGGTGTAGACGCCGATCAGCACGCGCCGCGTGGAGATGCCCATGAGCCGCGCGGCCTCGGCGTGGTTGCCGACCGCGTAGACGTGCCTGCCCACCGCGGTCTCGCGCAGCGCCAGCCAGAACACCAGGTAGAGGACCAGCATGAGCACGGTCCCGTAGGTCACCGCGGTCGCGCCGACCTGGAAGGTCTCGCCGAAGAACACCAGCGGATCCGGAACGTCGGAGACGGTCTGCGAGTCGGAGTAGATCTGCGTGATCGCGAACGCGATGTTCAGCGTCCCGAGCGTGACGATGAACGGCGGCAAGCGGACGAACGTCACCAGCATGCCGTTCAGCCAGCCGAACAGCGTGGTGACGAGCAGGCCACAGCCGATCGCGAGCGGCGGGCTCACGCCCAGCTCGACGGCGAACTTGGCCATGACCATCGAGCCCAGGCCCATGACCATGCCGCACGCCAGATCGATGCCGCCGGTCAGGATGATGATCGTCTGGCCGATCGCGACCACGCCGACGACCATGACCTGCTGGGCGATCAGCGAGAAGTTCTGGCCGGTGAGAAACCGGCTGCTCTCGAACGAGAAGAAGATGCACGCGATCGCCAGCGCGACGAACGGGCCGACGATCGAGAGCGGCGGCAGGCGCTCTCGCAGCGCGTGCCACGCGGCGGCCGGTGGTGCTGGGACCTCCTTTGTCACGCGATCGCCGTGAGCTACTTGGTGCCCCAGCAGGCGTCGAGGCCGAACTTGGTGTCCTTGCTGTCGACGCCGGCCATCGGCTTGTCGGAGATCAGCGTCACGCCGGTATCGACGTAGCCGGTCGCCTTCTTGCCCGTCTTGGCGAACTCGACCCCGGCGGCGACGCCCATGGACGCCATCTTGAGCGGATACTGCTGCGAGGTCGCGGCGATGATGCCGCCCTTGACGTTCTTCACGCCGGCGCAGCCGCCGTCGACCGAGACGATCAGCACGCCCTTCGCCTTGCCGGCGGCCTTGAGCGCCTGGTACGCGCCCGCGGCTGCTGGCTCGTTGATCGTGTACACGACATTGATATCCGGCGACTTCTGCAGGCAGTTCTCCATCGCGGTCTGGCCCTTGGCCTGGTCGCCCTGGGTGTCCTGGCTACAGACGATGCTGGGGTCGCCGTCCTTGACGCCGTAGCCCTTGAGGAAGCCGTCGTGGCGCAGCTTGCCGACGGTGATCCCGGGCGCGAGGTCGAGCGTGGCGATCCTGGCCGGCTTGCCCGCCATCGCGGCCTTGGCGTACTGGCCGATCAGGACACCGGCCTTGAAGTTATCGGTCGCGAACAGCGCGTCCGTGGCGTCCTGCGGGTCGGTCGGCGTATCGAGCGCGATCACCAGCACGCCGGCATCGCGCGCCTTCTTGATCGTCCGGACGATCGCCTTGGTATCGCTCGGCGTGATGAGGATCGCCTTGGCGCCGGCGGTGACCATGTTCTCGATCGCGGTGACCTGGGACGCATTGTCACCGTCGATCTTGCCCGCGGCGGTCATCAGCTTGGCGCCCTTGGCCTTGGCCTCCTGCGTGGCGCCTTCCTTCATCTTGACGAAGAACGGGTTGGTGTCGGTCTTGGTGACCAGGCCGATGACGACGTCGTCCGCGAACGCGGTGGTCGACAGGCACGCCAGCAGGCCGAGCGCCACCCCGGACGGCAGCCGCGAGGTGCGAGAAGTTCTTCCGGTGCTGGCGATGTGTGGATGCATGGCGATCTGACAACTCTAGTCGGGTCGGATCGAAGAGATCAAGCTGCGCTCCGACGAGATCCGGGCTTGCGCGATGCGCCATCGCGGCGCCGCGTCGTCGGACGCGTCCACAACGCAGCTCGTCACGACGGGCGACGATTCATGTCGCAGCGGCCGCATCGACGCGGTGATCGCTGGATCGATCAGCGATCGACGTACGCGACGAAGTAGTCGTGGACCAGCGCGGTGCCGGTCGACGCGTCGGCCTTGGTGCCCGCGACCACGACCTTGATCACGTGCGGCTCGTCGGTGAGCCCCGACGCGGTGAACAGCCGGTAGTTCTGGCGCGTGGCGCTGTAGCAATCGACGCCGGCCGCGACGAGCGCGCCGTCGAGGTAGACGTCGGCCCGGCCGAGGTCCACGTTCTTCAGGCCGTACCAGTCGACCCGCGTCCCCGTGAACGTCGCGGTGACCTGGGTCCCCTGATCGCGGAGCACGGTGCAGGTGCCGCCGAAGTAGCGATCTTCGTTCGAGACGAAGGTGTTGCCGGTGTAGCGCACGCCGCTGCCGCGATCGTCGACGATCGAGCTCGAGATCGCCGCGGTGCCGGGCCAGGCGCGGCGCACCGAGCGAAACTCCGCCGAGACCAGCGCGACCGCGGCGTCGCCGGTGAGCGCCACCGAGGTGTCCGAGGCGCTGAACGCCACGGCCTCGGTCGACGACCAGCTGCCACCGTTGCCGAACACCTCGAGCTGGCCCCAGTCGACCAGCGCGCGCAGCGTGAGCTTGCCGGCCACCGGTGGGAGCGAATTGCCCTGCAGCGTCTGGGTCGCGACGTCGTAGACCAGCGTCCGGCTGCCGAGCTTCATCTGGATCGACCGCGCCGCGCTGGCGGCGACGTCGATCACGACCTCGAGATCGTAGCTGCGCGAACTCACGCCATCGAGCGGGTTCGATCCCGCGGCGAGCGACTGGGCGTCCCAGTGGAGCTGCGCGCCGTACAGCGACGCGAGCTCGGCGATCGGCGTGCGCGTGACGCGCAGCCCTTCGGCCCGGGTCTCGAGCCGGAGCTCGACCGGGAAGCTGATGGACTGGTTCCACGGTCCGGTGCTGCCGTCCATGCCGCGGATCCACGCCAGCTGCACGACGCGCGCATCGGGGAACGTGCCGCGATAGAACGTCTGCGACGCGTAGAACTGCGGGTTGACGTCGAGCCGGTGCGCGCCGCTGCCGTCGGGGGCGAACGTCGTGCCATCGAACGCGCCGAGCAGATACGCCCCCGAGGCGTCCTGGAGCACCCAGCGCGTGGCCGCGGCGTTGCCGTCGATCGGCAGCTCGTAGAAGTCGGGGCACTCGAAGCCGAAGTCGATGTGGCTGACCTTGGTCCAGGTCTTCAGATCCGGCGAGGCGTAGAAGCTGGTGCCGTTGTCGTAGAGCACGCAGATCCAGCGCCGGGTGGGGGCGTACCAGAACACGTGCGGGTCGCGGGTCGAGGCGTTGGGCCCGCCGATCGCCACCGGGTTCTGCGCGTAGGCCTGCCACGTCGCGCCGAGGTCGTTGCTGTAGGCAAGGCTGGTGCCGATCGTCGTGGCGGTGTAGATCGCGACGAACACCGGGTTACCGCCGGTGCGAAACCCCGACGTGTTGTTGGTGTCGACCACGGTCGAGCCCGACCACGCCGAGCCGGGCACGCCGAGCGCCGGGTCCAGCATGATCGGTACGTGCGTCCAGTGGACGAGATCTTTGCTCGTCGCGTGGCCCCAGAGCTTGGTATCGCCCGGAGCGTGGATCGCATACGGATAGGCCTGGTACGACAGATGGTAGACGCCGCCGGAATACCAGACGCCATTGACGTCATTGAGCCAGCCGGTCGGGGCCGTGACATGGAACTGGCCGCGGTAGGGCTCGTCGTTATTGGTCAGCACATAGGGGAAGTCGACCGCCGCCCCGGCCGCGAGCGAGCGGCCGACCTCGGCGGGTGCGTCGTCGCTGGCCGGCGCGCCGGGCGGCGGCGGCGAGCACGCCGCGAGCGCGCCGGTGACCGCGAGGGTGGCGCGCAGGTGCGCGCACGTCGACCGAGAAGACAAGCTGCGAGCGCTGGGCTCAGCCATGAGGGGATCCTGTGGGGGGGGCCGGGATCGCGGGTTCGCGAATCGCTGCCGACTCGCGGCTGTGACAGCGAATCACCATCGCGCCGTGCAAAGCGGGATACAAGCTCGTGGGGCGTGTTCTCGCCGAGGCCGGCGGGTGAAACACCCGCGTTTGTGGGCCCGCTCATGGTGTTTTGCAACGACGCTGTGCGGCGTGCCGTCAGCTCGAGGCGCTGGTGTAGCTGCGGATCGCGGTGCGCCAGACCAGCCGACTGATGCCGAGCAGGACCACCGTGCCGAGGATCGTCGCGATCGCCGTGCGGGCGTGGAGCCGACCGAGCAGCGCCTCGGCAGGGTAGGTGGTCATGATGGCGACCGGGATCACGAACGTGAACACGAAGCGCCACAGCCCGGGGAACACGGTCACCGGCCAGCGCGCGGTATCGAAGATCGCGCCGAGCAGGTACATGAGATTGTCGATGCGGCCGACCCAGAACGCCGCGGCCGCGCACAGGATCCACAGCGCGTAGGCGGCGGCGACGCCGGCCACGAACAGCACCCCGCCGAGCACGAGGTCGGGCCCCGAGGGCGGCGCGCCGATCCGGACGAACGCGTAGATCGCGACGGCGACCGCGCCGGCGAGGTCGAAGATCCGCCACGGCTCGTAGTGCGAGGTCGAGATCATCGCCTGGGCGTCGATCGGCTTCAGCAGCACGTAGTCGAACGCGCCGCTGCGGATCCGCCCGACCAGGTCGACCAGCGACGGCGTGATCAGGCCCTCGAGGATCGCGCGCACCGCGATGAAGTAGGCGATGACGATCAGCGCCTCCGGGGCGGTCCAGCCGGCGACCGCGGCGCGGCCGTCGAACAGCACCTTGAGCGGCAACAGCGTGGTGACGAGCCACATCACCGAGAGCAGCCCCTCGACCGCGAAGTTGGCGCGATACGCCATCGCCGAGGCGGCGCTGATCCGGAACTGCAGCGCGAACAGCCGGAGATAGCGGGTCATCCGCCGACCGCCTCGAACCGCCGGACGCCGGCGCGCCACACCGCGAGCGCGATGCCGACCATGGCGAGGGTCCACGCGAGCTGGCCGGCGAGGAGCCGCGCGAGCTGGCCGGGGTCGAGCGACCGGGTGAGCAGCTCGACCGGCGCGCTCAGCATGAAGCGGAACGGCAGCCAGCGGGCCAGCGTGGTGATCCATGACGGCAACAGGTCGAGCGGCAACAGGTAGCCCGAGAACAGCGAGTAGAGCCCGAAGTACAGCGTGCCGAACGCCATCGTCTGGGTCAGGAAGAACGCCAGCGCGCCGAGCGCGAACAGCGACGCGAACGTGAGCAGCCACGCCAGGCCGATCGACGGCAGCACGAGCGCGAGCTGCAGCGGATCGGTCGTCAGCGCGCTGGCCCCGGTGCTGAGCAGCAGGATGCCGGCGACCGGCAGGGCGATCGCCGAGCGAAACGGGATCGCGGCGAGGTGGTGGGCGGCGTACGCGAACCCTGGGTGCAGCGGGCGGAGCAGGCGCATCGCCATCGCGCCCGACTGGATGTCCTCGCTGAGCTGCCAGGCGACCCAGGTCCCGGTCAGCTGGCGGACGATCAGGGTCGCGAGGAAGTAGGCGACGAAGTCGGCCGACGAGTAGCCGGCGAACGGCGCTTCGCTGGCGACCCGGGTCCACAGGCCCAGCATGACCAGCGGCTGCGTCGTGGTCAGGATCCAGACCAGGAACTCGGCGCGGTAGGCCACGGTCTCGGCGACGCCGATCCGCAGGAGCGTCGGCAGCGCGCGCAGCGTGCGCGCGAGCGCCGAGGTCATGCCGGCTCGCCCGGCGCCGGCGCCGCGGCGCGCTTGCCGAACATCACGCGCAGGACGTCCTCGAGCGGCGGGTCCTCGATCGCGAGGTCTCCGACCTTGAGCCCGCCGAGCAGGCGGCCGATCACCGCCGGCAGCTCGCGCTCGGTGATCCGCAGCGTGATGCGCTGGCCATCGCGCACCAGCAGCGGCCCCAGCCGGGCGAGCTCGTCGTCGGCGACCGGCTGGGGCAGCGTGAACGACACCCGCTTGTCGGGGTCCATGGTCTTGATCAGCTGGCGCAGATCGCCATCGTGGATCAGCTTGCCCTGATCGATCACGATGATCCGCGGGCACAGCGCGACGACGTCGTCCATGTAGTGCGAGGTCAGCAGCACGGTGGCCTCGTGGCGGTGGTTGTAGCTGCGGATGAAGTCGCGGATCGCGACCTGCATCGCGACGTCCAGGCCGATCGTCGGCTCGTCGAGGAACAGCGTGGTCGGCCGGTGGAGCAGCGCGGCCGCCAGCTCGCACTTCATGCGCTCGCCGAGCGACAGCTGGCGGGTCGGCTTGCCGAGCAGCGGGGCGAGCTCGAGCAGCTCGGTGAGCTCGGCGAGCGTGTGGTCGAACTGCGGGCCCGGCACGCCGAACACCGCGCGGTTGAGCGCGTAGGTCTCCGACGGCGGCAGGTCCCAGATCAGCTGCGACTTCTGGCCCATCACCAGCGTGATCTTGCCCAGGAAGCTCGCCTGGCGGCGGTGGGGCACGTGGTCCTCCACGGTGACCTCGCCGGCGGTCGGGTGGAGCAGGCCCGACAGCACCTTGAGCGTCGTGGTCTTGCCGGCGCCGTTGGGGCCGAGGAAGCCGACGCGCTCGCCGCGCTCGATCGTGAAGCTGACGCCGTCGACCGCCTTCACGATCTCGTACTTGCGGTGGACCAGCGACCGCAGCGCCGCCGCCAGGCCGGGGGGGCGCTGGTGGACCTTGAAGTGCTTGGTGAGCTCGCGGGCGCGGATCACGGAGGGTCTCGATCTTTGCGCCGGGGGGGCGCGGTGTCCGAGCGCTTGGCCGCCGGGCCGTCGTCCGCGGCCGGCGCCGCGCGCTCCGAGCGGACGTCGCGGGCGAGCTCGCCGACCGTCTTGATCGGCAGCGAGTCGATCGCCTCGCCCTCGAGCATGGTCTCGAGCAAGCCGGCGCCGACCTCGGCGAGCTGGGTCAGCCCGGCGATCCGGCTCGCGATCAGCTGGTGGCGCGCGTCGTCGCCGGCCTCGAGCTGACCGCCGGCGTCGGCGAACGCGTCGCGCGCGGTGCGGATCCAGCGCAGCTCGCGCTCGCGGAACACCCGCGACACCATCTTCCAGATGCTGGTCTCGGCCTCGAAGTGCTCGCGGCGCTCGCCGACGACCCAGGTCTTCTTGATGATGTCCCACTGCGCGAGCTCGTTGACCAGCATCGAGACCGCGCCGGTCGACAGCCCCAGGCGCTCGCCGAGGTCGGCCGCGGTCAGCGGGTGATCTTCGAGGTACAGCACGGTCCACATCCGACCCATGTTGCGGCGGAACCCCCATGCCTCCATGAGCGCGCCGACGGCGTCGGCGACCTTGAGCACGGCGGGGTCGACGATCATGGCCTCATTTATCTTCGTCGGGCTTGCTGATCAAGTGATCGCGCGTGGTGACGCGCACCGCGCCGCTGGCCGTGCTCGCGGCCTCCTGGACGACCACGCCGACCTTTGCCTGCTCGTGGCGCCGCCGCGTGATGATCTCGACGATCTCGCGCTGCGACAGCCCGCCCGACGGCCGGATCGTGACGCTGGCCTCGCGGCCGCTGCGGAGCTCGCGCGCGGTCACGCTGAGGATCGACTCGACGTTGACCGTGATCACGAGCTCGACGCGGGTCGCGCCCGCGGGGCCGGGCGGCAGATCGTCGAGCGTGACCTGGCCGAGCTTTCTGTTCTTGGCGACGTCGCTCGAGTCGCCCTGGTAGAGCTCGATCGAGACGAACTTCTGGTTGTCCGACGTGGTCGCGAACAGCCGGCGCGCGCGGACCGGCAGCATCGAGTTGCGCGGCAACACGACCGCGAACTGCGAGTCGCCGACCCGGATGCCGAGATCGTGCGGCGTGACGTCGAGCAGCGCCGCGTCGTCGAACTCGCCGGCGAGGATCCCGGCGTAATGCGCGGCGCCCAGCGCGACCACCTCGTCGGGGTTCGCGCCCTTGGACGGCTTGCGCTGAAACACCCGCTCGACCACCTCCTGGACGGCCGGCCACCGCGTCATGCCGCCGACCAGCAGGACCTCCTCGACGTCGGCCTGGGTCAGCTTGGCGTCGGCGAGCGCGCGGCGGCACGGCGCGTCGAGCCGGTCGAGCAGATCCTTGGTCAGGGTCTCGAACAGCTCGCGGGTGACCTTGCGCTCGAAGTTGATCGGCTTGCCCTGGATGTCGTCGGCGAGGAACGCCAGGCTGATCGCGGTCTCGCGATCGACCGACAGCGTCCGCTTGGCGGCCTCGCACGCGTCGCGCAGCCGCGACATCGCGACCGGGAACGTCGTCAGATCGACGCGGTGCTTGTCGAACACCTCGTCGACCAGGCGCTCGAGCACGCGGCGATCCCAGTCCTCGCCGCCCAGCGCGCTGTCGCCGCCGGTGGCGAGCACCTCGAAGATGCCGTTGTCGACGCTCATGATCGAGATGTCGAACGTGCCGCCGCCGAGGTCGAACACCGCGATCACGCGGCGGCCCTCGCTGACCCGGTGCGCGCCGTAGGCCAGCGCCGCCGCGGTCGGCTCGTTGAGGATGCGGACGACGTCGAGCCCGGCGATCTGCCCGGCGTCGCGGGTCGCCTGGCGCTGGGCGTCGTCGAAGTACGCCGGCACGGTGACCACCGCGCGGGTCACCGGCTCGCCGAGCGCGTCCTCGGCGACCTTGCGCAGCGCGCGCAGCAGGTGGGCGGCGACCTCCTGTGGCGAGATCGGCTGGCCGTGCACGCGGACCCAGGCATCGCCGTTGGGCGCCGCGACGATCCGGAACGGCGCGAGCCGCGCGAACCACGAGACATCGTCGGCGTTGACCTTGCGACCGATCAGCCGCTTGGCGCCGTAGATCGTGGCCTGTGCGTTGGTGACGCCCTGGCGCCGCGCGCGCGTGCCGATCGCGATCTGGCCCGACGCCGACCAGCTCACGCACGACGGCATGGTGCGTTCGCCGTCCGCGCTCGCGAGGATCCTGGGCTGCCCCCGGTCATCGAGGACCGCGACGCACGAGTTCGTGGTTCCGAGGTCGATGCCGATGATCCGTGGCACGGGTTACGGCTCCTTCTTGCCCATGAGGCGACTTAGCAGACCCTTGCGCTCGTTGGTGGCTTGACGGCGCATATCGGCGAGCTCGCGCGCGGCGCGCTCGTTGGACGGGTCGATCTCGAGCGCGGCCTCGAACCGCTGGGCCGCCTCGAGCCGGTCGCGCGCGGCGAGCGCCAGCACGCCCTCACAGAGCTCGAGCCCGGCGCGCACGTTGCGATCCTGCGGGTGCTTCTTGGCGAGCGCCTTGTAGCCGGCGAGCGCCTCGTCGGACCGGCCCTGATCGAGCAGCGCCTCGAGCGCCGAGACGTCGATCGGCTCGGCCACCACCGCGACCTGCTGGCTGAGCCGGCGCGCGGGGGCGCCACCGGGCTCGGTGCCGGCGCGGCGCGGCGCGATGCCGGGCGGGCGGGGCGCGGGCGCGACGGGCGGCGCCGGTGCGATCGGCGGCACGTGGGGCAGCGAGGGGGCGGCGCGGATCACCGGCGCCGGCGTGGTCTGCGCCATCGCCGCGCGCGAGGTGTTGGGCAGCGGGGGCGTGGTGACCTGCGGCGGCGCGCCGGGCAGCGGCGGCAGCGGCGGGGGCGCACCGGGCACCGCGGGCGGAAGCGGCCGCTGGCTCGGGCGCGACCCCGGCGACGGCGGCGGCACGGCGCGCGGGGCAGGCGCCGGCTTGCCGAGCGAGCTCAGCAGCTGCGCGCGGGTCGCCGGATCGCCGAGCCGGCGGTAGGCATCGCGGATCAGGATGAAGATCTCGGCGGCGACCCCGCGGAGCTCGTCCGACTCGTAGCGCGCGAACCGGTCGGGGTGGTAGCGCTTGGTCAGCTCGCCGAACGCGGCGCGGACCTCGCTGTCGGTGGCCTCGTAGCCGACGCCGAGCACGAGGAACGGGTTCAGCTTCTTCAGCGAGTCGGCCTCGGCGACCAGCGCCTTGATGAGATCCTGCTCGGCGCTGGTGACGTCGGCGCCCTCGCTGATCGTGGGGACCGCGCCGGTCGTCGGGGGCGGGGACACCGCGATGCCGGGCTGCGAGGGCGCGAGCCGCTTGTGCTCCGACGCCAGCGCGCTCTCGATCAGCCACACCGAGTGGGTCGGGATCGGGGCGAGCTTGAGCTCGACGCCGGCCCCGCGCTGCGGATCATGGACGTGGCTCTGCACCACGCCGGTCAGCACGATCACCGTCGCGCTCGGCAGCGCGAGGTCGATGTGCACCGGCGTGCCGATCGGCGGCGGGTTCGACGCCCGCAGGAACATCGTGCCGTGGCTCAGGTCGCGCTTGTAGATCGTCGCCAGTTGCGGCCACGAGGCGCACCTGAGCTTGATCGAAAGCGTGCCCTCGGCCATGCAAATCCACTGGAGATCATAGCCAGATCACGGTTCGCGAGGCAACGACCGGTACCTCGCGAGTACGCGCTCGTGGCGCTCCTTGATCCGCTGCAGGTAGACGTGTTCGCGAGTACGATGCAGCGAGTCGCGCGCCAGCTGGGTCAGCCGGCGGACCAGCTCGTCGAGGTCGGTGACCGGCTTCTGGGCGAACCCGACGACCCCCAGATCGGCCGCCAGGCCGGCGAGGTCGCTATCTTGGACCTGCGTCATGAGAAATGCCGGTAGGCTCTCGACCTTGGCCCGCAGCCGCCGCACGGTCTCGAGGCCATCGATGCCGGGCAGCTCGGCGGCCACGACCGCGAGATCGAGCCCACTGGACCGCGACAGCGCCTCGACCTCGCGGAGAGCTTCCTCACCGGTGACGTAGGCGAACGTGGCAACCCCGGCGGCCTCGAGCAGGTCGGCGAGCTCGTCGGCCACCGCGCGCTCGTGCTCGATCAAGAGCACCGAGGGCGGCCGGGTCTCGGCCACGGTCGGGTGTTCGCCGGTGGTGCGCGTCCGGGCGGCGAGCGCCTCTTCCGAGTCGATCGATCGCCGCTCGGTGCGGATCAGGTCTTTCAGCAGCTCCTCGATCATCTCGCGCTGCGCCGCGATCATCGAGAGCTCGGCGCGCCGCAGCGCCTGGCGATCGCAGATCCGCTGGACCACGGCGCGGGCCGCCGCGGTGCCCTCGAGCTGGAGGTCGATCACGTCGGCGGCGCCGGCGCGGATGCAGCTGACGATCAGCACCGGATCGGCCTCGCTGGTCACGACGATCGGCAGCGCGTTGGGGAACCGCGCGAGGGTGCGGCGGATCGCGTCACCCGCGATCTGCTGGTCCGCGTCCTCGCCGGCGCCGACCTCGCCGAGATCGAGCAGCAGCGCCGGCGGCTGCGGATCGCTGCGCGCGATCTCCGCGGCGGCGAGCTCGCCGACGATCGTGACCGCCACGCCGACCGTGCCGAGCCGGTCCATCAGGTCGGCGAGCGGCCCGGTGGCGCCGTGGGGAGAGATGAGGATCGCCGCGAGCGCCATCAGCGAAACACCCAGCGCGCCTCGCCGGCGGCGACGATCTCGTCGATCGAGAACGCGGCGCTCACCAGGTGGTCGGACAGAAAGCCCGCGAGCAGGTCGCGATCGTGCGGCGAGCGCGGATCGTCGATCGTGCCGCCCGGTAAGGACCATTTCACGGTGATCGCGGCGCCGTCGCCGGGCGCCTCGGCCGCCATCCGCAGCGCCGTGCCACCCGAGCGCTCGGCGAACGCGAGATCGCGCAACGCCGGATCGCTCGGGCTCACCGAGAACTGGTCGCCGGCGCGCGGGGTGCCGGGATCGGCCGGTGGCGCGGCATCGAGCGGCGCGATCGCGAGCCGATGCAGCTGGCCCCAGCGCCACGCGCTCGGGTCGGCGGTGCCATAGGCCTGGGGCGATTCGAGGAACGTCATCGCATCGACCATCGACTGCAGGATCACCTTCGTGCAGCTGTCATCGGGACCCGCCGCGACGTAGTTGTCGCACAGGATCGGCTGCTGCGTGGACGGGCTGGTCACGAATGACTTGGGGTCGGTCAACATGGCGTACACGATCCGCACCAGACGGTCGTCATCGAGCCGCCAGACGTCGAAGTCAAGGACGTCGAGCTCGTCTTGCAGCGCGCGCTCGATGAATGCGTGGATCCACGCGTGAAACACCGCGGTCGCGGCCGAGTCATCGTCCGGGGCATCGACCGCGGCCGGCGCCGCGAACGTCCAGGCCGCGAGCAGCCGCCGCGCCGTGACCAGGCGCGCTGTATCGTCGGCCGACAGGCCGTCGAGGTACGGGTTGACGTCGGGGGGACCGACGGGCTGGCGATCGAGCCGGCCGAGCGCTGCCAGGATGGCCGGGGTGAGCTGCTCGCCGGCCAGCGATCGGGTGTCGCGCTGGATCGCCAGGACGTCGTCGAGCGTGACCACGCCGGCCGGTCCCGCCGCGGCGCGTTGCCGGATCAGCTGGGCGATCCGCTGGTCGCGCAGCCCGGCGGCATAGCTGACGCCGACGTACAGCGGCTCGCCGTCGGCGGTGGTCTGGTCGAGCGGCAGGCCATCGGCGGTCGCGCCGACCGGGTCGGCGTTGCCGGCGACCAGCGCGCCGGTGGTCGGATCGACCGCGTGGGGGATGAACCGCGGCGACATCGCGGCGTCGAGCCACTCGGCGGTGCCATCGCCGGGCAGCACGAAGAACGGCGCGAGGCGGTCCTGGTGGGTATCGGGGTTCCACGCGTAGGCCGCGGTCGGCCGGCGTGGGATATCGCCCTGGGTGGTCCAGCCGACGTGGCCGTCGCGGTCGATCATCATCCAGCTCTGGCTGCCGTAGGTAATATCCGCAGTGGCGCGAAGCCCGGCGGCCACCGAGGTGGCGTGGGCGAGGTTGTACAGCGCGCGCAGCTCGAAGCTCGGCTGGTCGCCGGTGCTCCGGATCGCCAGCGCGGCGCCGCCGGTGCGCGGGATCAGCGCGTGCCGGGTGCGGTCGATCGCCGGCAGGATCGGCCCGTGGTGCGGGACGACCTCGTAGGTCACCTCGAGGCTGCTCGCGATCGCGCCGAGCGTGCCGATCTGGAGGGTCTCGGTGCGCTGCTCGATCGGCTCCTCGCGGGCTGCGCCCTGCGCGTCGGTCCACGCGACGCAGTCGCCAGGCGCGGCGGTGCACGGCGCGATCGACTCGAGGTAGAGATCGGTGACGTCGTGGCGCGCGCTGGTGCCGGCCCACGCGAACGCGGCGTTGGCGCCGAACATCACGCCGGGGATGCCCGGGATCGTCGCGCCGATCGCGTCGATCTTATCGATCGGGGCGGGCGCGCGGTCATCATTGCCGGTCGGGCCGGTCACGATGAGGTGCGTCGGGTAGAACGCCGCCGGTTGGGTGAGCGGGAGCTGCCAGTCGGCCGCGAGCAGCGCGCTCGAGGCCGCGGTGACCGGCGCGCCGAGCGCCCAGGCGTCGCCGCTGGTGTACGGCGGCAGCCACGCGGCCGCGCCGGGCGAGCCGAACGGCCCGCTGCGCAGCGCGCCGAACAGGCTGCGGGCATCGGCGAACAGCTGCGCCGGCACTTCGGGCCGGGCCACCGCGTCGCCAGCGGGCGGCGGGGCGGGCGGCGCGGCGGGGGCGCTGCCATCGGACCGCGAGCCGGTATCCACGGCGACGTTGGGGAACCCGGGGATCGTCGGCGCGTCGCCGACCGGCGCGAACCGCAGCAGATCGCGCGAGATCCCGCGGCGCGCGGCGGCCGCGGCGCTGGCCGGCGGCGCGTCGTCGAACGCGGCGCGCAGGCCGCTGTAGAGCTCGGTAGCGTCGAGCTCGTACCGCGCGGTCGCCGATTGCGACAGCGCCCAGAACCTGGCGATCACCAGCGAATCGACCGGCGTCCACGTGGCGAACCGCGCGGGGTCGAGCTGCGCGGCGACGCTGGGATCGAGCGTCCACATCCCGCGACCGAGGTCCTGGGCGTAGCGGTTGACGCCGGCGGCGTACTGCGCGAGCAGCTGCACGACCTGGACGTCGATCGGATCGCTCGATGCCTGCAGCGCGTCCCAGCTCGCCTGCGCGAAGCTCGACATCCGGTACATCCGCATCTCGAGATCGCCGTCGATCACCTGGGGATCCTGGGCGCCGAACAGCTCGGCCAGGGTGCCCGCGCCATAGCGCCGCAGCACATCCATCTGGCGCAGGCGATCGTGCGCGGTGACGTAGCCCTGGACGAACGCCGCGTCGGCCAGCGTCTGCGCCAGGATGTGCGCCACGCCATCCCGATCGCGCGCGACGTGGACCGGCGCGCTGACCTCGGCCGAGAACACGCCATCGAGCGGCATCGCGTCGAACGGCCCGCTGGTCCCGGCGTCGCCGCAGCCGGCGAGCGCCCCGAGCGCCACGAGCCCTGCGACCACCGCCAACACGCCGGGCCAACGCATGGCGCTGACAGTACCTCGGCGAGTAGGATGCTCGCGATGCCGGATCCCCTGTTCCTACGCGCGTGTCGGCGGCAACCCGTGGAGCGCACGCCGATCTGGATGATGCGCCAGGCGGGGCGCTACTTGCCCGCGTATCGCGCGGTGCGCGCGCGCGCCTCGTTCCTCGAGCTGTGCAGGAGCCCCGATCTCGCCTGCGAGGTCACGCTGCAGCCGATCGACGAGTTCGGGTTCGACGCGGCGATCCTGTTCTCCGACATCCTGATCACGCTGCCGGCGATGGGGCTCGACGTCGCGTTCCCCGACGCCGGGCCCAAGATCGCCACGCCGATCCGGACCCAGGCGGCGATCGACGCGCTCCACGTGCCCGACCCCGAGGCCGAGCTGCCCTACGTCATGGCGGCGGTGCGCCAGATCAAGGCGGCGCTCGCCGGCCGGGTGCCGCTGATCGGGTTCGCGGGCGCGCCGCTGACCATGCTGACCTACGCGGTCGAGGGCGGCGGCTCCAAGGACTACGCGCACACCAAGGCCATGCTCTACGGCGCGCCGGCCTCGGCGCACGCGCTGCTCGACAAGCTGGCGCGGACCTGCGCGAGCTACCTCGAGGCCCAGGTCGCCGCCGGCGCCGACGTGGTGCAGATCTTCGACAGCTGGGGCGGCATCGTGTCGCCGGGTGACTTCCGCGAGTATCCGCTGCGGTATGCCAAGCAGGTGATCCAGCAGCTGCGCGCGTCGCCGACGTTCGCCGCGCGCCCGGTGCCGATCATCTACTTCGTCAACGGCTGCGCGCCCTACCTCGATGACTATGCGTCGAGCGGCGCGGACGTCCTGGGCGTCGACTGGCGGGTCGGGATCGACGAGGTCCGCCGCCGGGTCGGCGATGGCGTGGCGCTGCAGGGCAACCTCGATCCGGGCGCGCTGTTCGCGCCGCCGGCCGAGATCCGCGCGCGCGTCGCCGACATCCTGGCGCGCGCCGGCCAGGTCGGGCACATCTTCAACCTCGGTCACGGCGTCCTGCCCGAGACCAACCCCGAGCACGTGCGCGCGATGGTGACGGCGGTCAAAGAACTCTCGGCCCACGCATGAGGATCGCAGTCATCGGCGGCGGTATCGGCGGCCTGGTCGCGGCGCGCGCGCTGGTCCGCGCGGGGATCGATGCCCACGTGCTGGAGGCCGGGTCGCGCGCCGGCGGCGTGGTCGCGACGACCTCGGTCGACGGCTATCTCCGCGAGCACGCGGCGAGCTCGTTCCTCGGCGGCCCGGCCGACGGCGCCTACGCGCTGTGCCAGGAGCTCGGCGTCGCGGTCGAGAAGGCCTCGCCACGGGCGCGCGCGCGCTGGATCTACCTCGACGGCAAGCTGCGCGCCCTGCCGAGCTCGCCCGTGAGCTTCTTCACGAGCGACCTGCTCACGTGGCGCGGCAAGCTCGACGTCCTGCGCGAGCCGTTCCGTCGCGCCGGCGATGGCCGCGACGAGTCGATGCATGCGTTCGCGACCCGGCGGCTGGGCCCCGAGGCCGCCCGCGCGATCCTGTCGCCGTTCGTGACCGGCATCTACGCCGCCGATGCCCACGCGATCAGCCTGCCGGCGGGGTTCCCGCGGCTCGCGGCGCTCGACGCGCACGGCGGCCTGGTCCGCGGCATGCTGGCCCAGGCGGTGCGGCGGATCGGCGGCCGGCTGCGTGGCAAGAAGCCGGTCACCACGCCGCGCGGCATGTGGGCGCCCAAGGGCGGCGTCGCGGCGCTGGTCGGCGCGCTGGCCCACGAGCTCGGCAGCCGCGTCCACCTGGGCTGCCCGGTCGCGCGGATCGAGGGCACCAGCGGCGGCGTGCGGCTCACCGATCCGGCGGGCGGCCCCCCGCTCGACGCTGCAGGTTGGGACGGCGCGGTGCTGGCGATCCCGGCCGAGGACGCCGCGGCGCTGGTCGACTCGCCGAACTTCGCGAACCGGCTCGCCGGCTTTCACCGCGCGCCGGCCGCCCTAGTCTACCTCGGGTTCGCCGCCGACGCGGTGCCGCGGGCCGGCGACGGTTTCGGCCTGCTCGTCGCCCAAGGCGAGGACGTCCGCGTGCTCGGCGTGGTGTTCGAGTCGACGGTGTGGCCCGAACGCGCGCCCGCGGGCCACGTGCTCTTGCGCTGCATCTTCGGCGGCGGTCGCGACCCCGAGATCACCCTGCTCGACGACGCCGCGCTGATCGCGCAGGCGGTGCGCGACGTCGGCGTCCTGCTGGGCCCGACCGCGGCGCCGACCCACGCCAGCGTCGTGCGCTGGAAGCGCGGCGTGGCGCAGTACACCGTCGGCCACCGCGACCGCGTGCGCGACGCCACGGCGATCGCCCGCGGCCAGCGCATCGTCCTCGGCGGCGCCGACTACCGCGGCCCGGGCCTCAACGATCTGTGCGCCGACGGCGCCGCGATCGTCGCCGAGGTCCAGGCGTGGTAGCGGGCGCGGGGCGCCGTGCCCTGCTGCTCCTCGCCGCGGCCTGCAGCGCTGCGCCCCGGCCCGAGGACGCGGCCCGCGCGGCCAGCCGGGACGGCGCGCCCGCCGGATCCTCGGGCGTGATCGGGCTGGTCGGCGAACCGCCCGCGCCGGCGCCGCGCGGGTCGAGCGCGCCGTCCGTCGGACCGAAGACGGGCGACCTCCAGATCCGGGTCGAGTGGCCCGACGTCCTGGTCGCCGCGCGCAGCTCGCCGGGCCTCACCCCGTGCCGCACCCCGCGCGCCGCCTCGGTCGCACCGACGACCACCTGGGGCGTGCCCGACGTGCTCGTGATCATCGAAGGCGGCGCGCCGCCACCGGCGACCGCCGGGGTCACGCTCGCGGACTGCGCGATCTCCCCGCGACTCGCGGTCGGCGCCTCGCTCGCGATCACCAGCGCGGTCGATCGACCCGCCAAGCTCGTGCTGCGCAAGCGAGGCGCCTTCGACCACCTCGCCGCCGGCGCACCGATCTCGGTGATGCTGCCGATCGCCGGTCACACCGCCACGGCCGCGCTCGACCCCGGCAACATCTACTCGCTCGAGACCTCTGCCGCCGAGCCCGAGGTCGCCTTCATCGCCGCGCTGCCCGGCGCCTACGTCACCGAGCCGAGCGGCCACGTCATCATCCGCGAGCTCGCGGTCGGCAGCCACGCGGTCACGGCCTGGCTCCCGCCGCGCGGCGGCCAGCCCGCCCGGGCTGGCCGCGGCACCGCGACGGTCATCGCCGGCGAGCTCGCCGAGCTCACCGTCACGCTCTCCCCGTGAACCGCGCCGCCCCGGCGGCCGCGCACCCGTCGAGCTACCCCGCTGGGCGCGCGATTGGGCGACGGAGCGGCGCCCCACGGTTCACGCCGGGCTGCGCGGCGTGGTGAGCGGAGCGATGGGACCCCGCGGCCGGTGGCGAGTCGCGTCGGGGCTACGTGCCGGATCGCACGACGGGGGCAAGCTGGATGTCGGCGCGGCCGGGGCGACGACGTCGCCGCGGGCGCCGGTCGAGCCGCTGGTGCCATTCAGGCCGCTCGAGCCATCCATGCCACCGGAAACCGAGGTGAGACTGCGAGCCGCATCGGTGCACGTCGCGCTCGAGCCGCCGCGGCCGCCTCCACCGTCGGCTCCACCATCTCCGCGCGGCCGCCCTCACCGCCGGCGCCGCCCCGGCTGACGATCGCACCGCTCTCGGCGAGGACGACGGTGCACCCGGTGCGGGCGCAGGCCTCGGTCCAGCGACCGACCGCGATGCGCTCGGCGAGCTGAAGCGTGGCGCCGTGCCCGAGCGTACCGCACCCGTCTCCGCCTTCCCAGTCGTCGATGGACGCCGGCCGGGGCCGGGCGCAACGTCCACCTCGCTCCCGTGAGTCGGGCGGGCAGAATCGTCATCCCGAGTTGTCTCGACGCTAGATCACGGTGAACCGCTCGTCTTCCGTGGGCGGCTCGAAGTGCTTCGTGATCGCATCGAACTCGTCATCGCTCGTGAAAGGCTCGCCGGCGGCGAGTCGCGCGCTGCGCGTGCGCAGCTGCCGCTTGCAGACGTCATCGAGCACATCGACGAAATGCAGCTCGTGCGCTGCGCCCGCGGCCTCGAAGATCGTCCGGAACCACGCGCGCTGCGCTCGGGTGTTGCCCGGGAAATCCAGAACGACAGAAATCCCCGTGGATAGCAGCGAACACACGTGGCTATGCAATGCGTCGTTCAATCTCCGAGCGCGCAGCACGTACCCAGCGATGTCAGCGATCTCGCCGGGATACAAGGCGGCGAGCAGCTCGTCCTGCACAAGGAGGATGGCGCCCTCGCGCTGCGCGATCTGCCTTGCAAGCGTCGACTTTCCAGCCGCCATCTTGCCGCAGAAGAAGACCAGCTTGCCCGGTTGTGTCATGCGTATCGTGGACCGTAGCGCAATCCGAGCGGATCGATCGGCAGGGGAAGTCGTGCAGGCGAAGTCGGGCAGGGGAAGTCGTGCAGGCGAAGTCGGGCAGGCGAAGTCGTGCAGGCGAAGTCGCCACCAGATCTCGGGAGAGCAACCGGACGGCCTGATGGACGGCGGCGCTCGGCATATCCTGCGGCGCACCAGCAACGGCGCCGCCGCCCACAGCCCATCGCCCCGGGCCAAAGCCGCCTCCGGAGGAATTTCTTTCATTCCTGATCCGGATCGGAAGGCGAGGGAGAGGGTACTGCTGCTGCCGGTGCCCCTGGTGCCGCTGCCGCCGATGCTGCGGCCGCTGCAGTTGTGCCGGTGCTGCCGGTGCTGCCGGTGCCGGTGCTGCTGCCGTCCATGCCCGAGCGGATCGACGGGCAGAGCGACGTGGGCTAGCGAGGTCGCCACCAGACCTCGGGAGAGCAAGCGGACGGCCTGATGGACGGCGGCACTCGGCATATCCCGCAGCGCACCAGCGACGTCGCCGCCGCCCACAGCCCATTGCCCCGCGCCAAAGCCGTTTTCGGAGGAATTTCATTCCTGATTCGGATCGGAATGCGAGAACGAAGAGGGTGCTGCTGGTGCCGCTGGTTCCGGTGCTGCTGGTGCCGCTGCCGGTGCTTCCGCTGACGGTGGCGGTGCCGGAACCGCGAGCCGCTGCCGCTATCCGCTATCCGCGAGCCGCTGCCGCTATCCGCTATCCGCTATCCGCTATCCGCTATCCTCTGCCGCTATCCGCTATCCGCTATCCGCTGCCGCTGCCGCTGCCGCGAGCCGCTGCCGCAAAGCGACACGTCGGTTCGTCTGGAACGACGAAGGGCCGCTGCTTGCGCGTTGCGAGCCTCTCGTCTTCTCCAATCCCGAAAAAATCCGGCTCGTAGCAGTAGGGCCTGTGTGAGACGGTGAAGAACGCGACCGATCGGGATGGTCGAGCTGTCGCGTTCTTCAAGCAGCTGTGAATAACCGTCGCCCGGACGTCTGTGTTCTCGTCTGCGTGCATACGGTTATTCATAGCTGCGGCCGTATCCACAGGCCGAGCTGGACCTGCTGCATCAAGTGCCTTTGACCAACACAGGCTGATCGGGTGGGCTCGAGCGTAGGTTGATGAGACACGTATCCCTGACAGCCTCTCATGAAAAAATCGGCGATATCTATTGTGTGAGTGGAGTTCGGTGAATAGAGTGGATGCGTGGCGGTTCGGACGACCCCGGTGAAGCGTCGAAGCAGGCAGGGCGCCGAGCAGAGTCCGGTGCAGCTCGGGCTGTTCAAGAAGCGAGGCGGCAAGCGGCGGGGCGCTGGTCGCCCGCCGAAGGGCCCGCGCGCAGGAGCACCGCACAAGGTGCGGCCCGCGCTACCGGCGCGGTATCCGGTCCACGTCGTGCTGCGCGTCGTCGCGGCGGTCGGGAATCTGCGGCGCCGTCGTCTGTATCACGCGGTCCGCGAGGCGACGCTGACGGCAGCGCGGTCTGGCAAGATCAGGATCGTGCACTTGAGCCTGCAACGGACACACGTGCATTTGCTCGTGGAAGCCAATGGCAAAGAGGCGCTGGCGAAGGGGATGCAGGGGTTTCAAATCTCCGCCGCGAAGCACATCAACGCAGCGCTGAGTCACGCGCTGCCCGGGCCGCGCCGGCGAGGGACGGTGTTCCCTGATCGCTATCACGCGGCGATGATCACGTCGCCGCGGCAGGCGAGACACGCGCTGTCGTACGTGCTCAATAACTGGCGCAAGCATGGAGAAGATGTCCGCGAGGTCGCGCGTGGCTGGCGGATCGATTGGTACTCCAGCGCGGCGATGTTCCCGGACTGGGCCGAGTATGGCGACGAGGTATGGTTGTGGCGGTGGCCGCCCACGTACGAGACGCTGTGGGTGTACAGGCCCGGGACGTGGTTATTGAGAGAGGGCTGGAAGCGACATGGAGCCACGATCTCGTGCCGAGACGTGCCGGCTGCGACTCGGCGCGTGGTGAAGGCTGGAGGCCGGGCCTGAGGTCGCGTTGGAGCATGTACGCTCACCGATGTGCCGGGTCGGCGTGCATCAAGATCTTCGTCGTCGGTCCGGCGATCGCGCGAAGCTGTGTGCGCAGCGCCAGATACAGGTCGTGAACTTCGCGCGCGGTCATCTCGGGCCGCACGACCACGTGGAAGTCGACGTGCGGGACCTTGCCCGAGCGCGTCTTGAGCTCGTGGAACGACTCGATCGCCGCGCACTCCGCGAGCACGCGGGTCGCCCGGTCCACGGTCGCCTTGTCGAGGCTGCGATCCATCACCACGTCGAACCCCTCGCGGACGATATGCCCGCTCGACCACAGCATGTACACCGCGATCACGATCGAGATCACCGTGTCGCAGAGCGGTTCGCCGGTGATCCAGACGAGCGCGAGCGCCACCAGCACGCCGAGGTTGACGTAGACGTCGGTGGCGTAGTGCGCCGCGTCGGCCTTGATGACCAGGCTCCCGGTCGCCCTCGCCACGCGTCGCAGGTAGGTCACCGTGGCGACCGTCATCACCAGGATCGGCAGCATCACGACGATGCCGAGCCGGCTGTCGTGGCTGACCTCGCCGATGATCGCCTTGTGGATGGCCTCGTAGATGATGAAGCCGCCGGCGGCGAAGATGAAGCCACCCTCGAACATCGCGCCCAGGCCCTCGATCTTGGCGTGACCGTAGTTGTGGTCCTCGTCGGGCTCGCGCTCGGACAGCCGAACGACGAACAGGTTCGCCAGCGACACCGCGAGGTCGCCCACCGAGTCGACCGCCGACGAGATCATCGTCATCGATCCGGTGGTCGCCCCGGCGACGAGCTTGATCGCGGCGCCGATCACCGAGCACGCGATCGCGACGTGGATAGCCCTGATCTCGCGCGACACCCCGCCAGTGTAGCGCGTGCGCGCGGTGCCGGCGCCGGCGGCGGAGCCGCGGGTGAAACGCGCAAGGCTTGCGCGTCACGGCCTGGGTGGCGGCGGCTCGGCCAGCGTGCGGGCGAGGGCGGCGGCGACCGCGGCGTGACCGGCCGGGGTCAGGTAGCTGCTGTGGTCGAAGAACGCGCCGGGGCCGGCGGTCGCGAGCACCGGGGTCGCGTCGAGGGCCGAGACGCCGATCGCGCGGCACAGCTCGAGGAGCGCGGCGGTGAAGGCCTTGCTGGGCTCGAGGTCGACCGGCGCGGCGGCGTATTTCTTCCAGGCCGCCGGCGAGGCCTGTAGATCGAGCGGCAGGATCACGACGACGAGCCGCGCCCCGCCGGCGTCGGTGAGCTGCTTGATGTCGCGGAGCCAGCCGCCGAGCGGCGGATCGCCCGCGGCGGTGGGCCCCGGGGGCCGCTGCTGGAGCTGCGCCCCGGCGGCCACCAGCGCGCTCCAGCTCGCCTCGGTGGGCGCGCCGCGTTCGCCCGGCGGCTCGGCGGTGGCGTGGCGCCAGGCGCGCACGGCGACCAAGAGATGCGAGCGGCGGGCGAGGAGCGCGTGGCCTGGCAGGTCGCCCAGCGCCGACGGCGGCGCGTCCCTGGGCACGACCCAGCCATCTTGCACCGCGGCGCGCGCCGTGGTGGGCTGCTGCGCCTCGAGCAGATCGTCGAGCAAGTCGATCGCCACGACGACGGTCCTGGGGTGGCGCCTGGCGAGCTGCTCGGCGATCACCTGGCGGTACTCGAGCGGTCCGTAGGTCGGCACGCCGGCGTTGACGACCGGCGCGCCGATCGTCTTGCCGAGCACGGCGGCGAACGCGTCGCGGTCCTCGACGCCGAGCCCGAACACCTGCGCGTCGCCGACCACGACGACGGCGTCGGCGCCGGGCGCGGGCAGCTCGTCGCCGCGGTAGCCGTCGCGGTTGATCCGGAGATGGGTCGGAGGCTCGCCCATCACGGCGATCGTCTCGGTGGCGCCCGGCCGCAGCCGCACCCCGAGCTCGCGATCGGCGACGTAGAGGTTGACGTGGGGGAACGCGCCGCCATCGCGGTAGCACACGCCGAGCTCGCCTGCGGCGAGGCCGAGCAGGGCGATCAGCACGAGCGTGACGAGGCGGCCGAGCCAGCTCGTCGGCCGATCGTGGTAGGGGCGCAGCGGCGTCGCCGGCGCTGGCGTCGATTCCTTGCCTGGAAGGTTCATGGCGCGCTCGAGCGGCGGTTCGCCCGAGGAGCGGTTGGTTCTACCAGGCTTTGCGTCCGGGTGGCTGTGCGGTTGGTCTCGTCGGGGCCCACGCGTCCCGCCGCCCTGCGATGGTCGAGCTCGGGTGCGAGGCTCAGGCCTTGTACGGCGAGCGGTAGCGGACAAACAGATCGTGGATCTCGAGCTCGGAGAGCATGATCACCGGCGAGTGGCCGATCACGATCTCGAGGGAGCGGAGCCACAGGAGCGCGATGTGGAAGTCGTTCATGGCAGCGACGTGTATCGACCGTGTGCCCTCAGTTCGTGAATGCGCCGCGGGGCCGGCGGGCGGATCCGGATGGCCGCGTGCGTGGATCTTGGAGAGCCCAATCCCTACGTGATGCGGCGTTGCCCCAGCCGCGCGCGGCGGCACGGCGCCCTATCTGCGCCGGGCGAAACAGCAATATTGTCGCCTGGGTAGTTCGTGCCCGGGCGGCTGGCCCAGGGTCTGGCGCCGCAGATTGCGAGGTGGCGTGAATTGCTGCACCACTGAAATCGCGGGCGTTTCGTGGCCAAAGCTCGCGGTCGCGGCCGCCTCAGATCTGCGCCGCCACCGCGCGCAGCGCCTCGATCGCCGCGCGGATCGCCGGCCGCCGCGCGGCGTCGGATCGCCAGATCGCGTAGACGTGGCGGCTGAGCGCCGGGCGCACCGGGATGGCGCGCACGTTGTCGGGCAGCCGGCCGCGCCCGAGCCGCGGCAGGATCGAGAGCCCCAGGCCCGCCGAGACCAGCGCGAGCTGCGACTGCTGCTCGGCGGCGTGGTGTGCGATCACCGGCTCGACCCCCTGCGACCGCAGCGTCAGCACGAGCCAGTCGTTGCAGATCGAGCGCCGGCTCCAGCTGATCCACGGCTCGTGCGCGATGTCCTTGAGATCGATCAGCTTGCGATGGGCGAGCGGGTGATCGACCGGCAGGGCGACGTCGCACAGGTCGTCGAGCAGCGGCGACTTGACCAGCCCATCGGACACGGTGAGCGGCGCGTTGAACCAGTCCTGGACGATCAGCAGGTCGAGATCGCCGCGGCTGACCAGCGGGACGCCCTCGTCGGGGTCGAGCTCGGCGAGCGCGACGTCGACCTGCGGGTGCAGCGCGCGGAGCCCGGCCAGCGCGCCGGGCGCCAGGCCGCGGATCGCGGTCGGAAACGCCGCGATCGACAGCTGGCCCACCACGACGCCGCGATGGGCCTCGAAGTCGGCCTCGGCCTCGGCGACCACCGACATGATCCGATCGGCGTGCTTGACCAGCCGCGCGGCGGCGTCGGTGAGCCGCACGCCGCGGCCGTTGCGATCGAGCAGCTGCTCGCCGAGCTCGAGCTCGAGCTTGGCCATCTGCTGCGAGATCGCCGAGGTCGTCACGCGCAGCGCGGCGGCGGCGGCGCGGACCGAGCCGTAGGTGGCGATCGCGTGCAGCGCGCGCAGGCGTTCGAGGCTGAGCATACAGCGATGCTACGCGATCGATCCAAGCATCGCTAACTGGATCTAAACGAACCGCGGACCCATGGTGGCTGCATGCGCGCGCGTTACCTCTGGCTGGTCGGGATCTGGGGCTGCAGCTTCCTGTTCATCAAGGTCGGCCTCGAGGCCCTGGCCCCCCTGCAGGTCGTGCTGGGCCGGATGGTGTTCGGCGCGCTCGCGCTGCTGGCGCTGGCCGCGGTGCGCCGCCTGCCGCTGCCGCGCGAGCCCCGGGTGTGGGCGCACATGGCGGTCGCTGCGACGCTGCTCAACACGGTGCCATTCACGCTGATGGCCTACGCCGAGCAGCGGATCCCGTCGGCGATGGCGTCGATCTGCAACGCGACGACGCCGCTGTTCACGGTGCTGATCGCGGTGCTGGCGCTGCCCGACGAGCGGCCCAGCGTGGCGCGCGGCCTGGGCCTCGTCGCCGGGTTCGCCGGCGTGATCGTCGTGTTCGGCGTGTGGGACAGCGCGGTCTCCCCGGACGCCACGGGCGTGCTGCTCGTGCTGGCGGCGGCCCTGGCCTACGGGCTCGGCGGCGTGTACCTCCGGCGGTTCCTGTCGGGCGCGCGCTACTCGGGGGTGGCGCTGTCGGCCGGCCAGATGTCGCTCGGCGCGCTCCAGCTCGCGGTGGTGACGCCGCTTGCGACCGCGATGCCGGCGCACGTCCCGGGCCACGTCGTGCTGGCGATCGTCGCGCTCGGCGCGCTCGGCACCGGCGTCGCCTACGCGCTGAACTACGACCTGATCCGCGGCGCGGGCGCCACGCTGGCCTCGACGGTGACCTACTGCATCCCGATGGTATCGATCGGCCTGGGCGTCGTGGTGCTCGGCGAGCGCCTGACGTGGAACGCGCCGCTCGGCGCGGTGATCATCGTCGCCGGCGCGATGCTGTCGCGGGCGCGGCGCCCGCCCCCCGCGCTGCCGCGGTGCACGCTGCGCGGCTGCGCCGCCGTCGAGCGGGTCGGCTGGGCGCGCGGCCTCGGGTGACGGGTCAGCCGCCCGCGTGGGGTCCCGTGGTATGCCGCCGTCATGCCGTTCGCTCGCGCCGCCGATGGGACGCGCCTGTACTACGAGGTGACGGGATCCGGACCGCCGCTGCTGCTGGTCGCCGGCCAGGCCCAGGATCGCGGCGTGTGGGCCGGCGCGCGCGACGACTTCGCGGCCCACCACCGCGTGATCGTGTTCGATCACCGCGGCACGGGCGAGAGCGACAAGCCGGCGCAGCCGCCGTACTCGACGCGCGGGTTCGCCGGCGACGCGATCGCCATCCTTGATGAGCTCGGCGTGGCGCGCGCCCACGTCTACGGCGTGTCGATGGGCGGCCGGATCGGCCAGTGGCTCGCGATCGACCACCCGGCGCGGGTCGGCGCCCTGGTGCTCGGCTGCACCACCCCGGGCAACGCACACGGCGTGCCGCGCCCGCCGGAGGTCACCCCGGCGCTCACCAGCGGCGATCCGCTGCGGATGCTGCCGTACCTGGTGACCCCTGCGTGGGCCGAGGCGCACCAGGCGTTCCTCCACGACGTCGCCGCCGGGGCACAGCGCCGGCCGGTGCCGGCGTACGCGCGCCAGCTGCACTACCAGGCGAGCGAGGCCCACGACGCCTGGGCCAAGCTCCCGGCGATCACCGCGCCGACGCTGGTGATCCACGGCGCCGACGATCGGGTGAACGTGCCGGAGAACGCGCCGCTCATCGCCGATCGGATCCCGGGGGCCGAGCTCCACCTGCTCCCCGGGGCGCGCCACGCCTACTTCTGGGAGTGCCGCCCCGGCGCGAGCGACCTGGTGCTCGCGTTCCTGTCGCGCCACGCGCTGTAGCGCGCCGCTCGATCGACGCAACGCCCTCAGCCTCAGCGCTCCACGCATCGGCGACGACGCGCGCGCTGACGCGCGACCCCGCGCGTGCGAAGATGGCAAGATGAGCGCTCGCGACGATGAAACCAGAAGTGCGCGGCAGATCGCGCGCGGCAAGCAACGCAAGGCTGGAGACCGCTCGACGAGGATCTCGCACACGTTGATGAAGCTTCCGGACTCCGCGGTGAAGCGGCTCGAGCTCGAGGACGGTCTGGGCGAGGCCATCGCGCGCGCTCGCGCGATCACGTCGCACATCGCGCGCCGGCGGGCCGAGCGGGCGCTCGCCGGCGATCTGCGGCGGTTCGACCTGGTGGCGCTCGCCGCGCAGCTCGCCAAGCTCGACGAGGGTGGCGCCACCGACGTGGCGGACCTCCACCTCGCCGAGCGCTGGCGGGCCCGGCTGATCGAGGAAGGCGTGGCCGCCGCGGCGGAGTTTCCCGGCGGCAGCGACGACGAGCTGGCGCGGCTGATCGACGCGGCCAGGCGCGAGCGCGACACCGGCCGCCCGCCGGGCGCCGCCCGCGCGCTGTTTCGCCACGTCATGGCAGGCTTGAAGACGGTGCGGCCGGCGCCGTCCGACGCCGAGGATCTCGATCAGGCGAACGAGGTCGAGCCCACCGCCTCCTGACGCCGGCGGGTCACGGCGGGGCCGCGCGCGGCGCGCCGGCATGCAGGCGGCGGTAGTCGCTCGGCGCGAGCCCGACCTTGCGGCGGAAGTGGACGCGCAGGTTGGTCGGCGTGCCCATCCCGCAGGCCTGCGCGATCGCCGCGATGTCGAGCTGGGTGGTCTCGAGCAGGTGGCGCGCGTGCTCGATCCGCTCGCCGTGCAGCCACTGCAGCGGCGAGGTGCCGCGCTCGCTGGCGAACCGGCGGTGAAACGTGCTGACGCTCATCGCGGCGCGGTGGGCCAGCAGCGCGACCGTGATCGGCTGATCGAGATGGGCGGTCGCCCACTCGAGCGTCGCGCGGAACCGCGGCGAGACCTCGGGTGCGGGAGGCCGCTCGATGAACTGGCGCTGCCCGCCGTCGCGCTGCCCGCTGAACACCAGCCGGCGGCTCACGCTGTGCGCCACCGCGGCGCCAAAGTCCTTGCGCACCACGTACAGGCACAGATCGAGCGCGGCGGCGCTGCCGGCGGAGGTCAGCACCTGGCCGGCGTCGACGTAGAGCACGTCGGGCGATAGCTCGACGCCCGGGTAGCGCCGGGCGAACGCAGCCGCCCACTTCCAGTGCGTGGTCACGCGATGGCCATCGAGGATCCCGGCCTCGGCCAGGGTGAACGCGCCGGTGCACAGGCCCACGATGCGCGTGCCCCGGCGGTACGCCGCCGCGACCGCGCGGACCAAAGCGGGCGATGGCCCGGTCATCGGATCGGGGCGGTTGGGCACGACCAAGGTCTGGGCCCACGCGAGCTGGCGCAGCGGCCGGGTCCCGGTCATCGTGAACAGGCCATCGCGCATCACCGCGGAGCCGGCGGGCGAGAACATCGCGACCTCGTAGGGCGCGAACCCGAGCTCGGGCCGCGGCAAGCCGAAGATCTCGGCCGCGATGCTGAGCTCGAACGGATTGCAGCCATCGCTGACGAGCAGCGCGACCCGATGCGGATGCGAGGATCGTTTCGGCATACGGCATTCCTACGACTCACGGCCGCGCCGCGCACCCCCGATCATGACGCCATGACAGGCCATCCGATCAATCTCCACCAGGCGCTCGCGTCGTTCGCTCAGCTGTGGAGCCCGCGGATCGTCACCCGCGTGAACGACTACGACGTGCGGATCTCCAAGGTCCGGGGCACCCACATCTGGCATCGCCACGACGCCACCGACGAGCTGTTCGTCGTGCTCGACGGCGCGCTCGACATCGCGCTGCGCGAGCCGGCCGGTGAGCGCGTGGTCCACCTGGGGCTCGGCGACGTGTTCGTCGTGCCGCGCGGTATGGAGCACCGGCCCGAATCGCGCGATGGCGCGTCGCTGATGGTGATCGAGCCGAGCGGCACGCTCAGCACCGGCGACCAGCTCGATCACGTGCCGGACCACATCGACTCGACGATCGGCCACGCGCTGGAGCTGACCTAGCTTCGATCCGTTCACCGATGGCGCTCGCGCGCCGGCCAGCGCATGGTGTGCCCGCGATGAGCCGCCGCGACAACCCCGACCGCTGTGCCACCTGCCGCATGCACCGGGCGCTGTGCATCTGCGCGCTGGTGCCGCGTCTCGTGACGCGGACCCGGCTCGCCGTGGTCGTTCACCACCGCGAGGCCCCCAAGCCCACCAACACCGGCCAGCTCGCGGCGCGCTGCCTCGCGCGCGCGACCGTCGCGATCATCGGTCAGCGCGATCGCCCGAACGAGCGGCTGGCGATCGGCGACGAGGTCCAGCCCGTGGTGCTGTTTCCCGACGACGACGCGCCGCCGATCGCGGCGTACGCCGGGGCCGCGCGGCCGATCCTGCTGATCGTCCCCGACGGCACCTGGCGACAGGCGAGCAAGCTGCGGCGCCGGGTGCCCGGGCTCGCGGAGCTGCCGTGCGCGAGCCTGCCCGAGGCCGCCGCGACGGCGTACCGGCTGCGCGCCGAGCACCGCACCGGCGGGCTGGCGACGTTCGAGGCGATCGCGCGTGCGCTCGGCGTGCTCGAGGGCGACGCCGGACCGGCGATCGCGGCCGCGATGCTCCACGTGTTTCGCGTCATGGTCGACCGCACGCTGTGGCTGCGCGGCGCGATCGGCGATGCCGACGTCACCGGCGGCGTTCCGCCCGCCGCCCAGGCCCACAGTCCGCGCGGCGGACACTCGCGCCACCCGGCGCGCCACCCGGCGCTACCTGGCGACGACCACCACGAAGCCCTGGTCGTCGAGCGCCACGGCGCGGTCCTTGAGCAACCGGCCGATCGCCCGCTTGAACGCCTTCTTGCTGATGCCGAACCGGTCGCGGAGTAGCGCCGGGCTCGAGCGATCGCTCACCCGCGGCGCGCCTGCCGCCGTCAGCACCGCGAGGATTCGCGCGGCGTCGGCCGCCACCTCCTGATACGCGTGCTGCCGCAGCGACAGCACGAGCTTGCCGTCGGGCAGGATGCTGGCGACGCGAAACCTCGCCGGCTCGCCGCGGCCCAGACCGTGCGGCTCGCTCGCCGGGACCAGCCCGACGAACCTCCGCTCGAGGATGGCGAACAGGCCGATCTCGGGCTCGTTGCGCCAGGCCTCGCCGGCGATCCACTCGTCGAGCGCGACCCGGCGCGGCGGACCGTCGACCAGCTTGGTCACGAACATGGTCGCGGCCAGCCGGCCGGTGTTGTCGACGTAGAGCCCGAACGGCTGGCGCTCGCCGACGTACAGATCTTTGGACTGCTCGGCGAACGGCACCAGCAGCTCCTTGCCCAGGCCCCAGTCGACGAACGCGCCGATCTCGGTGCACGCCGTGACCTCGAGGAACGCGACCTCTCCGAGCGCCAGCTTGGGGACCGCCCGGGTCGCCACCGGGCGATCCTCGGAGTCGAGGTAGACGAACACCGCGAGCGGGTCGCCCGGTCGGGCGGCGGTCGGGAGCTCGGCGTCGGGCAGCAGGATCGTCGCGTCGTCGTCGGCCGATCCGTCGATCGCCAGGGCTGCACCCGCCGGGGTGAGCCGGCGGATCCGGAGGGTGACGCGGCACCCGAGGAGCTCGTGAGGAGACATCCCCGCTACCATGCCAGGATCGCGGCGGCCGTGCCGTGACGCAGTGTAGCGCATTGCTTGCTTGGGTCCGAAGTACCGGCGCAGCGGATCGCGCCCGCCGCTCAGCGCGCCGCGGCTCGGCGTGACGCGCCACCTTCGGCGCGGCTTCGATCACGGACGCGGTGTGCAGCCCGCGCGTTCGTCGTTGTACAGATTGACCGCGTCGATCGCGCCCGCATCGGCGCGGCCCCGCAGCACGCTTCCATGGCCCAGCAGGATCGCGCCTCCGAGGGCTCCGGCGAGCACAGCGCCGAGCCCGCCGAGGACGCGATCGGCGTTGTTCGGATCCGAGGAGATCAGCAGGCCTCCGACGACGAGACCGGTGACCAGCGCGCCGGCGCCGATCCACGTCTGGGTGCGCCCGGCCCGGTCGCGGTGGGCGGCCTCCTCGGCCCAGGCCCGCGCACGCGGTACGCAGGCGACCGCGAAGGCGAGCGAGTCCCAGTCGGTCTGTTCGGCGACGACCTTGCCGTCCAGCGTGACCTGGAGCCGATCGTCGTAGACCCAGACGAGCTCGCCGGCGCTCGGACGCATCCGGTGGAAGCTCGACTGGTGAGCTCCGCAACCCGTGGTTGACGTGACGACCGCGGCGATCGCGGCGATGCCGGCGGCGCGGTTCATTGCACGCAGTCCGCGGCGTCGTTGTGGCGGTTGACCGCGTCGACCAGGGCCGCTTCGGCGGCGCGCTCCCGATCGATCCCGAGCGCCGTGAACACGGATCCGACGGGAAACGCCGGAAGCATCACATATCCCACGCTGGTGATCACGCCTCCAACCAGGGAATAGGCGCGAGCCGCGTGCGCGTGATCCGCCGCGGCCGATAGGTCGGCCATCGCCGGTGGGCAGCGGATCATCGCACCGGCTTCACCGACCGCGAGCAGGGCGCCGTCCTTGTAGAGCGCCAGCTGGTGATTCTTGATCCCGAGCGCCACGGCGTGCGGGGTGCGCGGCACATACTGGGTCTCGACGCTGCAGCTCGCGAGCACGAGCCCGAGCAGCCATGGCGCGTGCCGGCCACAACAGCCAGGCGCGCGCCGCGCGAGGGGCGGAGGCACCGTGTGAACACGGGCTGGGAGGACCACCGTTCGGGCCGAGCGGCGGGGCAGGATCCAGGACGACAGCACGCGCAGACGTTACATGGAACCGCGCGTGCGCAAGAGGCGCGGCGGTGGATATGGCATGGGAAAGAGTGGAAACTGCCGCCGGCAGTCCAGGCGGCGAGTTCGGCGGGCGGCGGAGCAGCGTCACGGTCTGTGCGCGATCCGCTCCACGCCCCCGGTTGACAGCCCATTCATGTGCATCTACACTCTTCTCGTGAAATCGGCGCTCCAGGACCTGTGCATGCGTGCCGCGCGCGACTGCACGGCCGCCGGCGTCCGGCGGGCATCGCGCGCGCTATCGAGCCTGTACGACGAGGCGCTGGCGCCGACCGGGCTGCGCGGCACACAGTTCAGCTTGCTGGTCGCGGTGTCGGTCGCTGGCGAGATGCCGGTGACCCGGATGGCCTCGATCCTGGGCCTCGATCGGACCACGCTGACCCGCAACCTCGTCCCGCTGCACGCCGACGGTCTGCTCGAGAGTGCCCCGACCCGAGACCGCCGGATCCGGCTCGTCCGCCTCACCGCCAAGGGGCGGTCGGCGCTCGAGCAAGCCCTGCCGCTGTGGGACCGCGCCCAGCGCCACGTCATCAGCGCGCTCGGCGAGCCGCGCTGGCGCAAGCTGATCGACGAGCTCACCGCGGTGACTGCGATCGCGGCTCCGGCGGACTAAGGTTTTTTTTTACCCTGATACGTGTAT
>Ga0302322_100000231_pt1 | contig 40805 bp, 55 predicted proteins | sample Fen_T0_2_FD_203757 | JGI IMG/M metagenome (GOLD analysis project Ga0302322, IMG submission 203757) | Peat permafrost microbial communities from Stordalen Mire near Abisko, Sweden - Fen_T0_2 | ecosystem: Environmental > Terrestrial > Soil > Wetlands > Permafrost | place: Sweden: Abisko...
CTCGCGTTCGTCCCGGAACCATTCGTACATGGTCTCGGCCGTGGTGTTGATGGCCACCGCAAGTCCCCGGATGCCGCCCCGCTTGCGGTCCCAGTGGTCATCGACATAGGCGCGCAGACGGCTCCCGGTCGTGTCCGGTGAAGCAGTGTCGGAATCTCCCGCATCCATCGGCACAAGCGTATTGACAAGCGTTAGGCGTGGCAGTACGGTTCTCTCTGACGGTCGTGCGGGTGCATACAGCATCTGTACGGGAAACTGTGACAGATGGTGAGAATCGGTGCAGCATCCCATCCTGGACGTGCTCGCGGCGCAGGAACGCAACCTCTCGTGGCTGGCTAGAAAGACGGGCAAGAGCCCGAGCTACGTCCTGAGGATCACTCAGGGCACCCGTCGCCCATCCGAGGACTTCCAGGTGCGCGCATCTGAGGCGCTCGGGGTCCCGAGGACGCTGCTGTTCCCGGCTCCCCCCGCTGAGCCGGCCGAGGCTGTGGCGTGAGCGCCGTGTCCCGTCTGGATGAGGCCGTCTCAGCGATGGGCGCCTACCTCGACGGCCCCCTGTCCACCGACCACGCGCGGCGCCTGACCGATGAGGTCAAGGCCGATGCCGCCGCCCTCTGGTCCAAGCTCCTGACGCTATACGAAGGCGAGGCGCACGCCGCGCTCGGCTACGCCTCCTGGGCCGACTACTACTCGGCCGAGTTCGGTCAGAGCGCATCACGGGGCTACCAGCTCCTGGACGCCGCCCGCGTCCATCGCCTGCTCGGCCAGTCCACATTTGTGGAACCGGTCCGCGAGGCCGTCGCCCGCGAGCTGGTCCCCGTGATGCGCACGGACCCCGTCTCCCTGCCCGCCGTGATGGCCGAGGCGACGCAGCGGTCCGGCGGCGCACCCGTGACCGCGGCGACGGTCCGCGCGGTCGTGCGCGATCGCTTCCGCTCCATGGCCGCGGAGTCCGAGGCGGAGATGCAGGCGGCGACCGCGCACTACACCCCGGAGCAGCGCGCCGCTGTGGCACCCGAGCGGATGCGCCAACTGGGGGAGTTCACGCGGCTGATCCACGACCTCGCCGCACTCCCCGACCCGACCGCCTACGCCGAGTCCTTCGGCCGATGGCTCACCCCGGAGTTCCGACAAGAGGCCGCGACAGCGCGGCGATGGCTGGAGGCGCTGCTGCGCCGACTGGAGGCCGCGTGATGGTGGACCTGCGCGCCGCGGTGCGCGAGACGTGGGAGAAGGCGCTTGACGATGACCGGACCGTGTCCGTGCCATCCGTCGTGGACCGCGTCATCGAGGCGTACCCGGACCTGTACGCGGCCGAGATGGAGAATCTCGGGCGGGCGGCCCTCCTGCGCTGGGTCAAGGACCTCGCGCGGTCGGAGTCGGACTCCGATGGGCAGCTGACCCTGTTCGGCCTGCCGTCGGTCATCGCCGTCCCGGTCGAGGATGAGGACGGCGACGGCTACGTCTACCTGCGGACCACCAAGGCCGTCTGGGAGGAGGTCGCCGCCGGGCGTGGCCTGCGCGTCGAGAACGTGCGCCACGCCCAGGTGAAGCTCGACTCCTACGACGGCGCGATCGTGATCCTCCGACCCCTCATGGAAGGCACCGGCCTGACGGTGGCGGAAGCGGCGATGCTCGCATGACACGCCCCACCTTCGGCACCCCATCCCCACGCCGCCACCGTTCCCGCCCCGTCCACCCCGGCCAGACCACCCTCGTGCTGCTGACGCTGATCCGCGGCGACGGGGGCAGCCTCCAGGTGCTGGAGGGCGGCATGGCTGCACCTGAGTTCGTGGCGCCCGTCGCCCTGGCGCGGAGAGCCGCATGAACCCGCTCCGTTTCCTGAGCCGCGATCCAGACGAGGCCACCCCCGCCCAGCGCATCGCCGGCGTGCTGCTGCTGCTGGGCCTGTTCGTGGTCTGCGCGGTGCGTTGGTGACCGCGCTCGCCGTCGCGTTCCTCGCCCTGCTGCTCGCCACCGGCGCGCTGGTCGCGGTCACGTGGTTCCAGGGCGTGGCGTCCCGGCAGGTGGAGCTGGCCGACACGAGCCGCGGCACAGGCGACTAGTCAAAAGGAAGCAGGGCTCCCGGCACCCGCTGGCAATGCAAGCGCCGAGAGCCCTAACCGAAAGGGAGCATACATCGTGACGATGGCAGTCGAGGTCCGCATCCTTCGGCCCAACGACATGCCCAGATCGTGCAGAGACGCGAGCGGGCGAGTTCAAGACCTTGTTTCAGACGAGGAAAGAGGCGCGGCGCTCGGCCCGGATGTGGCGCCACCTGACGCCGGGGCTGAGGACCTTCAGATGTACGGCCCCGGACTGCGGAGGCGGGTACCACTTGGCGAAGCCGCGGGGCGAGCGATGAGCGCGCGTCTCATCTGTGCCCGGTGCGGCGTCTCGGACCTGACGGTCGCGTGCACCACCACCCGCGATGGTCGGCGCTGGCCCGCGACCTGCTCGGGATGTGCAGCTAGAGCAGCCGCGAAGGCTGAGCGGATCCGCGCCGTCGAGCGTGTCGAGGCAGCGTCATGAGCGCACCCCGGACCCAGGCCGCGAACCTGCTCATCCGACAGTTCCAGTCCGAGGCCGCGGCATGGGACGACGCGGCGAACGACCCCGACGCGGACCGGCTGGACATCCGCCGACAGCGTGCCCAGGCACGGCGTGACGCCATCGACTGGGGGCTGGCGCAACTTCGCAGCGCGCTTCCCGCCATCGAGGACGAGGCGGTCGCGGAGGAGCTGGGCACGGCCGAGTGGCTATCGCTCGGCGCTGGGATCCCCGCAGCGGAATGGCTGGACCAGTGACCGAGGACCGTCGCCTGTTCCCGACGATGGCCGACTGGGAGCGGTTCCGCGTCAGCCCACACCGACGCCACGGGCACGCTGAGCGGCTGTCGTGGTGCGAGTGGTGCGTCCGCCTGTCCGAGGAGGACGCGCGCCTCTCCGTGGCTCCTGCGGCCGCTGAGGCCATCCCCGACGAGACGCTGTGGGGAGGTGCTGCACCCGACGACGCTGCCTGACGAAAACGACCAACGACTGCGACCGACGACCCATCGACCTCCGAAGGAGCAACCACCGTGGACACCATCGTCATCTCCGCTGGCGCCAAGGAAGGCGCATTCATGCCGGACGAGCCCGGCTCCTACCCCGCGACCCTGGTCTCGGTCGAGCGGCGCGGCCCGTTCGACGACGACAAGAAGCCGGGCGAGACGTACTACATGCTCGAATGGGGGTTCGCCATCGAGGGCCAGCCCGACGACGCCTGCATGGTCTGGTATTCGACGTCCGAGATGACCGGGCCCAAGTCGAAGATGTACGGCCTGATCTCCGCGCTCTACGGCGGCCGAGAGGCGCCTGTCGGCACGAAGCTGGACGTCAAGACCCAGCTCATCGGTCGCGAGGTGCTGGTCGGGGTCGGACGCAACCCCAAGGGCTACATGACCGTGACCCAGGTGCTGCCGAAGATGGCGGCTCGGTCGGCTCCTCCCGTCGCACCCGCGCCTGCGCCCGTTCCCGTGGCTGTGGCGCCGACCGCGGCCACCAACGACCCGTTCTAGTGACCACGGAGTCGGTGGGTGTCTCCTCGCCCACCGACTCCGTCCACCCCATGACCCGCGCCACACCCAGGCCGAACCTGCGAGAACGCTTCGACGTGCTTGCGTCGTCGGGATTCAGATGTGACTACTGCGGGGCGTCCGGGAAGTCCGACAATGTCCGGCTGCAGGTGGATCACGTGGTGTCACGTGCCCAGGGCGGGACGCACGAACGCACGAACCTGGTGACGGCGTGTGGCCCATGCAACCTCGGCAAGTCAGACCGACCCGTGCCATACCCGCGATGGGTCGCAGAGACCCGGTGGGATCGGTGCCTCTGCCCCGAGCCAAGCGGACTATCCGCCTCACAGAGCGGACCCGTGTTGGTCTGTGCCGACTGCCGTCTGGTCCGATACCGCCGCGTGTTCGGTGTCGCAGGGGGAGCCGCCGGGTGACAGCCGTCGCCGCTCCGACCACCACCGACCCGCGCACCAAGGCTGCGCTCTGGTTCGCCGAGCACGGCTTCGGGGTGTTCTCGTGCTGGTCTGCCACGCCATCCGGTGCGTGCCGTTGCCCTGCCGGAGCGTCGTGCACGAGCCCCGGCAAACACCCCATCACGCGCGATGGGTTCCACGATGCCACCACGGACCCGAACGCCATCAGGACGATGCTAGCGGCGGCGTCCCACCCCAACTACGGGCTCGTCTGCCCCGAGGGTGTCTTCGCATGGGACGTGGATGGCGAGGGCTGGCAGGAGCGCCTGGCGGCGCTGGAAGCCCAGCACGGGCCGCTGCCGCCCACCCTGCGTACTGACACCGCGAACGGTCAGCACGTCTTCCTGCGTTGGCCTGACAGCCTCCCGCGGCCATTGCACAGGATGTTCGGCTGGGTGACGCGCTGGGGCTCCGGAAAGATGGCCGGCTACGTCATCGGCCCACGGTCCGTCCACCCATCCGGGATCGAGTACGCCCCCTCTGGTGTGTTCGCGATCGCGGACCTGCCCGAGGCATGGGCTCGCGCTGCCCTGGTGGGTACTGGCGATACGACGACCACCATCCGCATCGGGGGCGAGCTCGATCCGTCGGACGTCCCGGTCGGCTCACGCCACGACTTCCTGCGCGATCGCGCCCGGTTCTACGCGGGTTCGATCCGAGACGGAGATGCGCTCTTCGCGGCCGTCTGGGCGCTCAACGAGAAGCTGCCCGTCCCGAAGAGCCAGGAGGAGGTCGCGCGAGCGATCGGGGACGCGCTGGTCAAGTACCCGGCCGACTCCGTCGAGGTGGATGCGGAGACCGGCGAGACCCACCGGGTCACGACCGCGCCTGACGAACCGGGATTGCTTGGTCCTGCCGAGGGTGAGGCGTTCCCCGCTCCACCGTCCCGCGCCGCGTTCCGTGGGTTGCTGGGCGAGGCGGTCGAGGCGCTGGCCGAGGGCACTGACGCGTCCGAGGTCGGGATGCTCGCGGGCCTGCTGGCGTTCTGCGGGGCGCTCATCCCGGCGTCGTCGTACTTCCACCGGCAGCAGACCACGAGCCCGTACCTGGCACTCGTGGGCGAGTCGTCGGTCGGACGCAAGGGGACCGCGATGTTCCGGGCGAAGGACGCGATGGGCAACGCCATCGGTGTGGACGTCGTGAACCGCGCCCGGTTCGATGGGCTGGCATCGGGCGAGTCGTTGGTCAACAGCCTGAGCGAGAAGCAGCGCAGCAGCTATGACCAGACGGCCGGCGTCGTGATGGAGGAGGAGTACGCGACGCACCTAGCCGCGGCCGGGCGTGATTCGTCATCGCTCGACTCCCGGATGCGCCAAGCGTTCGACGGCGACGACCTGTACCACCGACGGGTCAGCGGCACGATCACGGTGCAGGCGCCCTACTGGTTACCGGCGCTGATCGCCATCACACCGACCGAGCTGCGCACCAGGCTGCCGTCCGGAGCGCTGACGTCCGGGTCTGGGAACCGCTGGCTGTGGCTGCCAGTGACGAGACGCCGGGTCACGGTGGTGAGCACACCGCCAGACATGGGCCAGGACGCACGCGAGGGGCTGCTGGATGCCCACAGAGCGGCGACGAAGCAGCCGATGCTGCTCTCCCACGCCTCGGGCGTCAGCGAGGCGCTGAGCGAATACGACGAGTACCTGTGGTCGGAATCCGTCGGCATCGCCGCGGACATGACCAGGCGCTTCTCCATCATCGCCTTCCGCATCGCGATGATCCACGCCGCTGTCGAGCGGTCCCGGATCGTGACCCTGGAGCACGTCGGGCGCGCGGTCGCGTTGACCGAGTATGCCCGGTCGGGGCTGGGGTGGGTGTTCGGAGAGACGCTGGGTAACCGGGACGCGACGCTGTTGTTGCGGCAGCTCAAGGAGAACGGATCGCTGACGGCGGGGACCCTCTCCAAGTACCTCATCCGCGATCCCATCAGACGACAGGACGCCATCGACGAGCTCGTGCGCGTCGGACTGGCACGGGTCGTGAAGGTCCAGACCGGAAAACGCCCCCGCACGGAGCTGCACGACGTGCCCGAGCGGGGTTCATTTCGCGCATTTCGCGCACTAATCGAGGGTCCGCGGGGGCCAGAACCTGCGCGAAGTGCGCGTTATTCGATTTCACGCTCAAACGACCTGCGCGTAACTGCGGCAGAAGTGCGCGTTATTGCGCGGAATGACGGCTCTGGGTGGCTCAGACCCTGCCGCGACTACGAACAGCACCAGAACCAGCACCGGCAGACGCCCGAGGGATGGGTCTGCCTGACATGCGATGAGGAGGGTGCGTGATGGCAGTCGAGGCCGCGGCTGTCGGATACGCGACGGAAGAGGAAGCCGCGGAGGCGTTCGACCGGACGGTCGTCGAGCACCTGTTGGGGATGTTCAGCCTGTACCGGGAGGTCCCGGGAACGCTCATCCAGCCGAGGGCCGGCCAGGTCGACAAGGGCGTCCGCATCGACCGGGTGCTCATGCCAAGGCGCTCCGCTGCGGTCGCTGGCTGGACGCTGGGCGCCGTGGGTGTGGAGGTCAAGCGGAGCGGCGCGGAGCTCGGGCTCTGGCTTGCCCAGTCGATGGACTACATGCGTTCGACATGGACCGTACAGGGCATCTCCGTCCAGCTAGGAGCGGTGTTCCTGTGGCCGTGCGAGAAGCAGCACGGACCGATCGCCTCGGTCATGTCCCACAACCGGGTCGGCTCGGCATCGACGTCCGAGTGGGTCCCGATGTATCTGCAGATGGGGGAGGAGACGGTGCTGAGAGTGGACAGGAACGGGTCGTTGACGTTCGGGACCATCAGGTCGGGCATGAAGGTGGGCTCGCGATGACCATGGAGATCACGATCGCCGCGGGGCCCGCGAACGCCAGGACGATCAGCGGACTCCGCTACTACCGATGGATGGGGCGCGAGCTTCCCAGCGTGACCACCATCCAGCGCATGGCAGGTGTCCCGCACAACCTCCATACCTGGGCCATCTCCCAAGTGGTGGACAGAGCGGTGGGCAGGGCGGACGTGTTGAACACGATGCTGACCCGCGAACGCAGACCACGCGAGAAAGTGCTGGAGAAGAACCGGGTCGCCGAGGCTTCCCTGTGGCTGCGCCAGGCTGCAACCGAGGAACGCGATCGAGCCGCCGCCCTGGGTACCGCCACCCACGACTACGCCGCAGCCGGCGCGGTACCGGGCCAGGTCCCGGATGTTGTCGAGGTCAACCGCGACGGGCGCATCACCCTCGTGGATGGTGCGCGGGTCAGAGCGAAGCTGAGCCAGTTCATCGACTTCCTGGCGGTCAGTGGCGCGCAGGTCCTCGCGAGCGAGTTCCAGGTCTTCAACCTGTCCGTGGGTTACGGTGGGTCGGGTGACCTGATCGTCCTGTTCCCGTCGGGCCGGATCGTCCTGGTGGACATCAAGACCGGAAACTCCGTCGTGGCCGAACACGCGCTGCAGGTCGGTGCCTACCGCTGGGCCGAGTTCTCGGGACGCGACGACGTCGTGGACGAGCGGACCACCGGCTTTCTCCGGGGCGTAGTCGGCACCGGCATCCTGCACCTGGATGACGACTGGTGGGAATACCTCGCGCTGAAGGATGACCCGTCGGCGTTCGATGCCTTCCGGGGTCTGCTGACGTTCGCGACATGGACGGCGGCGCGTCCTGCGGCCGAGTCGATCACCGATGCGTCACGGTCCAATCGTCGGTGCTTCGTCTGCCACCTGCCGTTGCCGACGACCGAATCCATCGACCGACCGATTTTGCTCGGTGGCGAGCTGCGCCACGTCAAGACCCACCGGCTGTGTACCCCCGGCGAGTCTGCAGGTGAGGTCGCAGCATGAGGACGCTCATCCTCGCGGCAGCCCTGCTCCTCGCCACCGGAGCCCCCGCCGAGGCCTCGGGAGGATGGAGAGTCGCACGTATCGCCCCGTTTTATGGGCCGGGCCTGTACGGGCGGGTCATGGCGTGCGGCGGCATCCTCACCCGGCACACCCGTGGCGTCGCAAGCCGGACGGCTCGTTGCGGCCGCCGGATCGAGCTGTCGTGGGGCGGCCGCACGGTCATCACCAGGGTCGTCGACCGAGGCCCGTATCCAATCCCATCCCTCTACGCCGCGATGCCGTTCGACCTGGCGCCCGGCACGTCCTGCTGGGACCTGATGCCGGGTGGGCGCTATGGGCACCACGGCTGTTTCACGAAGCTGAACGTTCGGTATCGGTGGCTCGGACGATGAGTCCGGTCAAGGCACCATTCCCCTACTTCGGTGGCAAGTCTCGCGTAGCGCCGGAAGTCTGGGGCCGCATCGGAGAGGTCCCCCGGTACATCGAGCCGTTCGCGGGTTCGCTGGCGGTGCTGCTCGCGCGTCCGCAGCCGTGGTCCGGACGCGAGATCGTGAACGACTCGGACGGCCTGCTCGTCAACACATGGCGCGCCATGGCGAAGGACCCAGCCGCTGTCGCTGAGCACGCGGACTGGCCCGCCACCGAGGCGGACATGCACGCCCGTCACGCATGGCTGGTGGGGCAGCGGGAGGACATCACGGCCCGCCTGATGGGCGACCCTGACTGGTTCGACGCGAAGGCTGCCGCGTGGTGGCTGTGGGGCATCGGCCTGTGGATCGGCGGCGGCTGGTGCAGCGGCTCCGGACCGTGGCGCATCACTGACGGCAAGCTCCTCCACGCCGGCGACGACGGACGGGGCATCCATCGCAAGCTCCTCCACGCCGGCGACGACGGACGGGGCATCCATCGCAAGCTCCTCCACGCCGGCGACGACGGACGGGGCATGGGATGGCGCAGGGACCGCCTGCTGGCCGCGTTCGAGCCCATCGCTGAGCGCTTGCGGGACGCGCTCGTCATGTGCGGTGATTGGTCCCGCGTCGTGACCCCGGCCGTGATGCACGGCAGCGGCAAAGGCAGAGGTCCGGGCGTGTCCGCGGGCGTGTTCCTGGACCCGCCCTACGGCCTCGGGGAGCGCGAGGGTGGCCTGTATGCGCATGACGAGCACGACGTCACTCGGACCGTCGAGGCGTGGTGTCGGGACAACGGCGATGACCCCCGCCTGCGTATCGCCTTGTGCGGCTATGAGGGGGAGTACGACCTGCCCGGCTGGTCGGTCCTGCACTGGAAGGCAAAGGGCGGCTATTCGGGTCAGGGCGATGGCTCGCAGCGTGCCAGAGCCAACGTCATCCGTGAGCGTGTCTGGTTCAGCCCCCACTGCCACCGCGCGGGCCTGTGGGACGTCGCATGAAGGAGGCTTGCATCGTGACAACCGGCCGTGTTGGCAGCCAAGCAGGCCCGCGTCCGCGCCTCCCACGATGTGCCGGTGCGGTCATGAGCGACTGGAGGGTGACGATGATCCTCTACGCCGATGTGACCGTACCGGGCGACTGGCCCGAGATGACTTCCGACACGGAGGAGGCAGCGATGAAAGCCGCCGAGGTCGGCTGGAGAGAGGGCTACTTCCGAGACGACGCCATCACATGGGGAGAGCGTGAGGCGACCTTCGCTGAGCGCATCCCGGTGCGTGCGGCATGACCAGCGCGCTGGAGAACGCGGTCAAGGCCGGATCGGCGCTCATGGACCTGGAGGAACTGTTGCGCCGCGAAGGCATGACGTTCACCGTCAGGATGTTCGAGGACGGCTCGTGCTTCGGGGACCTAGCCGACGGCCGCGGTTGGCTGCGGCACTTCGATGGCACCGACACGACCAAGGTCATGCAGAAGGCCATCAAGGCGATCAATGCGCGATCGCTTCACGTCGCCAACAGCAGCCCGGTGCGGCCATGAAGCCGATGGCGGAAGGACGGGACATGCTCCCGGATCCGGAGTACCACCACGCCCGCTCACGCGGCGTCTGCCCGACGTGCGGCGTGGACGTGATGCGTACAGCCGTGGTGAAGCTGGCCTACACGATGGAGCCGTGCTCGTGCTCCAAGGCACCCTACGTCCACCTGACCGAACAGGTGTGGCATCGTGACCACGTAGGTCCCAAGTCGTGACCAGCGCCCGCGACCTGTCGTTCCGCTGCGACTCGGCCCTGATCGTCCGACGCTTCACCGTTCCGAAGCGCATCCGGGATGCCTACCGTGCCGCCATCCTGCCGATGCTGGAGGCCACCCGATGACCACCGACGACCGTTTCTGGAGTCACGTGGATAGGTCCGGAGAGTGCTGGGTCTGGACGGGAAGCACTGACAGGCGCGGGTACGGGAAGCTCAAGGTGAAAGGCAAGCTCGTCGCGTCGCATCGCTACTCGTGGATGCTGGCTCACGGAGATTTCCCGTCTGTGGGCTTCGTCCTACACAAGTGCGACAACCGCCCGTGCGTGCGCCCAGACCACCTCTACACCGGGACCCACGCCGACAACATGGCCGATATGGTCCGGCGCGAGCGTGCCCGACGCAGCTCGCTCACGGATGACGACATCCGGTCTATCCGTGGCAGCAACGATATGCAGCATGTCATTGCAGACCGATACGGGCTGAGCCAGTCGATGGTGTCTCGGATCCAAGGTCGCGGGAGGTACCCCCATGTCGCGTGATTTGGACCCCACCCCCGCCCGCGCGCTGGAGCCGAACCACAGGCTGATCGACGCGCTGGAGTTCGCCCACACACTCGCGTTGCGAGGTCAGCACCATACGGCTCCGTACTGGCGTGTGTGCGAGTTCTTCCCCTGCAACTCCTTCGACGCCATCATCGACGCCGCCCGTGCCGACGCCGCCGACGCCGCCCAGCAGGAGGTCGCGCGGCTGACCGAGAGCCGGGACTACTACATGGCCCGAGCGGTCGAGCTCGCCGCCACGTGCGTCGAGCTTCGGGCCGCGCTGGAGGAGGCCATCGGTGAGGCGTCCTGTCCGACCACGAGCGGAGGCACCGAAGGCAAGTGGTGCCTCAACCACGACACCCCGATGGCCGACGCGGGCATATGCGTGATGGTCAAGGGATGGCTGTCGGCCCTCGCCCGCCCCTCCGAGGATGCCTCGTGAGCACGCAGCCGGGGTATAATCAGGGGGCCGAGTACAGCGGTGCCATCACGAATACAATGCTCAACGCTCCCCGTCAGGCTGTACTCCTGGCGGGGAGCGTCGCGTTCGGGAGTACAGACCGAATGGACGAGAGACACGCCTCCTGCTATGACTTCTGCGGCTGTGGAGCGCGCAAGAAGCGCGAGTCGCGGTCCTGCCACGCTTGCTACAACGCTGATCGGTGGGGAGACCCAGCCTCGCGCTTCTGGGCCAAGGTCGACCGCTCGGGTGGTCCTGAGGTCTGCTGGTTGTGGACGGCTGGGACAAAGAGCAGCGGGTATGGCGAGTTCTCTTTCCAGGGTGGGAGTCGGCCCGCACATCAGGTCGCATGGGAGTTGGCGAACGGAGAGCCGTTCCCCGAGGGCATGTTCGGATGCCACCACTGCGATAACCCACCCTGCGTCAACCCCGCGCACATCTTTGTGGGCACCACGGCTGACAACATGCACGACGCGCTGTCCAAGGGTCGGCTGCCGAGGTCCGTCCGTCTCGATCGCTGCCGGAGGGGGCTCCATCCGCTCACGGGCACGAATGTCTACACCAGCAAGAACGGTCGACAGTGCAGGCAGTGCAGGAACGCGGCTTCGCGCTCTCGGGATGCTGCGTGATGTGGACGATTGAGGGCATCCTGGTGGCGCTGCTGCCGCTGGCGGTGCTGGTGCTCGGGTTCGTGTTCATCGGACCGGACGGCGAGCCGTGATCGCGCTGGACGAGCTGCTCGCCGTGGCCCTGCCCGATGACACCCCGGTCGTCGAGTTCACGGTCCGCGGCGAAGCGGTGCCGCAGGGATCGCCGCGCGCGTTCATCGTCGGCAAGGGCACGGACCGCGAGCGTGCGCAGGTCGTCAGTGGCGCCAAGGGCAAGGGCAGCCACGGCAACCCGCTCGCGAAGTGGCGCGCGAACGTCGCCAAGGCCGCCGCCGACGCCATGGGCGACCGCCCCCCGGTCACCGGCCCGGTGGCGCTCGAGCTGGTCTTCACGATGCGCCGCCCGGCCTCTCACCACGTCGCCAACGACCGATCGCGGCCGCTCCGCGCCAACGCCCCCGTCTGGTGCGACAAGCGGCCTGACGTGGGGAAGCTGGCCAGGGCGGTCGAGGACAGCCTGTCGTCGGTGGTCTATCTCGACGACGCGCAGGTGGTCGACCTCCACCCCACCAAGCCCTACGGCGACACGCTTGGCGTCCACGTCATCGTCCGGGTGCTCGCGTGACCGCCGAGCGCCAGCAGCAGCGACCGCACCTGGTGATCGTGCCGTCCGAGGCGGAACGGCCGATCGTCGACCCGTTCCTCCTGGCGCTCGCCGGTCTCATCCGGTCCGCCCACGAGAACCGCTACGCCCGCCGCGCTACGCTGACCGCCATGGACGGCGGGAAGGCACGCGAACGGTGAAGCGACTGCCGCGCTCCGTCGACGCACTGCGCGGCCTGCGCGCGGCACGATGGGTGCGCGAGAGCACGGAGCGCCAGACGGAGCGATACGGGCCTGACGCACAGCGCGCCATCGGGGACGAGGCGATCGCGCGGTATGGGCTGACCGACTCCGGTCGGGTCTGGCAGGTGGCCCACAGCGGCCGCACCATCGCGACGACGGCCCAGTTCGCCGAGATGCTCGCCGGCGCCGGCACGGAGTGGGACGTGCTGGTGGTGAGCTACGCGTCGCGGTTCGCCCGGGACCTGCGGACCGCGATCAACGCCCGCCACGATCTGCACCTCGCCGGCGCGGTCATCCTGTTCTGCGATGAGGCCCTCGTCTCGTCCGACGAGGACCGTTGGGAGCAGTACGTCGAGCTGACCAAGGAGGCCGAGTCGTACAGCCGTCGCCTGGCCAAGCGCGTCACCGAGGGCTACGCGGCGAAGTTCCGCACGCTCGGCGACCAGGGTGGCGCTGCACCGATCGGGTTCCACCGCGTCGGTTCGGATCGGCGGCTCGCCATCGACCCCGACGCCATCGGGCTCCCGGTCGCGGTGTTCCAGCGCTACGCGACCGGCGTGGTCAGCTACGCCGACGTCGGCGCGGAGCTCGGCATGGAGGCGGGCGCCGTCCGCGAGATCCTGCGCAACCCGGTGTACAACGGCTGGGTGCGCCGCTACCGGCGCTCGATCATGGAGGAGCGCAAGCCCGCGCCCTGGCGCGATGAGCCGCCCGTCAGCGATGCCCTCTGGGATCGCGTCCAGGAGCTGCGCCTGCGCCGCACCCGCTCATCCGGGCAGCACGCCGCCGACCGCCCGCGCCCGCTGCTGTCGGGCCTCCTCCACTGCTCCTGCGGGTTCCGCATCCGCTCGAACGGCACCCAGGGCAGCCCGCCGCACCCCGTGGTCATCCACCATGGACGGTGCGATGCGTGGGGCGAGCGTCTGACGTGGCCCACGGCACCCTACGAGGCCGCGATCGCCGCGCAGGTGACCGGCATGCGCATCCCGGACAGCGACGTCGCCGCGCTGGTAAGGATGCTCGCCCATCCGTCCCCGGCCTTACCGTCCGTGCGGCACGGGGTGGAACGTCGCCTCCGGGACCTCGCCATCGCCCACGCGGAGAGTCGGATCGGGGACGCCGACTACCTCGCACGCCGCGAGGCGATCAGGTCGGAGCCCGTCGTGGAGACGCCGGCCGAGGGCATCGACGCGGCCGAGGTGGTCCGCTGGATCCGCGAGCTGCCTGACGCCTGGGCCGAGGCCTCGCACGACTGGCGCCGTGCGCTGCTGGCCGCGGTCTACGAGCGGATCGTCATCGAGGGGGAACGCTTCGTGGACGTCATCCCCACTTCGCACGCCGTGGCGCGAGGCCTGCCGGCCCTGCTGCCATCCGTGATTGAACTGGTGAGCCGGGAAGGAAACAAGACCTCACGTTACATCTCGATCCCGGTGCGTGGTGGCGAGGCTGCACGACTGCGCCTGCGCGCCGCCAGGACCGCGTGATGCCGCTCTCCGACGTGCAGCGTGCGGACATCCGAGGCATGGCCGCCGAGGGCCAGAGCTGCACCACCATCGCGGCCGCGCTCGGCCTGTCCGTGGGCGCCGTCGCTGGATCGCTCAACGGAGGGAGGCACACCAAGGTGGACGCAGCGCTCATCGACCGTATCCGGCTGCTCGCCGACGAGGGCATGGACCAGAGGCGCATCGCGTCCACGATCGGGCTGTCCGAGTCGACGGTCGCCAAGCACATGCCTCGCGGCCTGCGCCTGGTCGCTTCGACGCCACCGCCAGCGAACGGGTCCGCGCCCGTGTCGGAGTCCTTCGACGCGGATCCAGGCGAACCGCTACTTGAAGATCTGACAAGTAGCGACCATGCACCACAGGTGGCCGCGCATGATATGACCGTCCCGCCGACCACCGTCGAATCGGGCGCGGATCATGCGGAAACTATTCCTCCAGCTATTCCTGAGCCCGACCCGGCGCCGTTGGACGATGTAAAGCAAAGCGCCGAAACGGCCCAGGAACGTAAGCCAACGGAGGACGACGAGCCGGTCATCAGTCCGTCCGAGCTGCGCCTGTTCCTGGGCACGCCGAGCACCGATGACATGCGCGCCCGCTACGTCGAGGCGCTGCTGGCGTACCCGGGCGACCGCGACTCCATCCGGGACCGCATCGAACGTGCGCTGGGCATCGCCGGCGAGGTCACCCCGGACGACCGCGACTTCTGGGCCGAGGGCTACCGCCGCGCGCTGGGCGACATCCTCGACGCCATGTCGCAGATCGACACCGATCGGCTGCGCTCCAAGCTCACCGAGCGCATCGCCCGCCTGGCGATCACGACCCCGCAAGCATGACTCCAGCCGTCGCCCTGCGCCCGAACCTCCGGCTGACGGAGCTGGGGATCGAGCGACGGTGCGGACGCTGCCGGCAGTTCTGGCCGGCTGACCAGGAGTTCTTCTCGCTGAAGAAGCCCGGTCAGCTCCACAGTTGGTGCCGTGCCTGTTTCGCCGAATATGCCATCGAACGGAGGGCCCGGAACCGGACCGGCAAGGCGGCAGGGTTACACGTTGGCCTGACCCGGGCGTAGCCTCTGAGCGTGATCGTCTCTCACCGGCCACGCGACGCAGCGCCGGGAGCCTCCTCCTCCCCGGCGTTCGCGTCGCATCCCTGACGTGACCGCCGCCGCTGCCGAGCCGCAGACGCAGCAGGGCGCCTGGGGGTCGACGCCCATCCCCGATCCGACCTCAGACGACGTGTCTCCACGACTCCCGGTGGATGATGTGATGGATCGTCGACGTCCCTGCCCGGTAATCAGCGGCGATGTCGATGTGCCGTTCCCCGGCCTCGGCTCGACGTCGGATGTCCCTGATCTCATCCTCGGTGAACCGGGCGCGCCACTGCGTCACTCCGCGGGGCCGTCGCTCCGGGTACAGATGGTCGCCGTTGCGCTCCCCGAAGGCCGACCGTTCTTTGGCAACGCGGTCAGCCGTGTTCTCCTGGTTGGTGCCTTCCCACAGGTGTCCATAGCACGGCCGAGCCACGCCGTCGAGCACGTAAGTGCCCGGTGGATCGTTACGCACGCACAGCTTCACGTCGCAGGTATGAAGCGCCTGCATCCCGGCCTTGATAGGACGCCCGAGAGCCTGCTCCAGCGTGAACCGATGGGCTCTGCCGCCACGAGCGCCGAATGCCGCGTACCCCGCACTGGTGACGTGCCCGGCGGCGATCCAGCAGCCGTCAGGATCCTTGTCCACGCGCGCCCAGAAGTCCCGTTCGTCCTTGGCTCTGCGCGACATCGACAGGTCGCCATGCCTCTGGATGCGAAGCGTGTGCATGGTGCACAGGCCGTGGCCGTGAACCAGCTTGTCGCAGTCTTCGATGGAACAGTGAGCGCGTCCCGCGATACCCTTGGGCATGTCGAGCCTCCTTCAAAGGTTCGGCCATGTCCCGGGACGTTTCGGCGTCGCCGGGACGTTTCGACCATTGTACCGGCGGCCGCCTGATGACCGTCGTGCACGACCCGCCGTCTGCCCAGCCCACGATGTGGGGCAGCACGCCCATCCCGGATCCAACTTTGCTCTCGACGGCCGCCATCAAGCAGGCGGTCGAGACGGTCACCACCTACATCGACGGCAAGGTGGACGTGCTCATCGCACGGCTGGACGGGGACGAGAAGGCCGCGGCCCTGCGGCTCCACGCGCTGGAGGAGGTCCCGGGCCGGATCCGCGAGGAGGTCTCCCACCTGGAGACGCTGCACGACCAGAAGTTCGCGCAGGTGGCGGCGACGTTCGAGGAGCGGGACAAGCTCGCCAAGCGCGAGTCGGACCTCAACAAGGTCGCCCTCGATGCCGCGTTCAAGGCCCAGCAGGAGGCCGTCGCCGCCGCCCTGAAGGCGCAGCAGGAGGCGGCAGCCCGCCAGGACGAGGCGAACCAGAAGGCGATCGACAAGTCGGAGGTCGCCACGAGCAAGACCATCGACACGAACCAGACCCTCGCGAGCACCCGCATCTCGGCATTGGAGAAGGCGCTGGACGAGGCGAAGTCGCGTATCACCGTGCTGGAGTCGGTCAAGGTCGGGAACCTGGAGCAGCGCAGCGAGGGACGGCAGAGCAACGCCGCCATCTGGGCCGCGCTCGGCGGCATCACGGGCCTGATCCTGTTCGTCCTCGTGGTCGGCGCGGTCATCGTCGAGGCGAACAGATAGGCCATGAATGAGACAATGAGCACAGAACGGCCGAGCGTCGCGTCAACGACCTCGGCCATGGTCAGCACTCTGGAAGGGAGCGCTAACGTGGCGAAGTCTATCTGCGCGGTCGATGGCTGCGAGCGCGTTTCAAGCGCCCGGGGATGGTGCCAGGGGCACTACGTGCGCTATCTGAAGCATGGCGATGTTCGACCCGACGTGCCGCTGCGGGGCTTCACGAAAGTCAGGGGGTCGGTCGCCGAACGTTTCTGGGCGAGGGTGCAGAAAGGATCCGGCTGCTGGCTCTGGATTGGTGGACGGCGCAGGCGCGGGTACGGAGCATTCAGCGGAGGGCTCGCCCTCGGAGAGACGGTGGCTCATCGTTTCGCCTGGGAGCTGGCCAACGGAACCATCCCGACCGGGATGCTCGTCTGCCATCACTGCGACAACCCGCCCTGCGTGAAGACGGAACCTGACGAGCAGTACCCCGACGGCCACTTGTTCCTCGGCACCTACGAGGACAACGCCCGCGACGCGATCTCCAAGGGTCGCAACCGATGGTGGATGCCGACGCGTAAGGAGGTCTCATGACCACAGCGTTCTACGTCCCGAAGCACGTCACGCAGCGCACCGGCAGCACCTGCCAGTTCTCCAACTGCTGGGCCGCCGTGGGAGCATGGCTCCACGGTGCCGCCACCGCTGGTCTTGCTGCCATCACGCCCGAGGCGTTCCGCATCCAGGCGGGCGGCGGCAGCGGTCGTCCCAACCCGACCACCGGCTGCCACAGCGGCTTCGAGACAGACATGGTCGAAGGGCTCGCCCATCTTGGCGTCCATGCCCGCATCCTGAAGGTCGGCTTCGAGCAGGCGAAGGCGATCCTGTCGCAGGAGCGTCGCGCCATCTTCGGCATCGCGGTCGACTACGACGCCTGGCCCAAGGGCGCCGATTGCATGAACGGGGTCGCCGGCCCGGACGTCAACCACATGGTGGGCATCATCGGCGGCAGACCCATCACGGTCATGAACCCGCTGTGTCTCGACTACCAGGCGGTCGGGCTGCTGGCCGTGCTGCGAGCGGCCCAGAAGTACAGCACGCAGTCGGGACGCGATGGCATCTGGTTGACGCGCGTCCTTCGACCCGTCCCGGTCACGGCGCCCCCCGATGAGGCGCGCATCGCAGAGCTCGAGGCGCAGGTGGCAGACAGGGACGATGCCATCGCTGAGGCATCCGACCTGCTGGCCCGCGCTCGACAGGGGTTGGAACCCTTCACGAGGAAGCCATGAGCCGCATCGCAGCCTTCGCCATCGCCGCCGTCCTCGTCGTGCTGGTACTCATCGACCACGTGACCCGGGTGGAGCTCACGGACGAAGCCGAGGACGAGATGGCCCCGATGGACGCCACGGACAGCGCGGGAGATGGCGCCGTCGATTGGGGCGAGTTCTTCATGACCGGGTTGGCTCCTGTGGGTCACGGCGTGCTCGGTCCTTCCACCCATACGTTCATCCCGAAGCGGACAGCGCATCCCCACTGGAGTCCAGCACCATGAGCGAACCCATCCTCCTCGGCCTTGCCCCTGCTCTGGTCACTGGCCTGATCGCCGCGCTTGCCAACGTCCTGCGTGCCTTCGGCTTCGGGGACATCACGCAACAGCAGATCGACGCGCTCAACGGCGCGGCACTGGCGATCATGCTCGTGCTCGCGGCGCTGGGCTCGTGGTGGGCGCGCCAGCACAGCACCCCGACCGCCAGCCCGACGCTGCCTGTCGGGACCACGGTGACCGTGACCGACCCCAGCCCCGACGTGGCTGACGTCAAGACGGTGCTGTAGGCGCATGACCCTGATCGACCCCGTGCCCTTCGAGATGGAGGTGGACGGCAAGGTGCTGCGATTCGAGAACGTGATGGACCACGGCACGCACCTGGTCGTCACGGTCAACGGCGAGGCGACGGAGATGACGCGCGACGAGCTGCTCGTCGCCATCCATGCACGGCGCGTCCTGCCCAAGCTCAGGGCGATGCTTCACCGCGGGGACGGGCAGACGTGAGTGCAGGGGTGCCTCTGTCGTGCGCTGCCCCCCGGTGCCCTGCGCCAGCCGTGCCCGGAGGACGTGGTCGGTGCGCGCTCCACCGTCGCACGACCAGCGAGCGGGGATACGGTCCGGTCCACCAGTCAGCTCGTGAGCGTCTGGCCACCACGTTGCCTCGGCCCTGTGGCTATGGCTGTGGAACGTGGATCACCCCGCGCTCTGCATGGGTGGCTGCGCACGTGGTCGATGGCGACCCGACACAGGGCTACATCGTGAGCTGCAGACCCTGCAACGAGAGGTCCAAGGCGGGGCGGGTCCAAAACTTCGGCGGAAACGCACGCCAGATGACCCGGGCAGCAGTTCTTGCCCCTACAGAGCGGCCACGCTGATGCGCAACCCCGAGGGGAACGCGGCCAAGCGCGTCGCCATCGCCACGCCAGGCCCCTGGAGGTCGTGGCGCATCCGGACCCGCCACGGCCGCGCCATCCGGTTCATGGAGACGTACTGCCGGGCGCCCAAGGGCAAGGGCCACGGCCAGCCGATGAAGCTCGCCGGCTTCCAGAAGGAGTTCCTCGAGGAGGCGCTCGCGGACGGCATCGACGCGGCCGTGCTGTCCACACCCCGGGGCAATGGGAAGTCCTCGCTTGGCGGTGCGCTCGCCACGTGGGCGCTGTTCGACGATGACGCGACGGGCTCGCCCCAGGTGCCGATCATCGCAACCACGATCACCCAGGCCGTCCGTTCGTGCTACGGCGTCGCGGCGGCCATGGTCAGGGCCGAGCCCGAGCTGCTGCGCCGGTCGCTGATCTTCACGGGGTTCGCCCAGCCACGCATCGTCGCGCCGTTCAACGGTGGCGAGATGTTCCCGATGTCGAACCAGCCGGAGGGCATCCAAGGGCTCGACGCCAGCCTGGCCATCGTGGACGAGATCGGGTTCCAGCCGCAGGACTCGTGGGACAGCCTGCGGCTGGCGTCGGGCAAGCGCGAGCGGTCCCTGTCGGTCGGTCTCGGGACTCCCGGGACAGACCGGGACAACGCCCTGTGGTTCCTGCGCCGGCTGGTCAGGGAGGGTGGCGACCTGCCCGGGTTCGTGTTCCGCGAGCACGCGGCGCCGGAGGGGTGCGCGCTCGATGACCGGCAGGCATGGCGCAAGGCGAACCCTGCGATCCGGGCCGGGTTCCTGCGCATGTCGGCACTGGAGACGGACCTCGGCATCACGCCCGAGGGGCACTTCCGGACCTTCCGCCTGGGCCAGTGGGTCGATGGCGTGGACGCCTGGCTGGGCGCGGACGGCGCTGCACTGTGGGAGGGCCTGACAAACCCCTATGGGTTCGTGGAGGGAGCGCCCACGTGGGTCGGTGTGGACATCGCGCTGAAGAGGGACACCAGCGCCGTGGTCGCCATCCAGCGGCGTCCCGACGGGCGCTATCACGCGGTCTGCCGCATCTGGACGCCGACCCCGGATCGGCCGGTGGACGTGACGGACGTCATGCAGCACATCCGGGACCTCGATGCGGCGTATTCGGTCGAGGCCGTCAGCTTCGACCCGCGCTTCTTCGACGTGCCGGCAAAGATGCTCCTCGATGAGGGGTTGCCGATGATGGAGCTGCCCCAGTCGGTCGACCGCATGACCATGGCCGTCGGCGGCCTGTACGAGGCCATCGTCCACCGCCAGGTGACCCACGATGGCGACCAGTCCTTCGCCGCCCAGGTCCTCAACGCCGTCGCTCGGTCCAACGACCGAGGCTTCACGCTCGCCAAGTCGAAGTCGCGGGGCAAGATCGACGCGGCCATCGCGCTCGCCCTGGCCCTCGACCGTGCCCAACGCCACGAGGACGACAGCTCCGTCTATGCCGACCGCGGGGCCATCGAGCTGTGAGCATGGCCGGCATGACCGAGACCGAGATGGAGCCCCCGGAGCGGCTCACCCGGGCGTGGCCCGTGGACCGTCTCGACGTCATGCTGGTCGTGGGGGTCATGCTTCTCTCGCTCGGGATGGCCTGGCTCATCCATCCCGCGATGGCGCTCGTCATCCTCGGCGTCTCGCTCATGGCCTATGCACTGAGGGTCGGATGATGGGCGCGCTGGTCAGAGGACTCAAGACGGGAAGCTTCGACATCATGCCGGGCTGGGCGTCACCACCGTCCGGTTACCTGGGCCGAGCGACGACCGGCCACGACGTGTCCACCGATTCCGCGATGACGGTCAGCGTCATCTGGCGCTGCATCAACCTCGTGGGCGGCACGCTCGCCAAGCTGCCGCTCCAGCTCTACCGGGACCTTCCGGATGACGCGGGCCGGGAACGCGCGACCGACCGACCCGAGTACCCGATCCTGCACCGGCGCCCCAACGAGTCCATGACCAGCTACACGTGGCGCAAGACGACGATGCTCCACCTCCTGACGTGGGGCAACGGCTACAGCGAACAGGTCCGGAATGGATACGGCGAGCTGGTCGCCTTGGAGACGATGCGCCCCGACCGGATGCAGAAGGTCGCATGGGAGGGCGGAGCTCGCGTCTACTACTACCGCAACGCTGACGGCGAGGTCGTCCGGATGACGCAGGACCAGGTCTTCCACGTTCCGGGCCTGAGCTTCGACGGGCTGGTGGGCAAGCCTCCCCTGACCCTGATGCGCGAGACGCTGGGGTCCTTCAGCGCCGCTCGGGAGTACGGGTCCTCGTTCTTCCGGAACGGCGCGCGCCCGGCGGTCGTCGTCAAGCACCCAAAGACGATGACCAATCCCGCGATCGAACGCCTCACGGCCCAGTTCGATCGGCTCCGCGGATCCGGCAACGCCGGCAAGACCATCCTGCTCGAGGAGGGGGCTGACTTCCAGGATGTCGGCTTCCCACCCGAGGACGCCCAGTTCATCCAGACGAAGGACCACGAGCTCGGCGAGTTCGCCACCTGGTTCGGGGTGCCGCCGCACATGGTCGGCCTGACCGACCGAAGCACGTCCTGGGGGACCGGTATCGAGCAGCAGACGCTGGGCTTCTTCCTCTACACGATGGATGACTGGCTGGTCAACTGGGAACAGTCCTATGACACCCAGCTCCTGTGGGATACCGGCGTCACCTCCGAGCACACCCGGGACGCGATGCTGCGCGGAGACACCGCCACCCGGTTCGCGGCGTACAAGCTGGGCCGGGACATGGGCATCTACTCGCCGAACCGGATCCTGCGCCTGGAGAACCAGGAGCCTCGGACCGACCCCGGCGGCGACGAGTACCTGCGACCCCTCAACTTCGCGGCCGAAGGCAGCATGGATGCCTCGGGCAACCCCGTCGTGCGCACCATCGCGGTCGCCGACGCTCGACCGATGCCGACGATGCCAGACCCCGGCATGATCCAGCAGGGTGAGGTGCCCGTATGAGCTACGCCACCAACGCCGACGCGCCGTCCGATGTGCGCGACCGCTTCAAGGGGCACTGTCTTTGGATCTGGCGGACGACATGGAACGACACGTTCGACCGTCACGGCGACGAGGGCCGAGCCTTCGCCACCGCGGAGATGGCCGCCAAGAGCTGCATGGAGGCAGGCGCCATGGGACACCCGGACAAGGCCATCAAGTTCGTCAAGGACGACCCGGACATGATCGAGGGTCTGGCCATCCCGTTCGGTGGCCCGCTCACGGGAGGCCGGGACCTCGACGGCGAGATGTTCTCCAAGGACACGGACCTGTGCCTTGACTGGTTCAGCGAACGGCCCGTGCTCTACCACCACGGCACCGACGACGCGGTCAAGACGTCCGTCATCGGTCGACAGGTCCAGGCGGAGGTCACCGACGATGGTGTCTGGGTCCGGGCGCAGCTCGACAAGAACCACCGCTATCGCGCCGCGGTCGGCAAGCTCATCGAGCAGGACGCACTCGCCTTCAGCTCGGGCGCCATGCCGCATCTGGTCAAGGTCGGCAAGAGCGGCCACATCGACCGCTGGCCGTGGGTCGAGCTGTCGGCAACCCCCACGGCGGCCAACCCGACGGCCGTCATCTACGCGGTCAAGTCGTCGGATGTCCTCTTGCACCTGGCGTCTATCATGGAGGTGCCTGAGTCCCTCTCGGCGCTGGTGACAGCGCTCGATGACGGGGCCGCCACGAAGTCGGGCCTGGAGCACGGGTCCTATACCGAACACGGACAGCGGGTGCTAGCTGACCTCTCGGCCTTCGTGCAGCGAACCGGTGAGCGCGCCATCTCCCGCGACAAGGTCGGTCGGGTCCTGTCCGCAGCCAACCGGGATCTGCTCACCTCCTACCTGGGGCAGCTGGACGCCCTCGCCGCATCGAGCGACGAGATCCGCAGGCTCCTCCGAGAGACCGACCCGGAAGCGGCGAAGTCCGCGACCGCAGTGCTCGCCGAGTTCGCGGCCATCGAGGCCAGGATCGCCGGCGTCATCGTCTGAACCGACACCCCATCTGCCCGAGTGCGAGTGGAGGCAGATCCGCGGGGACATCCCTACTCGCGGGAGGCAACCCATGGCGACCGTCGCACAGCTCGGAACCGAGCTGCGAGACCTGCGCGAGACGCAGGCCAAGTTCTTCACCGACCACAAGGCCGAGGACGGCACCCCGGCCCTGAGCGCGGAGCAGGTGGCCGAGGCGCGCAAGCGCAACGACGACATCACCGCGAAGGCCAAGGAATACGAGACGGCGCAGGACGTCGAGACGATGGCGTCCGGCAACGATGCCGAGCTGAAGCGCATGTCGCGGACGAAGCGCATCACCAGCCCGATCATCGACCAGGCGGACATCGAGGGCAAGGCCCCCGCTTCTTCCAAGACGCTCGGCGAGCTGTTCGTCGAGTCGGATGCGTTCAAGGCCTGGAAGCCCGGCATGAAGTCGTCCGACGTCTTCGAGATCGACCTTGAGGCGCAGTACGGCAAGGGCGTCGCCGCCCGTGGCATCAAGGCCGTCTTCGACAGCGTGACCACGACGGGCTGGGCACCTCAGGCGATGCGCCTGCCGGACGCCATCATCCCGGGCTCCGAGGTCGTGTCGGTCGCCTCGCTCATGCCCCAGGGCCGCACGTCGAGCAACGCCGTCCCGTACATGCTGGAGACGACCTCCACAAGCGGTGCTGCCGAGGTCGCCGAGAGCGGCGCCAAGGGTGAGTCGGCCCTCGGTCTGACCGAGCAGACGAGCGCCGTGCGCAAGATCGCCACCTGGCTCCCGGTGACCGATGAGGCCCTCGAGGATGTCCCGATGGTCGAGTCGTACATCGACACGCGGCTGCGGACCTTCGTCCAACTGCGCGAGAACCTCCAGCTCCTGCGCGGCGACGGGGCACCCCCGAACCTCCGCGGCATCCTCAACACGGCCAACGTCCAGACGCAGGCCAAGGGCGCCGATCCGACGCCGGATGCGGTCTACAAGGCGATGACGAAGATCCGGGTCAACTCGTTCTTCGAGCCGACCGCGGGCGTCTTCCACCCGAACGACTGGCAGGACGTGCGCCTCCTGCGCACGGTGGACGGCATCTACATCTGGGGCAGCCCGGCCGACGCCGGGCCGGAGCGCATCTGGGGCATCAACGTGCTTCAGACCAGCCAGATGCTGGAAAACACCGGTCTCGTCGGGAGCTTCCGCGCTGGTGCGCAGATCTTCCGCCGGTCTGACATCGCCCTGTCGGTGGGTTGGATCAACGAGCAGTTCACGCATAACCAGCGGACGATCCTGCTGGAGGAGCGTCTCGCGCTCGTGGTCTTCCGCCCGGCGGCGTTCTGCACCATCACGGGGATCTAGGCCATGTCCGTCATCACCGGCGGCACGATCATCGAAGGGGGCTCCCCGCCACGCCTGGGTGGCGCAGGGGCTCCTGTCAACGGCACCGATGAGATCCAGACCATCACGATCGGTGGCGCTCCAGAAGCAGGCTCGACCTTCCGCCTGACGTATGACGGGTGGAGGACGGCCGCGATCGCATGGAGCGCGACGAACAACACGCTGCGTGACAACGTCGACGCGGCCCTGGAGGCGCTGCCGAACATCGGGTCCGGCGGTGTCACCACGGCGGTCGGCACGATGACGCTCGGCGTGGGAACGCTCACCGTCACGTTCGTCGCGCAGAACGGCAAACGGGACGTGGCGCTCATGGTGGGCTCCGAGTTCCTCCAGTCCACCGGTGCCGCATCCGCGTCGGGCACCGTCGCGGTCGCGACCACCACACCGGGGGTCGACGCCACCGGACGGGGGACCGCCGCGGGCAGCGTCTACTACGACCGCACCAACGGCGTCATGTACATGAACACCGGGACGGCCGTCGCACCCACATGGGTATCGACCGACGTCTCGGGCATCAACACGGAGCTGACCACGCTCGCCTCGGCCGTCCCGACGGCGGCCGTCGCGGACCTCGGAGCCGTCACCTCGGCTGCCGTGGCGGGGACGACACCCGCGGGCGGCACCGGTGCCACTGCGGGCGCCTATGACACGGCAAACAACCGGGACGCCCTCATCGCCACCGTGGCCGAGATGAAGGTCACGGTGAACGCCATCAGGGTCGACCTGGCGGCTGACCGGGCGAAGCTGAACGACCTGCTCGCCAAGCTCCGTACGGCAGGAATCGTCACGCCATGAACCACGTCCTGATCGGACGCACCTACGTCGACGCTGACCGCTCCGCGATCGTTTCGGAGGACTCGCCACAAGCGGCGTTCCTCCTGGGCGTCGCGGGCGATGAGGTGGACGAGACCACAGCCTCCCGGCTGGGGCTCACGAGCAAGGAGGCAGCACCGATGGAGCCGACCCCCGATTCCGATCCGGTACCCGGAGCCGAGCCCAAGGCTCGCAAGCGATGATCCTCACCCTCGCACGACTCCGTGCGTTCGTGGCGTATGCCGCGGGCACGGACGCGGACGCCTATCTGCAACTGCTCCTCGACCAGGCAGAGGCCGAGATCGAGCGGGTGGCAGGCGTGTCCGGTCCGGTCACGGAGCTGTGCGAGGGTGGCTACCCTGGGCTTGTCCTGTCCCGGCCCATCGTCTCGATCACGAGCGTCACAGAGGACCCGGACGGCTCGCCGCTCATCCTTGCTTCCGATGACCATCGCTTCACCGTCGGGGGCTACGTCCTGCACCGCCTGGCGGGTGGAACGAACCCGCGGGGTGCCTGGTCGGGCAGGGTGCAGGTCACCTACACGCCCGTCTCCGACACCGCGCTGCGCGAAGGCGTCCAGCTCGACCTCGTGCGCATGGACCTCGCCGCCACGCCCGGTGTCTCGTCGCGCACCATCGGTGCATGGAGCGAGTCGTATGGCAACAGCGCCGCCTCGGCATCGCGGGCGGACATCCTGTCCCGACTGGTCCAGGGTCCGGGGATGGTCGTGCTGTGAGCCTCGGCGCGCTGCTCACCCATCGCGTCCAGATCGTCCGCCAGACGGAAGGCGCCCTTGACGATTACGGCCAGCCGATCGTCACCCCCGTCACCATCGCGCTCGACGTGCCTGCGGCCATCCAGCCGAGGTCCGCACGTGAGATGGCCCTCGTCTCGCAGGCCGGCGCCGCGGTGTCGGACCACACGATCTACCTGTTCCCCCAGGACCTGACCACGGCCGACTCCATCGTCCACGAACCCGACGACTGCCCGATGCGCGTCGACCTGCCGCAGGGCACCTACCAGGTGGTCGCGGTTCCGTCGGGGGCTGGCCTGGGCCACCATCTGGAGATCGCGGCCAACCTCATCGAGGGTGCCGGCGTCGCGGCCGCTCCGAAGGCCGTCGTCCCCTGATGTTCGACCCCATCGGCAAGCTCATCACGGAGCTGCGCGCGGACCCCGCCGTCGCTGCGCTCACGACCCGCATCCGCGGCGGAGAGCCTGCTCCCGGCGATGCCACGACACCGTTCCAGCGGTTCGTCGTCCTGGTCCGGCTGGGTCGCATGCGGCATCGGAGGGTGCCGTTCCAATCGCAGCTCATCGGGATCAACTGCTACGGCACGACGTTCGCCGATGCCGCCGTCCTCTCCGGCGCCGTGTCCGACGCGCTCCACGCAGCCGGTCCGCGCCTGACAAGCGCCGGCCTTGTCTACAACACCTATGAGGAGAGCGGCGGCGACGCGACGAAGGACCCCGGGACGGGTCAGCCCTTCGAGACGATCGTCGTCGAGGTGCTCGCCACGACGGCTCCGGTGGCGGCGCCGGCATAGGCCGGGTGTAGACTCGGATCAGTTCCGCGTCGGCGCCCAGGCACCGGCGATGAGCAGACCGGGTGGCACGTCCATCAGGCCAGCGAAGGAGAACAGGGAATGAAGAACGAGACCGAACAGGTCGATGCGGGGCGCCTCGAGCGCCAGCCGCTCCCGTTCGTCAACAGCGGTCCCGATCCCGTCGCGTTCCGCGATGACGCCCCCGGCAAGCACGTGATCGAGCCCGGCGAGTCCTTCGACGTCGTCGGCGCCCAGCATCTCCCCCATGTCCTGTCCCTGCCCGGTGTCCGCGCGAGCGCGGAGCCGAAGGCCAAGGAGCCGCGGAAGGCGCCCGTCCACGAGTGAGTGACAGGGGCCAGGCGCCCCGCATGAACCCCGACCGGCATGAGACGCGAGCGGTTGCCGGACCCGGGTCCCTTTGCTCGCAGGGAGCAACACAGTGGTCGCAGTCATCGATCCAACCACCTACGTGCTCGGGCCAGCGGCCGTGTACTACCGCGCCGTGGGGGTCCTCACCCCCTGGACCAGCATCGGATCCACCCTCGATGACGCGGTGATGCGCGTCACGACCGAGCGTTGGCAGCCGGACAACCTCAGCGGCGTCCCGGGCGCCGTCATGGGCCTCGACGTGCTGCGCAAGGTGAACGCCGAGATCGAGTTCACGATGCCGGAGATCACGGGCAGCAAGCTGGGCCTCGTCCTCCCCGGCGCCGCGATCACCGCCGAGACCCACGCCGCCGCGGCCACGCCGTTGGCGACCACGCTCTCCGCCACCGCCGTGGCTGGGTCGACGAGCATCGCCTGCGTCGCGGTCACGAACGCGGCGGTCGGCGACCCGATCTCCATCGCAGGCGCCGGCGGCATCGAGTACCGCACGATCACGTCCATCACGTCGCTGGTCCTCGGCTTCCGTGACCCGCTGCTCTGGGACCACGCCTCGGGCCAGGCCGTCGGCGAGCTCACGGGCGACTACCGGACCATGATCGAGGCGCCCCGCAACATGGGCCGGATCGCGGACAGCGAGTACCGCGAGTGGGCGCTGGTCGCGTCGAACGGCCGCGGCTACCAGGAGCTGCGCATCCCGCGGGGCATCAGCACCACGGAGTCGGCCGAGGTCACCATCGGCGACTCCGCGCTGGCGGGTATCAAGGTGACCATCGGGGCTCGCTACCTCGGCTCGGACCTGACCCAGAGCCCCTTCAAACTGTTTGGCCCCGCCAACTAGACCGGCGTGGACCCCCGCAGCGAGGATGCCGGGCTGGCCGGCATCCTCACCTTCACCATGGGTGGGCGCGTGCTGGTCGTGCCCACCCTCAAGATCCGCCAGTCGCGGGAGTGGAAGTCTCGGATCGGGGCGATCGCGCAGGCGGTCGACATCCCCGACGGGGCCGACATGGCGACGACGATCGGCGCGCTCGCCAATGCGCCCATCGACGCCGTGCTGGCGCTCGTGCTGGCGTATGACACCGCCTGCGAGACACGCCCGGGCATCCTGGGCGGGCGCGACGCGGTCGAGGACATGGCGACCGATGCGGAGGCGTACGAGGCCTTCCGCCTGATGGTGATCGCGACCTACCCAAAAGCTCTGGACCTGCTCCGTTCGGCGGTCGAGGAATATGGGCCGCAGCTCCGCGTGGCGGCCATGCTGGCGATGCAGCGGATCAGCGAGACATCGAGCCGGGAGAGGCCTACGAATGGGCCCTCGCCCGATGGGGACTCGACCCCGACGCCCTTGAAGCCCGTCTCTCCGACGAGCAGTTCCTCATCCTCTGGACGCATGCGCAGCGACGGCTCCGGCGCGAGTCGGAGGAAGGCGTCCTCGTGACCGAGCTGGGCGTCTACCACGGCTACATGACGGCCCGTGAGAAGGGCTACGGGGAGAAGCGAGCGCGCGACCGACGCAAGCACATGCCTGCGCGCGCTCGCTCCGATCCCAGCCAGATGGCCTCGGACCTCGCGAAGCTGGGCGCCTACGTGGCCGGCCCCTCCCCCGACGGTCCCATGAGCGGACCGCACTGACATGGCGGTCAAGGGGCGGGCCAGGGTCGAGATCAACCGGGAGGCGGTCGCCGAGATCGACATGGCGATGGCCCGCGGGCTGGAGTCGCTGGCGTTCAAGGTGCTGCGAACGGTCCACGTGCCCGATGCCGCGCCATTCGGAGAGGGCCTGATCGAGGGCGGGGCATTCATGTCCTACGTGGATGGAAAGCGCATCGGGGGAGACCCGGCTGCCAAGAAGCCGCGGGCATTCCTGGTCCGGGGCAGAGGCGTCTCCGTGGCCGTCGGTTTCGGATTCCCTGGTCGGTTCCAAGAGCTGGGGACCGTGAACCAACCGCCGCGCCCGTTCCTCACCCCGGCCGTGATGGGCGTGGTCGGTGACGACGGCGCCGTGGAGGCGGCCCTGCGTTCGGCCTTCGCGGCGGCGCTCCAGAAGAAGCAGCGCAAGCTCCTGAAGTACAGCCTGAAGGCGCCATGAACATCGGCGACATCTTCTTCGCGTTTCGTGGGGCGAGCGAGCAGCTTGAAGCTGACGCCAAGGCGGGTGGTGCGAAGGCGGGCGACGCCGGCGCCAAGAGCTTCGGTGACAGCTTCAAGAAGGGCGTCAAGGTCGTCGGCGGAGCGGTGGCGGCTGGCCTCACCGTCGCCCTGGTCGGCCGCTTCGCGGCGCTCGAATCGGCGACCGCCAGCTTCCGCCAAGAGACGGGGGCGACCGCGGAGGAGGCCGCCCGCGCGAGCAAGGCCATCAACGACATGGCGGGCGGCAACGTCCAGTCGGTCGAGGAGATCGGGCAGGCGCTGACCAAGGTCCACACCGATCTGGGCCTGACGGGAACCGAGGCCGAGAAGGCCACGGAGCAGTTCCTGAAGTTCGCGACGGCGTCCGGGCAGGACGCATCGGGCGCGGTCCTCGCCTTCGACGACATCCTCGACGCCTGGGGCCTGACCGCCGCGTCCTCCGGCGACATCATGGACAAGCTGGTCCTGTCGCACCAGAAGTACGGCGGCTCGATCGAGGAGAACCAGGCGGCGCTATCCGACCTGGCCCCCGCCATGCGCGCGGCCAACCTCACCTACGACGACGGCATCGGGCTGCTGAACCTGTTCGCCGCGTCGGGTGTCGACGCCTCGGCCGCGTCGACGGCCATGACCAAGGCGCTCACCAAGGTCAAGTCGCCCGAGGAGCTCAAGAAGCTCATCGACGACATCACCGCCACCGAGGACCCGCTGAAGCGGGCAGCCAAGGCGGCCGACCTGTTCGGCGTCCGCGCGGGCGCGAAGCTCGCCAACGCGCTCGCCAACGGCGGCATGGATGACTTCAAGGTGAGCGCCGAGGAAGCGGCCGGCGCCACCGTCAAGGCCGCGGATGCCTCGCTCACGATGGTCGACCGCATCAAGCTGGCGTTCTCGGGCTTCATCTCGGGCACCGTGGACCTGCTCGGCCCGTACGGCCCCCTGCTGACCGCGGTCGGCTCGCTGGGCACCCTGTTCGCGCCTCTTCTGGGCAAGGCGTTCTCGGGCTCGGTCGGACTTGCGGCGAAGGCCATCGCGGCTGCGGGCACTGCGGCTGGCATCACATTCGCGGGTGCCGAGGCGGGCGGCGGGATGCTGGGCGCGCTCGCGTCCAGGCTCACGGCCGCCCTGCCGGCGTTGCTGGCCCGGCTCGGCCCTTTGGCATTCATCGGCGTGGCGCTCACGCCGCGGGACACCGAGGGCGAGAAAGCCGGCCTCGCCGCCATGCGCGAGGAGCTGGCCCTGGCCCAGGCCCTGCGCGACCTGAGCAACGCGAGGGCCGGCGGCTGGACCCCCGAGCCGATGGCGGTCAAGGGCTCCATCCTCGATGAGGGCCTGTGGGCCGAGCTGATCGCGAAGTCCAAGGAGGCCTCCAGCGCCGCCAAGGCTGCGGTCGTGGACTGGCAGGCGCTCGGCGCGGAGCTGTATGGCGCGGGCGCCGAGGTCGGCCAAGCGACCGTCTCGCTCCAGCCGTACTTCGACGCGCTCGACGCGCTGATGACGAACGCCACCCGCATCGCCGTGCGCAAGGCCGCTGACGAGATGGCCCTGCTCGCACCGTCCTTCAAATCGGAGATCCAGGGGTCGCGCTCCACCATCGAGGGCGCCATGGATGACCTGATGTGGGCCATCGAGCACCCCATGAAGCGCGCCAAGAGGACGGCCCAGGTCGAGGGTGACCTGACCGGGAAGGCCCTGGCGAAGGCGCTGCGGTCCACCAACCCCGACGTCCGCGCCGAGGGTGAGCGCGTCCGCGCCGTCCTCATCGCCGAGTGGGAGAAGCTCACCAACAGGACCTGGGACTACGGCAAGAGCATCAACCAGAACCTGGCCCGCGGCCAGAAGGCCAGCCAGCACGTCCCTGTCGATGCCGCGGAGACCACGGCGACGCAGGTCGCGGCTCCGTTCAAGGGCCTCGGCCCAGACATGTGGACCTGGGGCAACCGCGCGGGGATGTCGTGGGCGAAGGGTCTGACCGCGGCCACGCAGGCCGCGATCGAAGCGGGCGCGGGCGTGGTCAGAGCCGTGGGCGGGGTCTTTCGCGCGTCGTCGCCACCCACCCATCCGCTGAACCCGATGCGGGACATCGTCAAGTGGGGCCAGGCCACCATCGAGGCCTACGGCACCGGGATGCTGAAGGGGGCCGCTGGACTCCCGTTCGGGGACATGTTCGGTGGTCTCGGGCTCACGGCGCCGGTGTCGCTGGTGCCCAGCATGGGCGCGTTGTCGGCCTACGGGGGAGGCATGGCGTCCTCCTCATCGTCGAGCGTCACCCACGGCCCCACGTACAACGTGAACGTCCAGGGGCTCATCCGCGCGGAGACGCCCGAGGACATCGGGCGTGCGCTGCGACGCGTCGGGCGGCTCGGCAACGGGGGTGCTCCAGCATGACCGAGGGGATGCTCCAGGCTCTCGTGTGGACGAGCCATTCGGGCGACGTGCTCGACCTCATGAGCATCCCCGGCCTGTGGTGCGTGATCACCTCGGGCCTCGACGACCTGCCGCGCCTGCGGGTCGCGCAGGACATCGTCCCGTTCCGTCCCGGACGGCTCCAGGCCGTGCCCATCGGCGACGCCCGCCCGGTGGTCGTCGAGGGGCGGATCATCCCCGATCAGAACGGGGACTACGTCCGGATCATCTCTGACGTGAAGCGGGCGCTGGATCCCTTCGAGGAGGGCCGCGGCACGCTCAGGGCGACGCTGGAGGACGGCACCGTCCTGGCCATCGCGGCGACGCCCGCGTCGGTCCTGCTGGGCGAACCGCTCCGGATCATGCCGAGCATCTCGATCGAGCTCGACGCCGAGCCGTTCTGGCGGGGTGTCGCGTGGGGCACCGCGTGGCGCGCCGACATGGGTCTGCGCGCCGACACCGGGCTCGTGGCGGACATGTCGGCCGGGCCCATCACGATGGCACCGACCTCCGACCCCTTCTCCCAGGCCTACGTGACGCTCGGCACCACGGGGACGCTCGACGCGGTCGTGCATGTCGATGGCCCGAGCACCGGCGCCATCACGGTCCGCAACGCCGACGGCATCGGCTTCGGATACCCGGCGCTGTCGGGCGGCCAGACGCTGGTCGTCGACGCCGGCGCCCACACCGCGAGGATCGCCGGCGTATCCGTGCGGGGCTCCCTGACGCTGCTGACTCCCAACCGCAACCGCGAGTTCTTCCGCCTGCGCGGCGGCAACGAGACCCTGACGGTGACCGGCCACCCCGCCGAGGTCCGGATCGTCTTCCATCCCACGTATGTCTGACCGGGGAGGCCTCCAGTGACCCAGACCTATCACAGCCCGCACGTCCTCGGCTTCGACCTCACCACGACCGAGCTCGAACGTCCACTGGGCGAGCTCGACGCCGCGCTGGGCCGCGAGGCCGACGCGCGCGCCGCCGCGGATGCCACGATCGCCGTGACTGGCTCCGGCGCCACCACGACGCTCGACGGCTCGGCCGCCTCGGGCCAGAAGGTCATCCCGCTGGCCAGCACGACCGGCATCACGCCCGGCGAGTCGTTCTTCCTCACCGATGGCACGAACAGCGAATCGGGCATCGTCGCCACGGTCTCCGCCGGCGTCAGTGTCACGGCGATCGGGAACCTCGCTGCCACCTACGCCGCAGGCGCCGTCTTCTCCCTGAGCTCCGCCGAGCTTGCGCTGGCGCGTGGCGGCTACAGGTCCCTGGGGGAGAGACTCACCGCCCTCGGCATCCACACCGCCGACTTCTGTCCGGTCCGCGATGGCACCACCGATAACACCGCTGGCGTCCAGGCTGCCGTGATCGCCGCGGGGACGACGCGGAGGCTCATCTGGGACGCGGGAACCTACCTCATCACTGACTCCCTGACAGTTTCACACTCCTATTCGTGGGAGGGTGAACGGACCGCTCGTGGTACTCATGCCCAGTCAGCGGGCAGCGATGTCTACTACGCGACCACCATCAGGTTCCGGCCGGTGGACACGACCAAGCATCTCGTCCAGGTGTCGGATGTCTCCGATCCCGCCTACATGATCGGACCGTTCGAACACCGGAACATCCTGTTCGACCTCGGGGACGCCAACGGCTTCGACCTCGGCCTGGATGACGGTGCGACGGTGGTGGATGGTGCCGGTCAGGCATACGTGTTCGGGGTCCGCTTCGAGGATTGCGCCATCGAAGCGACCGCGGCGAACAGGGTGTCGACCGCGGGCGTCATCACGCGCAGCGGTCGACACATGATCGCATTGACCAAGTGCTTTGAAGCCGTTCTTCAGAACGTCTCGCTCTTTGGATGCGACACCCAGATCAAGACGTGGGGCTGCGACAAGCCGGTCTTCCGGAACGTCAGATCCCAGGGGTCGCACCTGCCGTTCGACCTCAACGGCAGCGGCACGTTCGGCGTGCAGCACACGATGGAGACCATCCAGATCGAGGGGTGGACGTTCACACCGATCCGGGTCACAGCCTGCACGCTCTCCGCGGTCGATATCCGGACCGAGCAGAACGACGGAGCACCGACGGGCTCGGGTCGGTGGGCGATCCCCGGCACATTCACGCGCGAGGCCGGGACGGACTACTTCTACTACTCCGGCACAACGCTGTCGGGCATCGTGTTCCCCGACCTGTCGCTGGTGGAGCTGACGGACGGGACCCACACGGACCTCGTCAGCGTCAGGTCCATCGGGGACGGGACCATCCTCTACGCCCACGCCCTGGACACGGACACGACGGTCCTCTCCGTGACCGGCACAGGGATCACGGCGACCCGTATCCACGGATACGGCCCGATCAACACCGCGAATGCCTGCTCCACCTACGTCAACGCATCGGTCGGTGCGTCCGAGGACTGCCCGGCGTTCGTCCACATCGTGGGTGTGGCATCCATGTCCATCGTCAACGCGGCCGCGCTGCCGGGCGCGTATGGCGACATCGGGGCCGAGGTCATCGGCAACCGGACCATCGGGGCCGCGGGCCTCGGGGGGACGTACACGGACTCCAACCTCAACCTCGTGAACGTGTCCCCGATGCTCGTCAAGGACCCCGACCATCCGTTCGTGTTCACCTGGCCGCAGCGCGCCATCGGCGGCACGCAGTCGCATCGACAGCGATACGGCGACGCGCTGGGGGAGCGTCTCACTGCTCGTCGCTGGTCGTGGACGCCGAAGGACACCGCCACCGGGAACAACGACAGCCATCTCGTGCCTTCGTTCCCCTATGCAGGGGACGCGAACACCACGCAGCGGGTGTGGGCGTGGAAGGTCCAGAGCACCGGCCCGCGGTTGAACCTGTACGACGACACGCTGCCAGGGGTGGCGGGCTACCTGCGTCTGCGTATCCGGGCTCGGTCGCTTGATGCCGCTGCCGATATGGTGTTCCATCTCGAGGGGAACGGGAGCACCGCCGGGGCCACGGTCGCGCTCACTGATGCGTGGTCGACCACCGAGTCGATCATCGCCGTGCCCGCCGCGTGGATCGGATCGAAGGCGTCGGCGGGCATCACCGGCATCGTGTTCGATGTCCCCGCGTCGTCGACCCATGATTTCGCCCTGGCCGCCGTGAGCATCGAGGAGATCACTCCCGCCAGCGCTTACACCATCACGAATGTCACCCCAGACAGGTCCTGCGACGCTGACACCGTCGCGGTCGCAGGACTGGCTGACATCGTGGGCACGCTCATCGCGGACCTGCGAAGCAAGGGGCTCGTGCTCTAGATGCGACTCCCCGCGCTCACCCGATAAAGGAGGACCACCATGGCAAGCACCCTCTCCAACAACGGCAAGCACGCCGCCCTCGACGGCCTGGCCGCGGTCGCGGTCTATGCCTCGCTCCACACAGACGACCCCTCGACGACGGGCGCCAACGAGGTCGCCGGCGGGTCGCCCGCCTACGCCCGCAAGGCGGCGGCCTGGGCGGCGGCCTCCGGCGGCAGCGTCGCGCTCGCGGCGACCCTTCCGGTCTTCGACGTGCCGGCGGGGACGACCGTCAAGTACGTCGGCCTGTGGTCGGCCCTGACGACGGGGACGTTCTACGGTGCCTGGGACGTGACGGATGAGGCGTACGTGGCGCAGGGCACCTACACGGTCGCGTCCGGTTCCGTCTCGCTTTGATCCACCGGGGGCGGAACCCATGATGGGGTGACATGAGCACCTTCTCCGACCTCGTCCTCGCGACCGCCGACCTGGTCGCCTACTACCGGCTCGGCGAGCCGTCCGGCACGGCGGCGGTCGACGCGGTCGCGGCCTCTGACGGCACCTATGTCGGCTCCCCGACGCTCGGTGAGCCGAGCCTGGTCGTCGGCGAGACGGGGACGGCGGTCGCCTTCGACGGGTCGACGCAGCACGTCGTGCTGCCTGACGCCCTTCGGCCCACGAGCGCGTTCTCGTGGGTCGTCTGGGTCAAGACCTCCACCTGGAACGCTCCCGGCTTCCTGATGGGCGACATCGACTACTCGGGCGGCATGGGCCGCTTCGTCGGGTGCTACCTGCGGATCGAGGCCGATGGCAGGCCGCAGTTCAGCGTCGAGACGCCCGCCATCGAGGCGGCCGGCGCCATCGCGGCTGGTGCGGCACACATGATCGTCGGGACCTACGACGGGGCGGACGCGCGGCTGTACGTCAACGGAGCACTCGCGGCCGGTCCGACCGCCGTCCCGACGCCGACCGCCGCGTCGACGTTCTACGCTGGAGCCGCCTATGGCGGCAACTACCACTGGGCGGGGACCCTCGACGATCTCGCCCTGTTCAGCCGAGCCCTGACCGCCGGTGAGGTCGCGGCCCTCTTCGTCGCAGGCAGCAAGAACGTCAGCGCGGCGGCCGGGGCCATCGCCATCACGCAGTCGTTCGCCGCAGTCGGCGGGAAGAGCGCGATCGGGGCCGCCACGCTCATCGCCTCGCCCGCGCTGTCCGCAGTCGGCGGGAAGGGAGGGGCAGGCGCCGGCACGCTGGCCACCGCATCCTCCCTGTCAGTGGTCGGCTCCATCGAGTGTTGGGTCACGGAGCCCGATGGGACCTACATCACCCACCTGGACCGCAGCGAAGAGTCGCCCTTCCGGCGCTTCGCGTTCAGCGTCGAACGCAGCGCAGCCGGCGCTGGCTCGTTGGAGTACGCGACCCCGAACGCGCTCCTCGACGAGACTCCCACGCTGTTCGACCAGGGCAACCTGGTCTGGATGAGGTACCGCGGGTGCACCGTGACCTGGGTCATCGAGCAGGTCACCCGTGCGCTCGGCGGAGAGCAGATCGATTGGGTCCAGGTGTCCGGGCGGGGCGCCCTCCAGCTGCTCGCGGACCGCCTGATCTGGCCCGACGGGTTCAGCGAGGACGACCTGGACCCCTCGGTCTGGTCGGGGCCGGGCGTGCTCACGACGACGCTGGCGGCCACGGCTGCCGCGGACCAGCGGCGCATCGTCGTGGTCGACGGCGACCGCCTGCGCGAGGGCCAGAAGGTAACGGTCAGCGGTGGCGGCCACTCGCAGACCAGCCACATCCGGCGGATGCGCGTCCGGGAGAGCGACGACCGCTGGGTGCTGACGCTGGGCGCGGACCTCGCCTTCGCCTACACGGCCGGGTCCGACGTCACCCGCCACGGCCCAGCGTTCGTGGCCACGACGCTCACGGCGGCCGTGGTCGCGGGCAAGCGGCATCTCCACGTCGACAGCGCCAAGCGGCTCCACCCCGGCCAGAAGGTGCTCATCTCCAGCGGCATCGTGGGCGAGCACGCCATCGTGCGCGAGGTCGAGCACGTCCGGGCGAAGAGCGCCGACAGCACGCCGACGGAGACGAGCTCGGCGAGCGGCCAGCGCAAGGTCGTCATCGGTGGCAAGCACTTCAGCGTCGGCCAGACGGTCACGATCACCGGCGGCGGTCACAGCGAGAGCCACGTCGTCTCGGACCGGGTGCTCACGGACACCTCGCCGCTGCGCCACCGGCTCGTGCTCGACGGCGACCTCGCGCACACCTACGCCGCAGGCGCCACCGTCTCGCGCACCTCGGTCGCCGAGTCCTGGACCGTCACGCTCCGGCGACCGCTCCAGCACGGGTTCCCCATCGGCGCCGATGTGTCGCGTCCCTCCGACCAGTGGCGGACCGTCGTGGGCCAGGCCGCCGGCGAGATGCTGTGGGACCTCATCGACGAGAGCAACGCCCGATTCACGACGCCGATCGCCCAGGGGACCATCGAGACGGACCCCGAGGACGATGACCAGTGGACGCAGCGGTTCCGGTTCGACACCCTGCTGGACGTCGTGGAGGCGGTCACGAACGCCTACGGCGACGTGCGGATGGACGGCCTCACGTTCCGCTACCTGGTCGACCCGGGCACCGATCGCTCGGCTGACGTCATCTTCGAGGAGGGCGCGGACATCCGCCGCGTGGAGCGCGACCGCGACTGGCGCGAGGCGGTCACATGGGTCGTCGCGGAGGGCGTCGGCGAGGGCGTCCGCGCCAAGCTCGCGGTGTCGGCGGATGACACGGCGACGCGCCGGCGCGAGGGCTACCTCGACGCCCACGACGCGACGAACCTGCCGATGCTCGAGGCGGCCGCCGATGCCGCCCTGGCGGAGAACGGGCCCCGCGATGTGCTGGCGCTCGACGTGACCGAGGAGCGGTACGCGGCGTTCACCGACTACGACGTCGGCGACTGGATCCGGGCCGCCGCCCCGTCCCGCGCCGTCGACGAGCTCATGCGGGTCGTCGCCATCTACGTCGCGGAGACCGACGACGAGCAGACGCGGGTGTCGCTCGACGTCAACAGCAGGCGCACCGAGTGGCTGCTGGAGCTGGACCGCGCCCAGCAGGCGTCGAAGCGCACCCTCGGCGTCAACAGCCGGCAGCCCCAGGGCCAGCTCGTGCCGTTCACCTTCAGCGGTTCCGGCGTGTTCGACGAGGACGAGGCGATGGAGACGTTCCTCCACCTGCCCGACCGCGCGTTCCTCGTGGCCGAGGTCACCGCGAACATCCAGCTGCGCCGGTTCTGGGCGACCGCTCGGAGCGCGGCTGGCGGTGGCGGCAGCACGGCGACGTCGGGATCGTCGAGCGCGTCCACGACGGCGACCGATGGTGCCGACACGCGGACGAGCTCGACCAAGGCATCCACCTCGCCGACCACGACCGGGTCGCTGGAATCGACCGATCACTGGCACACCATGTTCAGCTTCATGAGCGACACGCCGGGAGGATGGGAGGCTGACAAGTGGATCGACGGCAACAGCCACTACGTGGACCTCAACGCTGCCACGAGTGCCAGCCTGGAGACCACCACCACAGCCGTCCCGCACCACCATGACGTCACGATCGGGGCGCACAGCCACACGGTCGACATCCCGAACCACACCCACGGGATGGCCCACACCCACGGCGTGGCCATCCCCAGCCACACGCACGGCCTGGTCTACGGCACCTATGCCGAGACGCTGCCCGCGTCCTGGGCGGTCAAGGTGTACGTCGACCAGCTCGACGGCAGCTCGTGGACGAACGTCTGGACCAGCGCGACGGTCGCGGATCCTGATCAGTTCGTGGAACTGGACCTGACGGCCGTCATCGCGGAGCCCGGATCCTGGCGCATCCGCGTCAGGTCGGTTGCGGGCCAGCCGAACAACGGACGTCTGGCGTGCGACGTCTGGGGTGTGGTGCTGGCGGGATTGGAAAGCTCGTAGCGGTCATCGACCGCGGCCAGGGCGGCAGGACCATGGAGCCATTGACCGTGCTTGTCGTCCTCATCCACGATGTCGGTGCGGTGCTGCATCGTCCTCGTCGAGAGGCCCGGCTCGGTGGTCGCTCGACGGTGACCATCGGCGGTGCCGCGCGCATCTCGCGGCGGTCGTCCATCCAACCGGGCGGCCGCCTCTTCACGTCGCCGACCCCGATCACGAGGAGTACGCTGCGCGGGACCGACGCCCGGCGGAGGAGCCCCACCCTCGCGGGGGCGAGAACAGGTGATCGCTGGGCGTCGGTCACCGGCCGCAGCGACGCCCGGCCGACCACCCAGCCAGGTGGGAGCGCGGCGTGCATCTGGTCCCAGGCGGCCGCGAGGGCGGGGTCGGTCAAGACGGCTCAGGGAAGAGCTGGGAGATCCCGTGTGACGCTGAGGTCACGGTGCGCGTGCCGGGTCCTTGCAGAGTGCGGTATCCGCCAGCGATGACTCCAGGCAGCGACCGCCGAGGAAGTCCAGTGGAACGACCTCGCTGCCGTGCGCCTTGGGGTGTGCAGCCCACGCCGCTTGCCACTCCGTCACCGTCGCGCAAAGCCTGACCGCCGGGTCCAAAGACTCGACGCCCTGACCTCCACCGGCTGCATTCTCGGCTGTCTTGAATGCCGCGTCGCATGCCGCGGTGACGCCTGCCGGGAGCGAGGATCCGCAGGCACCCAGACCCAGCGCGGCAAAGGCGATCGCCGTGACCATGGCCAGTGCTCGCCGCATCAGCCCCCTCCGATGGAGAGGTCGAGTCGCCAGCCCTGGGCGTCCATCTCCGCGCGCGAGTAGGTCGGGCCACCCCGGTCGGCGATGCCCACGGCGTAGAACGACGCATCCGGGACCTCCGGGATGTCGTAAGGGAAGGTGCACTGTCCATGCTTGCCAGTGGACGGCTTCCCGACCCCCAGGCGGCCGGTGGCCAGGAGCGATCCGTCACCATCCCGCACCGACACGAGCGCCCCCTCGGCGATGTCGGCGAACGCGTCTCGGCCCCAGCAGACGCCATCGGCGAGGGTCCAGGTGGCGTATCCGCTGTCCCACCTGATCTCGACGCTTCCGCTCAGGTCGTGCGTGGCCGCCGGGCTCGGTTGGCCGGCACTCGCGCAGAGCGCGGGGTCCGCCACAATCGCGAAGGAGGCATCTCCGGCGGCGATCGCGGTCCCGAGAGACACCGGGTCCCAGCCGGATCCGGGAGCCTGGCCGATGACAGCGACGCAAAGCATCGTCGTCGGTTGCTGGCCGACCGCGGAGGACGTCGGCACCACCAGTGACAGCGCCAAGGCGATGACGATCACGATCCGGATCCTCACGGGACCCCCCTTGTTGACAACCTGTGGACCGTCAGAAGCGTCCCGGCCGTATTTCGTGGACAGAGACTCTTGACCCCTCTGGCCGACCGGAGCACGCTTGCGCGCTCGACTGGGAGCACCCAGCGCCGGCACCAACGGAGGTCCGGCGTCATGGGACCAGTCACCGATCCTGTCGAGGTCATGCTGCGCCGCGTGCTGCGGTTGGTCGACGAGGGCCTACGCGCTCGTCTAGCAGCGCCTCCAGCCGAGGCTCCAACTGCGCCAGGATCGTCTCCATCGCCTGAGCGCTCAGCGCCGGAGCCGGTTCGTCCCCGTCCATCGCAGCCACGATCGCCGAGCGCCTGACGCCGAATGCTTCCGCCAACGCGCGGAGGTGGGCCAGACTCGGCTCGCGTTCGTCCCGGAACCATTCGTACATGGTCTCGGCCGTGGTGTTGATGGCCACCGCAAGTCCCCGGATGCCGCCCCGCTTGCGGTCCCAGTGGTCATCGACATAGGCGCGCAGACGGCTCCCTGTCGTGTCCGGT
>Ga0302322_100000232_pt1 | contig 40775 bp, 32 predicted proteins | sample Fen_T0_2_FD_203757 | JGI IMG/M metagenome (GOLD analysis project Ga0302322, IMG submission 203757) | Peat permafrost microbial communities from Stordalen Mire near Abisko, Sweden - Fen_T0_2 | ecosystem: Environmental > Terrestrial > Soil > Wetlands > Permafrost | place: Sweden: Abisko...
AGGTATAAGTTCTGTTCTGTTATCAGGGCGAATCATGATATCAAATTCCATAAATGGGTTGCCGGGAATTTTTTGAAAACAAATATCAAAGCCTTTCGCCTGCGAGTCTTTACTGATTGTAATTTGTCGGTACGTACCAGAAACGACTTGCGCCTGCTCCTGAATGGCACATTGCAGTGCCTGAAGCGCCTCCCGTTCTGAAAACGTCCCATTGTGGTTGTTTAGAATGTCATCAAGCCCTTTAATAAAATGCCCTGTTATAACCTCAGAGCTTCCGTCATCGAAGAAATCTATGTCGAACCATTCTTCCGGATTACCAGGAAATTCACGAAAACTGAAATCCCAAAAGCTGTTTTTACCCTTTGTTTTTCTAATTACAAGCTGTCGATACACGCCTGTAGTGAGGCCGGCGTGCTTATCGAGAACAGTTTTGAAAATAGTGAAAGCCTCTTGAGGTCGAAAAATTCCCAGTTCATTCGCCTCACGAACGGTGGCATCCGTCATACACCCGCCGAGAACAAAAACCAGTAAAGTGCCGAGAATAATTTGCCTGATGTTCATATTTTACCTTCGCCATTTTTTGATGAATTCTTGTTCAAGGCCAACTGCTTTTTGAGCGTTGGCTGACCACTCTGCCCTGCCTGCATGATTCGTTTGCGTCATCATTTCAGCAATCGCCCGCCGTTTTCCATCGTTGACGATCCGGCCTGCTCCAACGCTATCCACCCCACTACCTTGTGTCAATCGCTCCCTCCGCCGCCTTGCCCCATCCCAGAGGGATGTCAGGCGGTAACCCGTGGTTGAACCCCGCGACGCCACCGGAACCCAACGCCACCAACCACACTTGTGAATACCACTGCGCAGCGGATGCGGGGCAGCAGCAGGCATGCCGCTCGCGCGCAACGCATGCCGCACCCGCTCAAGCCCCGGATTTGGTTCAGACACCGGCATTTTCAAGCAGCGCAGGCTGGCAATCGGCTGCGGTGTTGGAATATCGGCCAGCCCGCCGGTTAACAACCGGCGATACAGCCGACTGCCAGTCGGCGCTACGCCTGCGAGGCGCAGCGTTTGGCACAAACCCCGGAGTTTTTGGACACCACCCCGTTCAGTCACCTGCTTCCATTTCGCTGGAGCAGCACTTTGACCTCAAAATGAACCAGCCAGACAGATCGCCCGAATTTCCGCGCACACGGGGCCAACTACTGCTATAATAGTGGCTTGGTGCCACCAAGGCCGGGCGCGTGCGATCACGGATCCACCGCTGAAAAACCACCGGGTGCTGACGAATAACTTGGAAAAGCCTCGTCCACCTGTTACGACTCAAGCGAAACTGGCACCACGCCATGGTGGCGGATACTTAAAAGATTTTAAAAGATTCTCGATATGACAGACATGAAGCCGACGATTGTCGCGGCCCTCGGACAAAAAGATTACGTTCCGGCCAACGTGCCCGAACTCCTCCAACTGCTCAAACTGGAGCGCCATCAGCAGCAGGAATTGCAGCATGTGCTCCGCGAACTGGAACAGGCCGGCCTCATCGCCCGCCTCAAGGGCAACCGCTACATCCAGTCCGGCGAGGCCGACCTCATCCCGGGCCGGATTCGCATGAACCGCGCCGGCAAGGGCTTTCTCCAGCCGGACGACCCCAGCCTCAAGGAAATTGCCGTGGCGGAAAACGCGACCGGCACCGCGCTCCATGAAGACCGCGTGCTGGTGCGGCGCGACGTGCGGGGCAAGGGCTTGCGCTCCAAGGTGCTCGAAGCCACCACCGGCTCGGTGGTTCGTATTTTGGAACGGCGCCGCACCCAGATCGTCGGCACCTTTCAGCGCGGCAAGCAGTTCCGTTTCGTCATTCCCGATGACCCGCGCATCCCCCACGACATCTATGTGCCGGAACCCCGCGACGTCGGCCGGGGCGCCCAGATTGGCGACAAGGTGGTGGTCGAACTACGCGAATGGGAATCGCGCAACGCCAACCCCGAAGGCGAGATCATCGAAGTCCTCGGCGCGCCCGACGCCGAAGGCGTGGACATGCTCTCCGTGCTGCGCCAGTACGATCTGCCGCTCCATTTCCCCAAGGCCGTGCTGGCCGAGGCCCACGCCGTCGGCAGCACCGTACATCCGCACGACCTGGCGGACCGCGTGGATTGCCGGCTCCACCGGGTCATCACCATTGATCCGGATGATGCCAAGGACTTTGACGATGCCATCTGCCTCGAGCGCGCCGGTCAGGATCAATGGCGCCTCTGGGTCCACATCGCCGATGTCTCGCACTACGTCAAGCCCGGCACCGCGCTCGACGTCGAGGCGCGCAAACGCGGCAACTCCACCTACCTCGTGGACCGCGTCATCCCGATGCTGCCCGAAGCCTTGAGCAACGAGTTGTGCTCGCTCAAGCCCGCCGTGGATCGCCTGACCAAGTGCGTGGAGTTTCTCATCTCCCACGACGGCCATGTGCTGAGCACCAAGTTTTATTCCGCCGTAATCCATTCGCAGCGGCGCTTCACCTACGGCGAAGTGCTGTCCATTCTGCAGCGCAAACCGACGGCTGACCCCATTGAACAAATGGTGCATCAGGCCAACGAGCTGACCCAGCGCATCCGCCGGCTCCGCTTCAAGGCCGGCTCGCTCGCGCTCGACTTCCCGGAATCAAAAATCCGCCTGGACGACCACGGCCACATCCTCCGCATCGAACGCACCGAGAACGACGTGTCGCACCAGTTGATCGAGGAATGCATGCTGCTGGCCAATGAAGCCGTGGCCGGCCGCCTGATGAGCCTGCGCCAGCCCGCCATTTACCGCGTCCACGAGGTGCCGGATGAGCGGCGCCTGCAGGAATACCGCCAGGACGTCCTGAGCCAGAACGTGCCCTGCGGCAATCTGCGCCAGACCGCCGAAGTGCAAAAGCTGCTGCAACGGCTCAGCACCCTGCCCATCGGCCCCGCGCTCAAGATCGGTTTTCTCAAGTCGCTCATGCGCGCCTGCTATTCCACGGAACCGCTCGGCCACTACGGCCTGGCCAAGCAGAAATACACCCACTTCACCTCCCCGATCCGACGCTACGCCGACTTGGTCGTCCATCGCTCATTGTTCGACAAAATCTCCGCCCCTCTGGCCGCGCTCAAGGAGACCGCCGAACACATTTCCGTGACCGAGCGCAACTCATCCGACGCGGAACGCGACAGCAAGGATGTGAAACTCTTTGCCTACCTGCGCGCACAATTGGAATCCGGCCACCCCGAACGCTACGACGCCTGCGTGACCGACGTGCGCAACTTCGGCTTCTTCGTCGACGTGCCCGGCCTGGCCATGAGCGGCCTCGTGCCCTTGTCCACGGTCGAGGATGATTTCTTCGTGTTTGATGAATCGCGCAACCAGTTGGTCGGCCGCCGCACCCGGCGCATCATCCGCCTCGGCGATCAAGTCACCGTATCGGTTGCCAAAGTGGACACCTTCAAAAAGCAGGTGGACTTTTGCCTGGTCCCGGTCGAGCGCCCACAGTTTCGCCCGGCGGCTCCGCACCGGCAGTCCCAGCCAAAATCCGGTCCTCCAGCCCAGCCGCAGCAACAAAAATCCAGACCTCCATTCCAGCCGCAGCCGCATCGGTCCGGACCTTCGACTCAGTCGCCGCAGCGTTCGTCCACACAGCAACCACAGCGTTCGTCCGCACCGCAACCACAGCGTTCGTCTCAGCCACAACAGCGTTCGTCCTCGCCGCAACCACAGCGTTCGTCCGCGCCGCAACCGCAGCGTTCGTCAACGCAACCGCAGCGCTTGTCCGTGGCGAAACCGTCGTTTCAATTGAGCACCAGCGGCAAGAGCGCCCGCCCGGCCCGGCCCAACCGTTCCGGTTCCCGGCCCGGCCAGCCCCGGCGTTTTCGTTAGGGCGAACCGAGGTTCGTCCTCGGCAACGGCCTGGCACGCAGGCAGTGCGGGCGTCATCGCGCAGTAACGGCCGCAGCGTCCGCGCGAGCCACGAGCTAGGCGCAGCTGACGCCTAGCCCGGCGGTTGGCGGCTGGCCGCCTGCTGCATGCAACGTTGGTTCCAAAGTTGCCCTGATGGCCGGGTGGCGTATATTCTATTCAGTGAATATTTCCAGATTGTGGCCGATCAGTTGTAAAGCACTTGCCGGACTGTTTTTTTTGCTCACGTTTTGCGCCCTGGGCCAGGACCGGCAAATCCGGCTGCGCCACGGAACCATCGTCACGCCAACGAAAACCAATGCCATGGCGGCAGCCAAAAGCGCCGTGGTTTCGACCGGTGCCGCCGCCAAACTTTACCTGATTCAGCTGGAAGGCCCGGCCAGTGCCGCCAAGCTGGCCCAACTCCGCGCCAACGGCGTGGAAATCATCAAGTATGTCCCGGACGACACCTTCATCGGCAAGTTGGTGTCCCCGGACGCCGTGCTCGCTTTGCCGGCCGTCCGCTGGGTAGGCCCTTACCAGGCAGAATATAAAATCCACCCGCGCCTGTCGGCGGCGATCACGGCCAAAACCCAAATGGCACCAACGGTCGCGGTGAACATTTTACTCTCGGCAAGCGCTTCCACGGCCGAAATCGCACAGGTACAGGCGCTGCTGGCCACGATGCATCACGAGAGCCGGTTGCGGCAGGGCACGCTTCTATCCGCCGAGATCACCCCAGCCCGGCTGACGGCCCTTGCCCAAGCCGAGGCCACGCTCTGGATTGAACCGGCGCCCAAACGAAAACTTGTGGATGAAACCGCCTCGAAAATTATCGGCGGCGACGACGGCCTCGTGGCCACCCCCACGCTGACCGAACAGCTCGGTTTTGACGGTCGCGGCGTGACCGTCTGCGTGGCGGACACCGGCCTCGACACGGGCGACACGAACACCATGCACCCGGACTTGTCCGGGCGCGTCATCGGCCTCAGGTATTACGGCGACCTCACGGACGGCTCGGACGGCTACGGTCACGGCACGCATTGCGCCGGCATCGTCGCCGGCAATGCCGCCACCGGTGAAACCGACCCGGACTCCGGTGCCTTTTATGGGCTGGGCATCGCATCGGGAGCGAGTTTGTTCATCGAACGCATTTTTGACGACGCGGCCGGCGCGGCGAATCCGTTTCCCAGTGACGAAACGCTCACCCACGATGCCGTGCGCAGCGGTGCAAAGATAGGCTCAAATAGCTGGGGCAACGACGTGCAGGGCGAATACGATACTGACGCGGCGCAGTTTGACGAACTGGTGCGGGATGCCGACGCCACCACGCCGGGCGACCAGCCGTACATCCTGGAATTTTCCGCCGGCAACGCCGGGCCCGGCACACAAACCGTCGGCAGCCCGGCCACCGCCAAGAATGTGCTCAGCACCGGGGCGTCCCAGAATTACCCGGGCACGCTGGCTTTGACTTACGGCCTGTACGCCGACGGACCGGATACAATGGCTGATTTTTCCAGCCGCGGGCCCTGCGCGGACGGACGGCTCAAGCCCGATCTCGTCACGCCCGGCACGTGGATTGCCTCCGCCGCCTCGGCGAACGTCCTCGACCCGGCGGCAACTTCCTGGAGCGTCATTGATGACCGGTATGTTTACATGGGCGGCACCAGCATGGCGGGGCCATACGCGGCGGGTGCGGCGGCGGTTTTTGTGCAGTTTTACGCCAGCACCCATGCCAAGGCCACACCCTCACCGGCGCTGGTCAAGGCCGCCCTCATCAATTCCTGCAGCGAATTGGATCAAGCCAGCGGCGGACCCGGGCCGATCCCCAATTTCGACGAAGGCTGGGGCCGGCTCACCTTGACCAACATTATCAACACCAATGTGAATGCCGCGCCGCGCTTTTACCAATACCTGGATCAATCCGTATTGCTCGAGGCGGGCCAGGTTTATTCCCAGCACGTTTTTGTTCAAACTTCCGATCAGCCGCTGAAAATCACGCTGGCCTACACGGATGTGGCGGGCTTTCCCGGGGCCAATCCGGCCTTGGTCAACGATCTGGATTTGGAAGTCGTCGGGCCGGATGGAACACTGTATCGCGGCAATCAATTTGCCGCCGGCGAATCGGTGCCCAACCCGCCCACGCCGGACAGCTTGAACAACGTCGAAGCGGTGCATCTGGCCCGGCCGACGCCGGGCGATTACCTCGTGCGCGTGCGCGCCCGCAATGTCGTGCAAGACGCCCGGCTGGACACCGCCGCCATTGACCAGGATTTTGCGCTGGTGATTTCCGGCAACCTCGTGCGGCCCGGCACCGGTGCCATTCTGCTCGACCGTGCCGTTTACACCGCGCCCGACACGCTCCGGCTCGCCGTGCTCGATGCCGCCCGCAGCGCCGCCAGTTCCGTCAATGTAACGGTCAAGAGCACCACCGAACCGCTGGGTGAAACGTATGTCCTGCACGCGGCCGGCAACTATGGAGTCTTTACCGGTGCCGTCGCGACGGCGGTCGGCCCGGCCAGCGCCGATGGCAAATTGCAACTCCACGACAGTGACGTCATCGAGGCGGATTATCTGGATATCGCCGGCACCAACCATCTGGCCCTCGCCACCGCACACCTGGCTCCGCCCGTGTTAAGCGGAGTCGCGACCACCAGCGATCTCGGCATCATCAACATCGTCTGGCAGAGCAGCACCCCAGCCAATTCGGTCGTCTATTTCAGCACCAACTTCACTTTTAATCTGGCCGCCACCAATGCCAGCCCCACGACCAGCCATGACGTAAAACTTACGCGGCTCGTCGCCGGCCTGACGTACCATTATTTTGTGGTTTCCACCGATGCGGCCGGCAATACGGTCACCAACAACAATGCCGGGACTTATTATAGTTTTATCGCGCTCGCGGTGCCGACCGTGCTGCTGGTGGATGGCTACGACACGGCGGCCGAGGAAGTCAGCGGCTCCACCGTCATTCCTGACAGTGCCTATACCAATGCCCTGGCGGCCACCGGCTATCGCTATAGTTTTTGGAAGGTGAACCAGCGCGGGTATCCGCAGTTGAGCGACCTGCAAGGCTTTCCCGTGGTCCTCTGGCGGACCACCGATGACTCCGTGAACTACGGCGTGGATGCCGACGGTCTGCCTGATCCCGCCGCCACCAACAACACGCTGAATGCCCGGCAACAATTCATGATCCAGTCGTATCTGAACAGCGGCGGAGCGTTCTTCATGGCATCCATGAACATCCTGAGCCAGCTGGGCAATGTGCCCTTCCGCAAAACGGCGCTGCAAGTGGATGGGTTCATTCCCAATCCCGATCCCCCGGCCCCCTGCTCCAGTTGCGATGAAGACTTTGGCGTGCCCGCCCTCTTTGGTGCGCCGGGTAACGCCATTGCCGGCGGCATGGCCATGACGTTGGATTACTCCGCGTATCCCAGTTTTGATCTTGATGGCGAAACGGTGTACGGGCCGGATTTCTCCGACACGTTTACGCCAACCACCAGTGCCACGCCGATTTTTTATGAGGCCAGTTCCGGCAAGCCGTGCGGCATGAGTTTTCCACAGGTCGGCTACGACAGCCCGGGGCGCGTGGTGTTTCTCTCCTTCCCGCTCGATGCCCTGCCCGCCGCGGGCACCGCGCCCAACAACCGCACCGAAGTGTTGCGCCGGGCGATCGACTTTCTCGCGCCGGGCGCCAACGGCCGGGGTGCCATTTTCCTGGATCACGCCACCTATGCCATTCCCGACAAGGTCACGGTCGAAATCGGTGACTCCGACCGGATCGGAGCCGGGCCCGTACCCGTGGTGTTTTCCACCAGCGCCACCAACCAGGTCACCATCAATTTGAATGAGACCACGCATCCCGGATTATTTCGCGGCTCCATCGTGCTGGTCGCCACCAACGCCGCCACCGGCCAAATCACCGTGCGCAATGGCAACCTGCTCACCGCAAAATATTTTGATGCGTCCAATGGGAGCAATGTGACCGCCACCGCCACCATTGATGCGACACCTCCAGCCATCACCAACGTCACCGCCACCGCCCGCTACGGCGACGCACAAGTCAGCTGGCGCACCGATAAACCAGCGGATTCGCTCGTGCAATACGGCGATTCTTTCGCCCTTGGCCAAACCGCGTATGCTTCGACACTGGTCACCAATCACAGCCTCGGCATCAGCGGATTGAACGCCAACCGGACATACTATTTCCAAGTCGTCAGCCGCGACGCGGCCGGCAACACCGCGGTCGACGACAACCACGGTTCGCTTTACGTGCTGCAAACCCTTCCCGCCATTCAACCGCCTTGGTTTGATGATCTGGAAAGTGGTGCCCCTAACTGGACCGTGGTTACGGACCCCGCTTATCCTGGCTTGAGCTGGCAACTGGGCACACCCGCGAACGGGCTGCAGAACAGTGCACACAGCGGCACAGAGGCCTGGGGGAGCAATCTTAAGGGCCAGGCATTTGACATTGCGAAGTCGTTCCTGTACAGCCCGGAAATAGATCTTTCGGGCATGAGTCAGGCAACCTTGACGTTCTGGGACAGCTTTGATTTCAAAAGCGGGCTGGAGTTTGCCGAGGTGGGGATTAGCACGAATAGCAGCACGAAGCCCGACGACATCCCCACGCTGGTGAGTTTTACGGGACAAACATCCGATGGCTGGCAGGAGGAAACCATTGACCTTTCGGCGTTTACTGGCAAGACGATCCAGATTGTCTGGTATTATTCAGGGATTGCGGTGTTCGATCCGCTGACTGGCTGGCTGGTCGATGACATCAGCGTCACCGGCACCCGGGGCGGGGGCACCATCGTCCTTAATAAAAACCTGGGCCAGGGCACGTGCGCCCTCACCGGCCCTGTGAGCCGGAATGCCACCCTGACAACGACGGTCATCACGAATGCGCCCTTGGGAGAATACCGGGTGGGGTTCAGCGACGTGGCGTTTTACATCACGCCGCCGCCACTCACCAATACCCTGGTCAACGGCGGCACCATCACGTTCACCGGCACTTACGATTTCATTGATGCGAATCACAATGGCATTTCGGATGCGTGGGAGGATTACTATTTCCACGCCGCCACCACCAACCGCACACCGGCCACCGACACCGACCTGGATGGAATGACCGACTATGCGGAATTTATCGCCGGCACCGACCCCACGAATGCCGCCTCGAACTTCCGTTTCCTGCCCAACGTGAGCCGGACCAACGGCGTCATCCGCCTGCAATGGTCCGCCGTGCCCGGCCGCCTCTACCTGCTGGAAACCTCCACCAACCTCCAGTCCTGGCTCGCCCTCACCGGCTGGCAGCAAGCCGCGGGCAGCCCCATGACCTTCTCGGTCACCAACGCCAGCCAACCGGCCCGCCTCTACCGCGTGCAGGTGCGCCCCTGAGGCCGCGCGGCGACGGCGCACAATTTTTCAACAAAACCCCTTGCACCGCCGCCGGAGGTGTGGAATAGTCATTTCGCTGTTTGACGAAATGACATTATATGCGCGAATTCATGGCCATCACCAAGGCGCTCGCCGATCCCAACCGGGTGCGCGTGCTCCTCGCCCTGCAAACCGGCGAACTCTGCGTCTGCCAAATCACAGAACTTTTCGGCTTTGCGCCGTCCACGGTTTCCAAGCATCTCTCGATCCTGTATCAGGCCGGCCTCGTGCTATCTCGCAAATCGGAGCGCTGGGTCTATTACCGGCTGGCGGACGAAACCGCGCCTGTCGCCGTGCGCGAGGCGTTGGCCTGGGTGCATAAATCACTCGCCACGACGGACGAAACCAAGGCCGATGCCAGAAAGCTCAAAGAAATCCTGAAGACCGATCTCGCCGTCATCTGCCGTCGCCAGAAATGCTGCTGAGCCACGTTAATCTGCACTTCCCAATCAACCAGAATATTCCAAACACATCATGAAAACTCCCCTGCCCGCTGATGCTCAAGCCGATTCCCTGCGCCAATTGGTCCGCAGTGGCTACGCCAAAATCGCACAAGACACCACCGCCGGCACCGGCAGACGAGGAGTTTCCTGCTGCGGTTCCGCGCCGCCGGAGGCTGAGAAACTGGCGCGCCAGTTGGGTTATACGGTCGAAGAACTGAAGGCCCTGCCCGAAGGTGCCAACATGGGTCTCTCCTGCGGCAATCCCGCCGCGCTGGCGGCGCTGAAGCCCGGCGAAATCGTGCTGGATCTGGGCAGCGGCGGCGGGTTTGATGTCTTTATCGCCGGGCGCAAGGTGGGCGCGACCGGCCGCGCCATCGGGGTGGACATGACGCCGGAAATGCTGGGGAAGGCGCGCAAGAACATCGCGCATTACCGCCAGGAAACCGGCCTGGACAATGTGGAATTCCGCCTGGGCGAAATTGAGCATCTGCCCGTGGCCGACAACTCCGTGGATGCCATCATCTCCAACTGCGTCATCAACCTTTCGCCGGACAAGGAGCAGGTCTGGCGTGAAATTGCGCGGGTGCTCAAGCCGGGCGGCCGCGTCGCGGTGTCCGACATGGCGCTGCTTCAACCGCTTCCACCGGAGGTGCGGACCATGGTGGAGGCTCTCGTCGGCTGCGTGGCGGGGGCGGCGCTGGTCAGCGAAACCGAACGCATGGCCAAGGCGGCCGGACTCGCCGACCTCGTGGTCAAGACGAAGGCGGATTATCTCGAGGCAATGCAGCACTTTGAAGATCCGCTCTACCAGAAGATTGTGGCGCATCTGCCGCCGGATACCAAGCCGGTCGATTATCTTACCAGCCTGGAAATTCAGGCGCGCAAGCCGGTCTCGACCGTGGAATATTCGGCGGGCGTCAACGAACTGGTTGCCATCGGGGCGGCCATCGCCGCCAACTGCGAGCCGTGCTTGAAATATCATTATCAACAGGCGCAGCATCTTGGCGTGGCCAAAACCGACATGGCCCGCGCGGTAACCACGGGAGCTGCGGTGAAAGATTCACCGCATCAAGCCATCCTGCGGCTGGCGGACCGCTTGACCAATGCCGGACTGGGTGGCCCGAAGGATGCCAGCGATCCGTGCTGCGGATCACAAACCGCCAGCGGGCCGGCGACTGACGGTAAATGCTGCAAGTAGCAAATGTCCATGAGCCAGACCGCCCTTACCATTCCCCAACCCGGCCCACCGGGCGAAGGCATCACCCCGTCGTGTGGCGGTGCCTTGCGCCGACCCATTTTATGGGGCATCACCGCCATGTTGGGCTGGTTCGTGCTCTACCGCAACCTCGCGCCGCTCAGCCGCTGGTTCACCTATGATTTGCTGAAGTTCGAAACCGGAAAGCAGCTGGGCGCGGCGGTCGAGTTTTTCGTCTTTGAAGTGCCTAAAGTGCTGTTGCTGCTGACACTGGTGGTGTTTGGCGTGGGCGTGGTGCGCTCGTTCTTCACCCCGGAGCGCACGCGCCGGCTGCTGGCAGGCCGCCGCGAGTTTGCGGGCAATCTCCTCGCCGCCCTGCTCGGCGTCGTCACCCCGTTTTGCTCCTGTTCGGCCGTGCCGCTGTTCATCGGCTTTGTGACGACGGGCGTGCCGCTCGGAGTGACGTTTTCCTTTCTCATCGCGGCGCCCATGGTCAATGAAATCGCGCTGGTGCTGTTGTTCGGCCTGTTCGGATGGAAAGTGGCGGCGCTTTATTTTGCCACCGGATTGGGCATCGCCCTCAGTGCGGGCTGGGTGATTGGCCGGCTGAAAATGGAGCGGTTCGTCGAAGACTGGGTTTACCAGATGCCCACCCACTCTGCCACGGAAGACGTTGCGCCCACCTGGCCCGCCCGCATCCGTTACGGCCGGGAAGCCGTGCAGGACATCCTGAAACGCGTCTGGCTGTTTGTGCTGCTGGGGATCGCGGTGGGCGCGGGCATCCACGGCTATGTGCCGGAGAATTTCATGGCGTCCATCATGGGCAAAGAGGCGTGGTGGAGCGTGCCGCTGGCGGTGCTCCTCGGCGTGCCGATGTATTCGAACGCGGCGGGCATTATTCCCATCGTCCAAGCGTTGCTGGGCAAGGGCGCGGCGCTCGGCACGGTGCTGGCCTTCATGATGTCGGTCATTGCGCTGTCGCTGCCGGAAGCCGTGATCCTGCGCAAAGTTTTGAAGCTCCGGCTGATCCTGGTGTTTTTCGGCGTGGTCGCGCTCGGCATCATGCTGGTGGGCTTTTTATTCAACTGGCTGCTTTGATCGCCAACAATTTATGAAACTACAAATCCTCGGAACCGGCTGCGCCAAGTGCAACGCCCTGCTGCAAGCCACGGAAAAGGCCGCGCAAACGCTCGGCCTGACGTATGAACTCGAAAAAGTCACCGACCTGCGACAGATCATGGCGTTCGGCGTCATGACCACGCCCGCGCTGGTGGTGGACGGCAAGGTCAAAGTAAGCGGCAAGGTGCCGTCCGTGGAGGAAATCAAAGGAATGCTCGTCTGAACCATCAAGGTGGAAAATACTATGATACAAAAAAGCATTGGATTCATCGGCGGCGGACGTATCACGCGCATCTTTCTGGCTGCTTGGACACGTCAGGGCCGCCTGCCCGGCAACATGGTCGTGGCGGACAACAACCCGGAAGTGCTGGCCAAACTCAAAGCCAGCTACCCGGCCATCGAAACAACCGCCCAACTTTCGGCCGCCAGCGCGCAAGACTTGGTGTTCCTGTCGCTGCATCCGTCGGTGATGGCCGAAGCCTTGGGCAGTGCCCACGTCGGCCTCAAACCCGCGACGCTGGTGGTTTCCCTGGCGCCGAAATTTACGCTTTCCAAACTCAGCAGTTTGCTTGGCGGTCACGCGCGACTGGCCCGGGTGATTCCCAATGCGCCGTCGCTGATCGGTGCGGGATTCAATCCGGTAACCTATGCCCCGGCGTTAACTGCGGAGGACAAAATCGACCTGGCCACGCTGCTCAGTCCGCTGGGCGAAAGCCCGGAAGTGGCCGAAGAAAAACTGGAAGCGTACGCGGTTATTTCCGCCATGGGCCCCACGTATCTTTGGTTCCAATTGCAAAACCTGCGGGAATTAGCCGGCCGTTTCGGGCTCAGCGAAGCTGAGTCCGACACCGCCCTGAAACGCATGGTCTGCGGCAGCACCCGCACGCTGCTGGAATCCGGCCTCATGCCCGCGGAAGTCATGGATCTGATCCCCGTGAAACCGCTGGCCGAAATGGAAAAATCCGTCACCGAAATGTATCAAACGCGACTGCCTGCCATTTACCAAAAAATCAAACCATGAAAACACTCGTCAAACTGCTGGTCCTCGCCGTCATCGGCGGCAGCATGCTTAACTATAACCACGGACTGCAAGCGGCTGAAGCCACCAACAGCGCCGTCGCAACTCCGGCCAGGCAACCGCTGCCCAAGCTGATGGACTTCGGCGCCAACAAATGCATTCCGTGCAAGGCCATGGCGCCGATTCTGGAGGAATTGAAAAAGGATTACGCCGGCAAGCTGGAGGTTGAATTCGTTGACGTCTGGAAAGATCCCGATGCGGGCAAGCCTTACAGCATCAAAATGATTCCCACGCAAATCTTCTTCGATGCCAGCGGCAAGGAACTCTTCCGCCATAGCGGCTTCTATGGCAAGGAAGACATCCTGGCCAAATGGAAGGAACTGGGCGTGAACCTGGCGGCAGCCAAATAATCAGCTCGGACGCGCCATGGAAAAGCTCTTCACCGCCCTGAACCACGCCGTGGAAGGCACGCCCGGCCTCGCGCTGGCGGCGGCGGCCGCGTGGGGCGTTTTGAGCATCCTCCTGAGCCCCTGCCATCTGGCGAGCATACCGCTCATCGTGGGCTTCATCAGCGGACAGGGCCGGCTCACCACGCGGCGGGCTTTCTGGACGGCCACGCTGTTTGCCGTGGGCATCCTCATCACCATCGCCGCCATTGGCGCGATCACGGCGGCAGCGGGCCGGATGCTGGGCGATGTGGGGCGCTACGGAAATTATTTCGTGGCCCTCATTTTTTTCGTCGTCGGACTGCATCTGGTGGGGGTGATTCCGCTGTCGTTCTCCGGCGCAGGGGCCGTGGGCATGAAGCGAAAAGGCCTGTTCGCCGCCTTCAGTCTGGGGCTGATCTTCGGCATCGCGCTCGGCCCCTGCACCTTTGCCTTCATGGCGCCCATTCTGGCCGTGACCTTCAAGGTGGCCGATACCGCGCCCATTTACGCGGTGGCGTTGTTGCTGGCTTACGGCGCGGGCCATTGCGCGGTGATTGTGGCCGCCGGCACGGCCACGGAATCCGTCCAGCGGTTCCTAAACTGGAACGAACACTCCCAGGGCTTGAAGATTGTTAAATTTCTCTGCGGCATCCTCGTCATTCTCGGCGGCGGGTGGCTGATTTACTCGGCTCCGTAGCCATAACCCAACCAACCAATGAACCCATGACAGCCATCCCTCCGAAAAACAAACCCACGGTCCTCATCCTCTGCACCGGTAATTCGTGCCGCAGCCATCTGGCGGAAGGCATTCTGCGCGCGGTGGCGGGTGACACGCTCAACGTCCAGAGCGCCGGCTCGAAACCGGCGGGTTATGTGCATCCGCTTGGCATCCAGGTGATGAAGGAAATCGGCATTGATATTTCTGCGCATCATTCCAAGCACATGAATGATTTTCTAAACCAGCCGGTCGAAACCGTCATCACGGTCTGCGGCAACGCGGACCAGGCCTGCCCGATTTTTCCCGGCCAGTTGAACCGGCATCATTGGGGCTTTTATGATCCGGCGCACGCCACCGGCACGGACGAGGAAAAGCTCGCGGTGTTCCGGCAGGTGCGGGACCAGATCAAGCTGGTATTCGAAGCTTACGCCGCCGGTCGCCGGGATCAGGCCAAAACCCAACCAATCCTATGAAACCAACCACGTCCATCCTCCATGTATTCGATCCCGCCATGTGCTGTTCCACGGGCATCTGCGGGCCCAATGTTGACACCAAGCTCGTGCAATTCGCCGCTGATCTCGACTGGCTCAAAACCCAGGGCGTGATCGTGCAACGCCACAACCTCTCGCAAAATCCGGGCGCGTTCGTGGAAAACGAACTGGTGAAAACCGCGCTGACGGAAAAGGGCGAAGCCGCGTTGCCGGTGATTTTGCTCAACGGCAAAATGGCGTCAACAGGCCGTTATCCCGACCGCAATGAACTGGCCGGCTGGTTCAAGCTGAACGCCACCGCCCCGACCGCCACCGCGAAATCAGATTGCGGCTGCAAAGGCGGCACCTGTTAGAATATTATGAGTATTGACCCCACCCCCTCGCTGGCCCGCTTTCTGGAAGCGCCCACCCGGTTTCTTTTTTTCACCGGCAAAGGCGGCGTGGGCAAGACTTCGCTGGCGTGCGCTTCGGCCATCGCCCTGGCCGACCGGGGCCGGCGCGTTTTGCTGGTCAGCACCGATCCGGCGTCCAATCTCGACGAAGTGCTGGGACAAACTTTGACGCCCGCGCCCACGCCCATTCCCGGCGTGCCGAATCTTCAGGCTTTGAACATCGACCCGGCGGCGGCGGCAGCGGCGTATCGCGAAAAACTGGTCGGCCCTTATCGGGGCAAACTCCCCGAGGCCATTCTGCGCGGAATGGAGGAACAGCTCTCCGGCGCCTGCACGATGGAAATTGCGGCGTTCGATGAATTTTCCCGGCTGCTTGGCCAACCCGAGGCCACCGCCGCCTTTGACCACGTCATTTTCGATACGGCCCCGACCGGCCACACGCTGCGCCTTATGACGCTGCCCACGGCCTGGACCGGCTTTCTCGATACGAACACCACCGGCAATTCCTGTCTGGGACCGCTGGCGGGATTGCAGCAGCAACGCGCGATTTATGAGCACGCCGTCGCCGCCCTCGCGGATGGCGAGCGCACGACCCTGGTGCTGGTGAGCCGCGCGCAGAAAGCCGCCCTGGCCGAAGCCGAGCGCACGAGCGGCGAACTGGCGGCCATCGGCGTACGCAACCAGCGGCTCATCCTGAACGGGCTGTTCAAAGCCGACGGCGCCGACCCGGTGGCGCTCGCTTTGGAACAGCGGGGAACCCAGGCGCTGACAGCGAGCGCGAGCTTTCTTGGCCGCCTGCCCGTCACCGAAGTGCGGCTGCGGGCGAATAATCTGATCGGCCTCCCGGCCTTGCGGGCGCTGGTGGCTCCTGAATTGCCCGGCAACAGCAGCAAGGAGAATCAAAAGGGAGTCCATTTAGAGTCTCCTCACGTCGGCTGCGACAAACAGGCGACTGAATCACTGGCCAGTTTGGTGGCTGACTTTGCGAAGGCTGGCCGGGGCGTCATCATGACGATGGGCAAAGGCGGCGTGGGCAAAACCACCATTGCCGCGGCCATCGCCACGGAACTTGCGCGGCGTGGGTTCAAAGTTCAACTCAGCACCACCGACCCGGCGGCGCATGTCGCGACGGCTGCGGGAAAAATTCCCGGCATGCAGGTCAGCCGGATTGATCCCCAGGTGGAAACGCAGGCTTACGTGGCCCAGGTCATGGCCACGGCCGGCAAGGATCTGGATGCCAGCGGACGCGCCCTGTTGGAAGAAGATTTGCGTTCGCCATGCACGGAAGAAATCGCCGTGTTCCGCGCGTTCGCCCACGTCGTGGCGCAAGGCCAGGATGCCTTTGTGGTGCTCGATACGGCACCGACCGGGCACACCCTGCTGCTGCTGGACGCCACGGAATCCTACCATCGCGAAATTGCGCGCAAGGCGAGCGATCTGCCGGAGGAAGTGCGCGAATTGCTGCCCCGGTTGCGCGACCCGAAGTTTACCCAGGTGCTGGTGGTCACATTGCCCGAAGCCACGCCGGTGCATGAGGCGGCCATGCTGCAAACTGACTTGCGTCGGGCGCAAATCGAACCGTTTGCGTGGATCATCAACCAAAGCTTTGCCGGGAGCGGGTCGAACGATCCGCTGCTCATGGCGCGCGGGCGGGGCGAAGCCCCCTTCATTCGCGAAGTGGTCGGGAAATTGTCCAAACGCACCGTGCTCGTGCCGTGGGTGACGGAAGAGCCGGCCGGCCCGGAACGGCTGCAACAACTTTTCAAACTGTAAATCAACCGCATGTCCACTCCCGATCTCGCGCCTAAACGTCTGGCCTTCTTTGAACGCTACCTCACCGTGTGGGTGCTGGTCTGCATGGTCGTGGGCGTCACCTTCGGCAAACTGCTGCCCGGGGCCACGTCCACCCTGAGCAAACTGGAATTTGGCCGGGGCTCACAAGTGAATGTGCCCATTGGCATTCTGTTATGGCTGATGATTTATCCGATGATGCTCAAGGTGGATTTCACCGCCATCGGCGGCCTCGCCCGGCGGCCCAAGGGGCTGATGGTGACGCTGCTGGTGAACTGGCTGGTGAAGCCGTTCAGCATGGCTTTCCTGGCGTGGCTTTTCATGCAGCACATCTTTGCGCACTGGATTGATGCCGAGACGGCGAGGAATTACACGGCCGGCCTCATTATCCTCGCGGCCGCGCCCTGCACGGCCATGGTGTTTGTCTGGTCTTACCTGACGGAGGGCGACCCGGTGTACACGCTGGTGCAGGTGGCGGTGAACGACTTGATCATGCTGGTGCTGTTCGCGCCCATCGTGATGTTCCTGTGCGGCGTGGCAAACGTGGTGGTGCCGCCCAGGGTGCTGATCACATCCGTGCTGGTGTTTATTGTCGTGCCGCTGACGGCGGGCTGGCTGACGCGGATGCTGCTGCTCAAGGCGCGCGGCCAGCAATGGTTTGAAACGCATTTTCTGCCAAAGTTTCATCCGGTGATGATGTGGTCGCTGCTGCTGACGCTGGCGCTGATCTTCGCGTTTCAAGCCGACAACCTGACGAAGAAATGGTTCGCGGTCATCCTGCTGGCCGTGCCGATTTTGATCCAGGTATATTTCAATTCCAGCCTGACCTATCTGTTGATGCGCAAACTCAAAGTGCCCCACAATGTGGCGGCGCCCGGTGCCCTGATCGGCGCGAGCAATTTCTTTGAACTGGCGGTGGCGGTGGCCATCACGATCTTCGGCCCCAGTTCCGGCGCGGCGCTGGCCTGCGTGGTGGGCGTGCTGGTGGAAGTGCCGGTGATGTTGTCCGTCTGCAAAGTCTGCAACCAATCGCGGGGGTGGTATGGCCGAATGATGAGTGATGAAGGTTAAAAGCGGAGGTTCTGGTGCAATGAAAAATGCGATCGGGCAAGGCGACGGATGTGTTTAATGAATGTCAGGCAGCCCTTTCTTACGTGAAAAATGAACTCATTAATTGATTACATAACATATGGAAAAGTCGGGGCGATTCATCTTGGAATTTCAAGGCAGGAGGCTTTGTCGTTAATGGGTGAGCCAATGGATTGGCTAAGGCAAGCGCGCTCTGGAGCGCTATATGAAAGCTACCACCAATCAGAGGTTTGGTTTTATCATGGGGAATGCGTTGGTATACATTTTGATGACGAAAACTATGGAGATGAAATCATTCTTCTCCCAGAAAAGATGCAGAATCGGCCTGGCCTATTTCCTGAGTTTACTGACCTGAAGCCATTAACGATGGGTAAGTTGCGAACAGCCTTAAAGCAAAACAACATCTCGTTTCGAGAAGAGTGCCCGGGGCTATATTGGATTGTTGCAGGTCAGACCTGTCTGGCATATGGATTTCCACCTCGGGAAGTGAAGGTTTTCGATATGAAGGTTTTCGATATTTATGAATGCCAAGTGCAAATCATCCGTAAATTTGCCACCGCACAAGCTGTCCGAGCTATTGAAAAGCAATTTGCCGGTGGAACCGAGCCTATGAATTCCACTGAGAGGTAACAATGTTTTAGGAATACGAACAGCGAAATTGGGCGATTTGCGTTTATCGGGCACACAAAGCCGGTCGGAGACCGGCGCTCCGGGGAGGGACGGCGGCAACTGGCGGTGGCGGCTGTGCGGTGAACCAGCAGGCGTGGGTTAGGCGGGGGTGAGTTCGCGGCGTCATGCCATGCCAAACACCGTTGCGCCGCCCGGCAGATACTGGTTCAATATCGCATCAATATTACGATCATTGGCGGTGGCCCGGCGGGCTTGCGCGCGGCGGAAGTCGCGGCGGCAGGCGGCGCCGCCGTGACGTTGTATGATGCCAAGCCCTCCGTGGGGCGCAAACTGCTGGTGGCCGGTCGCGGCGGCTTGAATCTTACCCACGTTGAATCCAGCGAACGCTTCGCCGCCCGTTACACCGGGCCGGGGCAGCCGGAAGGCTTCTGGTCCGGGCTGCTCGCGGAGTTTGATGCCGAAGCGCTGCGCCAATGGGCGGTCGATTTGGGCATTGCCACTTTTGCAGCCACCAGCGGCCGCGTTTATCCCAACGAACTCAAGGCGGCGCCGCTCTTGCGCCGCTGGGTGCAGCGGCTGCGGGCCGTTGGAGTGCATTTTGCCCTCCGTCATCGCTGGACCGGACTGCGCCCGGGCACACGGTGGCAGATAGACTTCCAAGTTGGTGACGAAAGCCGCAGCAGCGAGGCGGACGCGGTCATTTTGGCGCTGGGCGGTGGCTCGTGGCCCCAGACCGGGTCCGATGGCGCGTGGATTCCAGTGCTGGAAAAATTGGGCGTGGCGGTCGCACCATTGACGGCGTCCAATTGCGGCTGGGAACTGGCCTGGCCCCCCGGCGTGCTGGCCGTCGCCGGCCAGCCGGTTAAGAACATCACCGTCTGCGCCAATGAAATCAAGGCCACAGGCGAACTGCTCGTGACCGATTACGGCCTGGAAGGCGGCGCGATTTACCAGCTTGGCCCGGCCCTGCGCGCCATGGTAGAACCGATGATTACGATTGATTTCAAACCAGCCCACACCATCGAACAACTGGTGAGGAAGCTGGGCAACTGCCCGCGTAATTTTCTGGCGGAAGCCCGTTCCCGTTGGCGCTTGAGCGAGGCGGCCTTTGCCATTCTGGAAAATTTGCCGGGGCATGTGCCGTACACCTCGGCTGAATCGCTCGCAACCACGGTCAAACAGTGTCCGCTGCGCCTCACCCAACCCCGGCCGCTGGCCGAGGCCATATCCTCGGCCGGGGGCGTGCGCTGGAGCGAATTGGATGACTCGCTCATGGTGCGACGGCTGCCGGGGGTGTTTGTCGCCGGCGAAATGATGGACTGGGACGCCCCGACCGGCGGCTACCTGATGCAAGGCTGTTTCGCCACGGGCACCCGCGCCGCCCGCGGAGCGCTCCACTGGGCGGGCCAGCGGACAAATTGAGATTGTATAAATCATTAACGCCGCTTTAATGGTGGAACTGTGGCTGAAACCATTGTCAAAATCCGGGAGCTGACGAAGATTTATGCCCAGGGCGACATCCAGGTGACCGCGCTGGACCGCATCACGCTGGATATCGCCGCCGGGGAATTTCTGGCCCTCATGGGCCCCTCCGGCTCCGGCAAATCCACCCTGCTCCACATCATCGCCGGCGTGGACAGTCCGACCAGCGGCGAATGTCTGGTCCAAGGGGTGGATGTGGCCAGGCTGAACGAATCCCAACTGGCCGACTGGCGGAATCAAAACGTCGGCTTCATCTTTCAAACGTTCAATCTCATCCCGGTGCTGACAGCGGCGGAAAATGTGGAGCTGCCGCTGCTGCTCACGCGGTTGAACCGGGCGCAGCGCCGCAAACAAGTGGCGACGGCCCTGGCCGTGGTCGGCCTGGCGGACCGGGCGCACCATCTGCCGCGCCAACTCTCCGGCGGCCAGGAGCAGCGCGTGGCGATTGCCCGCGCGCTCGTGACGGATCCCCACCTGATCGTGGCCGACGAACCGACGGGCAATCTGGACTCGCACAGCGCCCAGGAGGTGCTGGGCGCCCTGCAATCGCTGCAACGCGACGCGGGCAAGACCATCATCATGGTGACGCACGATCCGAAGGCGGCGGCCTTTGGCACGCGGCAGATTCATCTGGAGAAAGGGGAGCTGACGCCATGACGAATTCCAAATGCCGAATGACGAAAGGTCGGAACCGCAAAGCTCCGGCAGTCAACGCGCGCCCGGGTGCATTTGTCTTGCCGTTCGTCCTCAGTCACGCGGATTTTTCCCCATGACGCTCTCCACCTTCATCCTGAAAAACGCCTTCCGCAACAAGCGGCGGGCGCTGCTCTCGGTCTCGAGCGTGGCGGTGAGTTTGTTTCTGCTGGTGACGCTGCAGGTGGCGCTGCGCGAGCTCACGCTGCCGGTGGAGAGCCCGGGCGCGGAACTCCGGGTCTGTGCGCGGAACAAGGTTTCCCTGACCAATCCCCTGCCGGCGCGGCAACGGCCGATCATCGAAAAAATTCCCGGGGTGGAGGGCGTCACGCCGTTCACCTGGTTTGGCGGCCAGTTTCAAAACGAAGGGGCAATGACCTTTGCCCAGTTCGCGATGGACGCTACAAAAATCCGTTCGGTCTTCACGGACCTGAAGCTGACGGACGCGGAACTCGCCGCGTTTGAAGCGGAAAAATCCGCGGCCATCATCGGCAAAATCTCGGCGGACAAATACAAGTTCAAGCTGGGGGACCACTTCACGCTGGACAGCACGATTTATCCCGGCGCGCTGGAATTCAAGGTTGCCGGGATCTTTGCCGGCACGGCGGACGACCGCATGATGATGTTCCACCAGGAGTATCTGGATGAGTCCATCGGCACGCCGGGCCTGGTGGGCATGTGGTGGCTGAAGGTAAAAACCGCGGAGGACATGCCGCGCGTCATCAAGGCCATCAATGAGACGTTTGCCAACACGGCGGCCGAAGTGCGGGCGGAGAGCGAACGCAATTTCCAACTCAGTTTCATTTCCATGCTGGGCAACATCAAGACGCTCATCGCCTCGATCAGCACGGTGGTGGTGTTCACGCTGGTGCTCGTTACCGCGAGCACGATGAGCATGGCCGTGCGGGAGCGCTTCCGCGAGCTGGCGATCCTCAAGGCGCTGGGTTTCCGGCGGCGCGAATTGTTCGCCTTCATCCTCGCGGAAAGCTTCGGCCTCGCGATGGCCGGGGCGGTGCTGGGCATTGGCGCAGCCTATGGCCTCTACACCTACGGCAACATCAGCCATCTGACCAAGGGCATTTTAGTCTCGTTCGAGGTGACGCCGCACATCATGGGTATTTCGGCGCTGGTGGCGGCGCTGCTGGGCATTGTGTCCGCCGTGGCCCCCGCGCTGGCCGTGGCGCGAACGAGCGTGGTGAATGGCTTGAAAACGCTGGATTAGGTTGGAAAACTGAATGACGAATGATCAATGACGAATGAAGTTCAAAGCACCAAGCATCAAACGACGTGATCCGTGATGCGTGATTCGTGAGAAGTGATTCCGGTTTTGAACTCGGTTAAGTAATTAACAATGGCTCTGCCGCTAAAATATAATTTTCGCAACGTCCTGGTCCGCTGGCGCGCGACGCTGGCGACGATTCTGGGCATCGCGCTGGTGGTGGCGGTGTATGTGCTGGTGCAGGCGCTGGCGGTGGGGCTGGAAAAATCCGCCAGCAACACGGGCGACCCGCGCAACGTGATGATCGTCCGCAAGGGTTCCACGGCGGAATCCAGCAGCCAGGTTTCGCTCGCACAGTTGCAAACCATCCGCTACTGGCCGCAAATCGCCCAGGATGCGAACGGCGCCCCGCTGGTTTCCGCCGATGTGATCACGCTCATCAGCCAGCCGCGCATTGACGGCCAGGGCGAGGCGAACGTCTCGGTGCGCGGCCTCACGCCGCTGGGCCAGCAACTGCGTCCGCAGGTGAAGCTGGCGGCGGGGCGGTGGTTCACGCCCGGCCAGCGCGAGGTGGCGGTGAGCCGGAAGCTGGCGCGGCGCTTTGGGAATTTTCAACTGGGCAGCCACTTCCGCACGGCCGGCCACGAGCTGACGGTGGTGGGCGAATTTGACGGCGGCAACAGCGCATTTGATTCGGAAGTCTGGATGGATGCGGACGAGGCGCGGTCGTTGTTCGACCGGCAAAATTATTCGAGCCTGCTGGTGCGCGTGACCAGCCCGGCGGCCGCGGCGGAAATCACGGCGCGCATTGAGGCCGACAAACGCCTGCCGCTGCGCGCGGAAGCCGAGGTAAAGTATTACAGCGATCAGACCACGACGGCGACGCCGATCCGCATCTTCGGCGATTTTCTGGCCACCGCGATGTCAATCGGAGCCGTCTTTGCGGCCATGAACACGATGTACGCCAGCGTGGGGGCCCGGACGCGCGAAATCGGCACGCTGCGGGTGCTGGGCTTCCGGCGGCGCTCGGTGCTGGCGGGCTTCATCCTGGAAGGCGCGCTGCTGGCGGCCATCGGCGGCGCGCTGGGCTGCGTGCTGGCGCTGCCGTTGCACGGCTATTCCACCGGCACGATGAGTTTCAATTCCTTCAGCGAAACGGTGTTTGAATTTCGCATCACGCCGTGGCTGGCGCTGAAGGGCATCCTTTTCTCCGTGGTGGTCGGCGTGGTCGGCAGCCTGCTGCCGGCACTCCGCGCCGCGCGGCTGCCCGTCATCGCCGCCCTGAAATCCGCATGAACCCTGACCAATTAAAAGGCCTGCACATCGCGCCGCAACAAAAGCAGCGGCCGCAAAAAACGTTCTGGAGCATTGTCATCACCGTGATCGCCGCAGTGTTGCTGGCATTGCTGTTCGCGCGCCCGTGGGCCCGGGACAGCCGCGCCGTGGCGACGGTTGAAGCGACGGTGAAACCGGCGGCCACCAATCTCGCGCTAACGGCGGCGGCGCCCGCTCCGGCCGCCGCTGGCGGTCCAACCGCCAAAGCGCTGACGGTGAATGGCTACATCATCAACCGCGAGCGCATCGAAGTCAGTCCACGCTTTCTGGGCGTGGTGAAGTGGATTGGCGTGAAAAAGGGCGACGCGGTGACGAACGGCCAGATCGTGGTGGTGCTGGACGACACCGAGTATCGCGCGCGGTTGCGGGAGGCGGAAGGCCAGCTGGCGACCGCCGCAGCGAACGTCGCGCGGGATGAATTGATTTTTGAACGAATCCAGAGGCTTTCGCATACGGACATCGAATCCAAACAAGCGGCGGACAATGCCCGCCTGCAACTGGAGGCCAGCCGCGCGACGCTGCAAGCCGCGCACGGCACATGCGATCTCGCCCGGACGTATGTGGATTGGTGCGTCATCCGCGCGCCCGTCAATGGCGTGGTGATGGAAAAGCTGGTGAACCCCGGCGAGCTGGTGATGCCGCAGAGTTTTGGCGGCGGTCGCGGCCCCAGCACCGCGTTGCTGGCGGTGGCCGATCCGCAGGATTTACAGGTGGAGATCGACGTCAATGAGGCGGACCTTTCCAAGATTTCGCTGAACCAAGCCTGCCGGGTCAGTCCCGAAGCGTATCCGGACAAGGTTTACGCGGGTATCGTGGCCGAGATCGCGCCGGAAGCGGATCGCGCCAAGGGCACCTTGCAGATCAAGGTGCAGATCGTGAAGCCGGACCGCTATCTTACGCCGCAGTTGAGCGCCAAGGTCGATTTCTTACCGGCCAACAGCCCCAAGTGAGCGGGCGGCAGGCAAATAAAATCTGTGCGTGCAGGAGACTGCAGGTTATTCGTCCCATTCGTCCCGTTCACCCGTGGCTACCTATTAATTCGCGTCAATTCGCGAAATTCGCGTAAAAGTCTTCCCCATACATCCGTGTCCATCCCGGGACAATTTTACGACCTGGCTCCTTTCAAGCGCGGTTTCTTGCTCCCCGGCGCAGCGTCGGGCCGTGGCGGCCGGGTTGGTTGCTTGCGCCCGGCAGTTTGCGCCCGCAAGGTCACCTCATCAAACGCGATCGCCGCCACCAGCTTTTCCGGCGACTTTTCGACGGCAGCAGTGGCCGCAGGCGCCTCATTCATTGCCCACAGCCGGGGCTCCGGCGCCAGCGCGATGAAGGGCATCACTTCGGGCACGCGCCGCCGTCCATCGAACACCGCCCCGGCCCGATCGTAGGCAATCCCCTCCGCGTCCAGCTTCGTCATGGCCGCCTCGATGACAAAATCCGTCACCGATTTCCGGGGATTCTGGCGCTGCCATTCATCCACGCCAACCCTGGTATCAGGCAACGGGTTTGCCGCCACCCTCTGTTTCCCGCCGAAGGAAGATTGACCTGCGCAAAACAGAACGACATCTTACCCCGGTTACCGCTTAACATGATCACCGGGCCAAAGACTTAAACTTATGTCGGATCAAAAATCGGAATTGCTCCGCACCCTGCCAGCCATCACGGAATTGCTGAAAAGCGCCACCGCCACCGGCTGGCTGCGCGAACATCCCCAGCCGCTCGTCACCGACTGCCTGCGCCGCGCCCTCGCCGCCGTGCGCCAGCAGGTGCTGGCCGGGGCAACCTCTGTCAGCCTCGAATTCCTCTGGACCCAGGCGGCCCAATTTCTGCACCACGCCACCGCCCCCCACGTGCGCGAAGCCATCAATGCCACCGGCATCATCCTCCACACCGGCCTCGGCCGTGCCGTCCTGCCGGCAACCGTCGTGGATTCCATGCTCGGCGAACTCAAAGGCTGTTGCACGCTCGCCGTGGACCGCGAATCCGGCGAACGCGCCGAACGCGATGAACTGGTCGAATATATTTTAACCGAGCTCACCGGTGCCGAGGCCGCCACCGTCGTCAATAACAACGCCGCCGCCACCCTCCTCGTCCTCGCCGCTCTCGCCGCGCCCCGGGAAGTCATCGTTTCCCGCGGCCAGCTCATCGAAATCGGCGGTTCCTTCCGCCTGCCGGAGGTGATGTCGCAAAGCGGTGCCCGGCTCGTCGAAGTCGGCGCCACCAACCGCACCCATCCCAAGGATTACCTCAAAGCCTGCACCGAAAACACCGCCGCCATCCTGCGGGTGCATCCCAGCAATTACCGCATCATCGGCTTCACCAGCGAAGTCCCCCTGCCCGAACTCGTCGAACTCGCCCACGCCCGCAACCTCCTGTTGCTCGATGACTTGGGCGCCGGTGCACTACTCGACCTCAAACCCTTCGGCCTGCCCCACGAACCGACCGTCCGCGAATCCATCGCCGCCGGTGCCGACGTCGTCCTCTTTAGCGGCGACAAACTGATCGGCGCGGGCCAGTGCGGCATCATCGTCGGCAAAAAAAGCCTGATCGAAAAACTGCGCAAACATCCCCTCATGCGCGCCCTCCGGGTGGACAAAACCTGCCTCATGGCCCTCGAGCGGACGCTCCCCTTGTTCCGCGACCCCGCCCGGCTGCAACGCGAACATCCTACCTATCGCATGCTCAGCACCCCGTTGGCTACCCTCCAGGCCCGCGCCGAAAAGCTGGCTGGCCTGGCCACCGCCGCCCTGCCCACGGCCAAAATCCAAGTCGTTGCCAGTGAAGGATTTCTTGGCAGCGGCTCCTTGCCAACCGAAAGCCTCCCCAGCTTCATGGTCACCATCGCCCGGCCCGAAATGAGCGCCGCCGAACTGGCGCGGCGGCTCCGCCTCGATGACGTCTGCGTCTTCGGCCGCATTCAGGACGCCCACCTTTGTCTCGATGTCCTCACCCTGACCGACGCCCAAGTGCCCCAAGTCGCCGCCGCATTGGCCCGGATTGCCATATGAGTGCCATTCGCCGCAACCTCATGCTTGGCACCGCCGGCCACGTGGATCACGGCAAGAGCGCGCTGGTCAAACTCCTCACCGGTTGCGAGACCGACACCCTCGCCGAAGAGAAGCAGCGCGGCCTCACCATCGACCTCGGTTTCGCTCCCTGCCAGCTCGCCGATCAGCGCGTGGTGGGCATCGTCGATGTGCCCGGCCATGTGGATTTCATCCGCAACATGGTCGCCGGCGCCCACGGCATCGACGTGGTTATTTTCGTAGTGGCGGCGGATGACGGCATCATGCCGCAAACCCATGAGCACCTGCACATTCTGACCCTGATGGGCTTGAAACACGGCCTCGTGGCGCTGACCAAGGTGGATCTCGTGGACGCGGCACGGCGTGAGTACGTCACCCAAGACCTGCGCCGTCTGCTCGCCGAAACCTTTCTCGCCCAGGCTCCCATCTGCCCCCTCTCCAACCTCACCGGCGAAGGCTACGATGTCTTTTTCGACGCCCTGAACCAAGCCGTCGAAGCGTGTGGCGACCAGCCCTGCCACGGACCCTTTCGCATGTGGGTGGAAGATTCGTTCACCATCCGCGGCGCGGGAACCGTCGTCACCGGCATCCCCACCCACGGCCGCATCCGCCCCGACGATGAATTGTATCTGCTCCCGACCGGTTTGGCGGGCCACGTCCGCCGGATGCAGGTCTATGGCGAAAACTCCACTGAAGGCAGCGCCGGCGAATGCCTCGCGCTGAACCTCCCCGAACTGGATCGTGACGCCGTCAAACGCGGCACCGTCCTGTGCGGCACCAACGCCTTCGAGCCCGTGACCATGGCCGAGGCCGAACTGCAAATCCTCAAAGCCGTCACCGGGAAAATTGAAGATCACCTCGAAGTGCAACTGCACGTTGGCACCGCCGCAGTTTCAGCACATCTAGCTATGCTGGAATTTGTTACCATGACCGGCGGACAAAAACAATTCGTCCAGCTCCGTCTTGCCTCGCCCCTGTCGCTTGTCCCTGGCGACCGTTTCGTGGTACGGGCCAACCTTGCCGGCAACGCCGGCAACGGCCTCACCACCATCGGCGGCGGCCAGATCCTCGCCCTGAGCAATACCCGTCTGCGGCGCCAAAAACCCTGGACCCTGGCCCGGCTCGCTGCGCGCCGCGCCGCCAGCGCGAGCCCGTTGCGCTGGTGCGAACAAATGGTACACGAAAGCATCGCCCCGACCACCGTGGCCAGCCTGCAAAAAACCTGCTGGAGCCGCTCCGAAGAAATCGCCGATCAACTCAACCAACTAGCCGCCCAGAACCTAATTATACGGGCGGGCGGCGACGAAGCGACACCCCCACGCTGGCTGCATCGTGAGGTGATCCAATCTCTCGCCGAAAAAATTTTAACCACCATCAAGGCATTCCATCCGGCCAACCCGCAACGCGCCGGCCTCAGCCGCGAGGAACTGCTGGCCACACTCAAAGCCAACCCCGATTTTCTGGATGCCGCGATCGCGTTGCTGCTCCAATCGAAGCAGCTCGAACCCAGCGGCACCTTGCTGGCGCAGGCCGGCTGGAACGCGCGCCTGCCCGACCGCGACCAGCAGCTCTGCGATCAAATCGCCGCCAAATTGCTCTCCGCCGGCTGGGCCCCGCCAAGCCTGGAGGAACTGGCCACCGCCACCAACGAACCGTTGCCGCGTGTGACCGCCATGACGCGGCTGCTGGCCGAACGCAGTCTGGTCGTGCGCCTCGACGAACGGATTTGGATGCACCGCACCGCCGTGACCGCCGGCCAGCAAGTCGCCCTCAAACTGTTCCGCCGCGCCCCGGCCTTTTCCACCATGGAGTTTCGCGACGCACTGGGCGTAAGCCGCAAATTCGCCGTGCCGCTGGTGGATTACCTCGATAAAACCCGCTTCACCGTCCGCGCCGGCAACAACCGCACGCCGGGGGTGGAAGCCAGAAAACTTCTGAGTTCCATCTCCTGAAAAAATTTAACCACGGATGTACCCGGATTAACACCGATCAAAAAAACCGAACCGTTGATCAACGCAAATTCAAAACCAATTCAATTCGCGTAATAGTTTTCTCCTCCACCCTTGTCAATCCGTGGTTAAAATGTATTTAAATGAAAATTGATTTTGCCAAACGCCGCCGGGTCATGGAGCGTTCCCAGCTCCTCGGACATTGCATCTGCGACGTGCGCCGCCCGTGTCCATGCGACGTGCTGCGCGAGCAAAATCTCTGCCCCTGCGCCGGCGAACGACCGGAGCCCGCCGACCTGTCCACCATCAAACTCACGCAGCTCGTGCGCAACGCCGGCTGCGCCTCGAAAATTGCGCCCGCCGATCTTGACGCCGTGCTCCAGTGCCTGCCCGCCGTGACCGATCCGGCGGTGATCTCCGGCCTGGCCGCCGCCGATGACGCCGCCATTTACCGCCTCACCAACGACCTCTGCCTGGTCCAGACCGTGGATGTCTTCACCCCCTGCGTGGATGATGCCCGGCTCTTCGGCAAAATTTGCGCCGCGAACTGCCTCTCGGACATTTATGCAATGGGCGGCACGCCGCGCACCGCGTTGAGCGTGCTGGCGTTTCCGTCCGAGAAATTGCCGGGCGAAATCATCTTTCAAATGCTCGCTGGCGCGATGGAGGTTTTCCAACACGCCGGCGTCGCCCTCGTTGGCGGGCACAGCATCAAGGACGATGAAATCAAACTGGGCTTTGCCATCACCGGCCTCATCCATCCCGCCGTCGCCACCGCCCTGGAAAAACCCAAGGTCGGCGACCTGCTGGTGCTGACCAAGCCGCTCGGTACCGGTGTGCTGGCGTTTTGCCGCCAGATCGGGCGCGAGTATCCGGCCGGCCTGGCCGCGGCGGAAATATCCATGGCCACTTTGAACCGGGCGGCGGCCGAGGCAATGAAAGAGGCGGGCGCCTCGGCCTGCACCGACATCACCGGCTTTGGCCTGTTCGCCCATTTGCAACGGATGCTCCGGCCAGGCGGATGCGGTGCGGAAGTTTTCGCCGGTGCACTGCCCGCATTCGACGGGGCCTTGGCGGCACTGAGGCAGGGCGTAATCCCCGGGGCGATTGAGCGGAACCGCGAATATGTCGGCGATGCCCTGCACCTCGCGCCCAACGTGGATGAAGCGGCGGTGAATCTTGGCTTTGATGCACAGACCTCCGGAGGACTGTTGATTGCCATTGCGCCGGAACGGCTTGACACGCTGCTACAAGCCCTCGCCCGCCGCGAGACGAGCGGCTTCGTCATCGGCAGAATCACCGCGAACTCGCCGGGGCAAATCTTGGTTTCCGCAGCGGCCACGGCCGAGCCCTTGGCCCAAACCCATATCATCCCTCAACCACCCGCCATTCCCGCCATGAAATCAGCCGACGAAAACCTCCCCACCGGCCACGGCGACTGCTGTGCCGACGTGTTCCAAAAACCGGCCGGAGCCGGCTCCGCCAGCGAATCCCAGCGGGCGTTTGGCGCCCTGATGCGTTCCGTGCAGGCGGCTGGCTCGCTGGATGAAAAGACCAAGGAATTGATCCTGTTCAGCCAGGTGGTGGGCAGCCGCTGCCAGCCATGCTTCGACGTGCATTTCCAGAAAGCGCGCGGGCTCGGCATCACGCAGGCTGAACTGGATGAAGCGGCGTGGTGCGCCATCGCCATGGGGGGCGCACCGGTGCGGATGTTTTACCAGGAATGCCTCGCGCGCGTTCAGACCGGGGCAAGTGGAGACCGCTCCTGAATCGGCGTGAACACCGGGTTCCGTCCGTCCGGATCGTCCTGAGCGCACTATTTGAGGCCGCGCCAGAGGAATAATTTGAACAAATACCGCTGAAGCGCTATCTATATTGCCGTGCGGCATTTTCGTAACATCCTTTTTGCCCTGGCAGCGCTCCTCTGGCTGCCAGCGTCCGCACATTGCCAGTTGGAATCCTTGCCCGGCTTTGAATTCTTTCAATGTTCCATCGCGGGCCAGACCGCCTGCCATCAAAGCCAGGATTGCGGCGACTGCGGCTGCTTCGCCGTGGAACAGTCTCAATACAAGTCGGAAACACAAAGTTTCACCCTGCCGTCGCCGGATCTTCAGTTGGTTGCCTCCCTGCCGCTTTTGCCCGAGTTAAGCGCTTGGTCGGCGGAAGTCAGCCGGAGCATCCTCACGGCCGCCCCGCCACCGTTGCTTAAGACCTGGCAATTTGCTTCCCGCTCCGCCCTGCCCGTCCGGGCTCCGTCCTTCTTTTCGTAAGCTGTCCCGTCCGGGACTTTCCCCCATTGGCCGCCGTGTGCCCGCACTTGGCGGAGCTGTAGCCCGTTAATTATTTCCCTTTTGGTTGTCCGTAGTTGTCCGTGTTTATGCTTATGAAATGTCCTTTTAATTTGCCACTGCTCCTGGCCGTGGCGCTTGGCAGCGCGCTGACGTTGCCGGCGAAAAGCCAGGAAATTCCTGCCACCGCGGAAGCCACGAACACCCTCACCTTGGCGCACGCCATCGAGCTCGCGCAGGCGGACAACCCCGAAATCCGGGTGCTGTCAGCGGATATCGCCTCCGCCCGGGGCGAGGTGACCACCGCGAAAACGTGGCAGAATCCAGAAATCTCGGTCACCCCGGGCTTCAAGACCGTGCGCGATCAGTCCGACACACAGTTCCATGGCGATTTCGGACTGGAACAAACCTTCGCGTGGCCCGGCAAGCGCGCCCTGCAACAGGCTTTGGCGGAAAAGAGCGTCACCGTGCGCCAGCTCGCGCTCGACGGCTTCCGGGCGCAGCTCGCCATCCTAGTGCGGCGCGCCTTTTTCACCCTGCTCGCGGCGCGCGAGGAGGTGACCTTGCGCGAACAACGGCTGACCCTCGCCAAAACGTTTGTGGCCGCCGCCCAGAAGAAAGTCGAAGGCGGCTACGCGCCGGAGTTTGAGGCCACCAAGGCGACCGTGGAAGTCGTGGCGGCGCAAAAAGCTTTGCGCGGGGCGCAGGCCCGCCACGCGGCGGCGCAGGTGGCTTTGAATGCTTTGATGGGACGAAATCCCACCACGCCACTCGCCCTGGCCGGGACGCTCGAGGACCGCCTCGAACTACCCGATTTGTCCTCGTTGCTCGCCCAATCACTGCGGCAAAATCCGGGCCTCAAAATCCGGGTGGCGGAAGCCGAGCGGGCCGGCTTGAACCTCCAAACCATCCGGCAGTCGCGGCTGCCGGATTTCAAGGTCGGCCCCGGCCTCGAATACACCCGCGATGAACAAATCGTCGGGATTGGGGTCACGCTGCCCCTGCCCTTTTGGGATCAGAAAAAAGGTGAAATCGCCACCGCCACCGCCGGCCAGGCGAAGGCCCTCGCCGAATTGAACCAGCTCCGGCGCGACATTCTCAGCCAGGTCACCACGGCCTCGCTCAATCTGGTCGCCGCCAGGGAATCCCTCACGTTCTACACGCCCGCGTTGCGCGCCCAACTCCAGGCCGCCCTCGTGGCCGCCGAAGAGGGCTACGCGGCCGGCCGCACGCCCCTCTGGCTCTACCTCGAAGCGCAACGCACCTGTTTCGACACCCAGGCCGATTACTTCGACACGCTCCAAAACACGTTTGCCGCCCAGGCCGAACTGGAATCCGCCGTGGGCCTTCCCCTACCCCAACTTTCCCAACCCGCCACCGAAACCAAATGAATTTTCCCATGCTCAAATTTACGCCCTGCCTGTTGCTCGCCCTCGTCCTGGCCGGCTGCGGCAAAACCGATGAAACCATCACGGCCAAACCCGCCGCCGCCGCGCCGGCCGGACGCGATGAAAACATTGTCATCCTCACGCCCGAAAACCTGCAAAACGTCACGCTCAAGGTGCAGCCCGCGAAGCTGGCCAACCTCGGCATGACGCTCAAGGCCGCCGGACGCATCAGCGCCAATGCGATCAAGACCGCCAAAGTCACGCCCACGCTCGAAGGCCGCGTGACCAAATTGAATTTCGACCTGAACGATCCCGTAAAAGCCGGCGACGTCGTGGCCCTCGTGGAATCGCCCGAACTCCTGGGCCGGCCATTGGAACTCAAAGCCCCCATCGACGGCGTCATCATTGAACGGGCAGCCACCGTTGGCGAACAGGTGGAGAAGAGCGTGGCCATTTACACCATCAGCGACCCCGCGCAGCTTTGGGCCATTGCCGAAGTGAAGGAGCGCGACATTGCCGCCGTGCAGATCGGCCAGGCCGCAGCCTTCACCACGCTGGCCTTTCCCGATGAAAAGTTTCACGGCCGGGTGATCCTGATCGGCAACCAGGTGGAGGCCGGTTCGCGCACCGTGGAGGTTCGCATCGCCGTGGACAATGCGGCCGGGCGGCTGAAACCCGGCATGTTCGCCGACGTGGAAATCGTCACCACCATGCTCGACAACGTGCTGCAAATTCCCGACCGGGCGCTGGAAACCGAAGGTGAAAATCAGATTGTTTTCGTCGCGCTGGCCCCGGACAAATTCGAAAAGCGGGTCGTGAAGCTGGGGCTGGAACAAGCAGGCCAGGTGCAAATCCTCGACGGCGTGAAGGCCGGCGAGAATGTCGTCACCGACGGCAGTTTCATCCTGAAATCGGAACTGCTCAAAGGCCAGTTGGGGGAGGAATAACGCCATGATCAACCCCATTCTTAATTTCTCCGTCCGCCAGCGGCTGCTCGTCCTGCTGGGCACCCTGCTGCTCACCGGCTTCGGCTGGCTCTCGCTCCGGCAAATCCCGATTGACGCCTTTCCCGACGTGACCAACGTGCAGGTGCAGGTGCTCGCCACCGCCGGCGGCATGTCGCCGCCCGAAGTGGAAAAGCTCGTCACCCGTCCGCTCGAAGTGGAACTCGCCGGCCTCCCGAAACTCGCGGAAGTGCGCTCCGTTTCCAAAATCGGTCTCAGCCTGATCACCGTCGTTTTCGAGGATGGCGTGGATGATTACTTCGCCCGGCAGCTCGTGTTTGAGCGCATGTCGGGCGCGCGGGACAAGCTCCCGGCCGGGGTCGAGGTCCAGCTCGGCCCGATCAGCACCGGCCTGGGGGAAATCTATCAATACACCCTCGTCAGCAGGGACAAGAAATACGACGCCACCGAACTGCGCACCATCCAGCAATACATCGTGCGGCCGATTCTGCGCACCGTGCCCGGCGTCACCGACGTGAATTCGTTCGGCGGATTGGTCAAGCAATACCAGGTGCTCCTCAAACCCGACCGCCTGACTTCCTACGGCATCACCTTGCAGCAGGTTTTCCAGGCGCTGGAAAAGAACAATGCCAATGCGAGCGGCAATTTCATCGAGCACGGGTCCGAACAATATGTGGTGCGCGGTCTGGGGCTCGTGAAAGACACGAAAGACATTGAGAACATCATTGTCACCACCCGCAACCACGCGCCCGTGTTTGTGCGCGACGTGGCCGAGGTCGTCATCGGCGCGGAATTGCGGCAGGGCGCCCTCACCGCCAACGGCGAAGGTGAAGCCGTGGCCGGCATCGTCCTCATGCTCAAAGGCGCGAGCGGCCGCGACGTCGTCAATGGCGTGAAGGCCCGGCTCCCCGCCATCCAGAAGGCGCTGCCGCCGGGCGTCGAACTGGTGCCCTATTACGACCGCACCGATCTGGTGCAGAAAGCCATTCACACCGTCACCCAGGCGTTGCAGGAAGGCGCCATTTTCGTGCTCCTGATTCTGATTGTACTCCTCGCCGATGTGCGCAGCGCCCTCATTGTCACGCTCGTCCTGCCGCTGGCGGCGCTCTTTGCCTTCATCATGATGCGCTGGTACGGCCTGAGCGCGAATCTCATGTCGCTCGGCGGTCTCGCCATCGGCATCGGCATGATGGTGGATGGCGCGGTCGTCATGGTGGAAAACATCCACCGCCACCTGACCGAAACCCCGGCGGCCGGCCGGCAGCACGCCCACGCCAGCAAGACGGAAATTGTGCTCTATGCCGCCAAAGAAGTCGGCCGGCCGATCGTGTTCGGCATTTTCATCATCATCGTCGTGTTCCTGCCGCTGTTCACGCTGGAAGGCTTCGAGGGCAAGATGTTCAGTCCGCTGGCCTTCACGATCTCCTTCGCCCTGCTCGGCTCGTTGATTCTATCACTGACCCTCGTGCCGATGCTCTGCACGGTTTTCCTGAAACAAACGCCCCAGGCACGGGACCCGTGGCACATTCGCCGGCTCAAACAGCTTTATCTGGCCCTGCTCCAGCCGTGCGTGCGCCATCCGTGGGTGGTGGTTTTGACCGCCGTGCTGGCGCTGGCGGGGGCGCTCGCGCTCGTGCCCCGCATCGGCACGGAATTTCTGCCGACGCTGGATGAAGGCGCGATTTCCATCAAGCTGGCGCGCCTGCCCAGCATCTCCCTGCCGCAATCCATCGAACTTGCCGGCCGCGTGGAGCGCATCGTCAAACAATTCCCCGAAGTCATTGACGTCGTTTCCCGGACCGGCCGCGCCGACATCGCCTCGGACCCCGAAGGCGTGGACGCCAGCGACGTCACCGTCACCCTCAAACCGCGCGAACAATGGACCACCGCCAGCACCAAGGATGAGCTTGTGGAAAAAATGCGCACCGCCGTCGCCCAAGTCCCCGGCGTGGCCGCCAGCTTCACCCAACCCATCGCGCTGCGCGTAGATGAACTCATCAGCGGCGTCAAATCCGCCATCGGCATCAAGCTGTTCGGCGATGATCTGGACGTGTTGAAGGCCCAGGCCGAAGCCGTCGCCCGCGTGCTCGGCAAAGTGCGCGGCGCCGCCGATGTGAACGTCGAGAAAGTCAGCGGGCTTGCGTATCTGCAAATCGAAATCGACCGCGACAAACTGGCGCGCTACGGCATCAACGTCGCCGACGTGCAGGAAGTCGTCGAAACCGCCATCGGCGGCAAGGAGGCAACGAAAGTGTATGAAGGCCAGAAGGTATTTGGCCTCGCCGTGCGTTTCCCCGAAGCGGCGCGGAACGATGTCTCGTCCATCCGGCAAATCCTGATCGCCGCCCCCTCCGGCGCGCTGATTCCGCTCGGCCAGCTCGCCCGCGTCGAAGTCACCGAAGGGCCCGCGCAAATCAGCCGCGAGATGGCCCAGCGCCGCATCGTCGTCGAGTGCAACGTGACCGGCCGCGACATCGGCAGCTTTGTCCAGGAAGCGCAGCAGAAAATCGATGGCGCCGTGAAACTGCCGCCCGGCTACTACCTGGCCTGGGGCGGACAGTTTGAGAATCAGCAGCGCGCCATGAAACGTTTTGCCATCGTCGTGCCGCTCACCATCGGCGCGATCTTCCTGCTGTTGTTCGGCTCGTTCAACTCCGTGAAACAGGCGCTGCTCATCATCCTGAACATTCCGTTCGCCCTCATCGGCGGCATCCTGGCGCTGCTCCTCGGCCAGTTCAACCTGAGCGTCAGCGCCAGCGTCGGCTTTATCGCCCTGTTCGGCGTGGCCGTCCTGAACGGCATCGTCATGGTCAGCTACTTCAATGAACTGCGGCGGGAAGGAATCAGCGTCGAACTTGCCGTGATCAAAGGCGCGGTGCTGCGCCTGCGGCCCGTGCTCATCACCGCGAGCGTCGCCGCCCTCGGCCTCGTGCCCATGCTCTTCGCCACCGGGCCCGGCAGCGAAATCCAGAAACCGCTGGCGGCCGTGGTCATCGGGGGCCTCATCAGTTCCACGCTGCTCACCCTGTTCTTGCTCCCCACGCTGTATAAGGTGTTTGAACGCGAGAACAATGCGGCCGAGTCCGAGCCCATGCCGGAACCCCCGTCCACGAAAGAACTGTGAGCCGAAAACAAGCCAAAAGTGGAATTGACCATGCGAATGCCACGAGAAACCAAAGCCGGCATTTAAGCTGGCGTTCCTTGCCGGGGGGAAAGAGCAACTTGCCGACCGGCAGCGCGCGCCGCCTGCGCCTTTGTCATTGGTCATTGGTCATTCACCAAAGGTGCCCCTATACAGAACGCCAACGGCGTTTCCAAATTCAGCCCAGTGTTGCCGTGCCAGCGGCTACGCTGGGTCAACGCCCAAAAAATATCGCCAATCCTGCAAGGGTTGCAGCGCCCCCCGGTTTGCTTTATTTGCTTCGTCTGCGCCTGATTGGGGGCATTCCATCAGCAAACCAGCCTGGCTGCAGGTAAGAATTTCACTGACTGACCGCACACGCCAACGCGTGCCCCCTTCACGCACCTCAGAACCGCCCGACAACTTTTCCTCCGTCAAATTTTTCAAAAAACTCCCGCAAACTCACCGTGATCTTCTCGCCGCGGTGATCGTCATAATCGAGATAGTAAACCTGACCGGACGCTTCGTCTTCCTTGACGCCGACCAAGCCCACGGCTTGCTTATCCGCGAACACGTAATAGTTTCCATCCCGCTGCGGAATCTTTCCGATATCCTGCACCGCGTGAACATTCCACTCGTTGATTGAGACGCCTTTGCCTTCACCCACCAATTGCAAATACTCGTCCGGCAGTTTTGAAAAGAGGATTTTCAGAACCGCCTCACGCCGCTGCGCGTCGGAAGTCGTTTCCGCCGACGACGGAATCATCGGGTCGCAAAGGATTTCCACCTTCGTGACCTCCACCTCCTGCACCAGCCTTTTGCTGGGAGGCTGGTTAAATTCAATTTTTATGACCTTGCCTTTGTATAAGCCTAGCTCGGCTCGAACCTGGTGCCTGACTCCTTTTTTATCTACCCCTGTCAAATGCACCAGAGCGACAGTGCAGTTTAACCGACAAGGGAACAACACGCACTCGGGTAGCGGCGGATACGGTTTTCGATCGAGCGGGAAGAAACAAAGCAGTTCCCGGGCCTGACGTTGATAGGAAACCAGATGTTTGAGTTGAGCCGAAAGCAAGGCGTTGCCCTCCGGAGACAACTCTTTACGCCAGGCATCCAAAACCGCTTCTTCGTAAGGTCGTAGTTTAAAACTCAATCCATACATCAACATCTTTAACTTTTTGAGGAACACGGTACGGGGATTATGGCTTGCGCTAATGGGCGACCCAATACAATTTTTTCGCAGGCACTTAGTATTCGATTATTGGAGAAACTTATTTCTTTTCTCCGTCATATTGCGAAGGTGGGAAACCACCCCGATTGGTAACCAGCGAGCCCGAACACGTAAACATAGCGTTCGTCAATTCTCCATCTTTTGTTCGGAAAGATATGCGATAAAGATCCACTTTCTTTTTAAATGACAGCGTTTCGACCTTATCAGGTTCAGCGTCAGGATATGAAAAGTTAAAGCAATCTTTTACCACGCGAGGGAGCTGCCCCATGGGAATTACGGAAATCAAAAGGCCGGGGTATGGCTCAGAAACGATATATCGACACCCCATCGGCAAGACCGCTAGAAGTGTGGCTCCTAAAATGGAAACCCATTTTAATTTTCTCTTTGAAAGAATCAGTCCTGGAATAATGACATTTTGTTTTTTCATGTCTCTTTTTAAAAAGGGATCACCCATTGACACAAGCACGCCGGCCCGCCAACCCGGCTGCGGAAGACCACGCCGCACCCAGATCAGCCACCTGCGTCTCCCGTGGCCACTCCGCCCCGCTTGCATGATTCACTTGCGCCATCATTTCATCAATCACCCGCCGGTTTCATTCGTTGCCAATGCGGTTGACGCCAACCCTATCCAGCCCACCATCTTGTGTCAATCGTTGCGTCATCCACATTGAGCCTGCCGGCCCCCGGCCGCCAGGGAGGAGGCGTGTCGCGTGGTAAACTGCGTGCCTTCACGCGGGTTCAATGGCTGCTGCCGTCGCCCCAAAACCTTGACCTTCGTCAAAGCGTGAACGGCGCGACTGGCGTAGATTGTAACCGTGAATAACGCAATCGACATCTTTGACGGCCGGGCAATTCCTTGCTCGGAGAAACATGGACTGATCATCAACAAATGGCTGGCCCTGCCGGTCGGCGCGGCCTTTGTGCTGCTCAACGACCATGACCCGGCGCGCATGCTCCACCAGTTTTCCGAGGCGTGGCCCGGCACGTTTGAATGGAAATATCTGGTGCAAGGCCCGGATGAATTCCGCATCCAGATCACCAAACTCAAGGCGCTGTCGGAAACCGCCGCGCCCGCCCCGCTCACCTGCAACCACTGACCCCGCCGGATTGTGGCAGCCGAAATAACCATGGGCACCAGCCGGTCTCAATTGCGGACAACTGATTGCGCCGATACCAAGGCTGCGGCCGGGCCGGAAAAATTCAGCGCCGGGGCAATGCTCCGGCTCCTGCTGCCCAAGGAGCACGGCAGTTGGTCGCTCACGTTCGAGCCGGTTGCCCTCGGCCTCCTCGCCGCGCCCTCGCGGCCGGGGATGTCATTTGCCCTCGCCGCCAGCGCCGGATTTTTCCTGCGCCGCCCGCTGAAATTAGTGCTGCAAGCCAGGCCGGATCCACGGCAACGGCTGGCCGCCTATGGGGTCGGCGGCCTGAGCCTGCTGGCACTCGCCGGGCTGCTCGGCGCCATCGGCTTGGGCAGTGTTGTGCAACTCTGGCCGTTGCTGCCCGTGCTGGCGGCCGGCGCGCTGTTTCTGTGGTTTGATGCGCGCAACGAAGGTCGCGAAGGCGCGGCGGAAATCGCCGGGGCGGCAGCCTTCGCCCTGTTGCCGGCGGTGTTTGCCTCGCTGGCAGGCTGGCGCTGGGAAAGTTCGCTGGCGCTGGCAGCAGTGATGCTGGCGCGATCCGTGCCGACCGTGATGCTCGTGCGGGCGCGGTTGCGCCGCGCCAAAGGCCGGCCAACCGCCACGCGCCCGGCTCTGGTCGCGACACTCTGCGCGACGATCCTGTTACTCTGGCTGGCCGGCCGGGCGATGATTCCGTGGCTCGCGGGAGCGGTTTCCGTCCTCTTGCTCGCGCGGGCCGTCTGGTATCTGTCCGCACAGCCAACGCCCTTGACCGCCAAACAAATTGGCGTGCTCGAATTGATTTTGGGCCTCGCCGTGGTGCTGACCGCCGCCTGGCCCTGGTAATTTATGAACCCGACACCTGCCACTCCCAAACTGCCCGTCGTGCTGGCCTGCTCCGGCTGTTCCCGGGCCGGTGAAATCGCCGACCGCACGGCGCGCCGCCTCCAAGAACTGGGCGTCGCCAAGATGGCCTGCCTGGCCAGTGTCAGCGCCGGCATCAAAACCACCAAGGACGCCATCCAGGCCGCGCCGGAACGCATGATGCTGGACGCCTGCCCGCTCGAGTGCGGAGCCAAGACCCTGCGGCTGGCGGGCATCACGGAATTTCAACATTTCAAGTTGCACGAGCTCGGCGTGCACAAACATCACAGCGAAGTTTCCGAGGAGACGATCCAAGCCCTGGCCGAAGCCGCCACGATCCGCCTCCAACCCGTGCAGGGATAAATTTACTTTGGATGGTTTTACTTTTGCCGGCATCTGAGCCACTGTTGCCCCATGTCAAGCCGACTGGTTGAATTGAAAAACGCCATGACCGTGAACACGCTGCGCGGCTGCCGCCTGTTTGCCGGTCTCCCCGCGGAAGATTTGGAAAAAATTGCCCTCATCACCACCACCAAGGCGCTGGCGACCGGGGAATACCTGTTCCGCGAAGGCGAAATCACGCGCGGGTTTTACATCGTCCAGCAAGGCGCCATCAATGTGCATCGCGTCAATGCGGCGGGCAAGGAGCAGGTCATTCACATCTTTCGGCCGGGCGAATCCTTCGCCGAGGCGGCCCTTGCCACGGAACGGGGTTATCCGGCAGACGCCCGGGCGGTGGAAGCTTCACAGATCGTGATGGTGCAAAAGGACGGAATTTTGGCCCTGATCAAACGTCAGCCGGAGTTTGCGCTGCGGATGCTGGCCTCCATGAGCGGCCACCTGCGCGTGCTGGTGGGCCAACTCGAAGATTTGACGCTGAAAGACGTGGAAACCCGGCTGGCCAACTGGCTGCTTAAGCGCTGCCCGCCCCCGCACCAGTCGACGCCCGTAAAAATCAAACTGGGCACCACCAAGCGCACGCTGGCCGCCGAACTGGGCACCGTGAGCGAAACCTTTTCCCGCACGCTCGCCAAATTCCGTGACCAATCGCTCATCCTGGTGGAGGGCCAGGTCATTACGATTCTCTCGCCCCAGCGCCTCGCCAAATTATTGGAGAACAATCTGGGCGGCGAAGCGCAGCCCTGACCGGCGGCCGCCGGGCTCAGCGCCGCATGCGCCGCGCCACGATTCCGGCCAGCCCCAGGCCCAGCAAGGCCAGCATCCCCGGTTCCGGCACCGTCACCAAAGTCAGGCTCCAACTCGTCAAGGTGGTCGTGCCTCCGCTGGAGAGATCGGCCAGAAACAAGACCCATTGGCCGTTGGGATCGCTGCCGACCAAGGTGGAGAGCCCGGCATTCACCGGCGCGGTGTCAAACACGGTTCCGGTTGAAAGCGGACTGATATTGCGGCCATCAGCGGCCCAGGTCCCGATCAAGCTGCCGCCCG
>Ga0302322_100000233_pt1 | contig 40715 bp, 32 predicted proteins | sample Fen_T0_2_FD_203757 | JGI IMG/M metagenome (GOLD analysis project Ga0302322, IMG submission 203757) | Peat permafrost microbial communities from Stordalen Mire near Abisko, Sweden - Fen_T0_2 | ecosystem: Environmental > Terrestrial > Soil > Wetlands > Permafrost | place: Sweden: Abisko...
GCCGGCGAATCTCAAACAGGCGCAGCCATTCTTGCTCGTCCCGGTCGTCGCAGCGCTGTACGGGCTCGTGCGCATGCGTCAGGTTGATGCCCGCGTGGCGGCGGCGCCCAAGGCGCAGATCGGCCTCGTGCAAGCCAATATGAGCCTGACCGGCAAACGGAGTCATCCGAACGAAGGCATGCGTCGCCACCTGTCGGCGACTCGGGCGCTGACCTCGGCGCAGCATTTGGACCTGGTGATCTGGAGTGAGACTTCGGTCATGGGCTCGATGCTAGAGGACGAAGTCAATGCCAACATCCCGCGCTCATTTGCTGCGCGCGTGCATGTGCCGCTCTTGTTCGGCGCGGTGTTGGTCAAGAAGGTCAGCGATGCGCGTCAGTATGCCTACTTCAATTCCGCACTGATCACCGACGAAAGTGGACAAGTCCACGGCCGCTACGACAAGCAGGAGCTGGTGCCGTTCAGCGAACACATGCCGTTTGGTCGGGAAATCCCGGCCCTATACGAGATTTCGCCGAATTCCGGTATGTTCGAACCTGGTGAATCGGACGCACCACTGCCGCTCGGCGAGCACCGCATCGCAACGTTGATCTGCAATGATGACGCGCTACCCGCGCTGGCCAACCGCGTGACTCAGGATCCGAACACGGATCTACTCGCCAACCTGACCAATGACGCCTGGTTCGGCGACACCACCGAACCGTGGATCCACCTGGCCTTGGCCAAGTTCCGGGCGATCGAGCATCGGCGCTTCTTCGTGCGCTCCACCAACAGCGGCGTCAGCGCGTTCATCGATCCGGTCGGTCGAGTGCTGGCCGCGAGCCACACGTTCAAAGAGGAAACACTCGTGCACGAGGTGGCGTGGCTGCGCGGCCGCACGATTTACGAGCGGCTCGGCACTTGTCCGTACTGGCTCGCGGGCTTGTTCGCGGGCTATGCGGCCTTCAGCAAGCGCGGCAAGCGCGACCCCCAGATTTGAAGTAGCCGTGCGACGCGCTTCGCGACACCCGACGAAAATGTAGTTTGAATTCGGTTGGAATTCCAACCACATTTTCGTTTCTGATCCACTCCTCGGCAAGCCAAACGCGGCGATCCCAGGCCTCGGTTGCTCGGCAAGAGGCTCACCGTGCCTTAGACCTCCTTGGCTTCGAATCGAGGCTTGATCTGCTCGTTCACGAACTCGCCGATCGATTGCGTTTGCAAAAGAAGGCGATAAGCCGCGGCCGGGACTTGCTGGTAACGGTAGCTGCGACCGTTGCGAAATTCGACCTCGAGCTCGAATGTTGCGCGATCGTAACCCACACTTGCCACGCTACTCGAATCGACGGCAATGCGTTTCATGCTGTACCCGTGTAGCATGGCGTGATGTCGAACGTTGCTCCGCTCAGTCTGCTGTCGGCTGTGGTCGTTTTGGATTCGACTCTGGACCATTGGTCGCTGCTCGAACCTGCTGGTGGGCTCCGACGGAGTTGTCGGCAGCCGGTCGTGTTCGAAAGGCAGTTCGCGGCACCGCCGCTTGTTCACGTCGGGCTGGTCGGAATCGATGCGAGCAAAGACGACAACTTGCGGCTGAGCGTGCGCGCCGAGAGCATCACCGAACATGGCTTCACGTTGAGCGTCGAAACTTGGCTCAATACCAAGATTTGGTCGGTGGAAGTGTCCTGGTTGGCGATCGGCAGCTGAGCGTTCAGCGCGTCGTCTTCAGCGCGAGAAGAGCGCCAGGGCGCACGGTGGGTGCCTCGGAATCAGACTTGGCGAAGCGCTGACTGTCCGTGCTGTCTTCATCCTGGCCTGAAGCATCGACGTCACCGTGCGTACCCACGTGCCAGGTGCCGCTCGGATATTGGGGGCGAGGTTCATCCAGAGCGGGTACAGCACTCGTTTCGCGATCCAAGCGCGGCAACGCGGGAGGCGGGGGAAAGGTCGGTTCGAGGAGCCAGTGTGTTGTTGGGTCGGCCATTGGGGACTCGGTGATGAATTTTAATCCTGCAGGCTTTTCGTTACGGCTTCGTGTCGGCGAGTATTCTATTCCGCAAATTTCGAGGCCCGAGGCGCTTCTAACGTCGATTTTTGCCGACGGAAAGCGTCGGATCCCGCCGCCTGTACGGGTTTTCAGCTGATTCGGCATCTGCCGGGCCCGGGCGCGCCGCTCTCGACACCGGCGCGGCGCCTTGTTAAGCCCGGGCCCATGAGCACCCAGCGAAAATTGTTCGTCGAAGACATCCAGACTGCCGGAAAGCGCGTGATCGTTCGCGTCGATTTCAACGTGCCGCTCAAAGACGGCAAGGTGGAGAGCGATAAGCGTCTGAAAGAGTCGCTGCCGACGATCAAGTATCTCAAGGAAAAGGGCGCCAAAGTGATCTTGATGTCCCACTTGGGTCGTCCGGATGGCAAGCGCAGCCCAGAGTTCAGTCTGCGTCCGGTCGCGGATGCGCTGGCCGTACTGCTCGGCTCGCCGGTCTCGTTCGCCGACGACTGCGTCGGCGCACCCGCTGAGTCGGCGGTCGCGGCGCTCAAAGGCGGCGACGTGCTGCTGCTCGAGAATCTACGTTTCCACGCACAGGAAGAGGCGAATGACCCGGCCTTCGCCAAGCAGCTCGCCGCACTAGCCGACGTGTACGTGAACGACGCGTTCGGTAGCGCGCACCGAGCACACGCCTCGACCGAGGGCATCACCAAGTTCGTACCGCAAGCGGCCTCGGGCTACTTGATGAAAAAAGAGCTCGACTACCTGGGCGGCGCGTTGGCCGAACCGAAGCGCCCGTTCGTGGCAATCATCGGCGGCTCGAAGGTGTCCGGGAAGATCGACGTCATCAAGCATCTGTTGCCGAACGTGGACAAGCTGCTGATCGGTGGCGGGATGACGTACACGTTCTTGAAGGCCCAGGGTCTCGAGATCGGTAAATCGATCGTCGAGAATGACAAACTGGATTTGGCCAAGAGCTTGCTCGCCGAGGCCGGCGACAAGATCGTACTCGGCACGGACGTGGTCGTCACCGACAAGCTGGATTTCAAGGCGCGCACTGTTGGCGCGACCAAGGCCGTATCGATCAAAGAGATCCCGAGCGATTGGGAAGGCGTTGACGCAGGCCCGGAGACGATTGCAACGTTCCGTAAGATCATCCTCGGGGCTGGCACCGTGATCTGGAACGGCCCGGTCGGTGTGTTCGAGATCGACGCATCCGCCAAGGGCACGATCGCGGTCGCTGAAGCGTTGGCGGAAGCCACCGCTGGCGGCGCGACCACCATCATCGGTGGCGGCGACTCGGCATCGGCCGTGAAAAAAGCCGGCGTCGCTTCCAAGGTTTCTCATGTCTCCACCGGTGGCGGCGCTTCGCTCGAGTTCCTCGAGGGCAAAGTGCTGCCCGGCGTGGCCGCGCTGACCAACAAGTAACAGCGCGATCGCGCGCTGCGGCACTTCACGGTCGCGTGGGTGCCGCGCTCGCGCTCGGCAAACGGCGCAGAGCGCGGAACCCCGGAGTTGCTCGTTCAGCGCATCGAGAGAGCGCTATCGCCCGGGTCAGCCCAGTTCGAACTGGGCGCGCTCGATGCGCATCAATAGCGCCGGTCCGTCCGGCGTGATCAGCTCCCGGACGCGCCGAAAGCCAGCCTTTTCATAGGCGCGAATCGCGCGACCGTTGTCGGGTGACGGGTCGGTCTGCACCAGCGTGACCTCCGGATCGGCAAACAAACCGGCCACGAATTGCCGAACCATGCTCGAGCCCAAGCCCTGCCCGAGCTGCTCGGCGTTGGCCAAGAATTGATCGATGCCTCGCGCGCCGGGATCGGTTTCTTCGGTCCACCACGCGGGGTCAGCGCCCAGCACTCGGTACACCTGGATGTAGCCGACTGGTTCTCCAGCCAAACAGGCGAAGAACATGCGAATTACCGGCGACCCCAGATCGGCGCCGAACGTTTGCAGCACGTACTCCAGGTCGCGCTGCTCTTCCCACCACTCGGCGACGTGCGCTCGATTGAGCCACTCGTGTAACAGGGGGAGATCAGTGAGCGTGAGGGGGCGAAAGCTGAACTTCGGCGTCATGCCCCACTAGCTTACGCACAATCCTCACAGGAGTGGGCGATCGAAGCGCTTCGATACCCGAAGGGGTGCGATCCCGCCGCGCACCTCGAAGCGTGCACTGTCGTACTGACATGCGAAGGTCGGCGGTTGCCCAGCCTCTGGGGCGCCCCTCGCCGCAGAAACCGTACTTCGTGCACGAAGCAGCTTTTTCGGTGGCAAGTTGACTACGGATCGTCGCTCGATCGTCGCTGCGGGCGGTTCGCCACGCGAAAAAAGGACCAATCTTGAGTGAAGCCGCGCTCGCACTCTGGCGGCTTTCCGAGCTACATTTTTTGGTTTCTGATCCGCCTCTTCGCCGGCCGAACCGGCGCGACCCTACCTCACACGACCGTTGGCTCGTTCATGAACGTCGACCTCGAACCCCGCAGCGCAGCGCAGCGACGTGACCGGACGAACCCGGACTCAATCCTTCGGCTGGCGCGAAGCGCATCGACCGGAGCCGCACTTGGCGGGAATTGCCGGGGCGCCCACGTTGTTCTAGAGCTCATTCGTGCAGCGATGGTTTAGGCGTTTGTCATTCTCGCTGGCTTTGTTCGGTATTGCATTGGGGGTAGACGCGTTCTTCGTCGAGCCGGCGCGGTTGGTGGTCAATCAGCAGGAGCTGCGGTTACCGGCCTGGCCGGAGGAATTGTCGGGCCTACGCGTCGCGTTCATCTCGGATTTGCACGTGGGCTCGCCGCACTGGGGGCTCGCTCGGCTACACGACTTGGTCTCGCGGCTGAACGCACAGCGGCCAGATCTGATTTTGCTGGGCGGCGACTACCTGATTAACGACATCTGGTTCGGAGAACACGTCGAGGCGGATCCGATCGCTCTCGAACTCAGTCAGTTGCGGGCGCCGCTCGGTGTTTTCGCGGTGCTGGGCAATCATGACTGGTGGAACAACGGACCCAAAGTGAGGGCCGCGTTCGAAGCGCACGGCATCACGGTGCTCGACGACGAAGTGCGGCGCTTGCATTTCAAGGGCAAGAGTTTTTGTCTGCTCGGGGTGCGCGACGAAACCGAGCGCCTGCGTTCGGCGCGCGAGGAGCTCGAGTTAGCGCTGCCCGGGATGCCGTTGATCGTGTTGATGCACGAGCCTGATCTGTTTGCCGATTTGGACGAGCGCGCGACGCTCACTTTGGCTGGCCACACGCACGGCGGGCAGGTCGATCTGCCGCTGCTCGGTCGGCGCATCGTGCCCTCGCGTTTCGGGTCGCGCTACGCCGCAGGCCAGATCGTCGAGAGCGGGCGCCACATGTTCGTCACCACGGGCGTGGGGACCAGCATCCTTCCGATCCGCTTTCGCGTGCCACCGGAGATCGCGTTACTCACGTTGCGCTGAGCTTTCGCGTCCTGGCGTCAGCGGGTTGCCGCCCTACGACAAGCTCCGCGCCTCTCGTCGAATCCAGCTGCGGAAGGCTGCAATTTCTGGGCGCTTGAAGTTCTCACGCGGGCCAACCAAGTAGTACGCTAGGCCTGTGGGCAGGGGAGCGACCTTGGGGAAGGGCAAAACGAGCCGTCCGAGCGCGAGTTCGTCGAGCGAAAGCGAGCGCCGCGCGAGCGCCACACCTTGACCTTGGATCGCCGCCTCCACGACCATGCTCGAGTCCGTGAGAAGCGTGTACCGTGGGTGTTCGGGCAGCCGTTTGCGTTGCGCGGCGAACCAGCGCGGCCAGGCTTCGAGGTGGCTGTCTTGGAGCAAGCAATGGCGCTCGAGATCGGCAGCGCTCTTCAGCTTATGGCGACTCAGAAAGGCGGGCGAGCAGACCGCGAGCCAAGCGTCGTCGGCCAGCTTTTCCTTGAACAACTTGGGATAGCGCCCGCTGCCGAAGCGAATACAGAGATCGATCGGTTCCAGCTCGAAATCGACCAGGCTTTCCGTGGCGGAGACGCGAACTTCTACCTCGGGTTGCAAGGCCAGGAAACGGCCCAGACGCGGCACCAACCAGCGCGTGCCGAACGAGGGCAGGGTGCTCAGCGCGACGACTGGGCGAAGCGAGCGAGCGCGCTGACGCAAGCGCTGATTGGCCTGCTCCAAGCGGGCGAAAATCTGACGCAGCTCGCCGGCCCACGCCTGACCCGAGTCGGTGAGCGCCAGCCGGCGCGGCATACGCCGGAAAAGCGCCGTGCCGAGCTCTGCCTCCAAACTGCGGATTTGATGGCTGACGGCGGTTTGGGTGACGTGCAGATCACGGGCGGCTAGCGTGAAATTGAGCCGCTGTGCGGCCGCGTCGAAGACTTGCAGCGAGTGCAGCGAGGGCAACCGTGGAGTCGCCGGGCTCGCCGAGTCCGAATCAGCCATGATATTTTCTCATGTATCATGGAAAAGATGTGTTGGCGCGCCGCCTAGCGAAGCGTTACCGAAGCGTATGAAGCTCTACCGATTTCGCTACAGTCCTTATGCGCGCAAAGTCCAAATGCTGCTCGATTTGTTGGGCGCCAAGTACGAGCTCGTGGAGGTGTCTTACACCCAGCGGGGCGAGCTCGCCGACCTGACCGGCGGCTACATCCAGGTGCCGGTGTTGCTCACGGATGATGGTCGCGCAATCGTGGAATCACGGGCGATCTGCCAGCACTTGCTGACGGGTCCCGAGGGCGGAAAGCTCCTGCCCGCTCCGCTCGAAGGTCCAATCTGGGCGTATGCGGATTTCGTCGATGGTCCGCTGGAAGACGTGCTGTTTCGCATCGCCTCGCCCGACATTCGCAACGCCTGGTCCAGCGCGGCCGAGCGCGGGTTGTACGTCTACATCAAGGAGCGTAAATTCGGCGCGGGTTGTGTGGACGCTTGGCTACGCGACCGCACGGAGCTCGTTCGGCGCGCGCAATCTCTGCTCGCTCCCACGCTCAAAACACTCGCGCAACGCCGGTTTTTGTTCGGTGACAGGCCTTCGCTCGCGGACGCCGCACTGTACGGGAACTGCGCCATGCTCGAGGAGGCCCAGCCAGCGCTGCTTTCGCAGATCAGCGAAGCCCTTCCGACCTATGCCCGCCGAATCGAAGCCAGCGTTGGCAGCTGAGCTTCAGCTGAACTGTCAGCTCGGTGACAGCTTTGCGGGTTCGCTGCGCGCGGCGCGACGCTTGGGCTTCGCGTCCAGGCCGAATTCGCTGACGAGCGCGGGCGTGGCCGCGAACACGGCCTCGGCCAGCGAACGCGCTTGGCGGACGGCGAGCTCGAGACGCTGCGCTGCGAGGCTTACGGCCTCACGCAGCTCGAGCGCTTGGGCCTCCGGCAAGGGGCGAGGGGCAAGCGCTTCGCGCAAAGTGCGCTCGGAGGTTCTGGCTGCCTCGAGTAGCGGCGGTAGGAACGCATACTCGGGATCGCTGCACAGCCGACGCACGTAGGCCGATTCGGCACGGCGCTCGAACTCCAGCCAAAAATTCTGCGCCGAGCTGCCGGGTCGACGCAGCGCGGCGAAGCGCTGATGCGGAAACAAGGCTTCGACCAAGGGGCCATTGGCCGAGACATTGGCCACGATCGCGTCGAACACGCCTTCGATGGCATCCGCCCAGGCGTTGGACAAGGCTTCGCTCGTCACTTTTCGTGCGCCGGCAAACTCAGGGAGCGGTGCCGCCTCCAGCAGAGCGCGGTGTACTCCCTCGAGCGCGCCGGTGACGCGCTGCGTGGCGGCTTCCAGCCAGCCGCGTTCTTCGGTCGGTTCGTCGTGTGCCGAGTCGAAGTGCGCACTGGCCGCGGTCAGCCGTTCGACGGTCTGGGTCCCGAAGGCAGTGAGGTCTTGTGCTTCCGAAATGCTGAAAGAGCTCATTGGACCGGGTGACCCTAAACACGGCCGCACCTGAGCGGGAAGCCCAAGCGCTCAACCACCGCTGAACAGGGGCAGGTATTCCGAGTAACCCGCGCTCTTCAGCTCTTTTACCGGGATGAAGCGCAGGGACGCCGAGTTGATGCAGTAGCGCAAGCCGCTCGGGGCCGGGCCGTCCTCGAAGACGTGACCGAGGTGGGAGTCTCCGCCTTTAGACCGCACCTCCGTGCGCGAGATGCCCAAGGTGCTGTCCGTGCGCGACACGACGCGCGCGGCTTCCACGGGTCGGGTGAAACTTGGCCAGCCCGTGCCGGAGTCGAACTTGTCGCGCGAGCTGAAGAGCGGCTCACCGGTCACGATGTCGACGTAAAGGCCTTGCTGGTGATTGTTCCAGAATTGGTTCTGGAAGGGCGGTTCGGTGGCCTCACGCTGGGTCACGTCATATTCGAGCGGGTTGAGTCGCTGCTCCAGCTCGGCCTGCGGGGGCTTGGCATAGCTGCGCGAGGAGATCAGGGGGCTGGCGGCGGGCGCGCTCTTCGGTAGGCTGGCCTCCGTACTGCTGGCCGCCGCGTGCTCGCTGCGCTGGCAGCCGGCGAGCGCGAGCATGGTGAGGCTGGCCACGCCCAAAAAGGTGAGCCGAACACTGCGAAGGGTAGGCTGAGACATGTCCCAAGTACGTGCCGGAGCCGCCGTCGGTTACCGGCCGCGTGCGGACAGCCGCTCGGCCCAGGCGCCTACGAGTCGTTTGGTCGACTCATCGTGAACTAGCAGCAGCTCGGTGAGCACGGAGGTGGCGCGCTCGGCTTTCGCCCACGCGGCACGATGACCGAGTGTATCCGGTGCGGTTCTCGCTAGTTCGAGCGCGTCGACTAGCCAAGCGCTCACTTCACGGATGCGATCCAGCTCGCTCGGTTGCGCGCCTTGGTTGTCGCGCACGACGTACAGCGCTCGGGCGATGCCGAGCAAATCACGGACGGTATCTCGAGGCAGTTGTTTCGTGCTCACCGAGCTCGGGTACTGTATTTATGTTCAGTAGTAAATCGATTCGTTTCGCTCCGACAAACGCGGGGGCGGCCGCGTGGCTCGGGCTTTGCGCCGCGCTGCGCTCGCCGCGCCCGCTACCCAAAAAAGGATCGGCGAGCTCGACGTGATATTTATGTTCGGTGGTCGAGAAATCCGATCCGGCGAGCACTACCGATGCAAAAGACTCATCCGCCGAAGTCACGAGTCCGACAGAGTTCGCGTTGATCTGGCTGACGGGGGCATTGGCGGGCACGGCCTTGCCCCTCACCTGGACTGACTCGGAACAGCTGACGATCGGCAGGGACGCCGAGTGCGCGATTCACCTCGCCAATACGGATGTCTCGCGGCGGCACGCGACGCTGCGGCGGAGCAGCAGCGAGCCCGGTTTTTTGATCGCGGATTTGGCCAGTCGGAACGGCACCCGCGTCAACGGTCGCTTGTTGCACAGCGCTCGCCTGCGGGAAAACGACGTCGTGCGTCTGGGCGGCTGCGTATTCGTGGTGAGCGACGCGCTGGGTTCGTTTTCAGAAGTCGCACCCGGTCTGTACGGCTCCGCGAGCTTGAAACGTGCGCTAGCACCCCTGCAATCGGTGGCAAAGAGCGATCTGCCGATCGTGCTCGAAGGCGAGACGGGTACGGGCAAAGAGTTGGTCGCTCGAGCGATCCACACTTTGAGCGGCCGCCCGGGTAAGCTCGTAGCCATCAACTGCGCGGCGCTCCCGCAAGGGCTAGCCGAGGCCGAATTGTTCGGCTACCGGCGTGGCGCATTCACCGGAGCGGAGCGCGCGAGCCCGGGATTTTTTCGCGCTGCCGAAGGCGGAACCTTGCTGCTCGACGAGGCGTCGGATCTGCCGCTCGTGCTCCAGGCCAAACTGCTGCGCGCGCTCGAGCAAAAAGCAGTGCAGCCGCTGGGAGAAGCCCTGCCGGTCCCAGTGGATGTACGCATCGTGGTGGCCGGGCAGAGCTCGCTGTTCGAGGCAGTGAAGCGGCAGCAATTCCGGGCCGATTTGCTGGCGCGGTTGAATGGCATCACCCTGCAATTGCCGCCGCTTCGCGAACGACGACCAGACATCTTGCTGCTCTTCTCGCATTTTTTGCGAGAGCTCCGTCCCGGCGGCATGCCTCGGCTCGAGCCCGAGTTCGTCGAACGGCTCGTCTTGTACGATTGGCCGTTCAATGTGCGCGAGGTGTTGCAGCTCGCCAGGCGGCTGGCCGTGGTGCAGGGCGCCGAGAGCGTGCTGCGTGCGCAGCACTTACCGCGCGAGATGAGCCTTGACGCCGAGTCGAACTCGCCGAATCCGGTCGAACCGGAGGCGCCTTCACCGGTGGCGATCGATCTCGCGAGTTTGCTCGCAGCGCTACGGACAACTGGGGGCAACGTCACGCGGGCCGCGGCACAGCTTGGCGTCACTCGGCAACGCGCCTATCGCTTGCTGGAAGAGCAATCGGTGGATCTTGCGACGCTGTCGGGTCCGCGTCGTTCCAAACGCTAGTCGCTAGCCAATCGCGGACGTCCGCGGACGTCCCGGATCTGCGATCGACTGCGGATGCATTCGGCTCGCTCGCGCTCGAACGGCCGTTTCTGGCTCGCTTAGTACGAGTCGCCTTGCAGGCACGCGCGTTGCAATCCGTCGAGACAGCCGAAAGTCGCCGAAGTCGCCGAATCGTCGAAGTCGGTTGAAATCGATAGGAGAAAAGTCCATGCCCGTATTCCGGAGCGACGCGTTGTTGCGCGCGCTGATGCCCGCCATTCTGATCACGAGCGTTACCCAGCACGCGCATGCACAAGAAGCCGAACCCGCGGAGGAGGACGCCGCCCCGACGGCGCTGACCGCCCCCGCCGCGGCCCCGACCGCATCGAGTGCATCGAGTGCATCGACCACTCCGACCGCGCCGACCACGAAAGCAGCGCAAACCAGCGTAACCACGGTCTCGGGTCCACCAGTCGTCGCCAAGGACAACGGCTGGCGATTCGAATTCAGCGGCTATTTGCGGGCGCCGATGCTGGTTGGCGTCGGTCGACGCGACAATCCATTGCCTGGTCAAAGCTCGACCACGTTCCACTCACCGATCATCCCGGACAGTCAGTACCTGAGCTGGCAAAGCTCTCCACACAACAAGACCGATTGGGCAGAGCTTTACGTGTCGGTAGGCAACTCACTGGCGAAAGGCACCGTCTCTCTACAAGGTTACAATTTCTATCAGGGCTCTTTCAGCGACTCCGTGAAGCAACTCGGGATCTCTGACGGCTACGTCGATCTGACCCCGGACCTGGGCCTCGAGAACGTGCGTCTGTCCCTGCGCGCAGGCGCGTTCTCGAACAAGTATGGCTCAGCCGGTCGCTACGACGCCGGTGAGTACGATACGTACATGTTCGGCCGCGTGCACAACGCTGGCGCAGCATTGCATATCGACTACGATCTCGATGAACAGAACGCGCTCTGGTTCGAATATGGCCTTGGTTTCAAGAAGCCCGACCCGAGCCAATACAACAACACCCGCTTTACCATGCTGCAGCACGTGCATGCCGGTTTCAATCGCGGCAGGAACATTCAGTTCAGCGCGCACTACCTGAACTCATGGGCTCAGGAAGAAGATCGCAACATGGGCACGGATGGGACTTCGGTAACCAATGTTCCGGACGGCAAGATGTGGGTCGCGGGGCTCGATGGGCGCTTCGAGATGGGCGCGCTCGGCTACTTGTATACCGCCTATTGCCACGTCGGCCTGAAGGATGCCCTGACAGTGGGGCGCGCAATCGAGGTCATTCATTCGTCGGGTGGCGGTGAGTTCGGATTGGGCGTGGTCGACAACTATTTGGGCCTCAGTTGTGTCGGGCCCGGTGCTGCCAACACTCCGTATTTCAAGGCGGGCGAAGCCTGCAGCAAGGGCAATGGCAGCGTCGATACACTGCTCGCGCAGTACGAATTTAGCCTGACGAATTTTCTGCAGCAGTCGTCCGGTGGCCAAAGATTCTGGGGCGACGGCTCGGACCTGGTACTCAAGCTGTACGGCATGTACAACAAGGTCAAGAGCGACGTGGCCGCCAATGACGGCATTCACAAGCTCAAATTCGGTGCGGATCTCGCGTACTCTGTGTTGCCTTGGCTGACGGCCGGCATGCGCTTCGATCGTCTACAGCCCAACAGCCGGATCGCCGAGCAGTCCTTTGCGATCTTGTCACCCCGCTTGGTGTTCAAATCCAAGTTCGTGACGCGGGAGGCGATTACGCTGCAATACTCGCGCTATCTGTACAATCAGCGCACGTGCCAAACGACCACCACGGGCGTGGAGGAGACGGGGAGTCCGGCAGACAACGCGTATACCAAGGGCCAGGAGTACTGCGTGCAGCCACCGTCCTCAGCGGTTCCCCCGGACGGTTTCGGTTCGACTTATCAAGCGTTTTCTAGCCCCCAACGCGCCGCTCCGACGACGCGCCCCGATCTGAACGTGTTCAAGATCGAGGCGACGATGTGGTGGTGAGGCTCACGCGCGGTTGACGCTGACGTCGCGTTCGAGGCAGGCGACGACCGGTTCGAACGCGAGGCGCCCAGCTTCACTCATGCGCATCAACGCGCGATGTGCCTCGATCATCGTCTGCTGCAGCTCCGCCGCGGACGACGTAGCGGTGACAACCGGGTCTGCACTCGTCGCGAGGAGCCGGGGATCGGGAGGCAGAGGAGCGGGAGGTTGCAGATCGAAGGTTTGATCGAAGCCCATGCTGCGCAACACGACATCGATGTCCTCGTTGTCTGAGATGATGACGCTATTGGGGGCGCCAGTTTCACGCACTTGCTCATTGGCTCGGGCCATCAAACCCAGGTTCGTACTGTCGAGCGACTCGGCAGCCGTTAGGTCGAAGACCAGCCCTGAAACTTGAGTATCGACGAGCAAGTGCTGCAAGAACTGCTGCAGGCCGGGCGCCAATGTGTAGTTGACCGTGCCGAAATAGCGCAGAACGTGGACGCCTTGTCGGGCGGCATGCGTAATGTGACCTAAGGACATGGGTTCTCCTCTCGTTGTATCAACAGCAGTGCGACGTCGTCGCTGAGTCGGGTGCCCTCTTCCAAACCCAAGGCACGTACCAACTGGTCCATGGAGTTGGCCTGGGCGAGTTGATGCGCGAGTTGTTCGCGCCGTTGACGATGCGTCCGCTTCGGTGGCAGTTCGAACACTCCGTCCGAGGCGAGTAGCAGGCGGCCCCCGGGCTGCAAGCGCGCCTCGCCGCCACCGAACACCGCGCTCCCAGGCAGGTTGAGTGGGCGCCCCGCGCACTCGAGCTCGATGGTATCCTGCCCGTTCGACAAGAATGGATATGGAAAGGCCCCGGCGTTCCCGTACACGATTTGCCCGCCCTGCAGGTCCGTTACGGCGTAGAAAAAGGTGACGTGCTTGGCGATTGACAGTGCTTTGAGATCCGCGTCGAGGCCGGCGAGCAATTGCTGCGGTTGCAAGATGGTCTCGTCACCTCGGGTGCGCAGGGCCTCGCGATATTTTCCTACCAACGTGGTCAGGATCGCCGTGACGAAAGCCGAGGCCGCGCCGTGCCCGGCGACGTCCGCCAAATAAAGGCCCGCGAATCGATCGTTCAACGCGAAGTAGTCGAGGAAGTCTCCACTGAGCAGTTGTGAGGGGAAGAGGCGACGCTCACAGCGCAGTGAGCCGAGGCGCAAGCCATCTTCGGGGAGCAGTTGGAACTGAAGCTGTCGAGCGCCCTGTTCGTCGCTGCGCAGCTCATTCAGTGCGGCAGATAGACGCTCGTTCGCGCTGTGTAGGCTTTCACCGTAAGCGCGGTTCTGGCGGAGCAGCGCAGAACGTTCGACACCGCGCCGGACTGCCTGGCGCAGGATTTCGTTGTCGGGCAGCGGTTTGGAGACGAAATCCCAAGCGCCGCGCCGTAGAGCTTCGACCGCGTCGGTCATCGTACCTTGGCCGGACACCACGACCACGGGAGTTTCCGGGTGCTCCGCGACGAGCGTGCTCAGCACCTCGAGACCGTCCATCTCCGGCATGCGCAGATCGAGCAAGACCACCCCGGGCTTTCGTTCGCGACATAGAATGAGCCCCACCTGGCCGCTTTCGGCTTCTAGCACGAGCGATCCCGTTCGCTCCAGGACCCGGCGAAACGTTCCGCGCACTAATGCGTCGTCATCGATGATCAGCACCGGAGCGTCGTCGTTCATGATCGACCTCGCAACGCAGCACTCTACCAGCGATCGCCGCGTCGTGCTGCCGCCCTCTGCCGTCGGAAACCGTCGAAGCTAGCCGTCAGGTGATGCATTTACGTGCATGGTCATAAATGCAGCAGGAAAAACCCGCGGTTTCAGCCGGGAGCCGTTTCGCCTCAGTGGTTTCGACTGGAGAAATAGCGGCAGTCGGCGTTCGAACCGTGGCGGGCTTTCTCGTTGCACTGAGTGAAAACGGTTTGGGCCCCCGACCAGTCACCGAGGTCCTGCAGGCCGGCAGCCAGCAAAATGTAAGGTTCTGCGTCACTGCTGTTGGCGGCCAGCGCCTGACGAGCAGCGGTCACGCCTGCGCGTATCCGCCCGGCTTGGAGCAGCGAGCGGGCGGTCCGAACCAGCGAGCGAGCCGATTCCTCGGCGGCGCGGTCATCGATGTGCGTGGCGGCAGACGCGCTAGCCAGCGCGAGGGGCGGGGGCACTGTTTCGATGCGTGAGCCCGAAGCGAGGGCTGGCGGCGTGGCTGCGCCGTGCGGGGTCGCCGCGCTCGGATTGGTGCGAATGCCCCGTGCAGGGCTACGTGCGATCCCAATCAGCAACACCGCGGCGCCTGCGCACAACGTGATGAGCACGGCACGTCGGAGTCGCTTGCGGCGGCTCTCGAGGACGGCGTGGTCGGGCAGCGTGTCCCGACGCTCGTGCTCGCTGGGCACGCCCGGTGCCTCCGTCGAACTGATCACGGTGGGCGCGAGCGTCGAACTGAACCGAGGTTCCTCCGAATCGCTCGCCTCCAGCTCCGAGCTGAACGCCGCAGGCTCGTTGAAGAAACGCTCCTCGTCACCGGCGAATCCCTCGTCCGTCGGTGCGCTCTCGGTCGGTGCGCTCTCGGTCGGTGCGCTCTCGGTCGGTGCACTCTCGGTCGGTGCACTCTCGGTCAGTGCACTCTCGGTCGGTACACTCTCGGTCGGTACACTCTCGGTCGGTGCACTCTCGGTCGGTGCACTCTCGGTCGGTGCACTCTCGGTCGGTGCACTCTCGGTCGGTGCACTCTCGGTGCTCGCGAGCAGGCGCCTAGAGGCGCTGGGCTTGATCGCTAGCGACCGGCTAGGCGCGTGGCGTGGTTTGCGTTGACCGAATCGGATCATCAATCATCCTCGATTATTGCACCGTGAGCGTGGTGGTGCCGCTCTGCGAGCCGCGGACCGCACTGATTGAGACCGTTCCCGCCATGAGCCCGGTCGCTACACCGCGTGAGCCATTCGCATTGCTGATGCTGGCAATCGCCGGGGTCGTCGACAACCAGGTCACATAGTTCGTGATGTCGAGGGTGGTCGAATCCGAGAGCGTGCCCAATGCAACGAAGGCTTGTGTGGTGTGATTGGCGATAGTGAGTGTCGCCGGAGACACCGTGATGGAGCTGAGCGTGGCGGACGAGACGACCACGGCGTCGGTGCCCACCACGCCCTGATAGCTAGCGGTGATGCTGGCATTCCCAGCTGTCAGCGGAGTGAGCAGCCCGCGACTACCGCCGGCGTTCGAAACGGCGGCCACGTTCGAAGCGCTCGACGCCCAAGTAACCAGCGCCGTGAGATCGCGCGTGGAGTTGTCGCTGTAGAGACCGGTCGCGGTTAGATTGGCGTTGAAGCCCACCAGCGCCGTGAGTGAAAACGGAGTGATCTGGATTGCGCTCAGCGTTGCCTGCGTCACGCTGAGCAATGTAGAGCCGGTCGCGCCGCCAAAGGAGGCACTGATCGTTGCGCTGCCGTTGGACAGCGCCTGCGCTTGGCCCTTCGAGCCGTTGGCGGTGCTAATCGCAGCAACCGCCGGAGCAGTTGATGTCCAGGTCGCTTGATTGGTCACGTTTTGCGTGCTGTTGTCGCTGTAGATTGCGGTGGCGGCGAACGACACCTGGGTGCCGACGCTGACGTTGGGTTGCACTGGGGTCACGTCGATCTGGACCAAGGTGGCGGCGGTGACGCTGAGTGTCGTCGAACCGGTGACCCCGTTGTAGGTCGCGGAAATCGTCGCGCTGCCGACGGCCAGCCCGGTCGCGTTGCCGCGTCCGCCGCCCGCGGTCGAGATTTGTGCGATGCCAGGCGCGGACGATACCCAGGTGGCTTGGCCTGTCACGACTTGCTGCGTGTTGTCGCTGTATATCGCCGTGGCCACGAACTGTTGCCGGGCGTTCACGAGAAGCTTTGCATTAATCGGTGTCACCTGGATCGAGGCCAGCGTGGCGTTGCTGACCGTGAGCGTGGTGGTGCCGGTTTGGCCCTGGTATGTGGCGGAAATTGTTGTCGTTCCAACGGCGATTGCGGTTGCGATCACTCCGCCCCCGCCCGGGCCGCCAGCTTGCCGCTGAGCGATCGAGGCAGTGGCGGTACTGGAGCTCGCCCAGCTCGCTTGTTGAGTCACGTCGCGTTGCGTGTTGTTCGACAAGATCGCGGTCGCCGTGTACCGCACGGTTTGACCCACTCGCACCGAAGAGGCGATCGGGCTGACCACGATTTGCGTCACCGTGGGTGCAGAGACGGTCACACTGGTCGTCCCCGAGACACCCGAGAACGTCGCCTTGATGGTCGCGGTCCCCACAGCGACCCCGGTGACCTGACCCTGTGAGCCCGCGGCGTTGCTCACGGTGGCCACGGAGGCGGCGCTAGAGCTCCAAACCGCGCTGGTGGTCACGACGACGCTGGTGGCGTCGCTGTAGGTCGCCGTCGCGACCAATGCCTGACTCGTGCCGGCGGGAAGATTGGAATCTGCAGGCGTCACCAGCAAAGAGATCAGCTTGGCCGCGGTCACCGTGAGGGTCGTCGTTCCGCTCACCATGCCGAGCGTGGCATGCGCCTTGGCCGTACCGAGCGAACCCGCCGTCACCAGCCCCGGGTTGAGCAGCGCGTTACTGACGGTCGCGATCGTGGGGTCGTCGATCGACCAAGTGACGCTGCTGCTGATGTCTACGACCGAGGCGTCCGAGTATGTGCCGGTAGCTACCAGCTGCGCCGTGGTCCCGATCGGTAAAGAGGGATTGTCTGGTGTGATCGCGATCGACACCAGGCTGGCAGCGGTGACGGTCACAGTCGCAGTCCCAACCACGTTGTCCAGCGCTGCCGTAATCGTTGCCGTACCTGCGGACAATCCGACGATGGTGCCTGCCGCGCCCGTCGCGTTCGAAACCGCGACCAGCGGGGCGTTGCTGGAGGACCAAGTGACGCTAGCAGTCAGGTCGACGCTCCGGTTGTCGGAATAGGTTCCGGTGGCGACCAACTTGGCCGTGCCGTTGACGGCAAGCTTGCTGCTTTGCGGGGTGACCTGGATGGCGGTCAACGTCGCGCTGCTGACGGTCAAGGTCGTACTGCCGGAGATGCCGGCTAGGGTCGCAGAGATCGTGGTGCTGCCCGCGGCGAGCGTGCTCGCTTGATGGGTCGTGCTATCGATCGTGGCCACGTCGCCGGCGCTCGACTTCCAAACCGCTCCACTCGATACGTCCGAGACCGAGCCATCCGAGAAAGTGCCGGTCGCGCTGAAGGACACTTTAACGCCGATGCCTGCGCTTGGATTGGTCGGGGCCAGCGCAATCGAGACCAATTGCGCGTTGCTGACGGTCAATGCGGCCAGGCCACTGACGGTGCCCGCGCTGGCTCGAATGGTGGTGATGCCGGCGGCGACGCCACTTGCCACGCCGGCACTGTCGACGGTAGCGATCGAGGGACTGGAGGACGTCCACGTTGCGGTCGCGGTCACGTCTTGGGTGGTCGCATCACTCAAGGTGACGACCGCCTGAAAGGACACGGTGCCAAAAATCCCCGTCGTCGCCGAAGCCGGCGTTACCGTCAATGATTGCACGGTGGCGCTCGGCACAGTAATTCTCGCGTTCGCGGTTTGTCCGGCGAGCGTGGCCGAGACCGTTGCGGTGCCCGGAGCGACGGCAGTCACGACGCCTCCGCTCACTGTCACCGCGCCCCCACTGCTTGCCCAAATCGCGGTCGCGCTGACGTCTTTCGTGGACTTGTCGGCGTAGGTCGCGGTGGCTTGCAATACGGCTTTCGTGCCGACAGCGACGGTCGCGACGGGCGGTGTTAACGCAATTGAAATGAGGTCCGCGGTTCCTTGAGTGCCTGCCGCGCCCGCCTGGCCCGCACTGCCAGGGGCGCCGCTGGAGTTACCCGTTTCGCCCGCGGTTGCGCGGCCTGCGACCCCGGAAAAGCCCGCGTTCGCAAGGCCTGCGGCACCACCCGAACCGACGACGCGCCCGCCGTCGAGCTCGCTCGCGCTCCCGCAGCCAACGGCGATCAGGAGAGTGAGTAACAGCAGGCCTGCCCAGGTTCGCTTCGGAGTCGACATCTCTTCACTATACTGTGTGTCGACCGTGACCGAATCGATCATGATCGAGGCGCGAAAGATGAAAACGAGCTCGCGCGCAAAAAATTCGCGGCTCCAGGCAAGCCAGCGTTGATCGATTGCCGAGACGACGTGCACAAGGAGCGGAGGATCCCGGCGTCCACTCAACCACGGCTTACGCCCGTGCCCCATTTTGCCCCGCATAGTCCACTCAACGATGGCTTTCCTAAAATCACCTATCTGCGTGCTCTCGCTGCTGTTCTTGCTTTCGGCTCAAAGCGCGCGGGGAGAGCAGGCATCTGCGCCGGCTGAGGCGGGTGGTACGGTGTCCGCAGCGCCGCTTCAGCAGTCGCCACGAGCGCGACGAGAGTCGCTTTTCGAACAGAACTCGAGCACTGGTAGCACCGGGCTGTTGCACTTGGCTTTGCCAGTCTCGGGTGCTGCGGGCACGCTGCGCTTCAGTTTCTTGGCGGATTGGTTCACTGGTTCCGATTTCTTGTGCAATTCCCAAGCGCCATGCGGTACCGCCGTGCACGCTTCCGAAACCCACCTCGGTTCATCGGCCGCGCTTTCGGTCACGCCACTGCCCTTTCTCGAAGCGTTCGCCAACTTGCATTCTTTCGCGAGCACCAACGACCAACAGTCACCGTCCCTGATTCAGGTGCTGAGCAATGCAACGTTCGGCGTGAAGGCCTTCGCGCCCGAACTCCTAGCGAACATTTTCGGTTTGGGCGGCAGTGCAGAGCTGCGATTGCTCAATGGTTCGGGCGCTGTTGGCCCGAGCGGGAAGGGGACCAGTTTTCGGCTGGCGGCGTTGGCAAGCGCGGATCTGCGCGGGCTCAGAACGCCGCTGCCGTTGCGGATAACCAGCAATGTCGGCTATTTCTTGGACAACTCAGCGAAGTTGCTGGAAGACACCGAACGCGATCGAGGCACACGCGTGACGCGCTTCGAGCGCTTCGGATTGGGCGTGAATCGGGTCGATCAGGTCGAGCTCGGCTTGGGGGTCGAGGCCATGCTGCCGTACGTTCGCCCGTTCGTCGAATGGAACGTGCGGCTCCCGAGCAACCGTCAGAGTTACAGCTGCAACAAGGCTCACAGCTACTCGGGCGATCAATGTCTCGCCAACCAAGAGAGGCTTTCGGCTTTTCCTTCCGCGCTCACCTTGGGGGCCCGTGCATTCCCGGTGCTCAAAGGCTTGTCGTTGACAGCGGCGGTCGACATCGGCACCTCGGGCAGTTCGAACTTCGTCGAGGAACTGGCGCCGACGCTACCTTGGGATCTTTGGCTTGGCTTCGGTTATGCATTCGACTTGGTCGAGCCGCCCCCAGAACGCGTGGTCGTGGTCCAAAAAGAAGCGGTTCCTCTGCCTGCGAAGCCGACCCGACGCATCCGCGGAGTCGTCCATGAAAAAGGCAAACAGGAAGCGCTGGCAAACGCCATCATCCGCTACTCGGGGCGATCGCTGACCGCAATGGCGAGCGGCGCCGACGGCCGTTTCGTCAGCGAGGGGCTCGAGCCGGGGACCTACACGTTCAGCGTCGAGGCCGACGGCTTCAAACCAGGAGAGTGCTCGGTCACGTTGCCCGCAGAGTCCGGCCCGCCTGCGCTGCTCGGCTCGAAGAATAGCGCTCCGTCAGCACCCGCCGCCCGTCCGGCGCCAGTTGCCCTCGCCGCCGCTTCCGCGCCAGTCAGCCCCGAATTTTTCGACCTCGATTGTGAACTGGAGGCACTGCCGCGAGCGGGCAACGTGGTCGGGCGAGTGAGCGACGGCGCAACAGGCGCGCCGATCGCCGATGCCACTGTCGAATTGAGGGATACGCTTGGCCGCTCACTTCAGATTACGACCGACGAGAGCGGCCGTTTTCGCTTCGAGCGCGTGCTGCCGGGGACGATCTCGGTCAACGCGCAAGCTCGAGTCTACCTGTTACACAGTGTGAGTCTGACCGTGCGTCCCCGCGAGGACGCGAACGTCGAGCTCGGCTTGCGCAAACGCGCCAAAATGCCGCTTATCGATGTTACGCCGAAGGAGATCAAGCTCCGGCAGCAGATCCACTTCGAGAAAGATTCGGCGGCCATCTCGAGTGATTCGAGTGCGGTGTTGGAAGAAGTGGCAGACGCGCTGGCACGCGCGCCGCGCCCCGCACATGCCGAAATCCAAGGTCACACGGACGATTCTGGGGCCCCTGATCACGATAAGTCCCTGTCCGAAGCCCGCGCCAGCTCGGTGCTCGAGTGGCTGAGTAGCCATGGCATCGAAGCGAGCCGCCTCAGCGCGAAGGGCTACGGCAAAGAGCGTCCGATCTCGCCCAACGTGACCCCGCAGGGTCGTGCTCGAAACCGTCGCATTCAGATTATGTTGGGCGATTGAGCGACACCTGTTCGCGGCAACGCCGACTCGGCAACGCCTAAACGATCTCGAGTCCTGACCCTGGCCCGCCGAAAGGTAAGCACGCGACCAACACGGGCAACCGGCGCCACCGGAGCGCGGTCGCCGCCTTTCCCCGACGTCCAACGCGGGGCACCCTTTCAACAGGCTCGAATCGCGGCGGACCGTTCGGTGAACGGCATTGGTTCTAGTACCGGCTCTTAGTCTCCGTAGATCAGCTTTCCCCCGTTGAGCTTTTTGCGGGGGACTTCCGCGCTCGACGCTCGGTCCTTGCGCTGCTTGTTGCCGAGGCCGATTTCGATCGGGAGCGCGACATCTGTGAGCTGGTCGACGGATTTGCCGGAAACGATTGTCGTCGTCGTTGCCCGGGGCGTACGCGCAGTCGGTACCGAGTCACGCGCTATGGGCACAGGGACGGAGACCGCGCCCGTGACGTCGGCCGCGCCCGATAGCTCGCGTTCCGACTGCGCTGCCATTGCTTGCGCGCTCTCCCGCGTGGCGACCGGTAGAGCGGGCGAGAGGGCTACCATCACCGAGTTTGCGGAACTAGTCGCGCCCGTAACCGCTGCGAATTCGGCATGCGTCTGGGAGGTGATCCGGTCGGCAGTGTCGAAATGCCCGAGCGCAGCAAGGCAGGCCAGCGCAGCTGCCAACAGGCAGCCCAGGATGATCCCATTTCTGGCGGACGCGAGCGAACGCCGATCAGCCACGGCGCGCCTAGCCTCCGAGCCATCACTGGCGGCAGTTGCTGCGGCGGAGTGCAGCTCGGTCGTCTGCGCGAGCAGCTCGACTCGCGTCGTCGACGGCATCAGCAAACCACCATCCCAGACTAGCCCGTACTTCGGGGTTGCGCGTTGCGAAGCGGGCGGCTCGTCCGACTCACCCGCGATGCGGAGCGACAAATCGCGTTCGCCGGCTCGCCGAACCGTGGTCGGTGCCTGCGCGCAGAAGGTCTCCTGGCAAACGCGGATTGCCGAGACGAACTCGCGCATCGTCGAAAAGCGCGCTTCGGTGTTCTTCGCCATCGCGCGGTGCACCACTTCAGCCAGGTACGTGGGGATGTTTGGATCGAGCTCGGAAAGCAGGGGCGGCATGCGATTCATCTGAATGGGCGGAATCTCGGCTAGCGTGGCGCGGCGCTGCGGCTCGTTGCGATCGCGCAAGTCTCGTTCGAAAACGAGCAGGCTCGGGTGTTTACCGAGCAACATTTCGAACATCAACAGGCCCAGTGCGCAAATGTCGCTGCGCGGGGTGAGCGGCAGACCCTGGACTTGCTCCGGGCTCATGTAAAGGATGGAGCCCATCACGATGTCTTCGTGCGTCGTGAACCCAATCTCGTTCAGCAGCTTCGCGATGCCGAAGTCGAGCACCTTCACCCGATTGCCGTTGGTCAGGTAGATATTGTCCGGCGTCAGATCACGATGAATTAGGTCGATCTCGTGGGCCACCTGCACTGCCTCTGCTGCCTGAATGGCCAACTGCAGGACTTCTTCGATGCCGAATCGCCCGTGAGCCGCGAGCGCGGAGCGCACCGAGCGTCCCCGGAGCAGCTCCATCACGATGTAGAACGAACCCTCGTCCGTGACACCTGCGTCGTGCATGACGACGATGTTCCGGTGATCGAGCTTGCCAAGTGCTCGCGCCTCGGCCTTGCCGCGCTCGAGCATCTCGTGCGTCATTCCGCGGGCCGAGTGAACGACCTTGATCGCGACCTGACGCCCCGTAAAGATGTGCTGCCCGCGATAGACCCAGGCTTGCCCACCGCGGCCGATCTGCTCGCGGATCTCGTACTTGTCCAGGAACCGCGCGCCGATTCGTAGAGGCCCCGGCTGATCCTGGGTTCCGTCATCGGTCCCCAGCCTTCGGGACGAGCGAATTCGCGACCCACTCGCATCGGCGCGATCAAGCCTGCTGCTGCAACCCTGGCTGAGGTCGGGAATGTCGGGGCGCAGCTGGGAAGCCTTGGGCGAGGAACGGACCTCAGCGGACGCGGGCGGCCGCCGCAATTGACCCATGATTCGTTCGAGCTCCTCGCGCAGCTCATCGGCGCTTTGAAAGCGTTCGTCGGGCGCCTTGCGCAGCGCACGCAGCACGGCGCGATCGAGCTCCGCCGGGATGGCGGCCTTGGAGAAGCGAGACGGTGGTTCCGGCTCCTCGGCGACATGCGCCGAGAGCAGCAGCAGAGCGCTCTGAATGTGGTCGAACGGGCCGCGTCCAGCGAGCGCGAAGTAGAGCACGAGGGCCACCGAGTACAGGTCAGCGCGGTGATCGACACGCCGCGCCAGGGCGCCTTCAGGGCTGACGTACCTGAGCGCGCCGACGACGGTCCCCGTGGCGGTCGGAACGGCCAAAGGATTTGGCCCGAGCGCCTGTGCGCCCGGCACGGTGCACGCCACGCCAAAGTCGAGCAGCTTCAGCACCCGATTGCTTCGGGGGCCGTCGCATAAGAACAGATTGTCGGGCTTGATATCGCGGTGAACGATGCCGATGGCGTGCGCCGCTGCCAGTCCGCGCAGGAGCTGACAGGTGTAGCTGAGTGCTTCGAGCAGTGGCAGCTGCCCCCGCGCGGCAAGCTCGTCGGCCATGGTTTGCCCGCGCAAGTACTCCATGGCGATGAATGGACGTGCGTCTAGGGTTTGCCCAGAGCCGATGATCGAAACGATGTTCGGGTGGTCCAGTCGTGCCAATGACTCGGCTTCCAGGCGAATTCGGTCGGCGATGCCTGGATCGCGACCGAGCCGCGTATGTTGAATCTTGACTACGCAGAGCGTGCCGAGCGTGCGGTGTTCCGCGAGGAACACTTCACCCATGCCGCCAGTTCCGAGCAGCCTGAGCGCGCGATACGGTTGCCCCGCGAGCGGATCGTCCGCCAATGATGTCGAATCGGAAGCGCCTGTTGAAAGCATTGTGCTGATCGAGCTCCCCTCGATTGCGGGAGACGAAGTCGTCGAACAGTTCGTGAGCTCGTGAGCTCGTGAGTGGTCGTCGAATCGAGAGCCGCCTCCCTAATTCATGCCGCGACTCGGGCGACTGCGCAACCTTCGGGCTCGAGCCGATTTTGGCAGGCAGAACTGAGACGCTTTGACTAACAATGACTGATGCAGTTTGGCAGCCTGCGAAGTACACGAGGCACTCGCGAAGACTCCAGACTCATTGATTGGCGGGCGCGAACATTGGCACCGACATGTCGTGCCAGGAGCGTCGCAAGGCGGGGCTCGGCCCACCCTTGCCTACCATCGCGCCAGCAAATATTGGCTTTTTCAGCCGCAATTTGCGCCGTTGCGTTCACTCTGCCGGCGCGTGCGTCGAGTGCGACTTGAAGTCCGTGCTGCTCGGTCGGCTCAAGCGGATGAAACCGCGGCGCGCCAGAACGCTTAGCAACTCACGCACTACGCGCTCTACGGGGACTCGCTCGTTCGTCCCCGCCGAGAGCAGGCGTGGCGCGGCTGCGAGCAAGGAGTCCACGTCGGGATAGCGATGGAGAGCGTTTACCAGTGGAGCAAGCCGTTCCGGAACGTCTGCGGGCTGCACTGCGAGTCGATGATAGAAATCGCGCTGCGGCGTCACGACGTCTCGATACAGGCGTAGGCGTCCGTTGCGCAGGCCGTCCGTCGGGTATTCGCTGCGCAATGCCAGCGCGAGGGGCGCCCGGACTTCGATCGCCATTCCGTTCAAGTCAGCTGGGACACCGTCGTTCTCGTAAACCTTCTCGAGAGCGCCCTTGCTGCCCGCAATACCGGACAGCAGCGGCGCCACCACCCGCCAACCGAACGCCTTCGGCAAAGGAAAGAAATCGCACGAGCCGAGTGTGCACTCGCTGGGCAGCTCGAGTTGCCAGGGATCGAGCAGCCGGCGCTGCCAGAAACGGCTGCCGAGTGCGCGATTGTTGGCGTACATGAAGTGAGCGAGTTGCGACATCGCGCCGTACTCACCGCGGACGTACCATGCGTAGGCCTCCCAAATTCGTTCGGCCGAAACCTCCGGACTGCTTTCCGCCGTCAGCCAAGAGTACGCTGCACGGTGGCCGCTTTGCATCGCGAAGCCCACGCCTGAAGGGATGATCGGGTCGACGAACATGGCTGCGTCACCCACGGCCACCCAGTTCGGGCCGAACGGAACATCGACGAACGAGGACCACTGTTGGCAAGTGCGCACTCGGGCGCCATTGGGTAGCACGTCGTTGCACAGCCGAGCGCCGCGCACCACCTCGCGGAATTCCGGTGCGCCTTCGAGCTCTGTCAGCAGCAGCTCTTCGAGCGCGCCTTGCTTGGGACGCGCTGCCAGCTCGGCTGCGTCCGTGACCAGTCCCACGCTGATCAGGTCGTTGCCGAGCGGGATGTACCAAATCCAGCCGCGGTCGACGCTGAGCACGAAAACGGCGGCTCGCTCACCGCCGCGGTAGCTCGCCTTCCAACGCGCGGAGCGCAGGTAGCCGACGATCGCGCAATGCTTGAGCGCGGGGTCGCGGAAGCGCTGGCCGTGCGTCAAGGGCGAACCGAGACCGCACGCATCCACTACGAACGACGGCCGCAGCTCGCCTTTTTCTCCGGTATCGCTCGCAAAAGAAACGGACTCCACTCTGCCGCTGGCAGTGCGCTGGATGCGAGTTGCGCGAGTTCCTTCCAGCACCCGTGCGCCGAGCTCTTGCGCTCGTGTGAGCAGCAGGGCATCGAATTCGGCGCGGCGAACGTTGAAGCTCGTCACCGGTTCATCGAGCGGCAAGCCGGAGCCGGCCAAGGGTCGGTAGTCGAACCCAGGAATGTCGAGCGCTCGCGAGTCGGCAGCGTAGGTTGGGCCGAGTGACAGGAAATCGGGGCTCCACGGTTCCCGCGTCGGCCCCCAAACCATCACGTTGCCGATTTTTTTCACGAAGTCCGCTGAAAGTACGCGCTCGAAAAGCCCCAGCTCGTGCAGCTGCGCGTTGATCAACGGCACGACGGACTCGCCCACTTGCCAGCGCGGAAAGTGCGCTTGCTCCAAGACCGTGACTCGCACGCTTGGTGAGTGACGCAGCAGTGTCGCGGCAAACGTGCTACCGGCCGGGCCGCCGCCGAGTACTAGGCAATCGATATCGACCGGGGCCATGCGCTTTTATTGCGACAAGAACCGGGCGAGCCGTGAACTATCGAGCGAACTGAAAGTGGCCGGTGAATCGAGCGGATTCTGCTCGAGCTCGGCGAGCGCGCAAGCGTCCGGCTCGCCGGACTCCAAATTGCCCTCGGCAAGCCAAGCGTCGAAGCCAGCAAAATGGGGCAAGTCGAGCACCAGATGTAGGCGCTCGGATCCTCGGTTGAGCGCGCCGTGCGGGAGGCTATTGTTGAGCAGCCAAACGCACTTCGGGCGTAGAAAGAGAAATCGACCCGCAACGCACAGCTTGGCTTCTGGATTGGTGATCAGCGGAACGTGAACGCGGTGGTGTTCGTCCCAATGCGGGGTGTTGTCGACGTGCGTGAAAATGCGACCACCCTGGGGGATCCGACCGAGCCAAGCCAGCGTCGGCTTTGCTGGAAATGCCGTATCCAAGAAGTGACAGAGGCGAGGCAAACGCTCCAGGTTCGGCTGATTGGTTGAATGACCATTGGTGAGCTCGCTCCCCGGGTAGCCGGAGCGCTGCCCCGCGCGGAGCAGCGCGAAGCGCGACTCGACGTGCCACTTCCATTGGCTCTCCAGCCATTCAGGGCATTCCCGCGTGATTTCGTCGACCAAAGGCGCCAGATCGAAGGCGAGCGGCCAGCACGCGAATCGATAAGCCTTCTCGAGTGCGTGGGGACTGCGTTGGTGCGGCCGCTGAAACACGAAAGCCAGCGTAGCAAATCAGATTCGGCTGCGATAGCGTTGGCGCCTCGTGACGACGTGGCTCAGGGGCCACGCCGTTTGCGAATGGCATTTTCCCAGGGAGAATGATTTGGACCAAATGCTGCGCCTTCGAATCGTACTACGCGAGACGAATATCGGGGAGTTCTATGAGTACGCGCAGAGCGCCTCGGATCCGAAAGGCGCAAAGTACGGCCAATACCTGGCGCGAGACGCTCGGAGAGGTCCGCAGGCAGATCTCAAAGACCGGTTCGACAAAGTCGCTGCCATCTTTCAGGGCGCAGCGAACGTCGTTGCCGTTCGTGACTCGGCGATTGACTCGCCCTATTCGCCGCTGTTGTTCGTCGATGGCACGGAAGCCTATCTCGACCAGTTTTTCGAAGGCGAAACGCTGGCTCGATTCTTGGACGATGTCTCGGGTGGCTCGCAGATCAATCCTTGGGAGTGGGAGGGCGCACTGGCGGCCCTCGAATCCGAAATCCGAAGCATTCACATTGCTCGCTGTGGTCAACCGACCGAGGAGGATGCGCGAGCGCCGCGATCCATCCGTGCCCCGAGCCCGCCGGTGCGAGGCGCGTTCATTTCCGATCCGAACCAAGGCACGCAGGGCATCGACGCTCGCTTCGACATCGCCCAGCCGGCGCCGCGACTCGAAGACGGCGTGACGCCGCAAATGATTCGCGACTATTACGATTTTCCACAGGGCGAAGACGGTGCGGGTCAGACCATCGCCATCATGTCGATTGGTACGGCCGCGTTTCGAAATGAATTGCTGCAGGACCTGCAGGCGTTCTGGCTTGCTGTTGGTGTGCGTCGGCCCAGCATCGAATTCGTGCCAGTGGGGCCGCCGTACACCGACGATCAGTCCAGCCCGCTCAATCGGCTCGAAGCGAGCATGGGGCCGGCGTGGATCGGCGCCTTGGTCCCGGCCGCCAAAATCGTGGTCTACGAGCTGGCCCCGGATCTACCCGATCCCTGGTTGGCCGCGGTTGAAATGGCGGTCAGCGACCCACGCGCTCCGAACGTTCTGTGCATGACCTGGACGTTGCCGGAGGATACGTACTATCGCCAATTCAATCGCGGCTCGATTGCGTTGGCTCTGGCAAAGGCCGCTGCCTTTGGCATTACCGTGGTCGCGGCGTCGGGGGATTGGGGCGTCTACGATGGTCGACCGGGAGCGATCCTGGCAAAGGACCCGATTGCGAAAGTGGCGCGCGCGGCTTGGCCCCACGCGACCTTCCCGTCGAGCGAGGATCTCGTGCTGTCGGTGGGCGGGACGCTGGTCGCGTCCTTGGATCCGCCAACCGAGATCGGCTGGAGCGGACCGCTACCTCCGGACCCCGCGCTCGCCAAGGAGCTGCCGTTCCTCTCGTTGGCGACCAGCGGTGGCTTCAGTGAGCGCGTACCGGTACCGCATTGGCAGCGCCCGGTCGTGGTGGGCCTCAGCAGCCAACGCAGCTACTCACGCGGGACCAACCTACCGGCAGTGCTGCCGTATGGGCGTGGCTTTCCGGATGTCAGTTTGATGGCTTCGGGCCCGGCGCTCGGTATCGGCAATGGGATTTCGGCAATGGGCTATCGGCTCGTGGTCAATGGCCAATGGCTTGGCTATGCCGGCGGAACGAGCATGGCCGCACCGATCTGGGCGACCGTAATTGCGATCGCAAACGCGCGCCGGCTAGCCCAAGGGCAAGCGCCGCTCGGCTTCGTCAACCCGTTGATCTATTACTTGAGCCGAACTTCGCCCGACCGTGGCAAGCACGCAGTACTGCGGGACATCACCAACGGCCACTCGGACATCGAGTTTCGTGTGGTTTCCGGGGAAGGCCGCTCGAATCACCATACGCTTGCGGGATATCAGGCAAAGTCACAATGGGATCCGCTCACCGGTCTTGGCGTTCCGCACGTGAAGAACCTGACGGACGCGTTGCTCGATTATCCCGCGAATTTCCAAGCAACGCCGGCCTGACACGTGCTGAGGTAGGTTCAGAATCCGGGATCGCCGCTCTGCGCCGTGCGACCGAAATTGTCGATGGTCAGTGACCCATCGTCGCTGGGCGTAGGTGGCAACACCAGGTAGTGCTTGCCCTTGACGCCGTCCTCGAGGACCTCGTAGCTGATGCCGTCGGGGATATCGATATGATACTCCTTGAGCACGTCGTTGGTTTGCTTTGGATCGAGCAGCCGGACTCTGAATGCGGGTTCATTCCAGGCCCTGGTGATGATCTTGAGCCATGTTTCGTTCATTTAGTCACCTGAATTGGGTTGGGGTTGCCTCGGGAGAGCGTGACCGGGCGCGCGTGCTCCTGAAAAGCGAGCACGCGCGCTTCGATTCGTCGTAAATCAAGATCATCATCGAACGCCGGGTCGAAGTAGATGCGAGCGGCCGAGTGGCAAGCACTGACGATTGCGCGGCGTTCGTCCGCACTCGACGCCGCGGTCGCGAGCACGTTCGAACGCACGTGGCGCGGGTCACTACCGAGCGCGCTGTGCACGCGCAGGCAGCGTGTCGCGTTCACGCCCTGTGGCAAGCCCTGCTCGATCGCGCTCACTTCTGCCGGTCCCCGCAGCAGCGCCAGCCGCTCGAGAGCGTGAGCGTAACCCACGCAACCGGCCGGATCATCGGCTTGGGCGAGCTGCTCGAAGAGCGCCACCCACGCGGCCGCCCGTGCCGGTACGAGCGCGGAAGCCAGCTCGCGCGCCCGATAGCCGAGCTCGCTCAGATCGCGCAAAGCGAGCTGATCGTGCCCGGCTTCTTCGCTGATCTTTTGCTCCGCCCAGCTGGCCAGTGCGCGGCGGCCGGATGCGGCGAAACGCCGCGCAACCAGGGGCAATAACCGACGTGTCGCGTCTGTCGTGTGGAAATAGCCGGCGAGGCGGTAGGCCCAGTGCGGTGCGCTCGGGCTCACCGGCTCGTTCTCCTGAGTGCGAGACGAAGTCCCGGTTCGCCAGCCGTGAAATGCGCGGCCGGCTTCAGCGATCGCCCCCGCTAGCAACCAATGCGTCGTTTCCGGTGCGCCGGCACCGAGCATGGGCGCCCGGAACGGGTCGACGCCAAACGCTTGCGGCACGTGCCTGAAGGCGCGAGTTGCGGTGGCAACCAGCGTGAGCTCAGGCGAGATTTCGAGCCATTCGAGCATGAATTGAGCCGGAGTTCGAATTCGACTTGGATTCGATCTTTTCCAGACGCCTGGTCGATCAATACGCTACGAGTAGAGCATAGCCCGTCGAAACAGGGAAGAGCGAGGAAACGCCGAGCGCCGATGGCCGAAGATCGTGAGTACAAAGATTGCGTCGTGATCGGCGGAGGTCCCGCGGGCAGCGCCTTCGCCGGGATTGCCGCCAGGTACGCGCCCGACGCTTCGATTGTCGTGCTGGAGAAGGCACGCTTCCCGCGTTGGCGAATTGGAGAATCTACCATCCCCGTCGCAAATACCGTGTTGCGCGAGCTCGGCGTCTACGACCGCCTATACAATGGTGGGGCGGTCAAGAAGGTCGGCATCACCTTCGTCTGGGGCGCCGACCGAGTCCCTTGGAATGCCGACTACCTGCAGATCGCCGGCGACAGTGAGCAGCTTGGCCCACAGCGAACGATCGACGTCCTCGGCCAAGACCTGAGCACGTTCAGCGATCGCTTTGCGCCGAGCCGAATGCCATTCGTTGGCTTCAACGTCGAGCGCTCGCGCTTCGATCGAATCCTACTCGAGCGAGCTCGGGAGCTCGGTGCAGAGTGCCGAGAGGGCGTCGGGGTGACCGAGATTTTGCGTCACAACGGCGCGGTGTGCGGGGTGCGTTACCGGGACGACCAGGGCGTGGAGGGCACCATCGAGACTCCCTTCGTGCTCGATGCCAGCGGGCTCTCTGCGCTGCTCACCCGTGCTCAGCGCATCCGCGACCCGCAGATGAATAATTTTGCCGTGTATGGCTATTTTTCCGGCGCCGAGTGGAAGAGCACGCTGTCCGGCACGCGCGAGGCGACCACGGTCTTCATCGCCAGCGTCCCACTCGGCTGGATCTGGTACTTTCCGATTGGCGCGGACTTGATGAGCGTCGGCTTCGTTACCCATCGTCGGCATTTTCGGGAAGAGCTTCGCGGTCGCGATCCGGAGTTGCTCTATCGCGAAGCTCTGGCCAGCTGCCCCGAGATCCGAGATTTGCTCGAGCAGGCCACCCTGCGTGACGACATCTTGCCGCAGCAAGAACGCGTCGGTGTGACTCAGGACTGGTCGTCCTGGGCCGAATCCGCAGTGGGTCCGGGTTGGGCCGCAGCGGGTGACGCCGCCGTGTTCGTCGATCCGATCTTGTCGTCAGGCGTCACGCTCGCGTTGCAGAGCGGACATCGCGCCGCATATACCTGGCTTACCGCACGCCGCCGTCCGGCGCTCGACGGTGGACAATTGTGGCAAGCATACGCGGACTATTTACGCGGTGAAGCCTTCTCGTTCCTGCAACTGGCGCGCTTCTTTTATGCCAACAATCGCTCCGCGGAGTCTTGGTGGTGGGAAGCGCAGCGACTGTTGAACGCTCGGGGTAGTCTCGAGCTCGCGCCGCGCCAGGCTTTCAGTTTGGCGACGGCCGGCTTCTTTCCCATCCCCAGAGCCATTGGTTTGGAAGTGGTCGCGCCACTGGTCGGCAAGCTGGCCGCCGGGGCCGATTTCAGCCGGATCCACGAGGACCTGGGTCTAGCTCGCGGCGATGTCGCATTGAACCTGACCCTGGTCCCGAACGGCCCGTTCAGCCTGGCGATGCGCACCGAACCCAAGCCCGAGGGGGAGGGGATACTGGATATCTATCATGATCTGACGAGCGCCGATCCGGCACTGAGCCACCGCATCGCCGCGCTCCCCAGCCGTATTCCGCCAGCCCTCGAGCCCGTCGTCGAGTTGATGCAGTCGAAGATCGTGGTCGGTGAGCTGCTCGATCGAGCCGTGGCGTTGCTCGGCGGGAGCGGTCGCAGTGCCGAGATCCGCGAGGTCTGTTTGGAGTTGGTGCGGCGCGCCGTGATCAAGGGTTTTGCGCGGCTCGAGCTTTGACCTGGTCAGGACCTGTGGTCTAGACTGCGGCCGAGATTCGTGAACATTTCGAAAGTGGGCGACGCTGATGATCGATGAGCAAGCACTGCGGCAGTTTGGCGGTTTGATCGTTCGGCTGCAGGAACGCAAGGACCTGAGCAGAGAAGAGGCGCGCGACGCCTACCTGCAGATCTGGCGCAATCAACAGCCGGAGCTCCAGCAAGGGGCATTCATCTCTGCGCTGCGAGCCAAAGGTGAGACCTTGCCGGAGATCTTGGGCGTCACAGAAAGCCACAACCTGGAGTGGCTCGCGCACTGCGGCGGCGAGGTTGGCGCGCCGGAGCCACATTTAGGCCTCTTAGGCGTCGGCATGGATAGTCTGAAGACGATCAACGTCACGAGCGGAGCCGCGATCGTGCTGGCCGCCGCTGGCGTATACGTGCACAAAGTCGGGGCGCCAGGGATGACTGGCGTGAGCGGCAGCCATGACGCTTTTGCCATCCTAGGTGTCGATCCAGATGCGAGCGTCGCGAATACGCTGCGCTCGGTGCGAGAGTGCCGGCTCGGCTTCACCTCCGGTGTCGGACATGCGGCTCGCGGCACGGGCATGTTTCGCGTGCTGAGTCAGATGCGCTGCGGGACGACCGTGCACATCGCTGGCCCGCTCGGCTTCCACAGCCGTGATGAACGTCGCAAGATGATTGGCGTGCCTCACCCCGCGCAAGTACCGCTCGTGGCCGAGGTGATGCGACAGATGGGTTACGAGCGTGGCCTCGTGCCTTGCGGATCGTCCGATGAATCTCCGGACCGCTTCATGGATGAGTTCAGCACCCTCGGCACGACGCGAGTGGCCGAGCTGCGCGACGGTCAAATTCGTGAGTACGAGTTCAAGCCGGAGGACGCGGGGCTCGAGCGCGCGCGCTATGCAGACGTCGCGGCCGCCGCCTCGCCGGAGGACAACGTACTGCGCCTGCTACGTGTTCTGTCAGGCAAAGGCACGCCCGCCTTGGAAGACTTGGTGTGTTTGAACGCAGCCTTTGGCCTGCTCTTCATGGATAAGGTGCGCGACGTGCGGCAGGGCCTCGACGTGGCGCGCAAAGCAGTTCGGAGCGGTGCCGCGGTGGAGCAACTGAAAGCAACCATCCGCAGCCAAAACCAAGACGCGAGCGCTGGTCTGCGGCAGCTCGAGGGCTTGCTGGCACGGGCCTGAGTGTCAATGGCGCAACGCGGCGCTATTCGTCCTTCGCGGATCGCGCGGCCCACGCGACATGCTCATCGAGCGCCTTCTGACCGAACAATCTTGCGGCAGCTGCGTGCTTGCTCACTTCCAGGGCCACCCCCGTGCCACAGGCGAGCCGATTCATGAACGCAAAGCAGGCACTGATCAGCACGACATCCAGGATTTCCGCCTCGCTGTAGCCGACCGCGCGAAGCCTTGCATGGTCCGTGCCCCGGGTGTTTTCGGGTGCGCGGCTGAGCTCGTTGACGAATCGAAGTAACTCCGCTTCTCCGTTCTCTAGACCGGGCAGTGCAGCCAGCCGCGCGAGCGCTTCCTCGTCCCCGTGGCGCAACCGTGGAGCGAGGGAGGTCAGCTCGGCGATCAGGCTCGAATACTCGAGCTCGCTCGCAGTCCAGGCATGCTCCAGATAGCGTGCGTGCGTCGCGAGGCAGAAGAAGCAATCATTCAGAGCGGAGACGTACATGGCGATCAGCTCCTCCCGACGACGACCGAGACTCGAAGCCCCGAAGGCCAAGGCATAGTTCAGCTCGAGTACGGCTTCGAACGCGCGCGGGCTTCGCTTCAACACCCCGATTACCGGCGGCACTCGTTCTCCGCGGCTGCGCCAGGGCTCGGTCAGGCGCTCGAGCTCGGCCGTCGCCGTGTCATCGGGTACCGTCAGCCAGGACATTGCCGCTTCAGTGCCCCCCGTCCGCCAGCGAGTGCGCGAGTCGGAAGCCGACGAAAAAGTAGACGTGGTTCGGTTCGAACCAAAAGCGATCCGCGCAGCGCGCACTGACCCGACCGCCGTACCAAGCTCCACCGCGCACCACGCGAAGCGGGGAGGCCGAGCTCGCTCCAAGTGCCGATGGCGTCTCGGTCCAGTCGCGCATGTTGCCGGCCATGCCGCGCACGCCGTACACGGATTCGTCGTCGGCAAAGGAGGCCACCGGCGCGACGCGCGGGCCGTCCTTGGTCGATTCGCGAATGTTACAGAGGCTCGCGTCGAAGCGATCGCCCCACGGAAACCAGCGGCCATCGACTCCGCGTGCGGCCTTCTCCCATTCACGCGCCGTGGGTAGCCGGTAGCTACGTTGGTCTTTCGCCGAGCGCCAGTCCGCATAGGCGACCGCGTCGTACCAACTGACGCTCGAGACTGGCGCTTCGAGCTCCGCGACGTTTTCTGGAAGATGCGGTTCGAATTCGAACCCGCGTTCGGCGTGATGGATCGCGTAGCTTCCGCCGTCCGGTGCGCGTCGCGGCGCGCGCTGAATCGCCAGCTCTAGGTCCGTTCGCGCCAAGTCGTTCAAAAATTCCAGGTATTGCCGGACCGTTACCGGGAAGCGCGCGATCGCGAAGCTCGCTACGTCCGGTTCGCTCCGCGCTAGGCTCCAACCCTCGCTGTCGCCGCCCTCGATGAATGGCCCAGCCGGCACCTCGCAAAAGCCAGTCGCGACTTCGCTTTCGCGATGGAGCCGGATCGATCCTTCCCAGTCTCGGTTGCGAGAAATGTGCACGGGATAGACGAGCGGCGAGTATCCCTCGAGCTCGACGCGCGCGACGTAGCTGCCCGGGCCGAGAGCCAGCCCCTGAATCGGCGTCGATCCACTGAACATGGGTGGGCCAGGCCGCAGCAGCAGGTCCCGCTCTACGAGCAGCGAAACCTGCACGAGCGCTCCCGCCGGCTCAGTGAGTAACGTCAGCGTACCCTCGCCGGAAAGGCGTTTACTGTATCGGCCGTCGTGATAGCGGCGCACGAGCCGCGAGTAGAAGCCGACTTGGTCCGGCTGCGCTGAGTTCTCTGCCTCGATCAGACGGTCCCAGTAGTAGTCAGCGAGCAGCTGGCGTGCGGCAGTGTTTTCGCGTTCGAAGCCTAGCGCCTCGGTGAGCACACCGACCACATCGGTGCTGAGATCGATTAGCTGACGCCGCCCGAGGCGAACCTGTTGGTCGGCGTCGTACAACGCGCGTTTCTCGTCTACGCTCTGCCAACTCTCGAAGGTACCCTCGAGCTCGCGGCTCTTTAGCTCCAGATCGGCGACCACCTTGCGTTGCAACTGATAGACGCGGAGCAGCTCACGCGCCTCGGCCACCTTTTCTTCCGCCAAAGTGTGGCGTCGGAGCTTGTCGGTTTCGGTCTCGAGCCAGGCTTGGACTGCCCGGTACAGGTCACGCACCTGGGCTTGGCGTTGCTCAGGAAGCTTCGCCAATGCCTTCAAACAGGCTTCTTCGAGTTCGAGTGGGATGCTTCGGTCAGGCGCGACGGTGCGTAGCGGCGGCGGTGGCGCGGTCAACACTTCTCGACACAAGAGCAGCGGATTCGCTCCGTTGAACGGTCGCCGTAGCGTCAACATTTCATACAGGATCACGCCCAGGGCATAGATGTCGGCACGCTCATCGACGGCTGCGCCCGCCCATTGCTCCGGCGCCATGTACGACGGCGTACCGACGATTTGGCCGGGCATGGTCAGACCGTCGCGCTGCGAGTCCGTGTGCACCCCGGCCGCGGAGCGTACCTTGGCGATGCCCCAGTCCACGACCTGCACCTCACCATGCTCGCCCAGCATCACGTTGGCCGGCTTCAAGTCGCGATGAATGACGCCCTGGTTATGGGCGTAGGACACAGCTTGGGTAATCTGCAGGAAGATTTGCATCAGCCGCGTCAGCGAATACTCCGCGACGATCGCGGAATCACCCGTGCTCAGGTAACGAAGGACGTCGTGCAGCGAGCTACCGCGCAGGTAGCGCATCGTGCTGAACGTCGAATTGTCGGGCCCGAACTCCAGCGTGTACAGCGGAACGATGTTCGGGTGCTCCAACTGCCCGAGCACCTGTGCCTCTTCGAGGAAGCGTCCGTTCACCCCATCCGGATCGGCATGCTGGACTTTCAGCGCGACGCTGCGCAATAGTGATTGGTCGCGCGCCAGATACACGGTTGCCATGCCGCCAGCGCCAATTTTCCCCAGCACTGAATAGCGCTTGGGGTCAATCACGTCGTTTAGATGCCGCGCCTCCGTGCTCGAGATCGGTGCCGCAGAAATCCGCTCCGCGGTGACCGATATCGGCGCGGGCGAATCCCCTTCGGCCAGAGTCCGTTCAGCCACGAAAGTCCCAGCCAAAGATACCGTGCCGTCCAAGGTCTGCTGGCCTTCGGCCGGGGGCGAGCCGCCGAGCGGCGAATCGATCGGGGGCGCATCGATCGGGGGCGAGCGAAAAGTAGGCATGTGCTGGCGAAAAACGTTCGCGCCACGGTACCATAGGCTCCGCGTTTCGAACCAGCGTTCTAACTGCCACAGGGCCCGAGAATCGATGGCCGCTGCGGCGCGAGGTTACTGGAGAAATGCCTGAGATCTTGGAATTCGGGCGGAAACCGCTGGGCCGCTCCCAACGCTGCTGCGGGCGAACACCGAAGACCAGACTCGCGGCGCGCGGCTGCTCGCGGCCCCTCACACCGATCCTGCCAGCGCTCGAGTAGACCGTGAGCGGCGCCTGAATTTGGCGGATGGCATCGTCCCCCTCGTCTCAGTCGGAGGTTCAAATCGCGGGGGCGCAACTACACGTGGACAACTCGGCTTACGGTGCCGATTCTGGTGAGGGTGGCGTAGGGCGGCCATCTCGAAACCCCAGCGACCCTGGGACGCTGGGGACGCACCTCAGTGCAAGGCTTTTCCCGGCGGAGAGCTCCGTCCGGGGGCGCCGTGGCGGGTACATGATAAGGTTTGGGCATGGAAGTGGTCGGCGTTGTCAAGGACGGTAAGGTTGAGCTCCCGGCGTCCGTGCACCTACCGGAGGGCGCCGAGGTCCGCGTGATTGTCACCTCAGAGGCGCTGGCGGCCGCAACGGAGCCGTTCGAGAGCGAACCGGTCGCTGAGACGAGCGTGCTCGCCGACATTGCGTGGGCCACGGGGCATCGATTCGATTCGTGATCGTTGTCGCCGACGCCGGTCCGATCCTCCACCTTCACTGGATCCGGTGTTTGCCGTGGGGCTTACCGCCGACGCCCATTCACGTGGTCGAGCAAGTCTGGACTGAGATTACTCAGCATGCGCCAGAGGCGCTCGCCGACCCGCGCCTAGAGCGGGAACCCGTGGTCGATATAGATCCGGAACTTCAAGCCAAGTTCTCCCTGCAATCGGGTGAGACGGCAGCCATCGCTTTCGCGTTGAAGCACTCAGGTTCGCTGCTGCTAACGGATGACGCTGCAGCGCGCCGAGCATGCGTGTCGGTTGGGCTTGCGGCCGTCGGCACGATCGGCCTGATTCTCGAGGCGGCGCGAAGCAAACGTGTTTCAGTCGACGAAGCACTCCGCGCGCTCGAACAGCTGCCCAACAAGGGCCGGCTTCATGTGACGCCTGAGCTGCTTGCTCGCGCAATGGCCGCCCTGTTGACGCCAACCTAGGCGCGGGCAGCGTCACAAAAGAGTACCGCGCAGCTGGGCGCACCCAGCTAGGCGCACGACGACCAAACGCAAAAACGCGGAGCTTTCGCTAACTCCGCGTTTTCATTCTTTGTTGCGCGGGGGCGATTTGGCCGATGTACCACGAGGCTATCTCGACAATTCGAGTTGAGCTGGCGGTGTGAGGTTGCCTGAGGTGCAGCAACGATTGCAGCTACCGTGGGTTTTGGCGTTCGAGGCGCACGCTGCCCCCTTGCCCCGAAACTAAGTTCGTTCAGTGCGGCAACGCAACAGCACTAGGTAGATCGCGTGGGTGTTCGATTTGTGATGCTCAACATCGCGCCTCATCTACACTTCCGGGGATGACCGGCGGGGCTCAACCTCAACGCTTTCTTCTGGCGCTACTCTTGGCCGCGGCGTGTAGCGATGGAGGGCATGGCCTCGGCGGGCCGCCGAACGCCGGCGGCGCGGGCGGTTTTGGCGGTCGCGGCAGTGGAACTGCAGGCGTGGCTGGAGGGAACATCAGCGGCGGCGGCATGATCGAGGTGGGAGGCACGCCAACGAGCGGCGCAGAGAACGCTGGAACCTCCAACGGCGGCGATTCGGGAATGGGTGCCAGCAGTGGCGATTCCAGCGCTGGAGGTGGGGTCGGTGGTGAAGTCGGCGGGGGGCCGAGTGGCGGCTTTGATGGGCTCGGCGGGCTTGGCGGTAGCAGCGGGCTTGGCGGTAGCAGCGGGCTTGGCGGTAGCAGCGGGCTTGGCGGAACCAGCGGGCTTGGCGGAAGCAGCGGGCTCGGCGGAAGCAGCGGGCTCGGCGGAAGCAGCGGGCTCGGCGGAAGCAGCGGAAGCAGCGGGCTCGGCGGAAGCAGCGGGCTCGGCGGAAGCAGCGGGCTCGGCGGTAGCAGCGGGCTCGGCGGAAGTAGCGGTAGCAGCGGGAACGCGCCGCTCCAGGTGGTCGAAGTTGCCGCTGGGATTACCAACACCTGCGTGCTGCTCAGTAACCATGCTCTTCGCTGTTGGGGGGATGGTTCGACTGGTTTGAACGGTCACGGCAACACGGCAAACATTGGAGTCACGGATACGCCGTTCTCGGCGGGCGATGTACCTATTGGCGGCCCCGTTACGCATATCTCGATGGCCGGGTACAGTGCGTGTGCGCTGCTCGAGACCGGTGCAGTCCGCTGCTGGGGCGCCAATGCCTACGGCACGCTAGGTTACCCCTCTACCACGGGCAGCTGGATCGGCGACAACGAGACACCGGCCTCGATGGGTGATGTCGACGTCGGAGGTCGCGTCGTACAAGTGAGCACCGGGGGCATCCATACCTGCGCGTTGCTCGACAGCGGCGCGGTCCGCTGCTGGGGGAACAACGAATACGGTCAGCTGGGTTATGCGAACACCACGAACATCGGCGATGATGAGCCTGCAGGTGCAGGCGGCGACGTCGTGCTCGGAGCGGCGGCCATTCAAATTGCGGCGTCGGGCAACATCACCTGCGCACTCCTCGCCACCGGCAGCGTCCGATGTTGGGGGTACGGCGGAGACGGCGGGCTCGGTTACGGCAACGCCAATAATATCGGTGACAACGAGACGCCCGCGTCTGCTGGCGACGTTCCCCTCGGAGGCCGAGCTGTGCAGGTGAGCGTGGGTAGCGTGAGTTGCGCGTTGCTCGAGTCCGGAAACGTTCGTTGTTGGGGCTTCGGGCTATATGGCTTTCTTGGCTACGGCAACACCAACAACGTCGGTGACGACGACACACCGGCGTCGGTCGGCGACGTGAACGTCGGCGCGCCGGTAGCTCAGATCGCAACCGGTGGGAATACCTGCGCACTGCTCACGAACGGCAACGTTCGCTGCTGGGGCCGTCCCGATTGGGGCCTTGGCTACATGAACCAGGAGACGATCGGCGATAACGAGACCCCCGCTTCGGCGGGTGATGTGAACATCGGAGCAAGCGTCACCCAGATTGCAGTCGGAACTAGTCATGTCTGCGCCGTCCTTACCTCAGGGGCACTCCGCTGCTGGGGAGCTGGCTACTCCGGACAGCTCGGCTACGGCAATATAAACGACCTGAGCTATAAGTCGAAATTCATCGGCGACGACGAGACGCCCGCGTCTGCCGGCGATGTACCGGTGTTGGTCGACGCGCATGTTCACTCGTGCAACGGAACTGCCACTTCATGCGCCGTCATGTCCGAAACGAGCTGCAAGGCGACCGCACAATGCATCTGGACCCCGCCGTGCGTCGCGAACTCCATATCCCAGTCGGGCATCTGTCACTTGCAAGCGGACCAAGCGACTTGCTTCCAACACCCCGAGTGCCAGTGGGTCTCCACTTTTTGCGGGGCAAACCAATCATATTGCCCGAGCGTCACCACCCAAGCGCAATGCACTCCGGTAGCCTGTAACTGGCAGCCAACATTTTCGGGCTGCGGCGGTATCCCCAACTGCACTCAGATCTCGACCGAATTCAGCTGCTTGAAACAACCCGGCTGCAGCTGGAACTGAGAGCCCGGGCGGTCACCAAACCTAACGTCAACGAGCTCCGACGGCGTGTCGGGGACAGCCGAATAACAAAGGTAAAAAGGCCCCGATTTCTCGGGGCCCTTTCGTCAGTTGCGCGGGGGCGCAACGCGGGCTGTTTACCCCGATATCTTTGACGTTTGAGCGACGGCTAGTGGCGTGATCCCACCCAGCTGAGGCGCAGGCGAGGAATTCAGCGGCCGCTCCAGGTCGCTACAACAATCAGGTGACGGTCGATCTTGTCTGAAGGCGCGCCTTCGGTGGCGATCGAGGCGCAGGTGCCATTGGTTCGCAGGAGCGGCGCGATCGGTTCGGAAACACGCTAGGTTCCGCGCTCAGATCCGAACAAGGCTCGCTGACGGGTCCAGGCGGAGGAGGTCGTCCGGATCGCTCGTCACAATTGCCTGTTTCGCGCGCTTCGCGCAAATCACGACGTGCGCGTCTGCGATGTCTCTCGTGCGGCTCGCACCCAGCAAAATCCCGACGCTGGTCGCATCGACGGCATCAAGCGAACGAAGGTCGGTGGTCGGTTGACGAATCAGCCGCGCCAGCCGCGCCTGCGCCGCGGGGCGCCGGATGGATTGAGCCAATGCTGTTGCTGGGACGGTCACACGCGCACCTAGCTCCTTGGCGCGAGCCAGTAACACGAGGACCTTGCGCTCGTCGCGGTCGAGCGCAATAAGCGCTCCGGCGTCGAGAGTCACGCCGCTCATGCGGCTCGAGCCCTGGCCCGCTTGCCCCGCCCCTTGCCCGGAGGCTTCAAGAGCACATCATCTGCCCAGGTCCGCTCCGCGCGCGTCAGTGGACCGCCTGTCTGATCGAGCGCGGACGCGAGGAGTGCACCCCAACCGGCGACGTCATTGAGCGATACCGCGACGGCATGCTGAACGAACGCCGAGACACTGCTTGTCGAACGTGCTTCGACCAGAGCGCGGATCGCTCCCAGTTGATCCACGTCGAGGGTCACCGTTACCCTTTTTTTGTCGCCATACCGA
>Ga0302322_100000237_pt1 | contig 40458 bp, 36 predicted proteins | sample Fen_T0_2_FD_203757 | JGI IMG/M metagenome (GOLD analysis project Ga0302322, IMG submission 203757) | Peat permafrost microbial communities from Stordalen Mire near Abisko, Sweden - Fen_T0_2 | ecosystem: Environmental > Terrestrial > Soil > Wetlands > Permafrost | place: Sweden: Abisko...
CACGGATATCTCGCCGATCGACGAGCAACCGCTCGGCGAGATCGCACGCGGTGGGCAGCGGGAGGCCGACCTCGCGGTCGCCGCCGCGACGGACGCCTTCCCGGCCTGGGCCGCCCTCGGCGCCGCGGGTAGGGCCGAGTACCTCCACCGTCTCGCCGACCTGATCGACGCGAACGTCGAGCGCCTCGCGCCCGTCGAGTGCGTCGACATGGCGATGCTGCTGCGCTCGCTCAAGGCGCGGCTGATCAACCGCGGGGCGCGCAACTACCGGAGCTACGCCGACCTCGCCGTCGCCTACGAGGAGCGCGTGTGGGACTCGAACGACACGCACAATCGCGTGATCCGGATGCCGAGCGGCCCGGCCGTCGTCATCACCCCGTGGAACGCGCCGTTCATGCTCTCCACCTGGAAGACGGCGCCGGCGCTCGCCGCCGGCTCGACGATGATCCTCAAGCCCGCCGAGTGGTCTCCTCTCTCGTGCTCGCTCCTAGCCGACCTCGTCGACGAGGCCGGCTTCCCGCCGGGCGTGTTCAACATCGTGCAGGGCATCGGCGAGGAGATCGGCGCCGCGCTCGTGTCCCACCCCGGCGTTCGGCGCATCTCGTTCACGGGCTCACCGGAGACGGCCCGGCACATCGGCGTCGCCGCCGCGACGAACATCGTCCCGTTCACTGGCGAGCTCGGCGGCAAGGGGCCGCTGCTCGTCTTCGCCGACTGCGACCTCGAGGCAGCAGCCAGGAAGGCCGCCGGGCAGTTCGACGACGCCGGCCAGGTTTGCCTCGCCGGCACGCGGATCCTCGTACAGGAAGAGGTGGCAGAGCCGTTCCTCGAGCTGCTCCATCGCTTCGCCGCCGAGCACGTGCTCGGCGATCCGCGCGACGACGACACGACCGTCACTCCCCTCATCCATCGCCGGCACTTCGACCGGGTCGCCGGCTTCGTCGAGCGCGCGAGAGCGAACGGCGACGAGATCGTGCGCGGCGGCCGTCCCGCCGAGCGCGGTGGGCTGTTCTACGAGCCGACGCTCGTGAAGCCGAGGTCGAACGAGAGCGAGATCGTCCAGCGAGAGGTCTTCGGGCCCGTTCTCACGGTCCAGACCTTTTCAGACGAGGACGAGGGCATCGCGCTCGCGAACTCGACGGCGTACGGGCTGTCGGGGATTCTCTACACGGGCTCGGCCGAGCGGGCCGAGCGCGTCGGCCGTGCGATCCGTGCCGGCACGGTGTGGGTGAACACGTTCCTCGTCCGCGATCTGACCGCCCCTTTCGGCGGGATCGGGATCTCCGGCATCGGTCGCGAGGGCGGCGACTTCGCGCTCGACTTCTACTCCGACCTGAAGACGCTCCAGATCGCCGACGGCACGACGGCGTGATCCTTGTGACAAATCGTCACAAGGATCGGACGACGGGGCTCGTGTGGCACGAGCGGATGATGTGGCACGACACCGGCTCGGGAACGTCGGAGTTGCCCTCGGGCGGTTGGCTCGAGCCCGGTGAGCACGCCGAGAGCCCGGCCACGAAGCGTCGGCTCAAGAACCTGCTCGATGCGACGGGCCTCAGCGACCGCCTCGTGGTGCTGCAGCCGCGCGAGGCGACGGTCGACGAGCTCTGCCGCGTGCACACGCGGGAGTACGTCGAGCGGATCGAGGAGCTCTCGGCCGGCCAGGGAGGCGATGCGGGCAGCGAGGCGCCGTTTCGCCACGGCTCCTTCCCGATCGCCCGGCTCGCGGCCGGCGGCACGATCACCGCGGTCGACGCAGTCCTTGCCGGGACGGTCGACAACGCCTACGCGCTCGTGCGCCCGCCCGGGCATCACGCGCTGCCCGGGCTCGGGATGGGCTTCTGCCTGTTCGCGAACGTCGCCGTCGGCATCCGGCACGCCCAGGCGGCGCGCGGGGCGGGGCGGGTGGCGGTCGTCGACTGGGACGTCCATCACGGCAACGGCACCCAGGCGATCTTCTGGGAGGACCCGTCGGTGCTCGCGATCTCCCTGCATCAGGACGGCCTGTACCCCGCGCGCTCCGGCCTGCTCGCCGAGACAGGCGGCGGTGCGGGCGCGGGCACGACGCTCAACGTGCCGCTGCCGGCGGGGTCGGGCACCGGTGCCTACCTCGACGCCCTCGACCGCGTCGTCGTGCCGGCGCTCGAGGCGTTCGCGCCGGAGTTGATCGTCATCGCCTGCGGGTTCGACGCGGGCGCGCTCGACCCGCTCGGCCGCATGCTGCTGGCAGCTTCGGCGTTCGGAGCCATGACCGGGAGGCTGATCGACGCCGCCTCACGGCTCTGCGACGGCCGGCTCGTCGCCTCGCATGAGGGCGGGTACTCGGCCGGGCACGTGCCGTTCTGCGGGCTCGCGGTCATCGAGGCGCTTTCCGGCCTCTCGGCCGGAATCGAGGATCCGTTTGCGTATCTCGCCGCCGTGCCGGGCCAGGAGCTCACGACTCACCAGCGTGCTGCAGTCGACGCTGCTGCGGCTCTCGTCGGCGGGGTGCCACGCTGAGCGCCGTCCGGCTCGTCCTCGTGCTGAGCGAGAACTGGACGCTCACGCCTCCGCGCGACCTGCGTGCTCTCGTCGAGATGGCCGTCGTGGCCGAGGAGGCCGGGTTCGACGCCGTCATGGTCAGCGAGCACATCGTGCTCGGCCCGCGCGCGGGGGCCGATGGGATCATGGGCAACCCACGCGACTATGCGATGCCCGGAAACCAGGATCCGGCCATGCCGTGGCCGAGCTCGATGGTGCTGCTCTCGGCGATTGCCGCCGCCACGACCCGGCTGCGACTTGCCGCGTGTGCCGTGATCGCGCCTCTCCGCCATCCCTTGCTGCTGGCGCGCGAGCTCGGCACCCTCGACCTTCTCTCGGAGGGCCGCCTCGTCGTGCAGCCCACCGTGAGCTGGCACCGTGACGAGTACGAGGCCCTAGGCGTGCCCTTCGGCAAGCGCGGGGCCTTGCTCGACGAGCATCTCGCCGCGTGGGCGGGCCTGTGGCGCGACACCCCGTCGTCGTTCGCGGGAGAGCACTACGCGTACGAGGACGTCTACCTCGAGCCGAAGGCCTGGCGCCCCGACGGCCCGCGGCTCTGGCTCGGCGGCGAGTCCGTGCATCCGCGCCTGCTCCGCCGCATCGTGAGCTTCGCCCACGGCTTTCACCCGCTCGGTCAGCCTTCCGACGACGATCTGACGCTCCTGCGGGACGGGCTGACCGCGGTCGGTCGGGACATCTCGGAGCTCGAGCTCGTCGGCGGCCTGCGCGCCGTCTTCCCGGACGACCGCAGCCCCTCGCCGCTCGAGCCGGCGATCGCGTCGCTCCCGGCCATGGCCGCCCGCGGCTTCGGCACGTTCTGCATCAAGCCGTCCCAGTTCGTCGACGACATCTCCCTCTACCCGGGCTGGTGCCGCGAGGTCGTCGAGCGCGTCGCGGCGCTCGAGCAACCTCGTGACAATGTGTCACACGGTTTCTAGGAGAGCAGATGCTGCGACAGGTCGAGATCACGCCGGAAGAGGACGAGGCCAGACGGGAGAGGTTCCCGGTCGGCGCGGCGATCGGGTTCGCCGACCTCGAAGAGGCGGGCCGGGAGGCGGCGCTCGACCGGCTGCGCTCGGTCGAGCCGGTCTCGTGGGTGCCGGCTCTCGGCGGCTGGCTCGTGACGGGGCACGCCGAAGCCCGGAAGATGCTCAGCCCGCGGGCTGGGATGACGGTCGAGGCGGAAGAGAACCTCGTGCGCGCCTCGCTCGGGCGGATGATGCTGACGACCGACGGCGACGAGCACGCCCGCCTGCGGGCGCCGTTCGAGCGGCCGTTCCGGATGCGCGAGGTGGGCGAGCTGTTCGCGGCGGCGATCACAGCCGAGGCGGACGGGCTGCTCGACGGGCTCGTCACCGGAGGCCACTGCGAGATCGGCGAGGCGTTCGCCGCTCCCTTTGCGGTGCGGATGACCGGGCGCGTCCTCGGCCTCTCGCTCGACGACGTAACCCGGATCGACGGCTTCTACTCCGCCTTCGCAGGGGCAATGGTCTACGACGGCAACCCGGAGCCGCAGCGACTCGCGGACGCGGCGCGCGACGAGTTGAACGCGATCCTGCACGCCGACCTCGCCCGCTGCCGGCGGGCGCCGGATGCGTCGATCACGTCGGAGGTCTCGAACGACGCGGACCAGGGGGTGACCGACGACGAAGCCGTCGCCCAGCTGCGGGTGATCATGTTCGGCGGCATCGAGACGATCCAGGCGGCGATCATGAACACGCTCGTGCTCCTGCTCCGTGATCCGCCGCAGCTCGAGGCCGTGCGTGCCGACCGCGGGGTGCTCGCGAACGCGATCGAGGAGTCGCTGCGCCTGATCCCGCCCGTCGCGTTCATCGAGCGCTGGACGTCGGGGCCGACGACGATCGGTCGTGTCGAGCTCGGCCGCGGCGAGTTCGTCGGCGCCTCGGTCCTCGCTGCGAACCGCGACCCGTTGTTCTTCGCCGATCCTCTGCGTTACGACGTGCACCGCGAGAACGCCCGCCGCCATCTCTCCTTCTCGTTCGGCGAGCACTTCTGCCTCGGCGCCCCCCTCGCCCGGCTCGAGATCGTCGAGGCGCTGGCCCGCGTGCTCGACCGCCTGCCGGGGTTGCGCCTCGTGGCCCGCGACGAGCCTGCGGGCTTCGCCTTCCGCCGCCCGGCCAGGCTCGAGCTCGCCTGGGGCCGGGCGTAGCGCGCGCTGCGCATCCCCGTCCCGCGAGCCGTATCCTGCGAACCGTGAGCCTCCGCCTCGACGTCCCTCGCGAGCAGGCACTCGGGCGCGCGGTCGACATCGTGCTCCAGGGCTGGCGGAGCTTCGATCACGCCCGCGAAACCGAGCCGCCGATCGACGACCGGCTCAAGGAGCTCCTCGACGCGGCGCTGCCGGACGGCCCCACGGCCGCGCTCGAGGTGCTCGAGGACGCGCGCCGCGGCCTCGACGAGTCGATCGCCCAGACCCGGCCGCGGTACTTCGCCTTCGTCGCCTCGTCCGGGCTCGAGATCGGCGTCATCGGGGATCTCCTCGCCTCGTGCTTCGACGCGAACCTCGCGGTGTGGGCAGCCGCCGCGACCGAGATCGAGGACCAGGCGGTGCGCTGGGTGGCGGAGTTCCTCGGCTTTCCGGCCGCCGCCGGGGCCTTCACGAGCGGCGGCACGGTCTCGAACATGACGGCTCTCGCCGCCGCGCGCGAGCGGGCGATCCCGGGCTCCCGCAGGCAAGGGCTCGGAGGCGTCTCGGCCACGATCTACTGCTCGGACGAGGCGCACTACTCGATCGAGCGGGCCGCCGAGATCCTCGGCATCGGCTCGGACAATGTCCGGTCGCTTCCGATCGATGCCGATCGCCGGCTCGTCCCGGACGCGGTCGCGGAGGCGATCCGCGCCGACCGCAGCGCCGGTCGGGTCCCGGTCGCGGTCGTCGCCACGGCAGGCACGACGCTCACCGGCGCGGTCGACCCGATCGCCGCTCTGGCCGACGTCTGCGAGGACACCGGAGTGTGGTTGCACGTCGACGGCGCCTACGGGCTGCCTGCGGCAACCGCCACCTCGACCGCGCATCTGTTCGCCGGTCTCGACCGCGTCGACTCGGTCACGCTCGACGCCCACAAGTGGCTGTACCTCCCGAAAGCCTGCGGCGTCCTCCTCGTGAAGCACCGGGAGGACCTGTTCGACGCCTTCTCCCACAACGAGTCGTACATCCCGCACGAGCGCAGCACGGGTCATATGGTCGACATCACCCTCGAGTACTCCCGCCCGTTCCGGGCCCTGAAGCTGTGGCTCGCGTTCCGGGCGCACGGGGCGCAGGCTTTCCGGGACGCCGTCGAGGACAACCTGCGCCAGGCGCGGCTGCTCTACGAGCTCGTGCTCGCGCACGAGGCGCTCGAACCGCTGTGCGGGCCGCCGTCGCTCTCGATCGTGCCGTTCCGGCACGTGAGCGCGGGAGCCGACCTCAACGAGCACAACACGCGCCTCGTGCGCACGCTCCAGGACGACGGCCGGGTCTGGGTCGCCCCCGCGACGGTCGACGGCAAGGTCGGCCTGAGGCCCTGCTTCGTCAACTTCCGCACGTCCGACGACGACGTGCGCGCGCTCGTCGACATCGCCGTCGAGCTCGGAGCCTCCTGAGGGTCGCGCAACCCGCGCTTAACGACGGCTAACTCCGTGTTCACGCCGGTATCCGTATAACACGACCATGGAACCGACCAGCTGGGGCTCCCCTGCGGTGCCGCCGCCTCCTGCGGCGCCGGAGCGCAAGGGAACCTTCCTGAAGCCTTTCGCCCTGCTCGCCACCGCCGCCGTGCTCGGCGGAGGCGTAGCTCTCGGCGGAGCGGCTGCGGTCGGTGCGTTCGACGAGAGCTCCTCGACGACGGTTGTCGAGCAGCAGTCGAGTGCAACCCAGAGCACCGTTCCGACGGCAGCCGGCGGCGCGCTCTCGGTCAACGCGATCTACCGGCGCAGCGGGCCCGGCGTCGTGCAGATCACCTCCACGATCGGCTCCTCGACCTCGTCGACCGGCCAGTTCCAGCAGTCGTCCCAGGCACTCGGGTCCGGCTTCGTGCTCGACAAGGAAGGGCACATCGTGACGAACTTCCACGTGATCGACGGGGCGACCTCGATCGTGGTGCGCTTCTCGAACGACGACACGCTGAAGGCGAAGCTCGTCGGCAGCGATCCGTCCACCGATGTGGCGCTGCTCAAGGTCGACGCGAGCGCCGACGCTCTCACCCCGCTCACGCTCGCCGACTCGACCCGGGTCGAGGTGGGCGATGCGGTCGTCGCGATCGGCAACCCGTTCGGCCTCGAGCGCACGGTCACCACGGGCATCGTGAGTGCTCTGCAGCGGGCCGTCAAGGCGCCGAACGGCTACTCGATCGATCACGTGATCCAGACGGACGCCGCGATCAACCATGGCAACAGCGGTGGCCCGCTGCTCGACACGCGCGGCGACGTGATCGGCATCAACTCGCAGATCGAGACCGGCGGCTCCGGCGACGGCAACGTCGGAATCGGCTTCGCGGTGCCGTCGAACACGGTCAAGACCGTCATCCGCCAGCTGCTCGCCACGGGGAAGGTCGTCCACGCCTACCTCGGCGTGTCCGCCGTCGCGGTCACCTCGGATATCGCGAACTCGTTCCGGCTGCCGGTCACGAAAGGCCTCGTGATTCAGACCGTGACCCCGGACTCGGGTGCCTCGAAGGCCGGGCTCAAGGCGGGCACCGAGCAGGCGGTGATCGCCGGCGAGAGCTTCCGCATGGGTGGTGACGTGATCGTGGCCGCCGACGGGAAGCCGGTGGCGACGATCGACGAGCTCCGCGACGTGATCGCGACCCACAGCCCGGGCGACAAGATTCAGCTCAAGATCTACCGCGGTGGCACGGCCAAGACCCTCACCGTGACCCTCGGGCGGCAACCGACCTCCCCCTCCCAGTAGCCGCCCGTCCGCCGGCCTCACCCCTTCGGGCCGGCAACCGACACGACAAGGCCCCCGGCGCGCAAGCTCCGGGGGCCTCGTCGTCTTTCGGGCCGCCGCGCCGCCACCCGCTGTGGTTATCGTGCTGCGGTGGGCGACGACGAGAGGCCGGAGCGCGGGTCACTGCTGCTCGACGAGGAGCAGGCCGTCGAGGACGAGCGGCTCTGGGAAGACGACGGCTCGGGGGACTACCAGGGCTGGTACTGCGTCCGCACCGATCCCTTCCCGTGCCCCGCTTCCGGGTGCAGCTTCGTCGCCGAGCACATGACCGCCGCGCACCTCGTTCTCGTCTGGGAGGAGCGCGACGACCCCAATCTCCTCTGGCACGCCCAGCGAGCGATGGAGGTCGGCCGCAACCCCCGGGTCGTCCAGTACGAGCAGTCGTTCGGGCCGAGCGCCTCGTACTACGCCTGGGAGGCGGCCGGCAGGCCGGTTCACGGCGTCCGCGGCAAGGTCTGACACCACTATAGGTCATTCGCTGGTGTCAACGGCACCAGCGTCACGCATTGGCCGGTGTTGACGCGATGGACGGGGAGCCGTACTGTCCCGTCGTGACCGCGTTTCAGCCGGCCGGCCGGGAGCCCGCGCCCGCCCCGCTCGACCTCGTGCAGGACTTCGTCAACACGGAGATCCCGGAGTGGGCCCGGGACGACCTCGGCTCGCCGTCGGCCCTCGCGGCGTGGCTCGCGGCGCACGGCCTTGTCGAGCCGGGCGATCCCGTGTCGCCGGAGGCGTTCCTGCGTGCCCGCGCCCTACGCTCCTGCCTCCGCTCACTCGCCCTCGCGAACAACACCGGCCGGCCACCGGAGCCCGAGGTGCGGGATGCGAGCCTGGCGGACATCGGGCCGCTCCCGTTCGCATTCGACATCGGCAGCAACGGCGGGCCGCGGGTCGTCCCGGCGGGGGACGGCGTCGATCGGGCGCTCGCGAGGCTCGTCGCCATCGCCGTCACGGCGGCGCACGACGGCACGTGGCCGCGGCTGAAGGCGTGCCGCAAGACGAGTTGCGGCTGGCTCTTCTACGACCGGTCGCGGAATCGCTCCTCGAACTGGTGCTCGATGACGATCTGCGGGAACAGGGCCAAGACGGCGGACTATCGCCGGCGGCGGGCCACCGCATGAGGGCGGCGCTCTACGTCGTCGGGCTCGCCTGGCGGCGGGTGCGGCGGCGGTCGTCGGGGGCACTTCTCGCAGCCGTCGGGATCGCAATCGGCACCGCGGTGCTGATCGGCGTTCTCGCGGGCACGAAGATCGCCCAGGACCGGAGTGTCTCACAGGCCGTCGAGCGCATCCCGGCCGCGTCGCGCTCGGTCCGCGCCGTGTGGTTCGGCGTTCCGGTCGGCTCCGCCCAGGCCTATCCGGTGCTCGACGCGACGGCTCGCCGGAAGCTCGAGGGCCTCGGGCTGCCGGGGCCGACGCCGATCGTGCTGTTCCGGGAGAGCACGGTGGCCGGGCACTTCGTCTCGCTCGCCGGCGTCGAGGGCCTCGCCTCATACGTGCGGCTGACGAGCGGACGACTCCCTCATCGCTGCACTCCCGCCCGGTGCGAGGTCCTGCGACTGCGAGGGACGGGCTCGTTGCCGAATGCTCCCGGCCTGCGGCTCGTGCAGGTCGGCACCGGGACGCTCAGATCGAGCCAGCTGTTCGGCGACTTTCTCGCGCCCACCGACAATGCCCTCGAAGACCGGGAGGTGGCGCCGGTGCTGCAACAGGCCGCGTCGTACCACCGGCCGCCGCCGGCCCCCCTCGTCGTGGCCGAGGGGATCGAGGCGCTGACGCGGGCACCGGCCACCGCGAACACCTACCGGAGCTACGCCTGGGTCTGGCCACTCGCCGCCGGCCGGCCGCGCCTCTGGGAGATCGGCAGCCTCGTCGGGGCGAGCGAGCAGGCGCAGGCTGCGCTGACCGCTGTCTCGAGCGGATACAGCGTGCAGGCGCCGGTCGAGGAGCTTCGCGCCACCGAGCGCACCACCACGGTGGCAGGGCGGCGGCTCCTGCTCGTGGGTGGCGAGGCCGCCGCGCTGCTCTTCGCCTTCGCGGTCCTCGCTGCCCGCAGCATGCGGCGCGACCTCGAGGCGGCCCGCCGCCGGCTGACCTGGTACGGAGCCCGCCGCTGGCACCTGCGTCTCCTGACCGTGACCGAGAGCGCGACGGTCGCCGTCGTGGGGACCGTGGTCGGCTGGCTCGTCGGGATCCTCGTCGGCGCGCTCGCCGCGGGTCGCGCCGGCGTGCCGGTGGGCGCCGTCCTCCGCGAGAGCGTGCTCGCTCCAGCAGGCCTCGCGCTGGCGGTGGGAGTGGTCGTCGTCGCGACGCTCGTCGTCGCCGTTGCGACGTCGCTCCCGGCACGGGCCGAGGGCCGCTTCGGCCCGCTCGACGTCGCGGCCGTCGGCGCTCTCGCGCTCGTCGTGGCGGCCCTCGCCGGCGGCGTCGCCGACCAGTCGCGGCTGGCGCAGAGCGAGGAGGCAGGGCTCGTCCTGCTCCTCCTGCCCGGCCTGATCGCGTTCGCCGCCGCCGTCGCGGCGGCGCGCCTGTTCGGGCCGCTCGTCCGGGTCGCGGGCCGCGTGCTCCACCGCAGCGTCGGCGCACGCCTCGCCGCCGTGACCCTCGGTCGCGGCCCCGGTGCAGCCGCCGTGACCGTCGCGTTCCTGACGCTCGCGTTCGCCCTTGCGCTCCTCGCCGAGGGCTATCGCGCCACGCTCGTCCAGGCAGAGAGCGAAGACGCCTCGTACGCCGTTCCGCTCGACATCGTCGTCCGCGAGGACCTGAAGTCGCTCGTGCCCGTTCTCGACGCGGCCCCGCTCGCGCGGTACAGCGCGCTTGCCGGTGGAACCGGTGCCGTTTCCGTCTTGCGGATTCGCGCCAGCGCCGGGAGTGCAGAGGGCATCAGCGGGATCACGGTGCTCGGCCTGCCTGCCGCGGAGACTGCCCGGGTGCACGGCTGGCAGAGCGGCTTCTCGGACGCGTCGCGCTCGTCACTCGCCTCCGCGGTGGCGCCGTCGGCGGGCGCCGCGGTGAAGGGGATACCGCTCGGCCCGCGCCTCCGGTTCGTTGCCGGCCCGGGCATCGTCTCGCTCCGAGCGACGATCGCGACGCCGGACGGCCGGTACACCGCGCTCGAGCTCGGCCCTCTTCACGAGAAGGTGCCGACCCAGTTCGACCGCGCCCTGCCCGCGCGCCTCCGCGGGGGAAAGCTGGTGGCCCTCGATCTCGAGCCCCCGCGCCTCGTCGATCGCGGAGCCGACGCGGGTCGTCCGCTCGCGGGGCACCTCCGCCTCGTCGGCCTGCCGGCCCAGGCCTGGCTGGGCGAGGGCGGGATCGAGGTGCGGCCCCGCGTGAGCGGCGTCGAGCTCCGGTTCCGGATCAACCTGCAGAACGACGCGCGCATCCGCGCGCGGCAGGCGACCGACGGCGCGCCGCCGGCCGTCCTCGTGACACCGAGGCTCGGCGTGCTCGCCGGGGGGGTGGGAGGGTTGATCCCGCTCGAGATCGGCGGCAGGCGGGTTCCGGTACGCGTCGCTGCGATCGTCGATCACTTCCCGGGGACGACCGGGGACACGGTCGTCGGTGACATCACGAGCCTCGAGACGGCCGTCAACACGCAGGTTCCCGGTGCGGGCGAGACGAACGAGCTCTGGCTCGACGTCCCTCCCGGCGGGACGGCAGCCGCCATGGCTGCGCTTGCGCGCCCGCCGTTCCGCGGCGTCGAGGCAGTCTCGCGGTCGGCCCTGCTGGCCGAGGCGCGCAACGATCCACTCGGGCACGGCACGCTCCTCGCGCTCGACTCTGCCGCCGTCGCCGCGCTGATCCTGGCCGCGCTCGGGCTCGCTCTCACGGTCCTCACCGACCTGCGCGACGACCGGGGCGATCTCTACGACCTCGAATCCCAGGGCGTGGAGCCGAGCCTGCTCCGGCGCATCGTGCGCGTTCGGGCGCTCGTCGTCGGGATCTCGGGTGCGCTCGCCGGTGCGCTTGCGGGAGCGTTACTGGCGCTGCTCGTCACGCGTGTCGTCTCGGTGACCGCACGGGCGACGACATCCGACCTGCCGCTGCAAACATCGTTCGACCTCCGGGTCCTGGCGGTCGCGGCTCTCGCGTACCTCCTCCTCGCGACCGCGCTCGTCGCGCTTGCGACGCGACGCGCGTTCCGTGACGACCGCGGCCCGGCCCGGGCGCAGGAGAGCGGGACATGAGCCTTCTCGAGGCCCGCGACCTGTTCCGTGTCTACCCGGGAGCCGACGGCGGCGTGGCGGCGCTGCAGGGCCTCACGCTCGACGTCGAGGCGGGCGAGATCTGTGTCGTCCTCGGCCCGAGCGGGTCGGGGAAGACGACCCTGATGCGCGTGCTCGCCGGCTTCGAGCGCCCGAGCGCCGGCAGCATTGCCGTCGCGGGCCTCGACCTCGGCGCCCTCTCACAGCGGCGGCTCGCCGACTATCGCGCGACCACGCTCGGCTACGCCGACCAGCACTACTGGCGCGCGCTCGCCGGCGAGCTCACGGCGGAGGAGCTGATCGCGGTGCCGCTCGGCCTCCAGGGCGTTCCCGAGCACCAGCGTCTCACCCGCGCACACGGCCTGCTCGAGCGGGTCGGCCTGCGCGACCGCGCCACTGCCCTGCCCGGCGAGCTGTCGGGCGGCGAGCAGCAGCGGATCGCCCTCTGCGCGGCGCTCGCCCACCGGCCCCGCCTACTCATCGCCGATGAGCCGACCGGGGAGCTCGACGAGGTCAGTGCGGCCGCCGTCTACGCGCTCCTCGCGGAGCTCTCCCGCGAGGAAGGCGTGACGGCGTTCGTGGTCAGCCACGATCCACGATCGGCCGCGATCGCCGACCGCGTCGTGCACATCAGGGACGGTCGGGTCAGCGAGGAGCGGAGCGGCGAGGGCACGGCGGTGGTCATCGGGCGGGGCGGCTGGCTGCGGATTCCGGAGGACGCCCTGCACGACGCGGGAATCGTCGACCGGGCGACCGTGACGACCCGACAGGGAGTCGTCGAGCTGCGGCCGCTCGGGGCTCTGCCGGAGAGCCCGCTGATGCTCCCGGACATCGAGGGCGCAGCCGGGGCGGTCGTCGAGTTGCGCGGTGTGACGCGACGCTTCGGCCACGACGTGGCTCTCGCTACCGTCACCGCGACGTTCTCGCCCGGACGGCTCTCGGTCGTGACCGGGCCTTCCGGCTCCGGAAAGTCGACCCTCCTGGCGCTCGTCTCGGGGCTCGACGTCCCGGACGAGGGCGAGGTCGTGATCGGCGGGCGCTCGATGTCGGAGCTCGACCGCGGGGCACGGGCCTGCTTCCGCCGCGACACGGTCGCGTTCATCGGACAGTCGCCCGGTCTCTCCGGGTTCCTCACCGCGCGGGAGAACGTCGAGCTCGGCCTCGCGATCCGCGGGGTCGAGGGAATCGAGGCGCACGAGCGGGCGATCGACGCGCTCGTCGCGGTCGGCCTCGGCGAGCACGCCGACCGGCTCGCAGACCTGCTGTCCGCCGGGCAGCGTGAGCGCGTCGCCGTGGCCCGCGCGCTCGCTGCCAGGACGCCGGTGATCATCGCCGACGAGCCCACCTCACGCGTCGACGTGGCAGCGGCGCTCGCGCTCGGCGGCCTGTTCGCGGACATCGCGCACGAGCACGGGACGACGTTCGTCTGCGCGACCCACGATCCGGTGCTGATCGGCTTTGCCGACTCCGACCTGCAACTGCGGTCGGGCGCCCCGGTACCATCCGCCTAGATGGCGACGCAGTCCGAGATGCTCCAGGTCACCGGGATTCGCTGCGAGCGGTGCGTGAACCGGCTCGCAGCCACGCTGCGCGGTCACGAGGGGCTCGAGAGCGCGAACGCGAACCTGATGGGCCAGGTCTCGCTCCGGTTCGACGACGAGAAGACCTCGCGGGACGCGCTCATCTCGGCGATGGCGAAGGCCGGGTTTCGCGAGCTCGAGATCGTGTAGCCCCGCGGGGAACGCTCGGCCCCGGAATACCGCCGCGGCGAGGAGCGTTAATGCGTCCGTAACAGATACGGTTGCGTGGTGGGTGAGGCAGAGCCCGAGATCGAAGGACCCCGGATCGCGGCGGAGGCCAGAGACCGGGTCCGTTTCGAGGAAGAGGCGCTTGCCCTCGCCGACCAGGTGTACCGGGTCGCACGGAGGCTCGTCGGAACACGTGAAGAGGCAGAGGATCTTGTCCAGGACACCTACGGTCGGGCTTTCAGGAGCTGGCGCTCCTACACCCCGGGCACGAATCTCCGTGCCTGGTTGCTGCGCATCCTCACCAACCTCAACCTCGACCGCGGCCGCAAGGTGCAGCGGACGCCCGACATGCAGCCGATCGAGGAAGGCGACTACTACCTCGCCAACAAGATGGCCGAGGCACAGGGCGAGCAGGCCCTCGACCAGGAGCGCGTCGTCGAGAAGCTCTCACAGGACTCGATCGTGAGCGCGTTGTCGTCGCTTCCACACGACTTCCGCGACACCGTCGTGCTCGTCGACATCGGGGAGTTCAGCTACGCCGATGCGGCCCAGATCCTCGACATCCCGATCGGCACCGTGATGTCGCGCCTCCATCGCGGCCGCAGGCTGCTGAAACAGAAGCTCGCAGAGGAGGCGATCACGTGAGCCATGGGCCGTGCGACGCGTGCGAGGAGCTCCTGCAGGGATATCTCGATCGCGAGCTCACCGACGCCGAGGTCGAGCTCGCGGAGTCACATCTCGACGGGTGTGACTACTGCCGGCGGAGGTACCGCTTCGAGGTGTCGCTCCGCCAGTACGTCCAGACGACCGCGGTGGAGCGCATGCCGGCCGGCCTGATGGAGAAGCTGAGCGAGCTGCGCGCCGAGCCCAGGACGAGGGACGCCAGGCTCTAGCCCGGCGTCCGGTCAACGGAGGCGCTCGGGGAGATCGGCGGGAGTGTTCACGTCGCCTGGATCCCCGAGGTCGTCGCAGGGGACGAGACGCGGCTCGAGCACGCGCAAGCCGGCGTCGGGGATCGCCTCCCAGGCCCCGCGCGCCACGAGCACCGGATGCCCACGCTCACCACCGTACGAAGCGGCGACGAGAGAGCCGCCGTCCTCTCGCCACGACGCGATCACGCGCTCGACCGCCTCCGGCGCGAGATCGGGCCCGTCGGCGAGCACGACGATCGCAGCCTCTACGTCGTCGCCCAGCTCCTCGAGACCGCTCAGGAGCGACGCGCCCGGGCCTCGCTTCCAGCCGGCGCACGTCACCACGCGCGCCGGGGTCTCGAGCGTGTGCGCTCCGGCGACGACGACGATCTCGTCGACCGGGCTCTGCTCCAGTCGCTCCAGGACCTCGGGCAGCAGCAGGCGTTGCTTCGGCGTGCCGAAGCGCGACGCCTCCCCGGCGGCGAGCACGATCGCGGCGATGCTCACTTCTCCTCGACCGTCACCGATTCGATGACGACGGGGCGGGTCGGCGCTCCAGTGGGATCGGCGGCATCGCCGAACCCGTTGATCCGATCGACGGTCTCCATGCCGCTCGTCACCTTGCCGACGATCGCATAGTCGGGTGGGAGGGTGGAGGCGTCGGGCCCGCTGACGACGAAGAACTGGCTCCCGGAGGTGCCTGCCGCCTCGGTGCCCGTCTTCGCCATCGCAACGGTGCCCTTCGTATACGTCGAACCGGCCGGAGGCGGATCGACGGTCTGGTACCCGGGGCCGCCGCTGCCGGACTGCGTCGGGTCGCCTGCCTGGATCACGAACCCGGGCACGATGCGGTGGAAGATCGTGTCGTCGTAGAAGCCCGCCTTCGTCAGCGCCACGAGCGAGGCCGTCGTCGCCGGCGCCTTCGCCTGGTCGAGCGTGACCGTGAAGGAGCCGCAGTTCGTCTTGAACACGAGCGCATAGGTCTTCTTGGGATCGAGACCGTCCTTCGGTGCGGTCGCACCGCCGTCCTTCCGCGGCGCGGGCACCGCGACGTCGGTGCAACCGTCGGCGCCCACGGTCGCCGCCGTCGTCGTGTCGGTCGAGCCGGTGCTCGTGGCCGTGCTGGTGGCGGCGGTGTCGTCCGACGAGCCGCCGCAGCCGGCGGCGAGGAGGGCGAGTGCGAGGACGAGGGTGGGGACGGCGCGGCGCACCGGTGGATCCTACCCCGCTTGACGAGCGCAGGCAGCCGCCTGTAGTCCTAGGGGAGTGACGATCACCCTCGAGGTCAACGGCCAGAGGCATGTGGTGGACGCCACCGGCCGCAGATTGCTGGCCGTCCTGCGCGACGATCTGGAGCTGCTCGGGACGAAGCTCGCCTGCGGAGAGGGCGCCTGCGGCGCGTGCGCGGTGCTCCTCGACGGCAGGCCCGTCAACTCGTGCCTGCTCCTGGCGGAGGCCGCAGCCGGCCACGAGATCGTGACCATCGAGGGGCTCTCGACCGGCCGTGCGTCGGCGCTGCAGGACGCGTTCGTCGCGGAGGATGCGCTGCAGTGCGGCTTCTGCACGCCGGGCCAGGTCGTCAGCGCGACAGCGCTGCTCGAGCAGACGCCCGGGCCGACGCGGGAGCAGATCCACGAGGCGATGGCGGGCAACCTCTGCCGCTGCGGCGCCTATCCGAAGATCGAGCGCGCGATCCTGCGCGCCGCCGGGGACGCATGACGGCCCGGTTCGTTCGCACCCAGAAGGAGCTGGAGGGGCGCTACGAGGACGTCTGGGTGCTGGTCGACGAGGCGGACGATGTCGAGACGTGGGCGCCCGATGCCGACCTTGCGCTCGTCGGCCGTCCCGCGCCACGTCAGGACGGCGCCGCGCGGGCGGCCGGCCGGGTGCGGTTCACCGTCGACGTGCACCTCGCCGGGATGCTCCACGCCGCCGTGCTCCGCTCGCCCGTCGCGCACGGGCGTGTCCGCTCGCTCGACCTCGAGGCGGCTCTCGCGGTCACGGGCGTGCGCGCGGCGATCGGCCCCGAGAGCGAGCTCTCGCTCACGACCCGCGCGCCGCTGCTCGCCGCGGAGCCCGCCTACGCCGGCCAGCCGATCGCCGTCGTCGCCGCCGACACGCCGGAGGCGGCCCGGGCCGGGCTCGACGCGCTGGCGCTCGACCTCGAGGTGCTTCCACACGTCGTCGACCCGCAGCAGGCACTCAACGAGCAACGCTTCACGGCCGATCCCTCGGACGATGCCAGGGGCGATGCCGAGGCGGCGCTCGCCGTCGCAGACGTGAGGGTCGAGCTCAGCCTGGACACGCCGGCACACGTGCAGACGCCGCTCGAGCCGCACGCCGCCGTCGCCTCGTGGGACGGCGATCAGCTGACCGCGTGGGTTTCGACCCAGGGGATGTTCTCGGCGCGGGAGGAGCTCGCGACGGCGTTCGGCCTGCGCAAGGACGACGTCCGGGTGCGGACGGAGTTCGTCGGCGGCGGCTTCGGTGCCAAGCAGGGCGCGGGATTCGAGGGGCTGGCGGCCGCCGAGCTCTCGCGGGCGACGGGCAGGCCCGTGCGGCTCGTCAACGACCGTCATGCCGAGCAGCTCGACGGCGGCCGCCGAGCCGCGACCCGCCAGACCGTGCGCCTCGGGGCGCGACGGGACGGCACCATCACCGCAATCGACGCGGACGCGGTCATCGCGATGGGACAGGGCGGCTGGGTGATGCCGGTGCTGATTCCCGCCCGCACGCTCTACCACTGCGCGGACGTGCGCGCCCTGACCTTCCCGGTGAAGATCAACCTCCGCGCCCAGAACGCATTCCGTGCCCCCGGGGTGATGGAGGGGACGGCGGCCTTCGAGCAGGCGATCGACGAGCTCGCGCTCGCGCTCGATCTCGACCCGCTCGAGCTCCGCCGCCGCAATCACACGGACGTCGACCAGGTGAGCGGCCTGCCCTACTCGAGCAAGCACCTCCTCGCCTGCTACGACCGGGCGGCCGAGCTCGCCGGATGGGCGGGGCGCGAGGAGCTCCGGGCCTCGCGAGGGGACGGGCTTCTCCGCGGCATGGGTTGCGCGACCCAGATCTGGTGGGGCGGGGGCGGACCGCCGTCGCACGCGACCGTTCGCCTCGACGCGGACGGGCATGCGCACGTCGTCACCGGGATCCAGGACATCGGCACGGGCACGTTCACGGGTGCGCAGATCGTGGCGGCGGAGGAGCTCGGGCTCCCACTCGACCACGTGCGCGTCACGGGCGGCGACACGGGCCCGAACGTCTACGGCCCTCTCGCCGGCGGCTCACAGACGACGCCCTCGGTGATGCCCGCCGTTCGGTCGGCATCGGCGAAGGTGCGCAAGATCCTGTTGCAGCTCGCCGGTGACGTCTTCGAGATCGCGGCGGGTGACCTCGAGATCTCGAACGGCCGGATCCGCTCCCGCGACGGCGCGATCGACGCCGCCGTGACCGAGGTGACGGACAAGCTCGGCAACGCGACGATCGACGGCTCCGGCTCGCGAGGGCCCAACCCGGAAGGCTTCGTGGTGAACACCTTCGGCTGCCAGATCGCGCAGATCGCCGTCGACCCGGGCCTCGGAGAGGTGCGCGTCGAGCGGATCGTGGCCGTCCACGACGTCGGGCGGATCGTGAATCCGCTCACCGCGTCGAGCCAGGTCGAGGGCGGCGTGCTACAGGGCATGGCCTTCGCGCTCTCGGAGGAGCTCGTGGTCGATCCGACGACGGGAGTGCCGGTCAACGCCCATCTCGACGACTACAAGATCCCCACCATCGCTGACGTGCCCGAGATCGTGATCGACTTTCCGCACGTTCCGGATGCGAACCTGCCGAACGTCGGCTCCAAGGGTCTCGGCGAGCCGCCGATCGTCCCCACGGCAGCCGCGATCGCCAACGCTTTCGCGCACGCGACGGGCCGGCGGGCCGCCGGGCTGCCGCTCACGCGCGCCCGCGTCCTCGAGGCGCTCGCATGAGCAGCTACGCGCGGCCCGCGTCCGTCGACGAGGCGCTCGAGCTGCTCGGCCATGAGGGCGCAGTCGTCCTCGCGGGAGGCACAGATCTCGCGGGCCAGATCGATCGCGGCATCACGACTCCGGCGCTCCTCGTCGACCTACAGGACGCGGGCCTCGGCGGTGTCTCGGCCGACGGTGACGGCGTTCGCATCGGGGCGACGGTCACGCTCGCAGAGCTCGCTCGCACCGACCTCCTCACGCCGTACGCGGCGGTCGTGACGGCCGCCGCGCTCGCGGCCTCGCCGCTCCTGCGCAACCAGGGCACGGTGGGGGGCAACCTTTGTCAGCACACGCGCTGCTGGTACTACCGGGGCGAGGAGTGGCAGTGCTGGCTGGGCGGCGGTGACACGTGCTTCGCCCAGATCGGCGACCATCGCAAGCACGGCCTCGAGGAGGGGGATTGCATCTCCGCGCACCCCTCCGACCTCGCGCCGGCGCTCGCAGCGTGTGGCGCCACCATCGTGGTTCGCTCCGCCGACGGTGAGCGGGAGCTGCCGCTGCTCGGGCTCTACCGGCGGCCGACCGACGAGAACCGCTCCCTCGTGACCCTCGCCGTCGGTGAGATGGTCGTGGCGGCGCGGCTGCCGGCTCCGCCCGACGCCTCGGTGTACCTGCGCACGGGCGAGCGCCGGACGTTCTCGTTCCCGCTCGTCTCGGTCGCGGCCGCGCGCAGGGGCGATGCGCTCACCCTCGCAGCGGCCGGCGTCGCCAACATCCCGCGCGCGCTCGACCCGGCCGAGCCGCTCGCCGGCCTGCCCGGCCATCCGCAGAGCGCCTGGAAGCGGACCGTGCTGGAGACGCTCGTCGAGCGCGCGAGCCAGGCCGTGCAGGGCTGACGCCCGGCGCGAGACGCTCGTCCCGGGCCGTCAGCCCGGCGTCGTCACCGCGAGGATGTCCGCGAGGTGCACCAGCATCCGCGCGGGGCGCGCGATCAGCTCCGACTGCTGGCGGTCCTCGATCTCGCCGATCCCGGCCCAGAGCTCGGCGGCGACGGAGAGCGCGTGGCGGATCAGGTCGGCGTCGGGAACGCCGTCGACGTTCGCCTCGTGGGCGGCGTTGAGGGCCAGGCCGAGGCCCCCGGCGCGGTCGGGCAGGCGCATCCAGAGGAGCGGCGTCGCCATCGCGATGTACTGGTGGATGCGTGCCAGTGGCAGGCTGTGCGTGATCGCGGCCGGGCCCTTCGGCGCCGTCAGGGCCGGGAGCGGCGCACCGGTAGCGATCGCGAGCGCGGTTCCGCCCAGCATTCCCCGGAGCTCTGCCTCGTCGAAGTTCGCGAGCCGCGCCGCCCGGAGTGCGAGGAGGAGGGCGTTCGGTAGGCGCCCGTACGGGTAGTCGGTCGCAAACAGGAGCTGCTGGGGCGCGACCTGCCGCATCAGGTCGACGAGGTCGACGACGCTCCACACGGAGGTGTCGAAGAACACGCCCGGCACGTTGGCGAAGTGCCCGGCCAGGCCGCCGAGGTCGGCGATGCCCGCATGCGCGATGATCAGGCGCACGTCGGCGTAGCGGTCGACGAGCGCGGCAAGGTGATCGCCGATCGGCGGGAGGCCGCGACCGCCGTGGATCAGGATCGGGACGTCGCGCTCGACCGCCAGCGCGAAGACGGCGTCGAGGCGCTCGTCGCCGAGCGAGAAGCCCTGCGCGCGGGGGTGCAGCTTGATCCCGCGGGCGCCACGGTCGAGGCAGCGGGTCGCCTCCTCGATGGGTCGCTCGACGAGGTCGAGCCGGACGAAGGGAACGATCCGGTCCGGGCTCGCGGCCGCGTAGGCGAGCGTCCGGTCGTTCGCGGCCGTGAACGCGGGCTCGCGGTCGGGCTCGTCGAGGCAGAACGTGAACGACCCGGTGATTCCGACGCGGTCGAACATGGCGAGCATCTCGTCGGGGCGGCCGCGCATGCCGTCGATGTCGTCGCCGAGATGGGTGTGGGCATCGAAGAGCACCGCTCCCACCGGTACCTCCGCGAGGATGCGCTCGGTGACGTCGTCCAGGATCTGGTGCGCTCGCTCGAGGGGTTGCACCATTCGAGTCTAGAGGCTCGCTCCCCCGCTGCCGGCGAGCACCAGCCGCTGGACGAAGACATGCTCCGGGACGGCGCCGACCCACGCCACGTGGCCGTCGGTGACGATCGCCGGCACGGAGACGACGCCGTGACGGTCGGCGGCGGCGGCGAACTCCGTCGCCTCGACGGCCGCGGCCGACACCCGGTCCGACGCGAGCGCACACCGGTACGCCAGCAGTGCGGCCGGCGGGCAGTGTGGACAGGTCGGGGTGACGTATACCTCGACCGCGACATCGCGCTCGAGGCCGCCGATCGCGGCAAGCGCTGCCGCCGAGAGCGAGCTCGTCGCCCGCCCCGCCTCGGCGATCGCGCCGACGAGCGTCGTCAGCTCGTAGCCCCACGGCAGGCCGTGGTAGGCGAGCCGGCCGCCGACCGTCGTCTTCGGCCACCGTCCGCGCTCCTCCACCTCGGCCACCGTCAACGTGACCCGGTCGGAGAGGGAGGCAAGCTCCTCGAGCAGCGCCTGCGTCTCGGCGCCGAAGTCGATCTCGCGGCCTCCGGCGATCACCGTCACCGGCGCCTCCTCGGGCCCGAGCTCGAGCAACAGCGAGACGTCGCGCTCGAGCCCGTCGAAGATGCCGCGGATGGCCTCCCGCTCGTGCGCGCCGAGCCCGTTCAAGCGGCGAACGCGGCCATCTTGTCGCCGAGGTAGGCGAGGTACGGCTGTGGATCGATCGCATCCGAGCCGGTAAGGCGGCCGAGCGTCTCCTTGGGGGTCAGCTTGCGGCCCCACGCGTAGAGGTTGTCGCGGAGCCAGGACGAGAGCTCGAGCAGGTCTCCCGCGGCCATCTGTGCGTCGAGGTCGGGCAGCGCCTCGCGCACCTTCGCCCAGATCTGCAGCGAGATCACGTTGCCGAGGGCGTACGTCGGGAAGTAGCCGATCCCGCCGCCCGACCAGTGGACGTCCTGCAGCACCCCGTCGGTGTTCGAGGGAACGTCGATCCCGAGGAACTCCTTCATGCGCGCGTTCCAGATCTCCGGCAGGTCCTCGAGGGCGACGGTGCCCGCGATCAGCTCCTGCTCGAGCTCGAAGCGGAGGATGATGTGCAACGAGTAGGTCGTCTCGTCGGCATCGACCCTGATCAGCCCGGGCTCGGCCCGGTTGATCGCGCGGACGAAGGCATCGAGGTCGACCCGGCCGAGCTCGTCCGGGAACATCGCCTGCAACGGCTCGTACCAGAACGTCCAGAACGGACGGCTGCGGCCGACGAGGTTCTCCCACGTCCTGCTCTGCGACTCGTTGATCCCGAGCGACGGCGCGCCCCCGAGGGGCGTGCGCATCAGGGAGTCGGCGATGCCGTGCGCGTACAGCCCGTGGCCCGCCTCGTGCAGCGTCGACCAGATCGACTCGAGGTCGTCCGGGCGATAGCGCGTCGTCAGCCGCACGTCGCGGTTCGAGAACGACGTACAGAACGGGTGGGCCGTCGGGTCGAGCCGCCAGGCGCCCTCCTGGAAGCCGAGCGTCTCGACGACCCGCTCGGCGAACCGCCGCTGCGCATCCGGATCGAACGAGCCGTGCAGGAACGAGGCGTCGACCTCGGGGGCGGTGCGGACGAGATCGGTCAGCGCCGGGCGCAGCGTGGCGAACACCTCGCGTACCTCGGTGGTCGTCATCCCGGGCTCGTAGTCGTCGAGCAGTGCCGTGTACGGCAGGTCGGCCGGCTCGAAGCACTCGATGTAGCGGCGCTTCAGCTCGACGTTCCGGCGCAGGTACGGCAGGAAGGAGGCAAAGTCGTCGTTCCGCCGCGCCTCGACCCACGCGTGATGCCCGCCGGCCGCGGCACGGGTCATCTCGACCCGGAGCTCGGTCGGGACACGGCAGGCCTTCTCCCAGTCGCGCCGCGTGACGCGGATCAGGCTCGCGTCGTCGGAGTCGTACGGCAGCGACTCCGCCAGGGGGCCGAGCCGGTCGAGCAGGCGGCCGATCTCGGGGTCGGTGAACCGGTCGTGGATAATGCGGCCGAGGGTCGCGAGCGACTCGGCGCGCGACTCGGTGCCGAGTGGCGGCATGGAGACCCGCTGCTCCCAGCCGAGCACGCCGGCGGCGCGGCTCAGGTCCGAGATCTCGGCCAGCCGCTGACGGAGATGTGAGATGTCGTCCATGCGCCGGACCCTATCGATAGGCTCAACTCTCGTGTCAGATGTCCTGTTGATCGGCGACACGCTCCGCCTGCCGGAGCTTCGACACGAGGTCCCTGTGGACATCGGAGACCCCTTCCTCTACGCGGAGACGGGCGGCCGTCGCGTCGCGATCGTCTGGAGCGTCGAAGGCGACCGCATCGCGCTCGTCGACCCGTCGATCGAGATCGTGCCCTCGGAGACCTTCTCGATCGACCAGCTCCTCCGTGACGGCCTCGACCCCTATGAGGTGTTCCCCGCCCTGTTCTCGCAGATGGTGGCCTCGCTCGGCCTCTCCCGCGCGCTCGTGCCCGACCGGTTCCCGCTCGGGATCGCGGACCGGCTGCGGGCGGACGGCGTCGAGCTCGTCGTCGACCAGCGGTTCTTCGACGACCGGCGGCGCCGCAAGTCCGGGTTCGAGCTCGCCGGGATTCGCGCTGCGCAGAACGCGGCCGAGGCAGGGATGCGTGCGATCGCGGCGCTGCTCGAGCGCTCACACCCGTCCGGCGAAGGCCGTGTCGTCGACGGCGAGCCGCTGACCTGTGAGCGACTGCGCGCGGCTGCGGCTGCGGCCTTCGCTGCTCTCGGCTGCCGCGGTGACGACATGATCGTCGCCCACGGCGCCCAGGCTGCAGACGGTCACGATCCGGGACGCGGGCGCATCGAGAACGACGACACCGTGCTCTGCGATCTCTTTCCGCAGCACATCGAGAGCGCGTGCTTCGCCGACATGACGCGGACGTTCCGCGTGGGCGCCGTCGATGCCACGATCGCGGATTGGCACGGACAATGCGTCGAGGCGCTCGAGCTCGCGGTCGCGATGGTTCGCTCGGGTTGCGAGGGCGGGGAGATCCACCGGGCCGTGTGTGCGTTCTTCGAGGAGCGGGGTCACATGACGCAGTCGACGCGGCCGGAAGGCAGCGTCCAGACCGAGGGCTTCAACCACGGCCTCGGTCACGGTGTCGGCCTCGAGGTGCACGAGGCGCCGGGAGTGAGCCGCGTGAGCCACGGGCTCGTCGCCGGTGACGTCATCGCGCTCGAGCCGGGCCTCTACCGGCGCGGCTTCGGCGGAGTGCGCGTCGAGGATCTGGTGCTCGTCACCGAGGACGGGTGCGAGGTGCTGACGGACTACCCGTACGGCCTCGATCCCTGACGAGTCGCTCGCGATAGGATCGGAGCCGATGACCGACGTCCTGATCATCGGCGACACGTTCCGCTCGCCGGAGCTGCGCCACGAGGTCCCGCTCGGCGTCCCCGACCCGTTCGTCTACCTCGAGCGGGACGGGGCGCGGCACGTCTACGTCGGCTCGATGGAGGTCGATCGCATCCGTGGGGCCCGCGGCGACCTGACCGTGCATCCTCTCGAGGAGGTCGGGATCGACGAGCTCTACGCGCATGACCTCGGCTGGCTCGAGATCCGTCTCGAGTGGGCGGCTCGCGCGTGTGCCCACGCCGGGCTGACGCGCGCCGCGGTGCCGCAGACCTTTCCCGCCGGCCACCTCGACCGGCTGCGGCGCGCGGGCATCGAGCTCACGGTCGACCAGGCGCTGTTCGACGAACGTCGCCGCATCAAGGCCGGGCCGGAGCTCGACGGGATTCGCCGGGCGCAGCTCGCAGCCGAGGCGGGCCTGACCACAGGCGTCGCGCTCATGCGCCAGGCCGAGAACGGCGACGGGGTGCTCTGGCTCGACGGCGAGCCGCTGACGGTGGAGCGCATCAAGGCCGCGATGCGGCTCGTCTTTGCCGAGCACGGCTGCTCGGCCGAGGAGTTCATCGTCGCCCCTGGGCCGCAGGGCGCGGTGGGGCACGAGATGGGCCACGGCCCGATCAGGTTCGGCGAGCCGGTCATGTTCGACCTCTGGCCGCGCGACGACGCCTCGTCGTGCTTCGCCGACATGACGCGCACGATCGTCGTCGGCCCGGTCTCCGACGAGGTGGCCGGTTGGCACCGGGTCACGAAGGAGGCGCTCGGTGCCGCGACCGCGCTCATCCGGGCGGGCGTGGACTGCCGCTCCGTCTTCGACGCCGCCTGCGAGGTCTATGAAGCCGCGGGCTACGACACCCAGCGCACGAAGACGGCGGGCGAGGTCCTGCGCCACGGCTTCTTCCACGGCCTCGGCCACGGTGTCGGCCTCGAGGTGCACGAGGGGCCGTACATGGGCCTCCTGCCCGGCGGGGAGCTCGTCGCGGGCGACGTCGTCACGATCGAGCCGGGCTGCTACGACCCCGCCGTCGGCGGCGTCCGGCTCGAGGATCTCGTGCTCGTCACCGACGACGGGTGCGAGGTGCTGACCCGGTTCCCGTACGACCTGGAGGCCTGACGCCCGTGAGCGAGCACACGATCCACACGCTGTCCGACGAGGACCGGCGGTTCCCTCCGTCGCCGGCGTTCGCGGCGCAGGCAAACGCGGGGGCCGGAGTGTACGACGAGCCGTTCGAGGCGTTCTGGGAGCGCAACGGGCGTGAGCGCGTCACCTGGTTCGAGCCGTTCGGAGAGCTGTACACCTGGGAGCTGCCGTACGCGCAGTGGTATCTCGGTGGCAAGCTGAACGTCGCCTACAACTGCGTCGACCGGCACGTCGAGGCGGGCCTCGGCGCGCGTGTGGCGTTCCACTGGGAAGGCGAGCCCGTCGGCGAGACGCGGACGATCACGTACGCGGAGCTGCAGCGGGACGTCGTGCGGATGGCGAACGCGCTGAAGGAGCTCGGCGTCGGCAAGGGCACGGCCGTCGCGATCTACATGGGGATGGTGCCGGAGCTCGCGGTCGCGATGCTCGCGTGCACGCGCCTCGGTGCGCCGCACACGGTCGTGTTCGGCGGCTTCTCGGCCGACTCGCTGTCCGATCGCATGAACGACATGGGCTGCGAGGTGCTCGTGACCCAGGACGAGGCGTGGCGGCGGGGCAAGCCGGTGCCTCTGAAGCGCGTCGCAGACGAGGCGATGACGGAGGCCCCGGGGGTGCGGGCGTCCCTCGTGGTGCGGCGGACGGGCAACGAGGTACCGATGACCGAGGGCCGCGACCGCTGGTACCACGAGGTCGCGGCGGGCGTCCCGGACGCTCCCGCGTCGTGCCCGTGCGAGCCGATGGACAGCGAGGACCTGCTGTTCCTGATGTACACGTCGGGGACGACGGCCAAGCCCAAGGGGATCGCGCACACGACTGCCGGGTACCTCGTCGGCGTCGCGACCACGCACTCCCTGATCTTCGACCTCAAGCCGGAGGCGGACGTGTACTGGTGCGCGGCGGACATCGGCTGGATCACCGGGCACAGCTACATCGTCTACGGGCCGCTGTGCAACGGCGCCACCTCCGTCATGTACGAGGGCACGCCCGACTTTCCGAGCCACGATCGCTGGTGGGACATCGTCGAGCGCCACGGCGTCACGATCCTCTACACGGCACCGACGGCGATCAGGGCCCACATGAAGTGGGGCCCCGAGCACGCCGCCGCGCACGACCTCTCGACCTTGCGCCTGCTCGGGTCGGTCGGCGAGCCGATCAACCCCGAAGCGTGGATGTGGTATCAGGAGCACATCGGCGGCGGGCGCTGCCCGATCGTCGACACCTGGTGGCAGACCGAGACCGGGATGGTGCTGATCACGCCGTTGCCGGGTGTGACGACGACGAAGCCCGGCTCCGCGACGAAGCCGTTCCCCGGAGTCGAGGCGGCCGTGCTCAACGAGCAGGGCGAGCGCGTCGAGCAGGGCGGTGGCTACCTGGTGCTCGAGCGGCCGTGGCCGGCGATGACCCGCGGGATCTTCGGCGACGACGAGCGCTTCCGCGACGCCTACTGGTCGCGCTTCCCCGGTCACTACTTCGCCGGCGACGGCGCCCGGATCGATGCCGACGGTGACTTCTGGCTGCTCGGACGCGTCGACGACGTGATGAACGTGTCGGGCCACCGGCTCTCGACGATCGAGGTCGAGTCGGCGCTCGTCGACCATCCCAAGGTCGCCGAGGCCGCGGTCTGCGGCCGGGCGGACGCGACGACGGGGCAGGCGATCGTCGCCTACGTCACCCTGAAGGGCAACGAGGGGCCTTCCGTCGAGATGCTGGAGGAGCTCCGCAACCACGTCGCGCACAAGATCGGCGCGATTGCGAAGCCCGCCAACATCGTCTTCACGCCAGAGCTGCCTAAGACGCGGTCGGGCAAGATCATGCGCCGGCTGTTGCGAGACGTGGCGGAGAACCGCGCGCTCGGCGACACGACGACCCTGGCCGACCCCTCGGTCGTGAACGAGCTCGCAGAGCGTGCCGCGGAGGAGGCAGCCGGGGAGTAGCCCGGGTGCCGCTCAGGCCGTGGCGGCCCGGGCGAACGCCGCGATCGTGCGGCGCACGTCGTCGTCGTCGGTTCGCCAGCACGAGACGGAGATACGGATCGCAGGGCGGCTCTCCCAAACCGTCGGGCCCATCCACGCCTCCCCCTCTCGCTGAACGGCGGCGAGGATCTCGGACGTGCGCCCGTCGGTCTCGAAGCGGAGGAGCACCTGGTTGAGCACGACGTCGTTGAGGATCTCGCACCCCGGTAGCGCCGCCAGGCCGTCGGCGATCGCGACGGCGTGGTCGCAACTTCCCTCGATCATGGCCGCGATGCCTCGCCGCCCGAGCGAGCGGATCGCCGCCCAGGCCGGCAACGACCGCGCGCGCCGCGAGAACTCCGGGCTGTAACCCATCGGGTCGCGCTCCGCCTCGCCGCCGACCGCCAGGTACGGGGCGGCATACTCCATCGCGGCTGCGTGCATCGCGGGGTGGGCGCAGATCGCGATGCCGCAGTCGTAGGGGACGTTCAGCCATTTGTGAGCATCCGTCGCCCACGAGTCCGCAGCGGCGTGGCCGTGCACGAGGTGGGCGAAGCGGGGACTAGCCGCTGCCCAGAGGCCGAACGCGCCGTCGACGTGGACCCAGGCGCCGCGCTCGTGAGCGGCAGCGATGACCCCTTCCAGGTCATCGACCGCCCCGGTGTTGACCTCTCCGGCGAGCGGACAGACGATCGTCGGCGTCCCGTCGGTGGGAACGTTCTCGAGGAGCTCGACGCGCATCCTGCCCTGGCTGTCCGCGGGGACGACGTGCTCCTGGGCGCGGCCGATCCCGAGCAGGCGCAGCGCCCTGATCAGCGTGACATGCCGGTGCTCGCCGACGACGACCCGGAGCGGCGGCGCTCCTGCGAGGCCCCTCTCGCGGAGGTCGTAGCCGATCCGGTCATAGACGGCGTGGCGTGCCGCTGCCAGCGAGGTGACGTGCGCCATCTGGCAGCCCGTCACGAAGGCGAACGACGCGTGCGCCGGTAGGCCGAGCAGCTCGAGCACCCAGCGTCCGGTCACCGCCTCGAGGGCGGAGAGTGCGGGCGTCGGTTGGGCGAGGCCCGCGTTCTGATCCCATGCCGAGACGAGCCAGTCGGCGGCGAGCGAGGCGGGGAGAGCGCCGCCGATGACGAAGCCGAAATAGCGTCCGGATCCCATCGCGGTGAGCCCCGGCTCGGCGGCCAGCGCCAGCTCGTCGACGATCGCGAGCGGCTCGGTGCCCTGCTCCGGGACGGGGCCGTCGACAGCCCGCAGCATCGTCGCGTAGTCCGCGTCGGGCCGGACGGGCCGCGTGCCCAGGCTCTCGAGATACTGCGCCGCGATCTCCGAGGTCCGGGCGAGCAGTGCGCGCTCGTCGGTCATTCCGGCCTCGTCAGGCGGGCTCGAGGAGCCGCTCGAACCGCCCGGCGTCCTCGAACGGGCCGATCACGGCGAGCTTCAGCTGCTTGCCGACCACGTCCTGTGCGACCCGCTGGATGTCCTCGGCGGTGACCGCGTCGAGGCCCGCGAGCATCGCCTCCGGCTCCTCGGCTCGTCCGAGGAGCACCTCGCGGCGCAGCCCGTACATCGTCGTGCCGTGCGGGCTCTCGATCCCGAGCACGAAACGGCCCTTGGCGAACGCTCGGGCCTTCTCGAGCTCGGCCGAGGGAACGGCCTCGTCGGCGATCCTGCGCAGCTCACCCGCAATCGTCGTCACGGCATCGTCGATGCGGCTGATGTCGACGCCGGCCTGCGCGTACAGCGAGCCGGCGTCGACGTAGCTCGCGTTCGTGCTGAACACGTAGTAGGCGAGCCCGCGGCGCTCCCGCACCTCGGTGAAGAGGCGCGACGACATGCCGCCGCCGAGCACCGTCGTCAGCAGCTGCAGCGCGAACCGGTCCGGGTGCCCGAGCGGATAGCTGCGCGCTCCGAGGACGATGTGCGCCTGGTCCGACTGCTTCGTGAACACCGACACTGGTGATCCGTTCGGCGGGGTCGCGGCGGGCTCGGGCAGGCCCGTGTCGCGCGGCTCGATCGAGCCGAGCAGCTCCTCGAGCCGCTCCATGAGACCGTCGCCGATCTTGCCGCCGACCGCGACGACCATCCGCTCCGGCCGGTACCAGCGGTCGATGAACGACGTGAAGGTCTCGCGGGTGGCGGCGCGCACCGTCTCCTTGGTGCCGATCACGTCGCGGCCGAGGGGATGATCGCCGTAGAGGAGCGTGTCGTAGACTCCGCCGACGAAGTCGCGCGGCGTGTCGAAGTACATGTTCATCTCCTCGACGATCACGCCCTTCTCGCGATCGATCTCCTCCGCGTCGAAGCGCGAGTTGCGGATCATGTCGACGAGCACGTCGAGCGCCACGTCGCGGGTGCCGGCGGCGCACTTGACGTAGTAGCCGGTGAACTCCTTGCCGGTGAACGCGTTGAACTCCCCGCCGATGCCGTCGATCTCGGCCGAGATGGCGCGCGCGGTCGGCCGCCGCTCGGTGCCCTTGAAGAACATGTGCTCGGCGAAGTGCGCGATGCCGGCGATGTCGGGCGTCTCGTAGCGCGAGCCGGCCGCGAACATGATGAAGCACGAGACGGACTGGGCCTGCGGCATGGGCGCCGTGAGAACGCGGACGCCGTTGGAGAGGGCGTTGCGCTCGAAGACCGCCATTGCGCCATCCTAGAGGCTCGCCGTCGGCCGCCGTGCGATGATCCGGCGCGATGCGCTCCGTCGTCGACAGCACCCCGACATTCCTCCTCGTTCTCATCGTCGTCTGCGCGGTGCTGGCGATCGTCCTCCTCTCGGTCTGGGCAGTCCGCCGCTTCGTTCCCTCGACGCGTGACGGGTTCGATGCCGAGGTCTCCTCGCAGGTGCTCGGTGTCGTCGCCTCGCTGTTCGGGCTCCTGCTCGCATTCGTCGTCGTGATCGAGTTCCAGGCGTTCAGCGGGGCCGGGGACAACGTCCAGAGCGAGGCGGACGACCTCTCGGCGATCGTGCGCGACAGCTACGCGTTCGGCAACCCGGCCGGCTCGAACATTCGTGCCTCGATCGGCGACTATGTCCACGCTGTCGTCGACGACGAATGGCCGCTCATGCGTCACGGCAAGGAGAGCTCCGCCGCCTGGCTGCGGATCGACAACCTGTTCACGGCGATGCAGGACTACAAGCCTGTCTCGACATCGCAGGTGGCGTTCTACGACGACTCCGTGCGCCATCTCAACGCGGTGCTCGAGGCGAGAAGCAACCGGCTCGACTCGAGTAGCGGCAACGACCTCCCGGTGTTGATAGCGGCCCTCATCATCGTCGGCGCGATCGTCATCCTGGGCTACGCGACGCTCGTCGGCTCGAAGAGCTCCGCCTTCCACGCGATCGGGGCGGGTGCCATCGCCATCGTCGTCGGCTTCTCGCTCGTCGTCCTGGTTGCGCTCCAGTTCCCGTTCTCGGGCGGCCTCGCGGTAGACTCGCAACCGTTCCGCGAGGGTGCGGCGGCTCCCTTCTTCTCGCCGCCGAAATGACCCACGACCAGGCCCTCACCATCATCGCGAGCGTGCTCGAGGAGACGTCCGGCCCCGTGTCGGTCGTGGTCGTCGACACGCACGGCGAGGTCGTGGCCTCCGTCGCGATGAGCGGGGCGGCCCGCGACACCTACCTCAACGCCAGGCGCAAGGCATACACGGCCGCCCGGAGCGATGCCTTCACGACGCGTCAGCTCGCGGAGAAGGCCGGCGGCTCACCGACCGAGCTCGCAAGCTTCGACCCGGAGTTCAGCTTCTTCCTCGGCGGCGTCGCCGCATTCGCTGACGGCCTGCGCATCGGCGCGGTCGGGGTCAGCGGGCAGCCCGGCGAGGTCGACGAGCAGCTTGCCATCGCCTCGATCCGCGCCACCGGTCTCGATCCGCCCGCGTAGTCCTCATGCGCGGACGACGAGCGCGCGGATGCGCTTCCGCTCGGCCGGGAGGTAGAAGCCGAGTGGCAGGAGTGCGAGCGGGTAGACGGCGATCAGGCCGACGGCGAGCGGGAGCCCTCCGCCCACGAGCTTCCCGACGACCGCGAGCCCGACGCCTGCCGCGGCCGCCGTGACGACCCGGCGCCACTGGTACGGGACGGGGAACACCCGTTGCGACCACCATGCCATCCCGAGGAACATGACCGTGTAGGCGGCGACCGTCGCGATCGCGGCGCCCATCATCCCGTACGGGGGGATCAGGGTGAGGTTCAGCGCCACGTTGACGACGGCCGCGATGCCGGTGATGACCCAGTTGAACTGGGTTCGGCGGGCGCGGCCGATGCCGATCGCGAGCACGATGTAGCCCCCGAAGGAGACCGCCGCGAACGCGAGCGGGCCGACGACGCGCGAGGCGCTCGAGAACTTCGGCGTCGTGAGCCATTCGACGATCCACGGGGAGAGCAGCGTCAGCGCGGCCGCGATCCACGTCGAGATGACGACCAGGTAGGTCAGCACCCAGGCGTACGTCTGCTTGGCCTCGTCGTCGTTCTTGATCGAGTACGCGAACGCCGGCCAGGCGGTCCGGAACGCGGTCAGCAACAGCACCATCGCCGACGCGATGCGGACGCCGACCGAGTAGAGGCCGACCTCCGAGGTGTCCGTCAGCTTGACGAGGAAGAAGCGGTCGCTGAAGTTCGTGACCCAGAGGAGCAGCGCCGACGGGACGAGCGGCAGCCCGAAGTGGTTCATCCGCCGGAGCAGGGGCCAGCTCATCTGCAGCCCGAGCTGCTCCCGCCTGTACCCGAGGAGCGCGAGGTAGACGATGAGCGTGCCCATGAAATTGCCGACGATGACGCCCATCGGCCCCTTGTCGAGCACGACGACGAGCACGAGCGTTGCCCCGACCGTGAGGAGGACGTTCAACAGGCTTGCGAGCACGAACGCGACGGAGCGCTCCTCGACCCGGAACAGGTTCGTGAGCTGCATGTAGTTCAGCTGGGCCCAGAGCGCGACGGCACTCGCGCGGACGAGATTCGCAGAGCCCGCATCACCGAACAGCCACTGCGCGATCGGGGTCGCGAAGACGACGAGCACGACAAGCCCGAGCGTCGCCATCGTCATCGTGAACCAGAACGACGTGCGCAGGACGAGGCGGCGGCCGTCGTGATCGTCGGCGTCGAAGTAGAAGCGGAAGAAGGCTGACGAGATGCCGAACTGGAGCACGATCGTGAGCACCGTGACGAGCGCGATCAGCGTCTCGATCTGCCCGTAGTCCGAGGTCGAGAGGTAATGCGTGTAGAGCGGCAGCAGGAAGACGGCGAGGATCCGCGAGACGAGGCCGCCGAGGCCGTAGATCACGGAGTGCTTGCCGAGCCGCTTGAGCTGGCCGGAGAGCGCCATCACAGTCGAGCGTAGACGTCGAGGAGGCGGTCGGTGATCCGCTCCTGGTCGTGGACGAGCTCGACGTAGGCGCGCGAGGCCTCCCCGCGGCGGCGGCGCTCGGCCGCGTCCGCGACGAGCGGACGGAGCTGCTCGCGCAGCGTCTCGGCGGTGGCGGAGACGATCGGGACGGTCGTCCCGAAGGCTTCCTCGGTGCGCCGCACCGCTTCCTCGTGGAGGAACGTGACGACGGGCTTCCCGAGTGCCATGCACTCGATCGCGAACAGCCCGTACCAGCCGGCGTTGAGCTGGTCGACGACGATGTCCGCGTTCCGGAAGCGCGCGAACGCCTCCTCGTGGTGAAGCCCCTCCACGATCTCGAGGTCGGCGTCGAGCCCCGCGACGGCCGCGATCACGTGCTCCGTGCCCTTGCGCCGCCGCGACGAGGGCGCGTGGAGGATCACCGGTCGGGCCCGGTCGGAGGGGGGCGCGGGCGAGATGCGGGAGAGGTCTACGCCCGGCGGGATCACCTCCGCCTCGGGCACCCAGCGGACGGCGTCGTAGCTGCCGACGATCTCGGCGCCGGCCTTCTTACCAAACGCCAGCTGCTCGGGCGGCTTGCCGCGGATGTCCGAGCCGAGATAGTGCATGACCGACTTCTTCCCGAAGACGCGCAACAGGGGGAACTGCAGGGAGCGGGGAACGAGCGTGAGGCCGAACACGAAGTGGAAGACGTCGGTCTGGGGCAGCAGGCGCGTGAAGGCCCCCCACTGGGTCGCCTGGCGACGCACCAGGCCTCCGGAGCGGTCGAGGCAGATGTCCGCCTCGGGGTGGAGCGCGTAGCGCTCGAAGACGACGAGCCTCGCATCGACGCCGCGCCGCCGCAGGGCCTCGGCGGTCGCCCACGGGACGCCGGCCGTGTTGACCGGGCAGAGGGTGACGCGGAGCGGGTGGCTGTCCTGAGCGTTGCCCGGGCTCATCGGTGGAGAAACCGGCTCACAACCGGCACGGTCCCGGCACTGACACGTGACTCCCGCCGCAGTACCGTGCCTGTGCCCCCGGGTGGGTGGGGGCTGGGGATGGAACGAAGAGGCGTCGCATCGACGGCTGCGGCACGCGTCAGGCGTCCCACTCGAGCTGGTCGAAGTAGCGCAACGCCGTCCGGCCCGGCCGGATGCGCGACCGCAGGGCGACGAGCTCCTCGGCCGAGATCTCTCCGAGCGCCCGCTTCACGCCGAGGTACGGGATGTTCAGATCCTCCTGATACACGACCGTCGAGATCCGCGGGTTGATCTCGATCACGTGCTCGCCGACGAGCTGGATGTTGAAGAAGTGCTCGATCTCGAGCTCGTTCACGATCCGGTCGGCGACCTCCATCAAAGCCTCGTCCGCGAGCGTGACGAAGTACATCGCGAGGCCCGCGCGCATCGCCTCGCGCGTCTTCGGGTGCCCGAGCAGGATGCGCTCCCCGTCGGCGATCCCGTCGATCGTGCGCTCGCCGCCGGTTGCGAGCTCCATCACGAGGAGGTCGGGGCCGCCCTCGGCGGGCAGCAGCTCGACGGCCTCCTCGAGGCGCATCGCGACCGAGCCCGGCCGCTCGCTGAGCAGCTGGTGCGCGCGGTCGACCGTCGGGTCGAGGATCCGGAAGCCGCGGGAGCCCGACGAGAAGACGGGCTTGAAGCAGACGGGCACGTCGGGATAGCCGAGCTCGCGGGCGGCGGCCTCCACCTCGCTTGCGCCGTTGACGCGCCGGAAGGCGGGCGCCGGCAACCCGAGCCGGTGCAGGAAGGCGTAGGTCTCGGCCTTGTCGTTCGAGCGAAAGATCGCGTCCGGCTTCGACACGAGCACAGGCACCGGGAAGGTGTCGCGGTGCTCTGCGAGGCCCTCGAGGTCGAAGGACGACTGCGGCAGCACGCAGTCGGCACCCTCGCGCTCGACGATGGCGCGGACGGCGTCGGCGAAGCCGGGATCGGAGCCGGCCGGGACGAGGTGGAACGCGTCGCAGAGGTGCTTGCCGACCGAGCGCTCGGACATGTCGGTGCCGACGAGACGGACCTCGCGCTCGCCGTTCTCGCGCAATCCACGGAGCAGCGCGGCGGTGCCGGGTGCGCCCGAGGCGGTGACGACGACGGTGATGGGCTTCTGGCTCACGCGCGCCCCAGTGTGCCGCTTCCACGCGACCGGCGTCCGTCCCTACGGCTCACGAGAGGTCGATGCGGTCGTCTGCGAGCTGCTGCAACCGCCGCTCCTTCTCCGCCTCGAGCATTGCGCGCATCGTCTGCCCCATCGTCTCGCCGGGATACGCCCAGATCTCCGGATGGGTGAGGAGCTGGAGCCAGGGGAAGGCGCCGGCGCGAAGATCGGCGTGAGGGCAGCCTGAGCGCCAGTGCTGATTGGAGTCCGAGCGGTACGTCGCCGGGTCGAACCACGGCTCTTGCATCACGTTGATCCGGCCATCGGGCAGCGGGGCGCGCATGTACTCGGGGTCGGGGTTGTGCCACGCGACGACCGGATCGAAGCGCCCGTCTCGTGGGGCGTTCGGGTACACGGCGTGGAGAGCGACGCGATGGCCCAGCCCGCGCAGGCGCTCGATCGCGGCGACTCCCTCACCCGAGTCGAGGTTGTAGAAGATCGACTCCGTCATCAGGAAGTAGGTCGCCGTCGCACCCGCGTCGTGCTCGAGCTCTGCCATCCGCACGGCGGCGTCGAGCGAGAGGTCGACGTCGTGGCGCAGGAGTACCGATCCCTTTACGGGAGCGCCCTCGAAGTGGGCGAACCCGTATCCCCCTGCCCGGGCCGCTGCGACGATCTCGCCGTAGTGGGCGAGGTCGAAGGAGCAGCTCATGCCTCCGGCTCCGGCGGCCGGCTGAAGCCGGTCACCGGCCTCAGCCGATGGTCGTTCGCGCTCACGGCTCGACCTCCACGGTCAGCAGCCTGGCAGCCGCTTCGGCGCGGTCGAGGGCCGCCATGTTCGTGTCCGCCACCGCGATCACGTAGCCACGACGGTCGCCGTCGAGCCGCACCGGCCGGATCGTCTCGCCGACCTGCAGGTACGTATCGGCCTGGACGACGCCCTCCGCCGACAGCACGGGCTCCAGGCTGCCGATCCGGGTCACGCGTCCTGTCGGCAGCGGCCCGGGCTCGGCCGTGAGGAAGCGGATCGCGAGCGGCTGCTGGAAGCGCGGCCGCGCCACCTCGTCGGGCACCGGCTCCCCGAGCGCGAACCGCAAGGCGATGTCGACGAGGGCGACGCCGGTGGCGTGGCGCACGAGATCCGCCATCTGGCCCCCGGGGATCCGGGCGGCGACCTCGACGACGGCGACCGAGCCGTCGGGGTGCGCGATGAGCTGCGGAAACGCGATCCCGTCACGGAGGCCGAGCACCTCGACCGCCCGGGCGGCGACGCGCTCGGACAGCTCGAGCTGATCGCCGTACGCCGACGCCGGGTACACGTGGATCCAGCCGACCCCGAAACCGATGCCGGGCGGGCGCAGGCGATCGGAGAGCGTCACGACCTCGGCCGTCCCGTCGCGCGCGATCACGATCCCGTTCATCTCGACGCCGTCGACGAACCCCTCGAGGATGCACTCCTGCTCGGCCGACTCCGCCAGCGCCGCGTGCAGGTGGCGGTCGAGGTCGTCGGGGGTCTCGATACGGAAGACGCCTCGCTGGCCGCCGCTGTCGGCGGGCTTCAGCACCGCGGGCAGCCCCACGGTCTTCAGGGCCCGCCGGCCCTCGACGAGCGAGCGGACGGCCGCGAACGGCGGCTGCGGCACGCCGTCCTCGGCGAAGGCCCGGCGCATGACGATCTTGTTTCGCATCCGCTGCGCCACCGCGGTACCGATCGACGGCAGCCCGAGTCGCTCCGTGACCGCCGCGACGACGGGTACGGCGCGGTCCGCCGAGACCGTCAGCGCGCCGTCGACGGCATGGCGACGCGCGACCTCGGTCACCGCCTCGACGTCGGTGAAGTCGACGGGCTCGGCGATATCGGCGACCTGCAGCCCGAGCGCCTCCGGGTTGCGGTCGACCGCCACCACACGGATGCCCTGCTCGCGCGCCTGCAGGATGGCGCGACGCTGATGGCGCCCGGCGCCGACGAAGAGGACGGTCTTCACTCCTGGCGATGCTAGTCGGCTACCGGACGGCCTGCGCCCTACGACGCGGAGGACGGGAAGAGGAAGCCCACTTTCTGCCAGCGCGCGATCGCACAACCGTCGACGCGCGACAACTTCACCCATACGGGCCTGCCGAAGTAGGTGCCGGTCACGATGGCCGTCTGGGGCCCGCCGTAGATCTGCGAGCACGCCTGCATCCCGCGGGGTGTCGGCGCGAACGCTCTCGGGCCGATCGCGATCAGTCGCCTGCACGCCGTCCCCGGATGGGAGACGCTGCCGCGTGCCGGGCCGCAGTGCAACGTGAGCACCGTCGCCGTCGCCGACCCCATCGGACGGTAGGTGATGCGCAGGTCGATCGCGCCCGCCAATGCAGCCGCGGATGATGCGGCGGCGGCGATTGCGACGAGCGCGACGAGGGCTGTCCTCCGCACCGGTTCCTCCAGGATACGCCCGAGAAGCTCGAAGTCGATCATCTACACTCGCCGCGTGGCTCTGAGCGGCAAGAGGATCCTGATCACCGGCGGCGCCGGCTTCATCGGGACGACGCTCGCCCGTCGCCTCGTGGACGACAACGAGGTGATCGCTTTCGACAACCTGCACCGGGATGCCCTGTCGGGCACGGACCTCGGCGACCACCCGAACTTCCACCTCACACAGGGCGATGTCCTCGACCTCCCGGGACTGACCGAGGCCGCGAGGGGAGTCACGCACATCGTCCATGCCGCCGGCATCGCGGGCGTCGACACCGTCCTCGCGAGCCCGGTGCGGACGATGCGGGTGAACATGATCGGCACCTACTACGCTCTCGAGGCCGCCCTCGCGACCCAGGGCACGCTCGAGCGGATGATCGAGTTCTCGACGAGCGAGGTGTTCGGAGCCCACGCCTTCAACGTCGGCGAGGGCCAGGTGACGACGATCGGCTCGGTCGGCGAGGCGCGCTGGACGTACGCCGTGTCGAAGCTCGCCGGCGAGCACATGTCGCACGCCTACCACGCCGAGTTCGGCCTCCCGACGGTCTCGGTGCGGCCGTTCAACATCTTCGGCCCGGGGCAGATCGGCGGGGGCGCCATCCGCGCGTTCATCGAGGCGGCGCTCGACGGGCGCGACCTCACGATCCACGGGGACGGCTCGCAGATCCGGGCGTGGTGCTACGTCGACGACATGGTGCACGGCACGTTGCTCGGGCTCGAGCACCCGCAAGCTGTCGGCGAGAGCTTCAACATCGGCAACGCCCGCTCCGCCGTCACGATCTACGACCTCGCGACGCGGATCAAGCGGATCACCGACGCGCCGGGTGAGATCGTGTTCACGCCCCTCAACTACGTCGACGTCGAGCTGCGGATCCCGAACATGGGGAAGGCGCGAGAGCTGCTCGGCTTCGAGGCGGCCGTGGAGCTCGACGACGGCCTCGAGCGCACGATCGACTGGTACCGCGAGCACCGTCCCGTCGGGTTGTGAGCGGCGAGCCGATCCGCCTCGCGCGGCCGGACGTGGGTGAGGCCGAGCTCGCCGCCTTCGCGGAGGTCGTTGCGTCGGGGATGCTGACGATGGGCCCGAAGGTGGGTGAGCTCGAGCAGGCGCTCGCGAGCGCCTGCGGCACCGCCGACGCGGTCGTCGTCTCGTCGGGCACGGCCGCGCTGCACCTCGCGATGATGGCCCTCGGGATCGGCCCCGGCGACGAGGTGATCGTGCCCGCCTACACGTTCCCCGCCACCGCGAATGCCGTCGAGCTGTGCGGTGGGCGAGCGGTGATCGTCGACGTCGATCCGGACACGTTCAACATCGACATCGCGCAGGTCGCCGCCACGGTGACGCCGCGCACGAAGGCGGTCATCCCGGTGCACCTCTTCGGTCGGCCGGTCGAGTGGGAGGAGCTCCAGACCGCCGTGCCGCAGGAGGTCGCACTCGTCGAGGACGCCGCCGGTGCGCTCGGAGCGCGCTACCGCGGGATCCCGTGCGGCGCTCTCGGCGTCATGGGCTGCCTCTCGTTCCACCCGCGCAAGATCGTCACGACCGGTGAAGGCGGTGCCGTCACCACCGACGATCCCGAGCTCGCCGACGCGATCCGCCGCTTCCGGCATCACGGCACCGCGACGAGCGGCGCCTACGACATCCCCGAGCCGGGGCTCAACTACCGGCTGCCGGATCTCCTCTGTGCGATCGGCGTTCCGCAGGTCGAGCGACTCGAGGAGCTTCTCGCCGCCCGCGAGCGCGTTGCGGGGTGGTACACCGAGCGGCTCGAGCACCTCTTCCTGACACCCGCGGCCGCCGAGGGCGACCGCCACGGCTGGCAGGCTTACGTGATCCAGCTCGACCGCCGCGACGAGGCGTTGCACGCGCTACGGGCAGAGGGGATCGAGGTGCAGATCGGCACCTACGCGATCAACCACCTCTCCGCCTATCGCGATCGCGGCTCCTTCCCCGGCGCGGACAGGGCCTTTGCGCGGGCGCTCGCGCTGCCGTTCGCGACGACCACGACCGAGCCCGAGTGCGACCGTGTCGCGCAGGCGCTCGCCCGCTTCGTCTAGACACGCGCGCTACGCCCGCACGATGCGGCCCTGTGGACAAATCGTTCCGTGGCCGGCACGAAGGGTGTCTCCCTCCGGGAGACACCCCGAGCTTCGAACTTGACAAAGACGGCTTATGAGTGAATACTCACTACTATGACCACGACGCCCCACCGCCAAACCGCCGACGAGCGCCGGGTCGCGGTGCTCGACGCCGCCACGGTCGAGTTCGCGCGCAAGGGGCTCCACGGAGCCTCGACCGACGACATCGCCCGCGCCGCCGGCATCTCGCAGCCGTACCTCTTCCGGCTCTTCGGCACGAAGAAGGAGCTGTACCTCGCGACCACGCGGCGGACGGTCGACCACCTCTACGAGGTGTTCGCGGACGCCGCCCGGGGCAAGACCGGGATCGACGCGCTCTATGCGATGGGCCAGGCCTACGAGACGGTGATGGCCGACCGCGACCGGCTGATGCTGATGCTGAAGTGCTGGGCGTCGTGTGACGACCCCGACATCTGCGAGGCGGTCCGCGGCTCGTGGCGTGATCTCGTCGATCTCGCCGAGCGGGCCTCGGGGGAGACGCCCGAGGCGGTCAGCACGTTCTTCTCGAAGGGGGCGCTGCTGACGATCCTGATGGGCATGGATGCGTTCACCCGGCCCGAGCCCTGGTCGAACCGGCTCATCGAGGGGTGCCAGACGGGCATGACCGAGTAGGTGGGCTCTCTTTTTTTCACCTTGAAGTAAGTGACTGATCACAACCATACTGCGACAGGAAAGGAACACCCCGCCATGACCCAGCGCACGAGAACCCTCTGGACGTTCGCGATCACCTCGATCGCGCTGTTCATGGTCTCCCTCGACAACCTCGTCGTCTCGACCGCGATCCCGGTGATCCGCGTCGATCTCCACGCGTCGCTCGCGAGCCTCTCCTGGACCGTGAACGCCTACACGCTGACCTTCGCCGTGTTGCTCCTGACCGGCGCCGCGCTCGGCGACCGCTTCGGCCGGCGTCGCATGTTCGCGATCGGCGTCTCGATCTTCACGCTCGCCTCCGTCGCGGCGGCGCTCGCGCCGAACGTGGAAGTGCTGAACGTCGCCCGCGCCGTGCAGGGGCTCGGGGGTGCGATCGTGATGCCGCTGACGCTGACGATCCTGTCGGCGGCCGTCCCGCCCGCGCGGCGTGGCCTCGCGCTTGGAGCCTGGGGCGCGATCGGCGGCCTCGCGATCGCGTTCGGGCCCGTCGTCGGCGGCGCCGTCGTCGAGGGCTTCTCCTGGCAGTACATCTTCTGGCTCAACGTGCCGATCGGGATCCTGCTCGTGCCGCTCGCGCTGGCGCGGCTGACGGAGACCCACGGCCCGGCCGGCAAGCTCGACCTGCCCGGCGTCGGCCTGATCAGCGCGGGCATGTTCGGGATCGTCTGGGGCCTGATCCGCGGTAACGAGCAGGGATGGGCGAGCCCCGAGATCCTCACTGCGCTCGGGCTCGGCGCCGCCCTCGTAGCCGCGTTCGTCGCCTGGGAGCTTCGGGCCCCGCACCCGATGCTCCCGATGACGTTCTTCCGCAACAGGGCGTTCTCGCTCGCGAACCTCGCCTCATTGTTCATGTTCTTCGGGATGTTCGGCTCGATCTTCCTGCTGACGCAGTTCTTCCAGACCGTGCAGGGCTACTCGCCACTGGCGTCTGGCCTGCGGATCCTCCCCTGGACGCTCGC